>JACCDV011130889.1_pt1 | contig 11913 bp, 10 predicted proteins | sample 7446131 | NCBI WGS metagenome assembly JACCDV01 (sample SAMN15323448, study PRJNA562643) | freshwater metagenome | isolation source: river surface water | place: USA:Blue River Watershed | collected 2017-08-17
AGTAGAACTGCCAACGGCGCGATCAACATAGTGTGTACTATACGGTAAACTACCGCCGTCCTCCCTATCTTTGTAATCTTCTTCAAAATATAGACCAAGAGCAAACTTATCTGTGTCATCACCACCCATAATCACACTGGCACTACCAGTTTGGACACTAGCCGGCCCTCCCTCATACTCAGCAATATGTGACTGCCAGGTGAATTCCACCAGACACTTACGTCCAGCGCTCGCTTCTGGATAAAATGGGCAACATAAGATATCCGGACTGCCGTTAGTAGCCGACTGACGCGTAATAGCAGCGACATATTGGCCCGACGGACAGGCTAAATAGTAAGTGTCTGTCACACTGCCAGCTCCCCGCCTCACACAAGAAGCGTTGGTCATCAAATCATATTCTTCGGACCCACCTTTAGCCTTATTATTAAGTGCGCTGGTTTGAGCGCCAGAGACCATTGTATCTTCTTCTCCAATCTCAGACACTACTTCACCGGCCTCAAAACAACTTTTACCATTACGACTGCAGTAAGAAGTAGCGCGTACGGAATTACTAAACTGCGCGTAATCACCCTCGGCAGTAGTACTAGCTACTATCGTGAGTGGATATAAATCATCCCATAAGCCCACGTTGTCGCGGTTGGCCAAAAGATAAAAACGATCAGCGTCAAGTTGGGCCCAAAAATCCATGGCGCCTGGGGTGGTGTCCTCGAACTTGATAGTTGGCACCAATGAGGCAATCGTCTGCTGACCAAATACGGATAAGCCGTTCACACCCAGGACACCAAGCTTGTCTTGGGTAGTTGAACCAACATTGACCGGGGCTTCGACGTTGTTGGCTGGGGCGGTAGTCGTAGGGTCGGTCCAAGCCGCGTCCATAAAGTTATAGCCAAGCAGGATGGTCAAAGTTATGGTCAAAAACGCTAAAGATTTATAAGATGACATAATAAGATTGATTAAAGTATCTAATCTATTATAACGCCAAGGTGGCTCACGCCATAAGGGCTGTACACAGGGCAACACAAAACACCCGCAACGGGTGTTTTGTGAATTTTATGAACCAATCTGTATGCCCACCCTGGATTTGGTGACAATATCGCCTCCCCCTCTCTCTGGATTGCTTCGCTAAGCCGCTCGCAATGACGAAGGATGGAAGAGGGTAACAGATTGGTAGTGCGCGGACAGAGCCATTAAGGATAGGCTCTGCTCGCGAGCACCACAAGGGTATTTCCATTTTTATACTCCTTACAGTCGCTAAAAATTAGGTCATTTCGCCATAGTCGGCCTACGCTTGTTACCCTAGGATAACAAATTGGTAGTGCGCGGACAGAGCCATTAAGGATAGGCTCTGCTCGCGAGAATTCGCCATAGTCGGCCTAAAGGCCTCTGTGGCTCATTCTACTTACGGGCGGTCATGAGACGACCTGGTTTGCGACGTTCAACAATGAACTTGTTTGAGTACTTCTTTGGTGAACGAGTCTTTTGACCTTTACCAACTGGACGACCTTGCTTGGTACGAGCACGGCGGTGACCACGTGGACTGCGACCTTCACCACCTCCGTGTGGGTGGTCAACGGCGTTTTTGGCTGAACCGCGTGTCTTTGGACGAATACCCATGTGACGAGCGCGACCGGCTTTACCAAGTTTTACCAAACGATATTCTTCGTTTGATACAGCACCGATAGATGCCCAGGCTTGGTTGGTAATACGGCGCACCTCACTTGACGGCAACTTTACCAAAGTGTAACCACCGTCTTGAGCTACGACTTCAGCGTAATTACCAGCAGAACGAGCAATCCGAGCGCCAGCGTTAGGCTTGAGCTCAATATTGAACACGAAGGTACCTACCGGAATAGCACTTAGTGGCAAACGATTGCCGACCTTTGGCTTGGCTGTAGAGGAAACAATAATCTCATCACCAGCCGATAAGGTCTGTGGTGCTAAGATATAACGACGCTCACCGTCTTTGTAGAGGACTAAGGCAATAAAGCCAGAGCGGTAAGGATCGTACTCGATAGTCTCGACTACCGCTGGAATATCTTTCTTATCAAAACGAAAGTCTACCAAACGATAAGTACGCTTATTACCGGCACCACGACTAACGATAGTCGTACGACCCATATTGTTACGACCACCAGTACTACGACCACCCATAGTCAGAGACTTTAGTGGATTACTCTTAGTGCTAGTGAGTTTCTTCTTGTACTCAATGACAGTACCATCACGACGCCCTGCGGAAGTAGGTTTATATGCTTTCATAGGAATACGTTACGCAATGCTAATAGAATCACCAGCCTTCAAATAGACATAAGCCTTCTTGTAGCCTGGTTGTTTTTGTTGTCGACCGCGGGCACGAGACAAAGTTGTACGTGGCATTTTGTTGACGATGTTTACTTTCACCGGCGTCACCTTAAAGAGGGCGGTAACCGCGTCCCGGACTAAGTATTTGGTTGCGTCCTTGCGAACGTAAAACACATATACTCGACCATCCTGCGCCAACATAGCCTTCTCTGTAATCAAAGGGGCGATGATGACACTGGTGAGGTCACGGTCAATAGCTCGCGCTTGTGTGACCGTCTTTGGGGCGGTTGGCGTTACCTCAGTGGTAGTTTTTTTACTGCGACTGAAAAGGGCCATAAATAATGTTACTTAGTGGCTGATACACTTGCAACTCGTTTTTCAAAGACTTCTACAGAGGCAGTAGGAGCTGTGACAATAACGTATTTGTAAGTTAATAGATCAACCGGATTAATATCTTTTGCTTGCATTACCTCAAAGTTGCCGAAATTTCGGAAACTCTTTTCGATAGCCAAGTCACGAACCGGCAAGACAATTACCGCTGCGTTTTTGCGCTTGGTAGCCAAATCTACACAACTGGTACCAGTAGCGAGAGCCTTGATAATGGTCTTGGCAGTAGCGGCCTTTGGTTCAGCAAAATTAACTCCGTCAACAAAAATAATTTCGCCGTCGGTTTGTTTCTTTGATAACACAGTGGCTAGAGCCTTGGCTTTGACCTTGCGGTTGAGCTTGACGCTGTAATCTTTTTCACTGCGTGGACCATGGGCTACTCCACCACCAACCCAAATCGGACTACGAGTAGAGCCGTGACGCGCGCGACCAGTTCCCTTTTGCTTCCATGGCTTTTTACCACCACCACTTACTTCACTACGGTCTTTGGTATGAGCACTTCCAGCACGAGCATTGCCCTGCATAGCGACTACCACACCATGAACTAGATCAGAATTCCACGCTACACCAAACACGGAGGCTGGCAACGCAAGACTGCCTTGCTCCTTTCCGTCGGTGGTATAAATTTTTGCATTCATACGATTGGTGATTATTTGCTTACGCTGTTGCGTACTTCTACTAATGTGCCCTTTCGACCAGGAATGGCACCCTTCACGAGAATAATATTCTCTGCTGGATTCACTTGAAGAATAGTGAGGTTTTTGACCGTGATACGATCACTACCCATACGTCCGGCCATGCGCATACCCTTAATTACACGCTTGAAGCCAGTAGCTCCGATTGATCCCGGTTCACGTTCTGAGTGCTTTTGGCCGTGTGATCGACGACCACCGCCAAAGCCGTGACGCTTGACTACACCCTGGAAACCTTTACCTTTTGAAACAGCACTAATGGTGACAAGGTCGCCTGGCGCAAAAGTCCCGGCATCAATAGTGTCTCCTACTGCCAAAGTCGGCAGAGTTTCTCCATAAGCTTGTTTAGGACGAAACTCCCGTACCACATTGGCGCCAGAGAACTGACCTTGTTGCGCTTTAGCAATACGAGAGGCTTTCTGTGAACCAGAAGCCACTTGTACAGCAGCATAACCATCAGATTCTACCGACTTGATCTTGGTCACCTTAGCCGGCTCTATCTTCAGGATAGTAGCCGGATGACAAACGCCATTGGCGTCAAAGACCTGAGTCATGGCGTCTTTGGTTCCAACAATAAATTTCATTTATCTTTGGATTATCTAATAATTAGCTCTAAGGGACCGTACAACAAATCGCGCTTTTTAGGTGACGCGAGCACAAGCTCGCTTTACCTAAAAAGCGCGATTTGTGCCCATTGGTTCTCAGGTACTAAAAAGCAGTACCATCAACGAACATAGGTCTTTTAAAGCCAGAGCTAATATAGCAAAACTTAGCGATTTTGCAAGTCAACCACCATTTATCAACCTACGGCCGGTTATTAAGAGAATTATTGTTTATCGAGCTCACGCAAGATTTCCTCGCGGGTAGACGGAGGCACAGCGGCACTGGTACTTTGTGTTGCCTCTAGTTCGTCCAAGACATCGGCGCGATCATCAGGAGAAATCACCGTTTGCGCTGCTTCCAGCTCTTCCAAAACGGCCGCCCTCTCCGCTGGTGTCAGTTCCCGCTCTGGCGCTGGTGACAAATCTTGTGTCTGGTTTATCACTCCGGCTTTGTTCATGCCGTAATAGATATAGCCAGCCAACAGGGATAAAAATAACAAGAACAACAAAACAGTAATAAGTTTTTGGGTCTTTTGTTTGCTGGAAACAACATCAGTAGGAGCTTCATTAAAATCTATCATATGTTTATATTATATAACCATAAACAATCAATCCTCACTGGCAAATGTGTACAAGCCAAAAACACAAAAAGCGTCCGTGGACGCTTTTTGTGTTTTGGTTTAAATTCAGTATCTACTATTTAGGTAGAACTAAATCATCTTCACATCAATATTGACACCAGAAGGTAATGACAAATTAGTGAGGGCTTCAACTACTTTACCACCAGGGTTCAAGATATCAATAACTCGCTTATGCATGCGCATCTCGAATTGTTCTCGCGCATCCTTATGCACGAACGTCGAGCGGTTTACCGTATATTTCTTGATCTCAGTTGGCAGCGGAATCGGGCCGACTACTTTAGCGTCAAAACGTAAGGCAGTATCGATGATTTGTTTGACTGAAGCATCAAGAATCTTGTGCTCATAGGCCCGCACGCGAATGCGTAGCTTGTTAGCGGCTTCTGTCTTTTGAGTTGTTGCCATAGTAGTGTTAATTAACGACTTACGAGTGCTTGAGCGACTTTAGCTACGTTGCCCTATGCTTTATTACTTTATCGTACTGATGTACGAACAGTAGTTAGACTTAGAAAACGTAACTGCAGTATGCCCAAGTGTTCGTTAGGCGACGATCTTGGTTACTACACCAGCACCAACAGTCTTACCACCTTCACGAATAGCAAAGTTTTGCTTTTCTTCTAGCGCTACTGGAGCTACTAGTTTAACTTTGAAGGTTGCAGTGTCTCCTGGCATAACCATCTCAACACCATCAGCTAGAGTTACGTCACCAGTTACGTCTGTAGTACGTACGTAGAACTGTGGCTTGTAACCAGAGAAGAATGGTGTGTGACGACCACCTTCATCTTTTGATAGCACGTATACTTCAGCCTCAAATTCAGTGTGTGGTGTAACTGAACCCTTCTTGGCTAGTACCTGACCGCGGTGGATGTCATCCTTCTTAACACCACGGAGAAGTACACCAGCGTTGTCACCACCTTGTGCCTGATCGAGTTGCTTATTGAACATTTCGATACCGGTTACAGTAGTAACGGCTGTATCTTTGATACCAACGATTTCTACTTCTTCACCCACCTTTACAGCACCACGTTCTACACGACCAGTTACTACTGTACCGCGTCCTTCAATTGAGAAGATGTCCTCAATCGGCATAAGGAATGGCTTGTCGAGCTGACGTTCAGGAATTGGGAAGTAAGAGTCCATAGCATCAACGAGCTCAATCACTTTGTCGCCCCACTTTGAAGCTGGATCGTTAAGAGCCTGTAGACCTGAACCGTGAATGATTGGAGCATTAGCACCATCAAAACCGTTCTTAGTAAGAAGCTCACGAAGTTCTTCTTCAACGAGCATCAACATTTCTTCATCATCAACCATATCGCACTTGTTTAGGAATACGATGATGTTTGGCACACCTACCTGCTTAGCCAAAAGTACGTGTTCGCGAGTCTGAGGCATTGCACCATCAGTTGCAGCTACTACGAGTACAGCACCGTCCATCTGGGCAGCACCAGTAATCATGTTCTTGATGTAGTCAGCGTGACCAGGCGCATCAATGTGTGCGTAGTGACGATTTGGAGTCTCGTACTCTGAGTGAGAAAGAGAAATAGTAATACCACGGGCCTTTTCTTCTGGAGCCTTGTCGATTTCATCAACCCCTTTTGTGGTTGCACCGTAACCATTTCCACGTGCGTGGAGAGTGTTAAGAATTGCAGCTGTAAGCGTGGTCTTACCATGGTCAACGTGACCAATAGTACCAACGTTTACGTGCGGCTTTGAACGGTCAAATGTACCTGCCATAAACTTGTGTAGTTATTTAAATAATTAACCGCACACAGCTGCTTTTGTATAAAAAGCGGTGCTTTTTTCGAACATCAATCGTAACGGCGCGAGAACAAATCGCGCTACGATTGGATCCGAAAAGGGTGTGAAAGAGCAGTGGTATTCGCTCCGTCACCAGCCAAGGCCGGTGCGGTAGCGACCATAGTAGCAAACTAGCCAAATATTGCAAGTCGGCATAAACGAACAAAAGCCTGTTACTTACAGGCTTTTGTGGGCAAATAGGGAGATAATTAAACTTCCTGCGTCAATGGGATCACCTCAATAGTCTTCGTAGCTTCGACTGTCCCGTAAGCACCGGTACATTCGATGGTAATCGTAGTGAAATTTTTCAAAGCGCTAGTGGTTTCTGAACCGGTGGTAGTCGTAATAGTCGGCGTCAGACCAGGACCAGAAACAGTACAAGTACTACCAGCCAAATCAGAGATATTCCACGAAACGGTCGCGGAACCGCCCATACGCACAATATTAGGCTGAACATTCAGAGTAATCGTTGGTGTACCAGTGGCGGCCGCATCAACGATACAACGAGTGCCTGAAACAGTTAACCCGGCTCCACAACTAGCCTGCAAAACGACTGACTGCAAAATATCACTGCCGGATCTGGCTTGGAAAGAATAAGTGGCGTTTGGCACCAGAGTGACTGGTACATTTCTACCTGCGGCATTGGTACTAATCTGTCCCACCGTACTAGAAGACACATTACGTACACTGGGGCTAGGGTAGCTAACCGGAATATCCCAAGACAATGATCCCGAACACGAACCCGAGTCGGCAGTCGTGATCGTACAAGCGCTACCGGTTAGGGTCGCTAGCGCATCGGTAGAGGTAGAGAAAGTTACGTAACTGAACATATCAATCCAGCCAACCACGTCACTGCCCCAAGCGTATGAATTACTATTCATGCCGACATTGCGATTGGCGGTTACGCTATAGCTAGTTCCACCCAAAGAAATCCAGCCGTCCCAATCACCACTATTGTCATTGGTGGCCATAGACGAGCAGTCTTTTACCTCAGAATTAACCGGGGCATCAGTACCGGCACAAGCTCTAGCCCAACCGACAAAATTTAAATCGGGATAGGTACCAGTCACTTCAGCGGGAATAGCCACAGTACCCGCACCAGTCGGGAAACCGGAGAGGGACTGACTGAACATAATCCACCCGATGTTAGAACTCCAAGCAAAGCCTTCAAGTGTGCGATCGGCGTTGACAGTCACTCGGTAACTACTATCAACACAGGGGTTGGTGTCATTCTTACAATTGAGAGAAATCCACCCGATGTTAGAACTCCAAGCAAAGCCTTCAAGTTCAAAAGCATCGATGGTGTCAGCCGCTTCTACCTTGGCGGGCACAAAATTAGTTACTAAAGAGAATATCACAAAACTCGCTACGAGTATTTTATACATATAACAGTAGTATACGGTAGATAGTCTCTAACCTCATAGCCAAATTATGCACAATTGAAATAAGGAAAGCACCCTTTGCAGGGTGCTTTTCTTGTTATGCTTCTTCTACAATATCTTTTAGGGTCAAGTTACTAAGTATATTTCTTCACTACGTTCGAAATCTACTAAGTACTTGCTCCCCCGCCTCGCTGGTTCGGCTCCTTCGGAGTCGCCTCACATCGCTGCGGCTCGTCAAAGACATAGTGGGAAGCATATAAAAGAAAAGCACCCTTTGCAGGGTGCTTTTCTTGTTATGCTTCCTCCACTATGTCTTTGACGCCTCTTGCTTTCTTGATGTCGTTAGCCACATTTGGTGGCACAACGTCATAATGATCAAACGTCATGGTCATACTCGCGCGCCCTTGAGTCATTGAACGGAGAGTGTTGGTATAACCGAACATTTCCGAAAGTGGCACCAAGGCTGTTACCACTTTCTTGTCACCGAGGTCACCCATGCCGTTTACCTGGCCACGCTTACTGGAAATATTACCGTTAACGTCACCCATAAACTGTTCTGGAGTACGTACTTCTACTTCCATCACCGGCTCAAGTAGCACGGCTCCGGCTTTAGCGGCGGCTTCCTTAAAGGCATAAATAGCAGCCAACTTGAAAGCAATTTCTGAAGAGTCTACATCATGGAATGATCCATCAAATAGCTCCACACTAACGTCTTCCATTTTGTATCCGGCCACAAAACCACGTGCCATTGCTTCGCGACAACCCTTCATCACCGCTGGGATATATTCACCTGGAATCGCCCCTCCCTTGATATTGTTGATGAATTCAAAGTGATCTTCACGAGTAACGTTCTTCTTCACTTCTTCTCCTTCCGCTAATGGTTGCATTGGGCGAATACGAATCTTCACATGTCCATATTGTCCACGACCACCAGACTGCTTGGCGTATTTGTAGTCAGCTTCGGCCTCACTTTGGATAGTTTCACGGTAAGCTACCTGTGGCGCACCGACATTGGCCTCTACTCCAAATTCGCGCTTCATGCGATCTACCAAGATTTCGAGGTGAAGCTCACCCATACCAGCAATAATAGTCTGCATAGTCTCCTCATCGGTCGACACCTTGAAAGTTGGGTCTTCGTCTGCCAATTTACGCAAAGCCGTACCCATCTTTTCTTGATCGTTCTTAGTTTTTGGTTCGACACTCATGGCCACCACTGGTTCTGGGAACACGATTTGTTCTAGAATAATTGGACTAGCTTCATCACAAAGTGTATGTGAAGTTTTTACTTCTTTTAGACCGACACCGGCGGCAATTTCGCCAGCGTATACTTCTTCAATTTCAGTACGCTTATCAGCTTGCAAACGCACGATACGACCAAGTCTTTCTTTTTGACCGGTAGTGGCGTTGTAGATATAGCTACCAGCCTTGACCACGCCAGAGTAGACTCGGAAGAAAGTCAGCTGCCCAACAAATGGGTCGGTCTGTAGCTTGAAAGCTAGGGCACAGAATGGTTCTTCATCAGAAGCATGACGTTCAATACTGCTGTCATCTTTTGGATTAGTACCCTTGACTGATTCTAGATCGGTCGGAGCTGGCAAGTAATCAACCACGCCGTCAAGCACCAACTGCACACCGATGTTCTTGAGCGCTGATCCAGTAAAGACTGGGAAAATCTCATTAGCAATTACCGCTTTACGTAGAGTCGCTTTGATTTGCTCATTGGTTGGTAGTTCACCACCAAGATAAGCCTCCATCAGTACATCGTCGTGTTCGACGACTCGTTCAATCAATTCGGCCCGGTACATCTCCGCGTCGTCTTTGAGTTCACTTGGGATCTCTTGTTCAACAATAGTGGTTCCCATTTCACCTTCAAAGGTGTAAGCCTTCATTCTGATCAAATCAACCACACCCTTAAACTGATCTTCTGCACCCCAAGGCAATTGCACACGTACAGCCTTCTTAGAAAGACGATCCAAAATACTCTGGTACGACTTCTCAAATGAAGCACCCATACGGTCCATCTTATTAATGAAACAGAGTCGAGGCACCTTGGCTTCATCAGCATAGCCCCAGTTGGTCTCAGACTGTGGCTCTACGCCCGCTACTGAGTCAAACACTACCACCGCACCATCAAGTACACGCATCGAACGCTTTACTTCAGCAGTAAAGTCGATGTGACCTGGAGTGTCAATAATGTTAAAAGTGTACATCTGTGACTTATCCTTGCGATCGGCCACATCAGTCTTTGACCAGTTACAAGAAATCGCAGCGGCGGTAATAGTGATACCGCGTTCACGTTCTTGCTCCATCCAGTCAGTAACGGTGGCACCGTCGTGCACTTCACCGATCTTGTGGGACATACCGGTGTAGAAAAGCACACGCTCAGATGTCGTAGTCTTACCGGCGTCTACGTGCGCCACAATACCGAAGTTACGAAGTTTATTAAGGGGAAATTCTCGAGCCATATTAATATATATGTATAAATGTATAAAGTGCGCTTCTTTGGTACGCATTTGGGGTGCGGTAGATAAAGAAAAAGCCGATTTCGGCCACGCGCGAGTACTATACCCTGCTCTAACAATTTTGTCACCCCTCTTAATAAAGTCGGCCTACATATGTTGTCGGACAGATAACAAATTGGTAATGCGCGGACAGAGCCATTAAGGATAGGCTCTGCTCGCGAGAATTCGCCATTGTCGCGCTACGCGCTCTGTGGCTCATTCTACCAACCTAGCTTTTCCATCGCGGCTAGTACTCGTTTGGCGCCGGCAATATTGGCGCCTTTGACATAGTCGATACCCCAATCTTCTTGCCCCTCAACCTTACACTGCTCATGAATACCTTCCATAATTGTTACCAGCTTTACCTCTACTTCCGCCGCCGTCCAGGGATAATGTGAAGCGTTTTGAACCATTTCAAGACCAGAAACAGCTACGCCGCCGGCGTTACTAGCTTTACCCGGAGCATGAGCCACCCGCGCGTCGTGTAGTACCTGTATCGCTTCGTTGGTAAGTGGCATATTCGCCCCTTCGACTACCAGTCTGGCCTGTTTGGCTAAAACCTTGGCTGCCGCAGCATCAATCTCGTTTTGGGTAGCGCAAGGGAAATAAGCCTCAGCTATTACTTTTTGCCAGGGGGTGTCGGCCACAAAGTCAACATCGGGCAATCTTAAAGTATCTAAATTTTCACCAGTTTTTTTGTGTGCTTGCAATTGATCAATATCGGACTGACTGAGACCAGTTTCCTTATAAATATATCCGGTGCGATCAGATAAGGTCAGCACTAACGCCCCTTCTTCTAACAACTTACGAGCAGTGTGTTCAGCCACATTACCACTACCTGACACCACACAACGCAAGCCTTTTAAGGTTACGCCTTTTTCACGTAACATCGCTCTGGCAAAATAGACAACACCATGCCCAGTCGCTTCCGTACGTCCAAAAGAGCCACCAATCAAAGGGTCTTTGCCGGTGAGAGCACCATTAAAACTATGTGTCAGTTCGCGGTACATCCCCACCATATAACCAATCTCGCGGCCACCCACCCCCATATCTCCCGCCGGCACATCACTATCAAGACCAATATGACGATGTAACTCAATCATAAAAGCGCGACAAAAATTGCGGATTTCATTATCACTTTTCCCTTTTGGATCAAAATCACTACCGCCCTTAGCACCACCTAGAGGTAGGCCAGTCAGAGCGTTTTTAAAAATTTGCTCAAAGCCCAAAAATTTTAATACATCCTGATTTACTGATTTATCAAAACGCAGACCGCCTTTATATGGCCCTAAAGCGGAGTTGAATTGCACACGATAACCGACATTATGACAAAGTTGACCGGCGTCATTAGTCCACAAAACCTTAAAACTAACAATGCGCTCTGGTGTTAGTAATCTATCTAAACGTGGCCACAGTTCCATTTCGCCACGTTTTTCCCAATATGGCACCAGGGTGCTAATAATTTCGGTCACGGCCTGCAAAAAGGTCGGTTCATGCGCAAAACGGCTTTTTACAGTATTTAAAATTGTCTCGGCTGATGACATAAACTAATGAATTACTCAATTAGTATACGCTGGTTTGTGATTAAACACACGGGCGGGACCGTAGGTCCCGCC
>JACCDV010510551.1_pt1 | contig 11910 bp, 10 predicted proteins | sample 7446131 | NCBI WGS metagenome assembly JACCDV01 (sample SAMN15323448, study PRJNA562643) | freshwater metagenome | isolation source: river surface water | place: USA:Blue River Watershed | collected 2017-08-17
TAAAGGATAGTGAAATCACCACCACCGATGTTCCAGGCTCCCCCGATCAAGTCGATGTGAACGTGAAGGTTGAGGAAAAGCCAACGGGTGCGATTTCGATTGGTGCTGGATTTTCTTCTACTGAAAAGTTAATTCTGAGTGCAGGTATTAACCAAGAGAATGCGTTTGGAACTGGAACCAGTATTGGTCTTAATTTCTCGCTCGGTAAAATTAATCAATCCTTGGCCCTATCACAATTTGACCCTTATTTTACTGAGGATGGTATTAGTCGTTACACCGACTTTTTCTATCGCTCCAATAAGCCGCTGTATTACGTGGGTGATCCTGACTATCAGATCAAGTCTTTTGGTACGAACTTGAAGTTTGGGGTGCCTTACACTGAGGTTGATCGGGTGTTCTATGGAACGGCGCTCGAGTTTTTTGATATTTACGTCACTCAAAATACCCCGCAACCCTACCAAACCTATGTACAGGATTGGGGTCAAACCATCCCCAGTCGTTTGCAAACCTACAATATTCCAGTGAATGTGGGCTGGGCGCGTGATGGTCGTGATAGCGCACTCATTCCATCAAAAGGTTCATTGCAACGCTTGTCTGCAGAGGTTGGAACACCATTGGGCAATCTTCTGTACTATCAGTTAAATGCCCAATATCAGCAATACCACTCATTTTCTAAAGGTAATATCTTGTCTTTTAATGGCGAGGTTGGTTATGGAGAAGCCTACGGTAATAAGCCATACCCCATTACCAAGAACTATTTCGTCGGCGGTATTGGATCAGTTAGGGGTTATGCCCCGGGTTCCTTGGGTCCAACTTATTTCAACACCACAACCGGTACCTTCTTGCCAACCGGCGGTCAATCGAAGATCGTTACCAATGTGGAATATACCTTCCCAGTCCCGGGTTCGGGGGCAGACAAAACCTTACGCCTCTTTACCTTTGCGGACGGCGGTAATGCCTTTCAGGACATCAATTTAGTCCTGAAATACTCTTACGGTGTTGGCTTGTCTTGGATTTCCCCATTGGGACCATTAAAATTTAGCTACGGCATACCGGTAAATGCACAGCCTACTGATAGAATCCAAAGATTGCAGTTCCAAGTGGGTACAGCGTTTTAATTGTAAGGAAAATGATGATGATTCAGGGATTAATGACCAAAGGGTCTAAATTAGTTATAACTGCATTCTTGACGGGTATTTGTTCTGTTGCTTTTGCCCAAGAGACTGCTCCTCGCATTGCGTTTGTGAACGCCGAGAAGATTTTTGTTGAGTCCAATATGGCAAAAGCCGCCCAATCGCGTTTGCAAAATGAGTTTGCGAAACGTCAGAATGAAATTCGGGATGGTGCTCAGAAAATTAAAGCTGCTGCTGAGAAATTAGATAAAGAGGCTGCCGTGATGCCTGAGGCTGAGAGAATTCGCAAGCAGAGGGAGTTGGCCGACTTTGACCGTGAGTTGCAACGCAAGAATCGCGAGTTAAACGATGATGCCAATCAACGTAATGCGGAAGAGCGAGCAAAAATTGCTGAAAAGGCTAATCTTGCCATTCGGCAGGTGGCTGAACAGCGTAAGATCGATGTGATTTTTCAAGAACCCCCAGCGTACCTCAATCCAAGACTTGATGTGACCGATGAGGTTATCAGGGTATTAAATAATCTGAAGTAATTCACATGCCAACTGCCATCGAGCTAGCCGAACAATTTCAAGTTAGCTTGGTGGGGGATGGTTCCCGATTATTGCGCGGGCTTGCTCCGCTTGAGCGAGCCCAATCTGACGAGCTCTCTTTTTTATCGAACCCTCTCTATCGCCAACAGGCACTTGATAGTAGTGCGGGTGCATTAATCGTCAGTGAAGCAGACCTAAAGTTCCTGCAAGGGCACTCTCAGACTACAAAGACAAGTTATCTGGTATCAAAAAATCCTTATGCCAGCTTCGCTAAGATGGCGCAGTGGTTTGCGAAGCAAAGTACTCCAATCTACCCCCCAGGAATTAGTCCCATGGCAGTCGTGGATAAAACGGCCACGATTCCTGCCTCATGCCATATTGGACCCTTTGTGCAAATTGGCCCCGGTGTTCGTTTAGGAGAGCGTGTGGTTCTTCTGGGTCAAATTAGTATTGGTGAGGGCGCCGCCTTGGGTGATGATTGCCTCATTTACCCCAACGTTACGATTTATCACGATTGCACAATTGGCGATCGTTGCATTATTCATAGCGGTGCCGTGATAGGGGCTGATGGTTTTGGTTTTGCTCCTGACTTTTCAGCACATGGCGGTCAATGGCTCAAAATCCCACAAACAGGTGGGGTAAGGATTGGTCAGGATGTTGAAGTGGGGGCCTGCACGACGATTGATCGTGGTGCAATGGCGAACACCACGATTGGGGATGGCTGTAAGATCGACAATCAAGTCCAAATTGCGCACAACGTAGTGATTGGTGTTCATACCGTGATTGCTGGTTGTGCTGCCATCGCTGGCAGTACCACGATTGGTAATTACTGTGTGATTGGTGGCAATGCGAACTTTGCCGGTCATCTTCAGATTGCAGACCGCACCACCGTATCGGGTGGCACCCCCGTGATTCGTTCTATAACGGAGCCCGGTACGCACATTACCGGTGTATTCCCATCAATGCCCCATTCTGCCTGGGAGCGAAATGCAGCGATTTTGCGCGGACTGGATAAAATACGGGAGCGGATTCGAAGCCTTGAAGGTAAAGCATCCGATTCGGTTAGTAAACCCGATTTGTAACTTTTATGGACATGCTATGAGTCAAGCAGTGATTGATATTCACAAGATTCTGAAACTACTCCCTCATCGATATCCCTTTTTGTTGGTCGATCGGGTTATTGAGTTAGATCCCGGAAAAACCATCAAAGCATTGAAAAATGTCACGATGAATGAGCCATTCTTTCAGGGTCATTTTCCAGATTTTCCGGTGATGCCAGGTGTCTTGATTATTGAAGCTCTAGCTCAAACCGCGGCACTCTTAACATTTTCCGAAGAGCATGACCCAGAGGATGTGTATTACTTTGCAGGAATCGATGGCGCGCGTTTTAAACGGATCGTATTACCTGGTGATCAGCTCATCATGCACGCTACATTTGAGCGTGGTAAGGCTGGTATTTATAAGTTTCAGGTCAAAGCGACCGTCCAAGATGAATTAGCAGCTGAGGCGTCCATTACCTGTGCGGTTCGAAAGAAGAGTGTGTAATGGCCACAATCCATGCAAGTGCCATCGTTGATTCCAAGGCGCAATTAGCCGATAACGTCGTTATTGGACCCTATGCTGTGATTGGGCCTCATGTCACCATGGGTTCAGGTTGCACGGTTGGTTCGCATACCGTGATTGAAGGGCATACAAGCCTTGGACAAGATAATCGGATTGGTCACTTTGCAGCCATCGGCGGCGAACCGCAGGACATGAAATACCGTGGTGAGCCAACCCAATTGATCATTGGTGACCGCAATACGATTCGGGAGTTCACGACCATTCATACGGGTACTGCGCAAGATCAGGGCATCACCCGAATCGGCAATGACAATTGGATCATGGCTTATGTGCATATTGCGCATGATTGCCAAATTGGTAATCACACCATCTTCTCAAGTAACGCCCAAATTGCCGGACATGTTGAAGTAGGAGATTGGGCGATTCTGGGTGGAATGTCGGGTGTTCATCAGTTTGTTCGTATTGGGGCTCATGCGATGTTAGGTGGGGCCTCGGCACTTGTACAAGATATTCCTCCCTTTGTCATGGCAGCGGGCGATAAAGCTGGACCCCATGGAATCAATGTCGAGGGCTTAAAGCGCCGCGGCTATTTACCGGAGGCGATTATGGAGCTCCGTAATGCCTATAAGGTTTTATACAAAGATGGGCTGAGTTTTGAAGAGGCAAAAGTTGCGATCGACGCCATGGCAAAGCAGCAAGCGGATGTCAAAACCCAAGAAGCCTTGCTTCAGTTTCATCAATTCTTAGCCGCCTCCAGTCGCGGCATTATCCGGTAACTGATTTTGCCGAGTCTGGCTTGTGTTGCAGGAGAGCCGTCTGGGGATTTAATCGCAGCCCCTGCGCTTTCAGCCCTAAAGCAAATACCGTACACTCGCGATCTTAGGATTTTTGGGATTGGCGGGCCAGCGATGCAAGCAGAAGGTTTTATCTCCCGTTGGCCGATGGAGACCTTAAGTGTGCGTGGATATGTTGAAGCGCTTGCGCAACTGCCTGCTATTTTGCGATTACGCTCCGAGTTGCTGCACTATCTTTTAAAGGTCGAGCGGCCTGATATCTTTCTAGGCATTGATGCGCCTGACTTTAATCTGGGGGTCGAGACCCGCTTAAAGCAGCATGGAGTCCCAACGCTTCATTTAGTCTCCCCATCCATTTGGGCTTGGCGAGGTGGCCGCATTCATAAAATTGCTCGTGCGGTCGATCGGGTTCTGTGCCTGTTTCCATTTGAGCCAGAGATTTATGAGAGGGCTGGGATTGCTGCAAGCTATGTTGGTCACCCCTTAGCCAGCGAGATCCCAGAAATTGTGGATCAAGCTGCAGCAAAGAACGATTTAGGTATTGATGGCATTACCATTGCGGTGTTACCAGGCAGTCGTCAGTCGGAGATTGAGTTAATCGGCCCACTATTTTTTGAGACCATCAGCATTCTTGCAAAGCAATTGGAGGGCCAGAAGGTTCATTTTGTTCTTCCTATTGCCGCACCTCATTTACGACCTGCCATTGAGCGTTTACAGCAGCAACTCCTAGCCAGTCATCCCGATGTCCAATTGATCCTATTGGACGGGGATGCCAACCTAGCATTAGCCGCTGCCGATGTGGTCTTGATCGCCAGCGGGACCGCAACCCTACAAGCGGCGCTTTGGAAAAAACCCATGGTGATTTCATATAAGGTGCCCTGGCTAACGGCCCAGATTATGAAACGACAAGGGTACTTGCCATACGTGGGTTTGCCTAATATTCTGTGTGGCGAGTTTGTGGTGCCCGAGCTTTTACAAGATGCAGCCAAACCCGAGGCCTTGGCTCGCGAAGTGATGAATTGGCTAAATCATCCGGCAGCCGTTCAAAAACTTCAAAAGCGTTTTGAAGAGCTGCATCGAATACTGAAGAGGCCAACTGGGCTTTTAGTGGCCCAAGCAGTTGAGCAAACCCTGCGTGAGAGAGCATAGTTCACCATGAGTATTTGGATTTGCGGAGTTGATGAAGCAGGGCGCGGTCCATTGGTTGGTGCAGTTGTCGCTGGAGCGGTCGTACTGGATCCCCGGCAACCCATTATTGGACTTAAAGACTCAAAAAAGTTAAGCCCTGCCAAGCGTGAAGTGCTTTATGCTGAAATTGTGTCAAAGGCAAGGGCTTGGGGTATTGGCGAAGCATCCCCCCAAGAGATTGATGAGCTCAATATCTTGCAAGCGACCATGTTAGCCATGCAACGAGCGATACAGTCCCTAGTTGATCGAATGGGTGAGTGGCCAAGCGAAGCGCTCATCGATGGTAATCGTTGCCCATCCCTACCTATACCAGCGCGTGCAATTATTCAGGGAGACGCAAAAGAGCCGGCCATTTCAGCTGCATCGATCTTGGCTAAAGTGCATCGCGATCAACAGATGCAAATCCTGCATGAACAATTTCCTCAATATGGCTTTAATCAGCATATGGGCTATCCCACCGAGGCCCATATTGCAGCCCTTAAACACTATGGCCCATGCGCGGATCATCGACGCTCCTTTGGGCCGGTTCGGGAGCTCATCAATGCATAACTCCAAGGGTGTTATTTCTTCTAAAGAAAATCATTTGCTCAAGCGCATTCGTCAACTTCAGCAAGCGGGTAGCAAGGGGCAGAAGGCTCGCCAGGAGTATCAGCTTGCGGTCATGGAAGGCATCCATTTACTCCAAGTCTGGCAAGGCGACCCGCGTTTACAGAGCATCCTGACTACTCCATCAGCACTCGCAAATACAGAGATTGCAGCGATTATTGATGTTCATTGTGAGCAATGCCCAGAAGTTGAGATCCAGCTGCTTGATGAGTCTTTATGGTCCTCTATCAGCGAGCTAGAGAATGCTCCGCAAATCATGGGCTTAGTTCGCCTTGAATCTCCAAAGTCTACTGCAAAGAATCTGCTCGGTGACACTGTAATTCTGGATGCTATTCAGGATGCTGGGAATGTCGGAACGATTTTGCGTACCGCTTTGGCTTGTAATTTCAATCAAATTGTGTGTACGGTTGGAACCGCCCATATTTGGTCGCCGAAGGTGCTTCGTGCGGCCATGGGAGCACATCGTTACCTGACTTTTTATGAGGCACAAAGCATCGATGATGTGACCAGTAATATTGAGGCACCCTTATTGGCAACGACCATGACTGCCGAGCGCTCACTGTACTCTATTGAAGCGCGTCTACAAAAGCCGGTTGCTTGGGTATTTGGTAATGAGGGACAAGGGGTCTCCCCAGAGCTCTTGGGACAAGCCACTCCAATTCGGGTTCCCCAAAATCCACAGCTGGAGTCTTTAAATGTGGCGAGCACCGCCGCCATTTGTTTGTATGAAACCCTGCGGGCCCGAGGGCAATTTAATTCCTGAGCCTTGCTAGCCAAGGATGGTTTTATCAGAACGAATGGCCTGAAGGATGGTGGTTGCAATCTCTTCAATTGATTTGCTAGTGGTCGAGACCCACGGAATGGACTCGCGTCGCATCATGGCAGTGGCTTCATTAATCTCATATCGACAGTTTTCTAGCTTGGCATAGTTGCTTCCCGGCCGGCGTTCATTCCGGATCTCAGAGAGGCGTTCGGGGTCGATCGTTAAACCAAAAATCTTTTGTTTATGAGAGAGAAGATCTTTGGGCAGCTGGCCGCGCTCAAAATCTTCGGGGATTAAGGGGTAGTTGGCTGCCTTTAATCCATACTGCATCGCCAAATAAAGGCTAGTTGGTGTTTTACCAACCCGAGATACGCCCACCAGAATTACATTCGCATCGACCAGATTTTGATTGGACTGGCCATCGTCATGGGCTAAGGAATAGTTAATCGCTTCAATCCGGTTTTTATAAGCATCCGTATCAGCATTGTGATGCAGGCGATTGATTGCATGGGTTGAGCGCATTCCTAGCGTTTGTTCAAGGGGTGCCACAAAGGTTTGGAACATATCAAGCACTAAAGCTTTGGCTTGCCCAACGATCTGGTTTACCTCCGGATTGACAAGGGTGGTAAAAACAATCGCTTGGCCATACTTGGGATCGGTGCCATTAATTTGAGATACCGCGTCATGCGCTTTATCTACAGTATCGACAAAAGGAATGCGAACCTGTCGAAAGCTAGCCTCGAACTGCGCTAGGATCGATTGACTAAAGTTTTCAGCGGTAATACCCGTTCCATCAGAGACGATGTAAACAATGCGAGGTAGAGTATTGGCCGGAAGAGTCATGGTGGTTATTGCGATAAAGATTGATTAAAAAATAGGCAAATTAAGGTCCAGTAATACAATATTGATCATTCAAGTATGCCCGATTTTAGGGGCAACGCTTTAGTCAGTTTTTTAACTTTACGAGAGTCTTTATGTCTATGCAAAATAAGCAAAACGCCTATGTTTTGCCTTTTGAGGAGCTGCGTGTCGGCGATGTTGAGTCGGTAGGCGGTAAAAATTCCTCACTGGGTGAAATGATTTCACAATTGGCATCTGCAGGGGTCCGTGTGCCAACCGGTTTTGCCACCACATCCATCGCATTTCGGGATTTCTTAAAACACAATCAACTCGATCAAAAAATTTCAGAGCGGCTTGCCAAGCTCAATGTTGATGACGTTCGTGCTTTGGCAGAAGCGGGTGCGCAGATTCGTTCGTGGATCGAAGGAGCTGCCTTTCAACCTCAGTTAGAGGCCGAAATACGAGCAGCTTTTCAAAAACTCGATGCATCCGGCAAAGGATCGTTTGCGGTCCGCTCTTCGGCAACGGCTGAGGACCTACCTGACGCTTCATTTGCAGGTCAGCAAGAAACCTTTTTGAACGTATCGGGTATTGATGATGTATTAAAAAAGATCCGTGAGGTGTTTGCATCCCTGTATAACGATCGTGCGATTTCCTACCGTGTCCACAAAGGATTTGCCCATGCAGATGTGGCTCTTTCTGCGGGTGTGCAGCGTATGGTGCGCTCAGACCTTGGAGCGGCAGGCGTGATGTTCACTCTCGATACAGAGTCTGGCTTTCCAGGAGTGGTTTTTATTACCTCAAGCTATGGCTTGGGCGAGACCGTCGTGCAGGGTGCAGTTAATCCCGATGAGTTTTATGTTTTCAAAGAGACTCTTGCAAAAGGTAAAAAAGCGATTATCCGGAAGTCGTTAGGATCGAAATTAATTCAGATGCAATTTGCTCCCCAGGGATCCGCAGAGCGTGTACAAACTGTTGAGGTGGGCCCTGAAGAACGCAATCGTTTCTCGATTACTGATGAAGATGTTACTGAGCTTGCCAAGTATGCAGTCATTATCGAGAAGCACTATGGTCGACCCATGGATATCGAATGGGGCAAAGACGGTGTGGATGGCAAGATCTACATCCTTCAAGCCCGTCCAGAGACCGTGAAGAGCCAAGCGGCAGATCAAGTGGAACTTCGCTATCGCTTAAAGGGAAATTCAAAAGTCATTACAACCGGCCGAGCCATTGGTCAAAAAATTGGAGGCGGTCCGGTACGCGTGATTAGGGACGCCAGCGAAATGGATCGGGTTCAGCCTGGTGATGTTTTGGTGGCTGATATGACCGACCCAAATTGGGAGCCCGTCATGAAGCGGGCCTCAGCGATTGTTACCAATCGAGGTGGCAGAACCTGCCATGCCGCGATTATTGCGCGCGAGTTGGGGGTCCCTGCAGTTGTGGGCTGTAGTAATGCAACCGATGTCTTACAAGATGGTGCGGTTGTTACTGTTTCGTGCGCCGAGGGTGATGAAGGACGCATTTATGACGGTCTGATTGAAACCGAGGTTACTGAGGTAAAGCGCGGAGTTCTGCCAGAAATACCAGTCAAGATCACCATGAACATCGGCAACCCTCAATTAGCGTTTGATTTCTGCCAACTGCCGAATGCAGGGGTTGGCCTAGCTCGTCTGGAATTCATTATCAACAATTACATTGGCGTGCATCCCCGCGCAGTGTTGGAATACCCCAATATTGACGCTGATCTAAAGCGAGCAGTGGAGAGTGTAGCGCGTGGCTATTCAAGTCCTCGAGCATTTTATGAGGATAAATTAGTTGAAGGTGTGGCAACGATTGCTGCGGCTTTCTATCCCAAGCCAGTGATTGTGCGCCTGTCAGACTTTAAGTCCAACGAGTATAAGAAGTTGATTGGTGGGTCTCGTTACGAGCCAGATGAAGAGAATCCCATGCTCGGTTTTCGGGGGGCATCGCGGTATGTGTCGGAGGATTTCGGGGAGGCCTTTGCTCTTGAATGCGCGGCGATGAAGCGGGTACGCGAGGAAATGGGCTTAGATAATGTTGAGATCATGGTGCCGTTTGTGCGCACGATTGCCCAGGCAAAGCGCGTGATTGACATGATGGCTAAGTTTGGTCTGCAACGTGGAGTCAATGGCCTGAAATTGATCATGATGTGCGAGATTCCATCGAATGCCATTCTGGCCGATCAATTCTTGGAGTATTTTGATGGCTTCTCGATTGGTTCAAACGATATGACCCAGTTAACCTTGGGGCTTGATCGCGACTCTGGCATGGAGCTCTTAGCGATTGATTTCGATGAGCGCGATCCTGCGGTGGAGTTCATGATCGAGCGCTCGATTGATGCCTGCGTCAAACAAGGCAAGTATGTCGGTATTTGTGGACAGGGCCCGTCTGATCATCCAGACTTTGCCAAGTGGCTGGTCAAAAAAGGAATCACCTCAATCTCACTCAACCCAGACAGTGTTGTACAAACCTGGGAGTTTTTGGCCAAGAACGGATCCTAGGCTCGATCCAATGAGACCAATAAGGCGGCCGCTCCCCGCCTTATTTTTTTGATCCTAATACCTTTTTTGTTGGTTTAGAGCGACCTAATGGTTTAGTTTTAGGTTTATGGACAGGTACGCTGCCCAGCTTCTTTGACGGCGATAGAATCGAAATACTTTTCTTAGAGCCATTCCAACTGGGTTCTGGAATGCTGAGTGCCACTTCTTTTAGTTTCTCACCCCAAATTCGATGCATCATTTCGAAGTAGGGATTATCTTCATCAATCGTGATTAATCTATCTAAATTGAAAGAGTCTTTCTCATAGACCAAGAGATCGAGCGGTAAGCCAACGGAAATATTACTTTTAATAGTCGAGTCCATCGAGATCAGGACACATTTGGTCGCTAAATTAAGCGGGGTATTAAAACGAATCACCCGATCGAGAATGGGTTTACCGTATTTGGATTCTCCAATTTGAAAGTACGGAGTCTCCGGCGTAGTTTCAATGAAGTTACCGGCAGCGTAAATATTAAATAAACGAGGTTTCTCACCCTGGATTTGTCCACCAAAAATTAAGTTGCAATTAAACTCAATTCCTGACTTTTGCAGATCCTCAAAATCACGCTCCCGTACTTTTTTGACGGCCGAACCAACCACCGTCGCTGCTTCATGACAGCTTTTGGCATTCCAAAGATTGATGCCATCGAACATTTCACCTTGGAGGAGAATTTCTTTGACTGCTTGGGTAATGGCTAAGTTACCCGAGCTCATGAGAACAAAAAAACGCTCTCGGTCTTGATGAAAGAGGGCCATCTTACGAAAGGTGCCGATTTGGTCAACTCCCGCATTCGTTCGAGTATCGGCTAAGAACACTAGGCCTTCATCGAGGCAAAGGGCAACGCAATAGGTCATGGTTACAGCACTTTCACTTGTTGTATGGCAATGCGAGCCTGTAGCTCCTCTTGGCCACCACCGGAACGGATTCCTTTGATGGGTGCAGCTGAATAATAATCCCTTCCAATGGCCAAGCGAATATGCCGTTGATCCGTCAGGCAGGCATGGGTTACATCAATACTGATCCAGCGACCTTGATCTGCATCCAAACAAACATCTACCCAGGCATGACTTGCTAGGTTTGGAGATTCTTCGGCAAAGAAGTAGCCGCTAACATAGCGCGCTGGAATATTGGCAAACCGACATAGACTTAGCATGATGTGACTATGATCTTGGCAGACCCCAGTCTGCATCGCAAATGATTGAGCTGCTGTCGTTGCAAAGGTCGTGACACCTGCTTGATAACGAATGCCGGCACGAATCGCATCGGCTAGAGCCAAAACAGAATCAATGTCACGTTTTTTAGGAAGTGCCGATTCAAAATACGATTGCATTGGTTCTGATATTTGTGTGAGGGTGGTTGGCTGTAGCAGATAGTAAGGGGACACGGCATGGGTATCATCCTGGTACTCATAGCATCCATGGCTCTTGACTTCTCCTTTGGCAGTAATGCTCATTGATTTATAGGGCGTGTCGAGTACTAATGTTTGGCAGGTATTACCAAAAGTGTCTTGAGTGGACTTGGCTTTGACGGGCGACTGAATTTGCCACTTTACAATCGTTTGCCCTTTGTTATCTAGTGGGCTTAGTCTTAACTCCTGAATCGAATAGCGAACTGGATTGTCGTATTGGTATTCGGTATGGTGCTCAATTTGTAAGTGCATCGATTTCATCTTAGGCAACGGCAAGGGGGATGAGGTATGCATTACTGAGCTCGTCACCAATGTGATTAATTCGTTTTAAAAACTGCTTCGTGAACTCTTCAAGACCCATATGAAAGACTTCATTGATATCAGAATAATCAAGGTCTGCTTGGAGTTTGCCGATAAGGCGTTCAATCTCTTTGGAGTTCTGATTCCGAATTTCACCTAACAGCACAATTAAATCACCCACGCAATAGCGCAATGAACGGGGCATTTGTTGATTAAAGATTAGCA
>JACCDV010091872.1_pt1 | contig 11907 bp, 9 predicted proteins | sample 7446131 | NCBI WGS metagenome assembly JACCDV01 (sample SAMN15323448, study PRJNA562643) | freshwater metagenome | isolation source: river surface water | place: USA:Blue River Watershed | collected 2017-08-17
GACCTTAATCAAGCACAACTTAGTAGTGATAGATCTATACTGAGTCCTGAGCAAGATCTACTAGTTAGTCAGATCTTAGAATTAGGTTCCAAGCGGAAGCTCTTCTTGCTCAATTGCCAGGCTTGCATCAACTAGTTTATTGTATTCACCAATACTAATTAAAGTGCCTGCAGTTAGTAATGAGATTTTTAGATATTGTAATAGTTTTGAGATGTAAGCCATGGTTGAGAGTTTACTAGTCGCTTCTATGAAATTATCAATATCAAATACATTAGCTTCTCTGTCATTACTTAGAATAAAATCATAGAATCTGTATAATTCTTTACGCTCTCTATACCCTGTCGCGCATATCTCATCAATCACTTCAAAATCATTACCATATTTTCGGCGAGTATCAATAAAACTCATGCTTGATTCTGCGATTAGATCAATGCCACCGATTTGGCAGATTTTTTTGAGTGTTGCCATTGCGGTTTCAATTTTTTTGCTGAGACGGTGATCACTACTGAGTTCTAGAATATCAATTAGATTTCTTACAAAGATCACACACGGCTTGTTAATCTGGACTTCTTTAGTAAGTTCCGAAACTAAATCTGGTGACAGAATCAATTTGCGGAAGTCTATATAAATAAAATGTCTTTTGGTGCTTGCTACTAAAGCTCTAATAAGAAATAACTTAGTTTCGACACTATCGCCAGCAATTAGTTTAATATTTTTACTAGGTTTAAACATGCCAGCTTCTGTAATGGTTTGCTTACGAAGATTTTCGTAATTACGTTTCAAGCATAAAGGCACTATGATTTCTTGACTATATTTGCTAACACTGAAAGTATCTGTGCGGAATTGGTAGTGTTCGGTTGGTATAGGTTCTTTAATTATGGCTTTTTCTTCATTACTTAGTTCAAATTTTTGAGCTATTGCTTCTTTGAATTTACTAGCATGCTTTTCCTTGCTGTTAATTAGGTTGTATAGCTGTTGGCGGCTGTATATTGGTTCTTTTGAGTTGAGGTTTTGTTCTAACCATTCTTGCAGGGGCTCACCAAGCCCATCACAGTCTAGTAGCAGCATTAAATTGTGCCAAATCTCATAGTCATTTTTTTCGATAAAAGTAGTCAATTCTGGCAGCATCAACTTTAAGGCAGTAGCATCGTTAGCGCTAGCCAAACCCTGTTTTGTTTTCTCAAGTAAGCTATTGAGAATAGAACTATAGATTAACTCTTTCTCTTCATAGAGTTTTTCTTCAATACGTTTTATCAAGTGATTTTTAACTCTGTAATTTTGTTCTGTATCTAACATTAGATCAATATAGAAATTAAGGTTATCTTTGTCGAAGTCATAATCTGTGTATTTATTGATAAGTAATTCTTTGATGCCTTCGTAATCCTTTTGATTTGCACAGGATTGTAACTCAGTAAGGATAACGTTTTTAGCCTGTTCAGGGTCTAAATGGTTAATAGCTTCTAAGGCTGGTTCATAAGCTAACATTGCAGCTTTATACTGTCCCCATGTCTCTCTGGTCTCTTGCAAGAATTGATGCAAAGTACTAATACCATCGTTATGTTTAATGGCACCTAGACTTAGAACAACATCGCTGGTTATTGAACCTAGTTTGGATTGAGGTCTCTGTACGTAGTTACGTAACCTTAAGAAAGCTTTTTCTCTGGTCTCAATATCAGCTAGCATCATCCATTGAATCCAAGATTTCGTTGAACTATGGTTATATTTGTAAAAAACTTCTTTGAGTAATTCTTTATTACTAGTATTCTCAGTTAAACCGAGTAAATGTCCGAACCGACGTATAAACTCTGCTTCAAATTTATCAAGCAAATTAGGATATTGATAGTAAGCAAATAATGTTAGCCCTGCTACTATTGCTGAACCGATAACAGCATTAATAGGGTTAACACTGAGCTCGAAAACCCCGCCTGTCATTGATTGTCCCCCCAAAAAGCCCATGGAAAGGGCTCTTATACCTTTATGCCCGTTTGACGGGTTTTTATATCAAGATAAGTATTAACTTATTGTAAATATAGGTTCTTACAGTAACCGGCGACTTTATTAAACACAGGCCCAGAGACAGTATCACCCCAACCACCATCAGTCTGCGGATCGTCGATAACACTTAGAACTATAAAGCGCGGTTGAGAAGCAGGGAAGAAACCTAGGAAGCTAGCGACAGTATGGTTACGATGATAGCCGCCACCTTCTTTAATTTTTTGAGCAGTACCTGTTTTACCGGCGACTTCCAGTCCTTCGACTTTACCGCCGATACTATATTTTTCTTTGATGTTATAAGCGAGCGAACGAGTGAGCAAGCCGCGCACGATTTGCGAGGTTTCTGGTTTAATCACTACGAACATATTTTCTTTGTGCTTGCCTTGGCGTTTGAAAATAGTTTTGTGAGTTTTTTCTTTGTAGAATTTTTCTATTAATTCTGCTTGTTTTTTGTGAACAAGAGCTGGATTATCCACGCGTATCAGAGTAGGTTTAATCCAAACACCATTATTTGCAATAGCATTAGCAGCAGCGAGCATTTGGAATGGAGTGATAGAAATCGCTCCCTGACCCATTCCTGTAGTGGCGGTATCTGACAAATGCCAAGTATGTGGCTTTTTGACTATGCCTTTAGTTTCACCCATCAGCTCTACCTCGGTCTTATTACCAAAACCAAAACTTCTAATATAGTTATAAAAAGTATTAGCGCCCATCTTGAGTGCGAGATGCCCAGCGAAGGTGTTACTAGATCTAGCGAATAATTTCTCAAGATCTAATTGCTCACAATGGAATGTACTAGGGTTAAAACCATGGTTAGCAATTTTCCAGCGCTCTACTTCTATATAGCCACGATCATAGAATGTGTAGTCAGGGCTGACAGTGCCAGAATCTAGAGCAGAACTAACAGTAACCATCTTGAAAATAGAACCCGGTTGATAAACGTCAGTCAGCGCCCAGTTCTTAGTGTTCTCTATTGGTGCTTCATAGTAGCGATTAGGATCGAAAGCAGGATAGCTAGCCCAGCTATATATTTCACCAGTATCCACGCGCATTACTATTACCGTGCCGCGACTTGCGTGGGTCTGAGCTATGCGCTCGTAGAGAGCATGCTCGACCATTGCTTGCAAGCGTGAATCGATACTAAGGCTAAGTTTGTTCTTAGTATTTTTAAGTAGTTGCTTTTCGAAGCTAGCTTCTATACCTTGACGGGCTTTGCCGTATAGATCTACGTAGCCAAGCAAGTGTGCTGCTGAAGTTTTTTGCGGATAATAACGCTGGGTAGTGCGTCTTAGCAGTAGCAATCTGGAATTAAGTTTGCGAATTTGTGCAGCTTGATCTTTGGTAAGTTCGCGAGCCAGGATTTTACTAAAATTACTATGTACCAAAGTGTTTAGTTTTTCGGCACTCAGATTATTGCGGTTAATGATGCGAGCCAGGTTGTAAGCTAGCTGTTGTTTGTTTTCCTCAGTTTCGAGTGGGTTATATTCAACAGTATATTTACTTATGTCTAAAGCTAGAACATTACCGAATCTATCAACGATATCGCCTCTTAGTGTTTCAGCGATCTGACGGTTGTGATTATTACGAACTTCAGCAAGATGCTTGCCATGCTCAAGTACTTGGAATTGCAATAACCTAACTAGGATAGCCACGAAGCTAATTAGCACGAAAATTTGGAATAGGCGGTATCTAAATACGCTCACAGATTATATAGTAACCCGTTAATTCAAAGAAGAATATGACCCTAACCACTTATAAAAACTAAAATAGAGCTGTGCTTTGCGCAAGGCTTGATTGACTTTATCGTCTTCCTTGTGACCCTTAAAGTCCACGCAAAAACTATACTCGCCAAGCTTGGTGCGAGATGGGCGAGACTCAATGCGCGTTAGGTTAATAGCAGAGTCGGAGAAGATTCTTAAAATACGCTCAAGGCTGCCAGGTTCATCGACAGTTTGGAAAACTATACTAGTCTTGTCTCTACCGCTAGGCGGGCTGACGCGCTTAGAGATAACCCAGAATCTGGTTTTATTATTCTGCTCGTCGTTAATGCCTTTGGCTATGACTTCTAGCTTATAAAGTTTAGAACAGAGTTCTGGTGCGATTGCTGCGTGAGTCGGGTTTTGCATTTCGCTAACGCGCTCAGCAGCTTTACTGTTGCTAGAGTTCAATTCTAGATTAGCTTGCGGGCAGTGTTTGCGTAGATAGTCACGACATTGACCGAAACTCATAGTATGAGTATGAACATTGGTGATTTTAGAGAGTTCTATAGGAGCTATAGCCAATAGGCAGTGATTAATATCAAGAGTATATTCTTCGGTAATATAAATATCGCTAGATCTAAGTAGGGCATCGATAGTCTCATTAACACCACCAGCGATGGAGTTCTCAATCGGTACCATAGCTATATCGTATTTATTGTTTTGCAGATCTTCAACTAGGTCGGTGATGGTTTTGGCGCCAAGAAGTTCGCCTTGGCGTTGGAAAACGTCTAAAGCAGCGATATGAGAGTATGAACCTTCAGGTCCTAGGTATCCGATTTTCACAATTAATGATTGTAGCGTATCTATTTTGCAAGCCTTGGGGGAGTCCAGCTCAAGTTGAATTCGTACTAGCGTAAAATATGCTCATCACCTCCTCGCTCACGCGGCAATTTAGCTCGGTACCAGCAGCGGCATTCTGCTACGCAGAACGCTCGCTGCTGCTATGCTCGCTTCCTCGCCCTTCGCTATTGCCGCTAGCTCGTCAGTTCTTCGCTTGTTTACGCTGTACTCATCAAAATTTCGCTGCGTACTCCCCCAAGGCTTGCAAAATACTAAATAGCTACAATATTACTTATCGATATAGATAAACTAAACCAAGAATTAAAAAGCTACGACGACGAGTGTTTCGCCAAGCTTGAGATTGTTCTTGCAGGCATGGCTGAGAAGTCTAAAGCTTTAGCGGCGAACCTGAGACGTTGTTTTACTAAGTTTAAAGATAGCGATAGATATTTGCGTGCATATAGAGGCGAAGCTGTTAGCGTGCTTGAAAAAGAATTAACGCAAGACGAGTTTATGACCTTTAGAGAGTATGTGCGTTTGCTGCGTAGTTGCACCATTATGTGCGGTAAAGATCTGTCCCTTGAGTATAAAAAACTATTTATTGATTTTTTTAGTGGAAGACGTTTAGACTTAGCTAGGGAGCTGGGTTTAAGTGAGCGCAACATTAAAAACTAAAAAAAGTTCTAGCCCCTTATTTGCTTTTGATGCTAAGCATCTCATCGATACTAAAACTTTAGTAATAGGAGTTGATGAAGTTGGTAGAGGTTGCTTTGCGGGTCCAGTGGTGACGGCTGCTTTTGCTTATGATCTCAATGCCTGTTTTAGTGCTGAAGGGGTTTTGCAGAAACTTAATGATAGTAAAAAACTTAGTGCTAAAGATCGTAGTGAGATAGTAGAAGTTTTAGCTAAGCTTAGTGGCGTTCATTACAGTGTCGATTTTCGCTCGGCTCAGGATGTAGATTCCTATGGAATAGTTACTTGTATTTGGCGCTCGATGCTAGCTAATTTAAAGACAATTTTAGGCCGGGTTGGATATTATAATAAAGTTATAATTTTAGTTGATGGCCCCCGTAAAATCAAGGGTTTTGAGTGCTTGATTGATCTTGGGGCGGCAGGGTTGATCGAGCAAATATGCATAGTGCGCGGAGATAGCACTAGTGCTGCGATTGCTGCAGCTAGCAATATAGCAAAGGTCACTCGTGATAAATATATGCAAGAGCTGGCGGGTAATTTTCCGCATTATGCTTGGACTACTAATGTTGGCTATGGTACTGAAGCACATCGCTTGGCTATACAAGAGTATGGGCTTACTGACTATCATCGTAAGAGTTTTACTAGAGCCTTGGTGTTAAAATCTAGTACTAATGTTAATTAACAAACGAATACCACTGTGGTTTATTTGCGAGAAAGTTAAATTTGAATTTTTTGCAATTACAGTTTTTTCTTTAGCTGTTGGAGCTTTTGATACTAAATTCAATATGTCTCAAATGGCAATTCCGGTAGCTCTTCCTGCTATTTTGGGTAATGCTATTGCCTTACTCTTAGCTTTTAGAACCAACCAAGCATATGATCGTTGGCTTGAAGCGAGAGTGGTGTGGGGGGCTATCGTTAATAGATCTAGAGTTTTGGTAAGAGAAATACAAAATTTCACTCAAGGACATGCGGCTCAAAGCTTGATAGAGACTATGGTTAAGCGTCAAATCGCTTGGTTATATTGTTTAGGTGATAAGTTACGTGGGACGGAGAATTTAGAGTTGCTTCTGCGCTATGTTGATAAAGAGACTGTAGATAAAGCTACTAAGACTAGTAATATTCCCAATTATTTATTAGGCAAACATTACGAGGATGTGCAGCTTGCTTATACAAACAAATGGCTTAACGAATTTCAACAAATAAGAATAGAACAGACCTTATCAGATCTGGTAGATGCTATGGGTATGTGTGAACGTATCAAAAGTACGGTATTCCCAAGAACGTACAACATTTTACTTCACTTTTTAATTTATGTTTTTGCAATTTTTTTACCCTTTAGCTTGATGAACTTTTCTATGTTGTTTGAGGCGCTTATTACAGTTAGTATTACAACCCTATTCTTTTTAATTGAGAATACTGCGATTTATACTCAAGACCCGTTTGAAGGCAGAGCTACAGACACGCCAGTGACAGCGATTGCAAGAAAAATCGAAATTGATCTTTTAGAAATGATAGGGGCGAAAGATATTCCCAAACCATTAGAACCGAAAGGTTTTTACTTAATGTAATGGGTTTTGTAAATTTTATTGAAAGAAATTTTATTTTAGTTTTGGCATTGAGTTTGCTGACTAGTTATTTCGTGCCGGGTATTAGTAACTATCTTCTGCACAGTATTCCTTTCTTACTTGCGCTCACCATATTTTTTATGGGTTTGAACTTGGAGTTTGAAGAGTTGTTCGCTACAGTACGTAAACCTAAAGCTCTAATCGTAGGTATAAGTGCTCAGTATTTATTTATGCCTTTAATTGCTTTCTTGGTAGCTAAGGCTTTTAATCTACCGGCTGAGTTCGCTATAGGCTTAATGTTAGTGGGCGCAGCACCCGGCGGAGTAGCGTCGAATGTGATGGTTTACCTTGCTAGAGCGGATTTGCCGCTATCTGTGGCTATGACTTTTATATCGACATTTATTGCACCAGTGGTGATGCCAGTGATGATGCTTATATACGCTCAGAGTTGGGTGAAGATTGATTTTTGGAGTTTACTGAGCTCTGCTGTTGAAGTAGTATTATTGCCAATTATTTTAGGGGTGTTTTTTAAGCGGACTTTCCCGGGCTTTTCTAGCCGGCTGAATAAAATCACTCCGTCAATGGCTATTCTGGCGGTTTGTTTAATAGTAACGGTAATGTTCGACGTGAATTATCAGAAACTAGCGACTTACGATCAAGATTTAGTTAGTGGTTGGAGTTTATTAAGAATAGTAGCGGCGATAATTACTCATAATGTAGTTGGCATAGTAGCTGCTTACTATTTTGCAAGATTATTTTTGAGAGAACAAAAGCAATTAAGAGCTATAGCCATAGAATCAAGCTTGCAGAACGCAGGCCTAGCCATGGTTCTAGTGAGTTTACATTTCGCACCACTCGCTGCGGTGCCTTGTATGTTCTCGGCGATATTGCATTTAATATTTGCGGCGACTCTTGCAGGCTACTGGAAAAATCATTAGTTAGCTATTGCCAGGACTTTAGATTGACTTTATAATTTGTTTAGATTTAGGGAATACTCAAAGGAGAGTTTATGTCGGTAAATTTTAAAGTAATTCATGACCGTATTGGCGAGTGTCATAAGAAAGCCAACCCAGGTTTGATAACTACTAGAGGCTTTTTCCCCCACGTGAGATATCGTGACGCGCGAGATCATTTATTGAAGTTGTTTCAGACGGTTCAAACTTTTCAAGCTGATCAACAGCAGTGTGCAATTGACTTAGTTAAAGAAACGATTGCTCTTGCAAGAGGAGCAACACCTCACGAGACAGTAGGTAATATTAAGGATATTGTTGAGCAAGCTCGACAAAGTATTGAGGATTTGGGTAAGACTTTAGGACCTGGTCTAGGAGAGGAGTGGAAAAATTGCGGCGAGAAAGCTTGTGAATTTGTAGGTAAAACTTTAAAAACAGCTTCTGAATTGCTTGCAGATGGGTACAAGTTTCTTCAAGAACATGGAGAAAGAATGGGACTTATTACTGCTTAGTAAACTTCCAGCTATGCACAAACTTATATCCTGCCGGCACTATAAACAGTGTTAGGAAAGTCGCAACTATAAGTCCGCCGATAACAGCTATGCCCATAGACTGGCGCGAAGCTGAGCCGACACCAAGTGCCATGGCGATAGGCAAGATACCTAGAATAGTAGCTAAGGCTGTCATTAATATAGGTCTAAGCCTCCGTGCTGAAGCGGTGGTGATCGCTTCGTTGAGCTCCACACCCTGCTCTCTGAGCTGGTTGATAAACTCGACGATAAGAATACCATTCTTACTAGCAATACCGATAAGCATGATCATTCCGATCTGGCTGTAGATATTGATGCTGATGTTTTTGAATTGTGGGATAACGAATTGTATCCACTCCGGCAAGCCTATGCTTATTAATAGACCTGTTATCACTGGGAACAGTTTGAATATAGCCAGAGTAGCTAGCGCACCTACTAGAGCTAAAGGCACAGTAAGAAGAATAATCAGTGGACTAATAAAACTTTCGAACTGTGCTGATAAAAATAAATAAGCGAATAATAGCGCAATAAGAAAACCGAAGATAAGGGTGATATTAGCGTCCTTAAGCTCTTTAGAAGTGCCGAGATAATCGATTTGGTAGTCAGAGGGTATATTTTTCATTTTAGAGATAATTTGACGGCTTAATTTCTCCAACTCGTCTAGCCCCTCTGCTGGCGTGAAACCCGGTTTAGGAGAGGCGCTGATGGTAACAGCCTTCTTGCGGTCATGGTGATTAAGCTCCTCGGCACCAACGGTCTCTGTGATATCGATAATATTGCTTAGCTGCACTAGATTGCCGTCGCGGTTACGCAAAGCTAGTTCGCCGATCTTCTGCGGGGTGTTTTTCTCTTCGCGCTCAAGACTTACTATGGCTTTATAATTCTCGCCATTAAGGTTGAACTCAGTAAGGTCTATACCCGTGAAGAGTATCTCTAGTGACCTACCTATATCTTGCATATCCACACCGAGGCTTAATGCTTTATCGCGGTTGATATTAATGGTGAATTCTGGTTTATCAAGACTTAGATTAGATTTCGAGAATAATATACTTGGTAAAGCTGTAGCCTGAGCAGTAATGGCTGAAGAAGCGTCAATTAAGAATTGTTGATTATTACTCTTAAGAACTATCTGGATCGGTTGAGCCCCGAAACCACCACTAGGACCGGATTTAGGAGTGATCGGCAGTACGAAAGCTTCTGGGATATTACCCAAGACTGGATATAAAGGACCAGTAATAGCAAAAACATTACGCTTGCGATCTTTCCAATCTACTAACCTGTTAACAATTATGCCTTCATTCACTTTACCCGGCGCGTCTAAGCCAAAAGCAGCAACAGCAATAGTAGTTTGCACTTCAGGTATATCTACCATAATATTTTCTACTTTGCGGATTTGCTGATCGAGGTAATCGAGGTTACTGCCACGCGGAGTCTGAACTATAGTGAAGAAAACCCCTCTATCTTCATCGGGAATAAAATCCTTAGTATTGAAATTATAGAGAACGAATGATCCTAATAAACAAGCTATAAGAGAAGTGATTAATAGTTTACGAGGGTTTTGAATTAAATGCCCGAGAAGCGCTTGGTATTTGATTTCTATGCTTTGCAGGTGAATTAGGCTATTAGTATCACCCTTAGTTTTAAGAACCTTAGAGCTAAGCATCGGTGTCATGGTTAATGCCGTAAAAGCCGAAATAATAGTAGCGAAACAAAGTGAGAAAGCGAACTCAGAAAGTAGCCTACCAGTGATACCAGTCATAAAAGCTATAGGCAAGAAGATAGAAACTAATACTAAGGTGGTGGCTATAACCGCAAGTGTGATCTCACGGGTGCCTTGTTTGGCGGCTTCTATGGGGCTTAGTCCTTTCTCCAGCGAGCGATAAATATTCTCAACTACGATAATAGAATCGTCTACTACTATACCGACAGCGATAATTAGCCCGAGTAGAGTCATCAGGTTGACGGTAAAACCCATAGCGTAGATAGCAGCCATAGTACCTATAAGGCTGATGGGGATTGAAACAGCCGGGATAATAGTGGCGCGCAGATTACCTAGGAAAAGAAAGATGATAATAAAAACTAGAATACTAGCTATATAAATACTGTTATAAACCTCTTCAAGACTTAGCCTAATAAAGGTAGAAGCATCGAAGCCGACATCAAGCTTAATATCAGGAGGTAAGTTTTTGCTCAGTTCATCGATTTTTTTGCGTACTAGATCTGAAATCTCAACGGTGTTAGATTTAGCTTGGCGTAGTATCCCTAGTCCAAAACCCTGCTGACCGTTGAAGCGAATAAAACTTCTATCACTCTCAGCGCCTTCAAGAATATCAGCAACATCACCAAGCCGCACCGAGCCGTCGCTTTTAATAGTGAGATTGGCGTAATCTTCAACTGACTTAAGTTTAGCCGAGAGATTAATACTAAATTCTTTGGACTTAGAGAGTATGCGACCAGCGGGACGCTCTATATTATTGGCTTTCAGGGCTTGATCGAGATCCAATACAGTTAGTCCGTAGAAAGCTAATTTCTTAGGATCTACTCTAATCTGGATAGACTTGCGGCGAGCGCCGCCGAATATAACTTTACTAACGCCGTTAATAGATTGCAGCGGATCTTTGATTTCTTGATCTACATAGTCCCCGAGATCCAGTAAATTACGCTGATCAGATTTAACCAGCACCCACATAATTGGTTGAGAGTCAGCGTCAGCTTTAGCTATGATCGGCTCTTCAACGTTGTCTGGAAGCTTACTGCGGATGCGCGAGACTTTATCGCGAACATCTTGCGCAGCCACATCTATATCGCGCTCTAAAGTAAACTCGACGATAATCTGACTTACACCATCACGGCTAGTAGAAGTCATAGTGCGTATACCTTCTATGCCGCTTAATTCTTCTTCTATAATTTCGGTGATCTCACTTTCTACCACTGTGGCGTTAGCACCGGGGTAGATACTTGTAATAGTGGTTACAGGCGGGTCTATGTCTGGGTATTCGCGTACTGGTAGATTCCAGTAAGCGAGCAGACCGAGAACGATTATAAGCAGAGAAAGAACAGTTGCTAAGACTGGTTTGTCGATGGAGATGTCTGAAAGTGAGAATTTGTTGTTATCGTCTTTCATTCTATTTTTTTACTAGACTACTATCAGTTTCTTCTACTGGCGCTAAGGTCGCCCCCGGATAAATACTATGCAAGCCAGCATAGATAACTAGATCGCCATTGTTCACTCCTTCGATAATTTCTACTTGCCCTTCGTCATCACGCAAACCTACTTTGATAGGCATGCGCTGAGCAATTTGTCCGCCACCGGCTACTTGCTGACCGTTCTTGAAGCTGCTGCGCTCTTTACTGGATTTACTTACAGCGATATAAACATACTCCTGACCTTGATCTAAATAGATAGCTGTTTCAGGTACTAATATAGTTTTAGTTGCTTTAGCTATGGCTTGTTTAACTTTAACGAATTGATTGGCTTTAAGGTTCGCTGCCATCGAATCATCTATGCGTGCCCGCACCAAAACCGCTCGGGATTTAGGATCCACGCGCGGGGAGATAAAATCGACATAAGCTTTAATGGTTTTAGTGGGCTCAGCGTCGCTAGTGATTTCTACCATGTCACCTTGCTTAACTA
>JACCDV010203456.1_pt1 | contig 11907 bp, 9 predicted proteins | sample 7446131 | NCBI WGS metagenome assembly JACCDV01 (sample SAMN15323448, study PRJNA562643) | freshwater metagenome | isolation source: river surface water | place: USA:Blue River Watershed | collected 2017-08-17
AAGAAATAAATGAATATACTAATAAATATATTTTAAATCTGTATAAATAATATTTATTAAATTTGGATATCGATTTAGATAATTATAAAAATATTTAAAATTATTTAAAGGGATTTAATGGTTTAAATTTATAATAAATTTTAGATTAAGTTTAGATTAGTGAAGAAGAAATTATTAAATATTAAAAAAATTATATTATAGAATTATTTAAACAAAATAAAGGAGTTTATATATATATAAATTAATCATTGGATTTGTAAAAAAATTAATTAAAGAAAATTGATTTAATTGAATCTTTTAAAGAAATTGGATTAGGAATGAATAATTTAATAAACTTTAATACTAATGAAGATATTTAATTTCAAAATAATTATAATACAATATAGTTAAAGTAACTGCATAGTGAATAAGAAAAATAATGATTAATTGATATAGAATAATATTAAATTTAAATAAGATAATTAAACAATTAAAATGATGATGATTTTTTAGATATTATAAATTAAAAATTTCCTGAAATAATATAATTTGATGATTTTTGCTAATAGTATTAAGTATAATTATAAGAAGAAATAATTTTAATAAATAATTAAACAAAAGACTTTATATAATAAGCTATAGAAAATAATATATAAATTTATCAGATTAATTCAGATCGTGATATAAATTATCAGTAAAACGAATTTGAAAAAACAATCTAACTTATTTAATATTAATATAAGAGCATATAACATCTGGGAAGTTATTTTAGTATTTAAAATTCATAATCTAACAGCTAATTAACAATAGAATCTAAAATATAAAATTTATTATGAAGTAATCTTTATTAAATTTCTAATTACTAATATCTAGATTGTTTTAATTTGAAAAAGTAAATAAAAAAATTAGATAAATGTTTTGTTAAAAATAATACAATATATTTTACAGATTGATTGTATAATATTTAAAATGAGATTTACAAGATAGATAATCCTTAAAATATATATCCAAATAACTCTAAAATAAATATTATATCATTCGAAGAAAATTTACAAAATTTTAACCTGTAATAATTATAGTAATCAATAAATATTACAATAATAGATTTCTAAGATATTATTAATGAAGTTTTTAAATAATATTAATATTAGAATTTGAGTAAATATCTTTATAAAGATTTTAATTTAGAATTTTCTTAAATTGATAGCTAAATTTTAAACTAGTATTCAATAATAGAACCTAATAATTTCGATATACATACCTCTTTGCTATTTGAATTAAAACTAAAATATAGTTAAAAATAATAGCTAAATGATGAAGAGTTGTTTTATATATTCAAATTATTTTACAATTATTATATTGAATAAAAAAATAACTTGTTAGTTTATAATTTTCCAAATAATATAAAGTTAATTAATATGATAATAAAAGATAATATTTAGATTGATTTATTCTTAAAAACAAATAAGAATTAATCTTAAAAATTAGAAGAATAACTAAAATAATAAATAAATGAAAACTAAAAAATATGATTAAAAGAAAAATTATAGATTTAAATTGAAGATATTGAAAAACAAGAATTTTATTTATAATTAGATTAGGAATAATAATAGATTGAAATTGATAAAATAATTTAATAAATTAAGGATTAAGATTAAATTTTCTAATAAAACATTAAAATATAAAAATACTTATATGAAGGACACAATATATTTTAAGAAAAAAATAATGATGTGAATATATTTTTAGATTTTAATTAGCTTTAATATTTAATAATTTATTAAGAATTATCAAAGTAATAAAATAATTATGTATTGAAAAAAACAATAAATAAAATAATTAAATAAAAATTAAAATTTTAAACTAAATTTGAAAAATAATAACCGATTATAATTAAGCACATAAATTTGGATATATTTAATTTAAATAAATTTATTGACTAAAATTATAATTAAGAAATAATGAATTTTATCAAATAATATAAAAATTTAAAAATAAAATATAAGTACATTTATTTTAATTATAAATTTTACTATATTAATGATTATTTAATTTTAAATAAACAACTATAATCACATATATAAGGATTTAATTAATTAAAACGGCTTTAAATAAATTATGATTGTCTTTATTAATTAAAAGATTATAATTCTAAGAATTAAATTGATATTAAATATAATAAATTTTGTGCCGTATGTTTAAAATATAATAATTATGTATTAGGAAGTTAATAATATTAAATATAAGAATAAACAATATCTTATTAATTTTGTGGTTAAAACCATATGTTTATTTTAAAATAGAATAGTTATGAATATTTATATTTATATTTTGATGATTAAAAAGCCCAATAATATATTAATTTGTTTAATAATCATTTAGTAGAATATTAATAAAAATAAGTTGAAAATTAAATTTATATTAATCTATAGTAAGTTTTGGCAATTTAGCCTTATCTACCTGGTTTAGAGTTAGAACATAGTTACTTATTATTATTTATTTTACTAATAAATATAAATATTACTAAAAATAATAAAAATATTAATTCGATCTTCTAAGAAAGGTTAAATGATATAATTAATTTATAAATAATTGTAAAAGATATAAAAGAAAATAAATTAATACATATTAAAGAACAATAAAAACTATTAAAATTATATGTTAAAAAATAAATTGATATAATACATTAATTTTTTAAAAATCCAATAATATACTAATGAATATAATTTATATAATGTTAAAAATTTTATTAACTATTTTAACTATTATATTTATTTTAAATTTTATTAATATTTATAATAAGATGAGTCATATATATGATTATGATTTATTTGTTATAGGCGGAGGCTCTGGAGGACTTGCAGCAGCCAAATCCGCTAGAAAAATGGGATATTTAGTAGGAATTGCGGACTATGTCTCTCCATCTCCCTAAGGAACAACATGGGGATTAGGTGGAGCGTGTGTTAATGTTGGATGCATTCCTAAAAAATTAATGCATAGAGTTGCAATAAATGCTGAAACTCTTTCAGATCTTAAAGAATCTGGATGGCCATTAGAGGATAATATTTAATTAGATTGGAATTAAATGATGTAAAAAATAAATATCCATATTAAAAAGTTAAACTTTGGATATAGAAAGTAATTAATGGAGTTAGGTATATCATATTACAGAGCCCAAGCTAGTTTACTAGATAAAAACACAATAATATTAAAAGATTAAAATGGCTAAATTATTCATAAAACTGCTAAGCATATTTTAATAGCGGTTGGTGGAAGACCAAATTATATGAATATTAAAGGTGCCTATGAATATGCTTAAACAAGTGATGATATATTTTGGAGTTAAAAACCATTTGGTAAAACACTGATTATTGGTTCTGGTTATATAGCCCTTGAATGTGGAGGATTTTTAAATGGTTTAAAAAAAGATGTTACAATTTTATATAGAGAGCAGTTTTTAAGAGGTTTTGATTAAGAAATGGTTTAATAAGTTGTTAATCATATGAAAAATCACGGTGTTAAATTTATATAAGGATAATTGGAAGAAATATCAAAAGATTAAGAAAAACTTAAAGCTAAATTAAATATATGAATAGAAAAAAATGAAGAATTTTAGGAAACTATTTAAGAGTATGATAATATATTTATGGCTATTGGAAGAAATCCTTAAACAGAACAATTAAATTTAGAAAATTTAGGTGTTTAGTTAGATAAAAGAAAAAAAGTTATTGTAAATGAAAAATATTAATCAACTGTAGATAATATATATGCGATTGGAGATGTAAGATCAAATTCTATTGAATTAACACCGATAGCTATTAAAGAAGGAGAATATTTAGTTAATGGGATATTTAATAATCAATGGAAAAATATAAATTATTAAAATGTACCTACCACAATATTTACTCCTTTAGAATATTCAAAATGTGGTCTTAGTGAGGAAGATGCTATTAATAAATATGGAAGAGAAAATATTGATATATATCATTAAAAATTCACTCCATTAGAATGGAATTTAAGTTCATTTAGAAGTGAGGACTATGGATATTTAAAAATAATTGTATTAATAAAATCAGATTTAGTAATTGGTATACATTTTTTAGGTCCAGATGCAGGAGAAGTAATGCAGGGATATGCTGTAGCAATGAATGTAGGTGTTACTTATACTCAATTATAAGATACAATTGGAATTCATCCAACGTGTTCTGAAGAATTAGTAAAAAAATAACAATTAAAAATAGATGGAGAAGATGCTCCTGTTACTTAGGGTTGTTGAGGCTGATGAGCCTTAAATGACACCAATTTCTTTTATTAATGATAGTTGAATGCCAAAAATTAGGTTTCTGCTTGATTAAAAGATATTATTTATTAAAATTTTTAGTTATTCTCTTTTTTTTAAAAAAAAATTCTTAATCTATTACTAACGTCATTTACATTTAATTTATTAATATCATCTCAATATAAATTTAAAACTTTTTAGGAATTATTCCTATTTCTAACATTAGTATTTCATTTATTAGTATTTTCTAAGTCCTATTAACTAATAATTTTCTTTTATAGATAAGAGTGATTTTTTAATTCTAAAGAGTTTTCTTCTTTTTATTATGTTTATAATTTAGCTACAAAATCTTTTATAAAATTTGAATCAAATTTATGTAAACAAGATTATTAATTAACTTAATTTTATTTTTAAATATTTTATTCATTAATTTTAGGATTTTCTTAAAATAAATAAGGTGTGTTTTTAATATTACTTTAATTTCTAAGAGATAATTATTAAAATTTGCTTTATATTTATTAGTTAGTTAAATTATTTTAACTACTTTTTTAATATATTACATTATTTTAATTTTAAGTAAGATCTTATTAAGTACTTTATTCTTTAATAGATGATTTACTATTATTAATATTGAAATTATTGTTTTATGATGTTATTTTTACATTTTTACTATTTCTATTCTTTATTAATATAGCTTAGTTTTTTGTAATATTTTATTTTTGTTACTTTTTTAATAAATTTTACAATGATAAAACCTCTATTTAATTTTAATTTATAAATTTTATATCTCTTTTTCATTCAACACTTTTTTTTAATTTTGATTTTTTATTTTCCTTTAAATCTATCCATTAAACTTTTTTAATGGATTTTTTATCCGTAGATTTAAATTAATGATTATTTTTATTTTTGTTTGATTTAAAAGTTTCAACTGATTTATTTAACTTTTTTTTATCTTTACTTTTTGACTTTTCTTTTTTTTGTTTGAAGTTATCTTTTTATATAGAGTTTAAATATGTATTAACAATAATTGATTCTTCTTCATTATTTTAATTAATATTCACTATTTGAGTCCATTTACACGTAACTATATTTAACGATTCATATTATTTGCATATTTTTTCTAATTCTTCATAAAATTTATTTAAAATCTCTAAATCTTTTTTTTTGTAATATAGGTATTCCAAGGTTTTAAAAAAACTCCATTTAAATCTATACATTAAATAACAAATAATTATACTTAACGATCAATTTTATCCATTATTACAAACAACTAAAACAGATTTAAGATTATTATTAGATTTTTTGATAAGTTTTTCAATAATAAAAATTTCATTTTCAAATAATTTCGGTATTCTTGTTACATCTGTTTCTTTCCATTTTAAATCAATTATTTTTAATCCCTAAATAGAGTTCGGAGATTCTTATAAATTACAATGTAAAACATAACGTATTTAATTTCCTTCTAAAAACTCAATATCCTATTTATATTACTTCTAAAAGAGAATAATCACCTAAATAAAGTCCTTCGAAAATTCACAATCCTCCAAAATTAAACTCTTATATGTTCATTATATTAATTTATAAATGGTTAAAAAAGAAGAGGAAGAAAAAGCAATATGGGGAAGAGTTAAAAATTGACTAAAAATGGGTATAGTTGGATTACCAAATGTTGGTAAAAGTTCTTGTTTCAATCTATTATCTAATCTTTAAATTCCTGCATTGAATTATCCATTTTGTACATGAGAGCCAAACCTAGCTCAAGTAGTTGTAAAGGATTCTAGATTTGACAAACTATGTGAAATTTATTAGCCAAAAAATAAAGTTCCTGCATATTTAGAAATATACGATATTGCTGGTTTAGTCAAAGGGGCTCATTAGGGTCTAGGATTAGGTAATGAATTTTTAAGTAATATATAAAGTGTTGATGGAATATATCACATGGTAAGAGCTTTCTCTGATCCAGATATTATTCATGTTGAAGGTGATGTAAATCCAATATGAGATATTGAGATAATAATTAATGAATTAATATAAAAAGATTTATCTATGGTTAATACATAACTTGAAGATAATCTAAAAAAAGCTGAATGATTTAATGATGATTAAGCTAAATAGAATGTTTAGATTTTAAATAAATTAAAAGAACATTTAGATAATGGAAGATGGGTAAGAAATTAAGAATGGACTAATTCTGAAATTAATAAGATAAATAAATTAATGTTATTTACGGCTAAACCTGTGGTTTATTTAATAAATATTTCCAAAGATGATTATATTTCAAAGAAAAATAAGTGGTTAGGTAAGATAAAAGCTTTAGTTGAGGAAAAATGTCCTGGTAAAATAATTCCTTTTTCTGCAGAATTTGAAGAATCATTATAAAAAGATTAAATAAATGAAAGTTCTCAAATTTAAAAGATTATTCATATGGGAAATGAGTTACTTCATTTAATTCACTTTTTCACAGTAGGAAAAGATGAGGTTAAAAGTTGGACAATAAGAGAAGGAGTAAAAGCTCCATAAGCAGCTGGTGAAATTCATTCAGATATGGAATTAGGATTTATTTGCGCAGAAGTTGTCTCTTATGATGATTTAATAGAATTTGGAAGTGAGGGAGAATGTAAGAAACAAGGTAAATTTAAGAACAATGGTAAAGACTATGTAGTAAAGAATGGAGATATAATTCTGTTTAAGTTCAACAAACCTAATATAAAGAAAAAATAATAATAATAAATAATAAGATTATTTTGTAATTAAAATTTTATTAATTTTTATTGTTAATTTCTTATTAAAATTTCTATATTAACTATAGAATTTCTTAATCTTTATCTATTATTAAATTGTCAAAATAATTCTATATTTTTTTTTATTCTTATTATTTTATTCTATTGTCTTTATACATATCTCTAAGAATTATCAAAATAACATTTATGATATTTTATTATTATATTCTTAAAGAAGAATTTAAAAATGTCAAAATCTCATCTCAAATTAAAATATCTTAAAAATCAAAGAAGATATTCTTTAAAGCAATATAATTAGTAATTTATGTAGAATAGAAATAATCCTTATTTTCACATAAAGATTTCAATTATCTCATAATGTTAATTAATTCTTATTAGGAAACAATTTTTCTTAAATTAATGCTCCATTAAGCAGTATAATTTCTTATATCAAATACTGGATCAATAAGACTTTTAAAATATTAATTTTTAAAATTTCTTATGAAAGTTTATTCATCTGAATGTTAAGCTAAGCATAGAATAGCTTTGAACTCTTCAGCTCTTATTCTCCAATTTTTATTATTAGAATTAAGTGAAATTTATCCTTATTATATTAACTCTAAAACATTTTAACTTGAAAGTTCTATCCATAATGGTATTAGCTTAGTTGCTTCAATTTATACTTCCTTTTCCTCATCTTTTAAAAGTTCAACAATTATTGGAGAAACTCTTTATTTTATTATTTCTGGACTTAAATGATGTTTCATAGAAAATATTTAACATAAAACTTAGCAAACTTAAACTCTAACTAATCCAACACTGTCTTTTGACAACTATTATAAATATGATAAAGTATTTACTATTTTCTCAGTTGATAAAAACCTAACAAAATCTACCAAAGTTTTTACTGAGCTAATTCTTACTTCATTTTCTAAGTCTCTTAATAAAGTTGTAAAAATAGAAAATAATGAATTTTCAGTAATATCAGGTCCTAAAACTTTAGCTAATTGTGCACATATTTTAGATAAATAGAATTTCACTTTCCAACTTTTATCTCCAGTCAATTATATTATTATTGGAATTATATTTTGCTTGTTTTCTTCTACATCTAAACATTAAGCTATTTATATTATACTTTCCATACAAACAATTCTTACTGAATCTTAATCATCGATAGCTAATATCTTAAATTACTTAATAAATCCATGTAATAAAATATCTTTTTTAATATACTTACTTAAAGTTCCCATATGTTTAGCTAAGTTTCTTCTTATAATTACAGACTCTTCTTATATCATTCCTACGATTTTATTTAGTAATATTTACTAGTCTTTTATTTGACATAAAGGATAAACTACAACCATTAAATCTAATTAAGCAATTTTACCTGTAAATTAAGAGTTTGATTTAATCTATAAAATACTTGGTATTACGGTTTATACTAATTCATCTTTTGAAATAAAATCAAGAATTTTTGTAAAAGAAGTTAAGGCTTCTTATCTTATTACAGTTTCTTCATTTACCAATAAAGTTTCTAATATTCCAATTGCATCGTTTTGGAAATATTCTGCTAGATCTCCAATAGCTCTAGCTAATGTAAATAATACTTCATCAAACTCTGCGTTTTTTATAATTTGTTAAATAAAACTTATTATTTCTTATTTTCTTGCATTGTAGTTATCTAAAGAGTAAACAACAATAGGTAATCAACTTATAGCATTTATTTAGATTTGTTAATTAGGATTTTAAAGTTCTAGATATAAAAATTATAATGCATCTTCCATATTATAAATATAAATGTGAAATAATAGTTATTAAAGAAATAATCAATCAAAAGAAAAGTCATCAATATTAATAAGAAACTCTAATATTATAACAAATTAATTAATAAAATCAACCTCATTAATTAACTCAAGATAAAAATTATCATAAACAACTATTAATAAAAGTATTTCTTTATAAAGAAATAATAATAGAAAATTAGAAGAAACTAAATAAAGATTAATTATCTTATAATAAAAATACAAATAATAATCTGAATAAATAAACAAATATTTAGATCATTTGTAAAGTAAAAATATTCTTATAATAAAAGAGAAAAGAGAATAAAGTAATTTTATTAATAAAAATAAAGATTCTAAATAAATCATATTAGAAATATTATTATAATAAATTAATAAAAATTATAATTTCTTAAAATATTATTTAATTTAATAATCCAATTGTTCTTTTCTTAATATCACTGATTTTATTATTATATTTATCTAATGTTTACTTTAAGATGAAAAAAGTGTTTTTTGCTTAATTAATCAATTCATTTTATTTATTTAAAACTTATTTATGTTCATTATTTAATTAAGTATTTTATTATGATAAATTTTAATATTAATTTTCTTTTTCTTTTATAACAATTTTTAATTCTTAAAACTCTATTAAAAGTTAATCAAAAACATTTAAGTTTTCTTATTATCTTTATTTATCTTAATCCTTAATATGTAATTTCTATTATTCTAAATCTTTAATCTCATTATCAATCTATTGTATTTATTACTTATATTAATCTATATTATTTATATTTTTCTCTATTTCATTTTGGATATTAATATTTTCATCAATAAACTTTGTTAAATTCATTTTTAATTCCTATTGATTATTATAACTATTAAGATGTTTTTATATTATTTCTAATTGATTATTTAGTCTTTATTCTAAATCCATCATTTCTTATGAAATATGAATTAATTCATTTTCCTTTTATATTAATTATTGTTCTTACTCTTTTAAAATTTCTTATTATTTCAATACAGTTCCATATTCATTATCAACAAGATATTTCTTTTATTCTTTTTCTTTATCTAATTTATAAAGTAATTATTCTTAATTATTAATTTAATTCTAAATATTAATAACTTTATCACTTGCAATCGTTAAAAGTTGAAAGTATTTTTCTATTATTTTATCATTTTCTTATATTTATTCTTGTTTTTCTTCACACTTTCCTATTAAATCTTCTTAAGCATTTCTTTCTGTTTCTTTTTATTCAAAGATTTCTTATTTTTATCATTAGTTTTCTTCAATTTAATTTTATAAATCAAATATTCCTTTCTCTAAATTATGGATCTTTTAAATATCGTTTTAAGTTTAATTTTCTAAGTCACAGAATTTGTCATAAAAATCTATAAATAATCCATATATTTCTCTTTATTCAATTTACTTAGGTTCAAAGAAACTCTTAATATTATAATTAAAGTTGAATATTTCCATAAGAACTTCTTTTACTATGAGAAATTTCATCAAAAATGTTGGATCAAATTTTTCTAGTTTTTCACCTGTTTTTGCTTATATCTTTTTGCTGATTGACATTTTTTAAGCCAATCCTAGTTTTACACAAGTTTTATAATAACAATCTAAGATAAATTGCTAATCTCCTTTTTCAAATTTTTCATCTGAGTCTATTTATAGACCAATGTCATTTATCAAGAATTTCTAATAAGCAGATACAGAACTATATACTCATTTGGAGTTTTTCGAAGACATTTAAAAATATTATAAAAATTAATAAAAATTTAATTATTCTGTTATCCAGTCAAAGGTTCCTTTAGCATAAGGAATAATTATATCAATTTCCTCTATTCTTAAAATACAATATTTTAAGGTTATTTTTCTCTTATTTTTCTTTCTGGAAGTTTTCTCATAATAACTTAATAATATATTATGACCTGTATCAACTATTTCATCTTCTTCACTTACATCGTCTAAAGAGTTTAAACTTTCATATGAAATTTCTTTTTCTTCTTTTATACAATTTTCATTTATATTTTTGTTCAAAACATTTTGTATTTGAAGATTAATTTCTAAGTTATCAATTTAATTAGATTATAATTGATTATTATTCTAAATTTCTTATTCATCAAAAAAATCATTGAATTCATCAATATTTGATATCTTTCTCTTTTAAATGATATTATTCTCTTTTATATTAGATTAATATATTTCTTCCTTTTATTAATCAATTGAGTTTTGTTCAGATTCAAAAATCTAATCAAATTCTTAATTCTCTTATTTTTCAATTTTTATTTATTATGTAAGCTATTAACTCTTTTACATAGATTATTTACTCAGAAATTAACTTCTTTAGTATTTTGAGAAAAATTGTGAAAAATCGGCCTATGTTTATAAGAAAATGTTTTTTTCTTCAAGTTTTTAATTCCAATTCTTATTATATAACCTATTCAATGTATTTAATTTATTCTTAATTAAAATATTTCTTTAAAATTATATCCTCTTTAAGTTTCGCAATGATTTCATTATAAATCTACTTATAAATATCCTATGTTAGCTTGGACATGATTATAATAATTTTAATTTAATTTATAAAATGATTAGAATTCATAATAATTTATATTAAAACATTAAAAAACAAAATTCATTTTTAATCAAAGAAATAAAAGAATAAAAAGAAAAGGAATTTCATTTTATATAATTATAATAATATTCTAACACAGATTAAATTAGATATAAAAAGAACATTGAATAGATTTATAATAAAACTATAAATATTTAAAATTCGAATTAACAATAAAAAACTAAAAGTTATTCTTAAATGAACAAATGTGAATGAGATAACTATATAAGATAATAAAAAAAAGAAAGACTAAAATAATTAAAAGACTAAAGCATATAAAATAAAATATAATTAAGTTTTATTAATTATAATTCTGAATATTAAACTTAATCTTATATTTATATAGAATCTTTTAAAATTTATTTTATAATCTAGATAGGATTTTATTATATTGTATTTTCTTTTAAAGCTTATAGAGATTTGTCTAAAAGAATATTTTTAAAGTCTTTGTTATTTTATACATATAAGTCTATATATTCAAGAATTTATATTTATCTTTAATTAATAATCATTTATTTTATTTA
>JACCDV010171075.1_pt1 | contig 11900 bp, 7 predicted proteins | sample 7446131 | NCBI WGS metagenome assembly JACCDV01 (sample SAMN15323448, study PRJNA562643) | freshwater metagenome | isolation source: river surface water | place: USA:Blue River Watershed | collected 2017-08-17
AATTTATCGCTTCGTTGGGAGGAAGATCCCACAGATAAAACCCAGGGCACTTGGGTGGGTAGTACTTGGGTAGGACCGGGTAGTCACCAATATGTGTTTGTGGTGAGTTATACAGGAAAATGGAACTTGGAAACGAAAGAAATCCGCGACCCCAACAACAGAGACTCCCTTGGAAACGGGATGGGTGGATTTAATTCAACGTTCATGGTATCCACGGCCGACTTAAAACTAAATACTTACTACACGTCACCCCAGCCGGGAGATTATTGGAATGCGGAAATTCCCACCGAAATTGTTTTGAGCACCAAGAACATGGCAGGTTTGGGCAAGGGTGAGTACAATTCCGTGTTGGCGATGTGGCAAAATCAGCGGTTGCCCGTGGAATTGGGTGAATATGATGTCATGACTGGATTGAGCATCATCAAAATCAAGGTGCCCAAGAGCGCTTGGCAGGCCCACCGCAGTTATGTCCGCGTTTGGATTGGCAGTTACGAAGGGGTTAGCAATGAGGTATTGGTGCCATTGTCGGCAGGACGTGTAATCTACGACATGGCGAAATTTGGCGATCGCAAGGATCCCAGAACGATGGTAATGTACAATCCCATGATTGACCGTTTTGTGGATGGCAAAAAGGAGAACAACAAACCCTTAAACAGGCCCGATGTAGATCCCAAAGTGGATTTTTACGGGGGCGATGTGGTGGGTATCACCAAAAAGATTGAAGAGGGATTTTTTACTGAATTGGGGGTGAATGCAATTTGGATTTCACCGGTGGTAAGGAATCCGGAGGGACCTTACGGACAGTGGACGAAAACGCCGGCCACCAAGTTTAGTGGGTATCATGGCTATTGGCCCGTGGCGCTGCGCGCCACTGATCCTCGATTCTGTACCGAAGCAGAACTCAAGCAACTCATCGAAACAGCCCATAAATATCACATCAATATTTTCTTGGACTACGTGGCGCACCACATCCACCAAGAACATCCTCTTTATAAACAATACCCCTCGTGGTTTACGCCTTTGTATCTGCCCGATGGCTCAAAAAATACGGAGCGATGGGACGATTATCGCCTCACTACATGGTTCGATGATTTTATGCCCACCTTCAACTATTTCAAGCCGGAGGTGGTTGATGCCCTAACCGATTCGGCCTTGTGGTGGTTCAAGAATTTTGATGTGGATGGTTTCCGTCACGATGCCACCAAGCACATCCCTGATCCATACTGGCGCGCCCTCACCTACAAAATCAAAACCCAAGTATCGGTCCCCCAGCATCGCTCTTACTACCAAATTGGCGAAACCTACGGAAGCCCTGAACTCATCAGCAGCTACCTCGGCAGCGGGATGCTCGATGCCCAATTTGATTTTAATATGTACGATGCGGCCGTGAACACCTTCAAAGGCAATGGGGGCTGTAAGCAATTGGCGCAAACCCTAAACGATAGTAAGAAATGGTATGGCGCACATCACACCATGGGCAATGTATCGGGCAACCAAGACAAAGCCCGTATCATCTCCATTTTGGATGGGTCGATGAAAGAAGGCGAAGACAGCAAACAAGCGGGTTGGGATCGCAACATACAAGTGCGCGACACCCAAGCTTACGACCGTTTGTTGGGCATGATGGCCTATAATTTTGCCATCCCAGGCATTCCTGTGATTTACTATGGCGATGAAATTGGGATGCCCGGTGCCAATGACCCCGACAGTCGCAGAATGATGCGCTTTGATCGCGGTTTGGGTTCACATGCAGATCCAAACAACAAGTTGGACACCGTGGTTGGCCTATCGGAGCGTGAAAAGCAACAGCGCACCATTGTGGCTCAAATGGCCCAATTCAGGAAATCGCACATGAGTATGACCTATGGCGACATGAAAGTGACCGCGCCATCCGATGATGTATTGATTATACAGCGGAAGTATTTCGGGGAGATTGTGTATGCCGTTTTCAATCGCAGCAACACCACCAAAACCATTGAATTGTCGTTCAGCGAAGGCACTTACCCCATCGAAATGAAAACCGGAAAAACGTTTACCGGCATCGTGGGCGGCATTCGAACCTTCAATGATTCTAAGCTGATTCAGGACGATATGGGTACCGTTTGGGTGGTAATTCCCCCTGGCAAGTTTGAATGGGTTTACAACTAAGGCAAGGCGATTAGGCCAAGGTTACCACGGTAATTTCTGGGTAAATGCCCATCCTTCCGGGGTAGCCCAAGTAACCAAAGCCACGGTTTACGTATAGGTGTTGGTCTTTCTCAGTGTAGAGGTCCAACCACTCTTTGTACACGTATTTCACGGGGCTCCAGCGGTAGAATTTGGAATCGATGCCAAACTGCATGCCATGGGTATGTCCGGCAAACGTAAGGGCGATATCGGTTTGTTTGCCCACCACTTGCTCGCGCCAATGTGAGGGGTCGTGACTTAACAAGATTTTTACGGTGTCTTTGGGGGCGCCGTCCATGGCTTTTTCAAGACTGCCGTATTTGGGGAAGCGGGCTTTCGCACTCCAGTTCTGAACCCCTACGATGGTCAGTTTTTGTCCGTCCTTCTCCAACACCCTGTGCTCATCGTTCAAAATATCCCAGCCCATTTGTTTGTGGTAGGAGATGAGGTCTTCGAGGTTTTTCTTTTTGGCGGCAGGTGATGGCCAAGGCACGTAATCGCCATAATCATGGTTGCCCAAGGTAGAGAACACGCCCATGGGTGCTTTGATTTGGGAAAACAAATCCATCCAAGGGACCAACTCCTCGGAGCGATCGTTTACGATATCACCGGTGAAGAAGACCACATCGGCCTGTTGTTCATTGATGAGTTTTATGCCTTCTGCAACGGCTTCTCTGTCCCAAAAACTGCCCGAATGAATATCTGAAATCTGCAGTATTTTGAGTCCTTTGAATGCATCAGGCAAACCGGCCAACTTGATTTTTTTGCGGTGGATGGTGTAGTTGTGAGCGCCTTTGAAAATACCCCAAATGGCGGTACCCACGAATGCAGCGCCAACCGCCAAACCTGTGTATTGCAAGAACTTCAACCGCGAAATGCCAGAGGGTTTGTCGGGCGCGGTCTCGATATCGGTGAAAAAGTATTGGTATACCCAGCGACACAATCGCACTACATCATCGATGATCAAGAAAATCACCCAGAACAATTTCGCAATCACGATGGCAAAAACAATCGCAGAGATGATTTTTACGAGGTTGGGATTGATGTGGATTAACTCAAATCGAAAGAGGAGGAAAAACACAAAAACGATGACCGTATAACCCCAATAGCTCCATTTTAAGATGCTTTTGGCCTTGGTGCTCCAATTTGGGGTGATGGTTTTGATGCCTTGCCAAACGTAGGTGTCGAGCGCCAGGAAAAAGAGTGTGAAAAAGATGAACGCGGTAATCTGTTGTTTGAACATGGGCTATATCGGGGTGCAAAGATAGAACGAATAACAAGCTTACTCCCTTTTTGTTCGATAAAACCCTGTTGGAATGCGGTAGAATCTGCACGAAGTTGTTGTCAACCATGGCGGTATTTCGTAGGTTTGAAAAATGCATAGTGCCATGATGTCAAGAATGAATGCTGTAGTAAATCGATATACCATGAAAACCTTGGGCTGGAGTTTGTCTTTGGGCTGCCTGTTTTTGGGCGATGCGCAAGCGCAAACCCCTACAACTGTTGTGAGTCAAACCACAGAGCTGGAGGCAGTGATGAAGCACATACCCAAACGCAATATCGGTCCGGGTGCCATGAGCGGTCGCGTTACTGCATTGGCGATGCCCCGCAAAGGTGCTTTGGGTGCGATCAATCGCACGGTGATCTATGCCGGTACTGCCAGTGGCGGGGTATGGAAAAGCGTGGATGGTGGCATTGGATGGTCGCCCATCTTCGATGAAATGGATGTACAAAGCATCGGTGCTATCGCGGTGGATCCCATCAACCCCAGCGTGGTGTATGTGGGCACTGGCGAGGGCAATCCCCGAAACAGCCACAACAGCGGTAAAGGACTCTATAAGAGTGTGGATGCGGGCAAAACTTGGCGTTGTGTGGGACTTGAAACCACCAAAACCATTCATCGCATTGTAATCAATCCCCAAAATCCGGCCCAGTTGTGGGTGGCGGCGATGGGTTCTGTTTGGGGTGGCAACGTAGATCGCGGGGTGTATCGCTCCGATGATGGCGGTGCAACTTGGCAGAAAACCTTGTACGTAAATCCGACTACGGGCTGTGCAGAACTGGTCATTGATCCGTTGAATCCCCAAAAGATCTACGCAGCGATGTGGGATTTTGAGCGCAAGCCCTGGACCTTCCGCAGCGGAAATGCAGCCACCGTGGGCGGTGCAGAAAAAAAGAGTGAGACCGATAAACGTCCGGCATCGGGCAGTGGATTATACATTTCTTATGATGGCGGTAAAACGTGGAAGCGCAGTGGCGTGAAAGAAGGCCTGCCCAAAGGCGATATCGGAAGAATTGGTTTGGCAGTTGCGCCCTCATCGCCCAATCGGGTGTATGCGTTTGTGGAGTCGGCTGAAACCGCGGTGTATCGCACCGATAATGGCGGCGATCGCTGGTACAAAGTAAGTACCGATGGCAATGCCGGTAACCGTCCGTTTTACTATGCCGAATTGTACGTGGACCCCAGCAACGAGAACAGGGTATATAGTATTTGGAGTCAGATCGCCCGCAGCGAAGATGGTGGCAAACACTGGGATATTTTGGCTGATTGGGGACATATCCACCCCGATCATCATGCGTTTTACGTGCATCCCGAGGATCCAAAATACGTGATCAATGGCAACGATGGGGGATTGAATATTTCGTATGACGGCGGCGAGACTTGGCGATATGCGGAGAACATTCCGGTTGGACAGTTTTACCATGTGGATGTCGACGATCAAGAGCCCTACAATGTATATGGTGGGTTGCAGGATAACGGAAGTTGGTACGGACCGGCCTATCATTGGGTTGAGGGCGGTATCAAAAATAGCGAGTGGCAGGAGGTTTTGTTTGGCGATGGATTTGATGTGGCGCCGATTCCGGGAAAACCGGGCGAGGGCTATGCGATGTATCAGGGCGGGAATGTGTACCACTGGAACCGAAATACGCATCAGTCGTTTTTCATCAAACCGCAGCACCCCGATGGCAAACCCTTGCGATACAATTGGAATGCGGCGATGGCAGTGGATCCTTTCAATGCCAATGCGTTGTATTATGGCAGTCAGTACGTGCATTACAGTAGCGATAATGGGAAGTCGTGGCGTGTGATATCGCCCGATTTAACGAGCAACGACCCCAAGAAACAGGAGCAGGCGAAGAGCGGGGGTATCACGGTGGATGCTACGGGAGCGGAAAATCATTGTACCATTTTGGCGATTGCGCCCTCGGCGGCGGATCAGCAGGTGGTGTATGTGGGCACAGACGATGGAAAGGTGCATGTAACCCGCGATGGGGGAAAGAGTTGGACGTTTGTGGGCGGTGCGATTGCCAAGGATGCGCCGGGGGCTTGGATTCCCTACGTATGGACGAACCCGAAGAATGCGGCGGAGGCCTGGGTGGTGGTGAACAATTACCGTCAGAACGACTGGGCGCCGTATTTGTATTACACATCGAATTACGGGGCGAGTTGGACGCGCAAGGTGAGTGCGGAGGGCTTTGGCAACAAGGAGGCAAAGGGCGATAAGGTGACCGGGTATGTGTTGAGTGTGTTGCCAGATGTGGAGGCGCCGGGACTGGTGTTTTTGGGAACGGATCACGGGTTGTATGTGAGTGTGGATGGCGGGGTGATTTGGAAGAAGTGGAAGGGATTTCCGAGTGTGCCGGTGGCCGATATGAAGATACAGGCTAGGGAGCGCGATTTGGTGTTGGGGACATTTGGTCGGGGCATTTGGGTATTTGATGACATTGCGGTGTTGCGGAAGCTGGTGAAGGGCGAGATTGCGGTGGCGGCCAATGGGGGGAAGATGAACATAGATATAGTGAGTGCCGGCGACGGTGTGTTGGCGAGATACAGACAACCGAGCGGAGCGAGGTTTGCCGCTGATGAGGCTTGGAGCGCAGCGAACAAGCCTTATGGTGCCCAAGTGGATGTGAAAATTGGTGCAGAGAAGGATTTGACTTCAGGCGAGTGGAAGAAATTGGATTGCGTGGGCAAAGTGTATAATGAGTCGGGCCGATTGATTCGCACCCACAAATTCTCTTTTGATAGTTCGGGGTATTATCGCGTGCCGTATCGCTTGGTGGAAGACGGTTTCCGTTGGCCATCGCACCATACGCCCAAACCCGATGAAGGGATTCCTGCAGGCAGAACGATATCGCCCGGAAAATACAAATTGGTGATTTCTTCTGGCGCGATGGCGGATTCGGTATGGATTCAAGTGCGTATGCCGAAGGGTTTTGAATACAGTGCTGCGGGGGATGCCAAACAGCGCGAGATGCTGGATACGTTGAAGAAAACCATTGAGCGGGCGCGGTTGGCGTTTGAGGGTTTGAAAGACGCAGAGAAAAGTGTGGGTTTGTGGATGAACCATAAATACATCAGCGATAGTGCCAATGTGCAGTTGCGGAAGTTCGAAAAACCTTTGTTGGATAGTATCGCGGCATTGAAGTTGCTGTACATGCTACCGGCCGATTTCCGTCCTTACGAAGAAGCCACCATTCGTTTGATGGATCATTTGCAAACGGCTTATGGATTGGTGGAGAGCAATGAAATGCCAGGTGAAAACTGCTGGATTGCGGTGAAAACGGCACAGCGCGAGACGGATGCGGTGGTTAAGCGGATCAATGCATTTATGGCGAAGGATTACGCAGCGTTTGTAAAGGCGGTATCAACGCAGACCATTGCACCTTTGTTGGATATTCACGGATGGTAAATTGTTGATTTTGTTGATTTTAGAAAATTATTTTGTGGAGGGTTGGTTCGGAAACACTTAAACAAAACTGCCCATTTTTTGATTGGTTTTGATTGATTTTTGGGGTTCAAGCCCTGAATTCATTGATATTCTGAATTTTATGGGTCAATTTGATAGTTGTTGCAACAATGAATAATTTTCATTTTTCGCAAACACTATTTTGGAGCTTGTGTGTTTCTCATTTCACTAAACTAATCTAAATCAAATGGTTACACAATTACTAAACACAGTTGCATCCAGCAGTGAGTTGGATCTTCTGACCGGAACTTCACTTCCGTCGTACATTGCTTTTACCTTCTTCGTAGGTACTATGGCCATGATGGCGGCTTCTGTTTTCTTCTTCTTCGAGATGCGCAATGTTGCAGAGCGTTGGAGAACTTCAATGTTGGTATCAGGTTTGATTACCTTCATTGCTGCCGTGCACTACTATTACATGCGCGGATTTTTCATGGAACACCAAGCGTCTCCAACTTTCTTCCGTTACGTGGATTGGTTGTTGACTGTTCCTTTGATGTGTGTTGAGTTTTATTTGATCACCAAAAAGGCAGGTGCCAAGCAAGGATTGTTGTGGAAGTTGATTTTCGCTTCTGTAGTGATGTTGGTAACTGGTTACTTCGGAGAAGCAGTATGGCGTGAGTCTAGTGTTCTTTGGGGTGTAGTTTCTGGTGCTGCTTACTTCTACATTGTATACTTGGTATGGTTCGGCGAAGTGGCTACTTTGGCAAACAATGCTGGTGCAGCGGTAGCAAAAGCAACCAAGACTTTGGGTTGGTTTGTATTGGTAGGTTGGGCAATCTATCCTTTGGGTTACATTTTGGGTACCCCAGGTGGTTTGTTTGGAATCACTTTCAGCGTGGATACTCGCGTGATGGATGTTATTTACAACATCGGTGATGCAGTAAACAAAATCGGTTTCGGTTTGGTTATCTACGCACTTACTCAGGCAGATAAAGATTAATTTCTTTGGATGTATAGATAGCAAAAAAGGCCCGCGGAAGCGGGCCTTTTTGTTTTAGTATCAATCTTAAATATTGGCTTAGTCTAGGATAAACCCTTGGGCTTTTTTCACAAATCGCTCCAAAGACTCACCTTGTAATTGACCGCGCTGAAGCATCGCCAAGTCCATGCAGTATTGCAACAACTCGTTTCTGCTATCGCCATCTTTGTTCAAAACCTTGCTGGCCAATGCGTGGTTGGTATTGACCACCATCGTTTGCTTATTCAGGCCCATGCTGCCATAAGGGAACCCGTTGCCCATCTTGGCCATGTCTTCCATCCTGCGCTCCCACTCACTGCGGTGCACCGAAATGAAATCGTCTTGGGGTGGCAACGATTCTATTTTTACGTCGAACGCCAATTCATTCACAATGGCTTTCACGCTTTCTTCCAAGGTCTTGCGCTGATCTTCGCTCAACACAGATTCGATGGTCACTTCCTTCTCAATCAGTTGGTCCATCGGACCGCCATCTACGCAACGGAATTTCACTTTTTCGAATTTGCCTTCACACCAACCGGCGAAATGGGTGTCTAACGGACCGTTTAATACCACCACTTCATAGCCCTTGTCTTTGGCGGCTTTGATGTTCATGTGTTGTACGTTTACATCGGTCGCATAGAGTACAACAGTTTCTCCGTTTTTATCGGTTTGATTGATTTTGGCGTGATCGATCCATTCTTGGATGGTGTAGAGTTTGTCGTCGGTGGTTTTCAACAAGCAAATGTCCTTGGTGCGCTCAGCGAATTTTTCGTCGGCCACCATGCCATACTTCACAAACAAATCCAAGTATTCCCACTTACCATCGAAGTCGGTGCGATCGGCTTTGAACAACTCGTTCAATTTGTCGCTCACCTTTTTGCTGATGTGCTGGGTGATTTTCTTCACGTTGGCATCGCTCTGTAAAGAACTGCGCGATACGTTCAACGGAATATCTGGGGAGTCGATAACCCCTTTGAGCAACACCAAATACTCGGGCAACACGTCTTTCACGTCCTCGGTAACAAACACCTGGTTGCAATACAATTGTACGCGATTTTGGCGGTTGTCGATGGCTTCGTTTACCTTGGGGAAGTACAAAACGCCCGTAAGGTTGAAGGGGTAATCGGTGTTGATGTGGATGTTAAACAAAGGTGCTTCTTGGGCAGGATACAGCTCTTCGAAGAATTTTTTGTAGTCCTCTGATTCCAACTCAGCGGGCTTTTTCGTCCAAATGGGCTGGGTATTGTTGATGTCTTCACCGTCGAAGGTGATGGGGACGGGGAGAAAGCGACAGTATTTGCGGAGTAATTCGCGGAGTTTCCACTTGGACAAATACGTTTCAGCATCTTCGTCGGTTAGGTGCAAAATGACATCCGTTCCGCGCTTTTTGCGTTTGCCTTTGCCGATGTTATAGCTGGTAGCACCATCGCAATCCCAATGTACGGCTTGAGCGCCTTTTTGGTAAGATTTTGTTTCGATGCTTACGGTTTTAGAAACCATGAATGCAGAATAGAAGCCCAATCCGAAATGACCGATCATTTGGTCTGGGTCTTTGTCTTTCCATTGTTCTGCAAACTCGCGAGCACCTGAAAATGCCAATTGGGTAATGTATTTTTCAACCTCCTCTTCGGTCATCCCGATACCTGAATCGGAAATGGTCAAGGTTTTGGCTTTTTCGTCGAAGCTGATTTCTACTTTACAGTTGTCGATGGGGTCTTCAAACTCGCCCACACGCGACAAAGTGCTGAGTTTCTTGGTGGCGTCCACCGCGTTGCTCACCAATTCACGAAGGAAAATTTCCTGGTCGGTGTACAGGAATTTTTTGATGATGGGGAAAATGTTCTCTGATTGAACTGAAATCTGTCCTGTTCTCATGCCGTTGCATTGTCAATTGATGTACCAATGTAGCAGAACTGAAATTTTGTCATAGTAATAAGGGTTTAATATGCATCGTGGTTTGCAATGCGGGCGTGTTTGTCAGTTTGTAATAATTGCCAAAGACACTATTTGTGTTGCATATTTCATCACACGAGAATGACAAGTGTTTTGATGCGAGTTCCTTTGCAACAAGGATTTTATGGAGAGATGATACGTAGAGAAAATGTTTAAATTTGTACGAATGAAGAAGAAGTTAACTTTGTTTTTAGATGAACCTTTGATTGCTAAAATGAAGTCTTTGGCTCAAACCAAGGGAACTTCTATTTCATTATTGGTGGAGCAAATTTTTGTTGAACAACCAATAACACTTGATTCATCAACGCCTAAGAACCCAGACTTAGAGGAGGACCCCTTCATCACAAAATTCGGTGGACTTCTCAAACAGTACAATCAGTATTCTGATGCGGAACTAAAATCCATGTCTATGGAAATGCGGTTAACGAGACATGCCGTTTAACGATCAACAACCTTTCAAGAAAACCCTAACCCCCTCTCAGGCGAAGCCCAAGATTGAGAAGTTTTGTGCATATCAAGAGCGGAGTCATCAGCAGGTGAAACGGAAGCTGATGGACTATGGCCTGAATGGCATGGATGCGGATATTTTGTTGGTGGAACTGATGCACAGCAACTTCCTCAATGAAGAGCGATTTGCCATGGCTTATGCGCGGGGTAAATTCAAAATCAAGGGCTGGGGAAAAGCCAAAATCAAACAGGGACTGAAGCGAGAAGGTGTGGGTGAAAAACTCATACAGCAAGCGTTGGCCTCGCTAGGGATGGACGATTATTTGGATACGTTGAATACACTCGCCGCCAAAAAATGGCCATTGATCAAAGGCGCCTCGCACATCGAAAAGGTGTTCAAGTTGAAGCGATATCTGGTGGGCAAAGGGTACGATTTTGAAGCCATCGACAGAGTGATTGCCGAGGTTGTTGGATAATGATGTAGTTTCCTGTATTAATTGATATTTTCTAGGTTGTAGGGCAGATTGAAAAATTGTTTTTTAAACCATATTTCAAAGGCAGGATCAACAAATTCAAACTGATTATTTACCTCATGGATAACATCACTATTGATGAGTAGCGTTTTATTTTTACTCACATTTCTTGGTGTCCCCAAATTATAGATTCTCATAACTGCAGTGCTGGTAAATTGGGTTTCGCCTTTAGCAACCGCTTTCAACAAATTTAATTGCGTAGAACTAATGCTTTCAGTTTCCTTTTGATACAAAGGCGTATTTGCACTGATTAATTCTTTCAATGCGATCAAAATCTCTGTATCGGTAGCCCGGTTGTGGGTCACATTCCACGTGTAATGAGCTAACTGTTGCACATACCATGAGTGATTTTTCATTACGATGGGGATGATTTCGGCTGTGTTTTCGTCTATTTGTTTATCGGTTTTCTCAAAGCTTTTGCGAATAAATGTTACCCATTTTTTAGTTTCAATTTTTTGCAACAACATTATGTCGCCAAAGCGATAAAAAGGCTTGGACGGATTGTTGAAAATTTCGGTCATCATATGGCGTTTACTGCCAAATAAACAATAGGTGACGGATTTATGACGTTGCCAACTTGCCCGGAGCTTTTTTTCAAAGACAAGATAATCTTTGAAAGAAGATAGATTTTGAAACTCGTCTAAACAGATAATGAATTTTATGCCTTTCTTATTTGCAATTGTTTCAGGTAGATTAAGTACTTCTTCACTATTTTTCTTCAATTCTTGCCAATCAAAACTTAAGCTAAAATCACTAGTTGGGTCAATTCCAATGCTTAATTTGGGCATCAGATTTTTAAAAAACTCTTTGCCACTAGTCATCCATTCTTGCCATTTGGAGGAGGATGCTTTAATTACTTGGTGAGCAAACAGCTCTAAAAACTCTTCTTCGCCACTTACCGAAAACAGGTCGATAATTATAGTCTTTGTTTATACTTTTTAGTATTATACCAAATGGTATTATACACAAAGGTATAAAAAATTCAATTTGCTACAAATAGTTTGAGGACACTCTTTTGGAAGTGTTAGATGGTTAACCTAACTTAGTTAGCCAGAAATTACCGAAGCAACAGTAGTAACTGTACCTTACTTA
>JACCDV010086259.1_pt1 | contig 11899 bp, 9 predicted proteins | sample 7446131 | NCBI WGS metagenome assembly JACCDV01 (sample SAMN15323448, study PRJNA562643) | freshwater metagenome | isolation source: river surface water | place: USA:Blue River Watershed | collected 2017-08-17
CAGGACACCAACAAGCTGCAGTACGCCTGGCTCAAGCTGCTGGTGGGCTTGCCCAGTGAAGGCGGGCAGGGGGCGATCATGGCCGTGGGCGACGATGACCAGAGCATCTACGCCTTCCGTGGTGCGCGCGTGGGCAACATGGCCGACTTCGTGCGCGAGTTTGGCGTGCAGCACCAGATCAAGCTGGAGCAGAACTCCCGCAGCTACAGCAATATCCTTGATTCGGCCAACCACCTGATCGGCCACAACAAAGGTCGCCTGGGCAAGACCCTGCGCACCACGCAAGGCGCAGGCGAGTCGGTGCGGGTGGTCGAGCAGGCCAGCGATTTTGCCGAGGCCAACTGGGTGGTCGACGAAATCCGACAGCTGGTCAAGTCCGACGGTTTTGAGCGCAAGGAAATCGCATTGCTCTACCGCAGCAACGCGCAAAGCCGGGTGCTGGAAACGGCGCTGTTCAACGCCGGTTTTCCGTACCGGGTGTACGGCGGTCTGCGCTTTTTCGAGCGGGCAGAGATCAAGCATGCGCTGGCCTACCTGCGCCTGCTGGAGAACCCGCACGACGACACCAGCTTTCTGCGGGTGGTGAACTTCCCGCCGCGCGGCATCGGTGCGCGCAGCATCGAGCAGTTGCAGGACGCCGCACGCGCCGCTGGCTGTTCGCTGCACGACGCGGTGAGCGCCACCACCGGCAAGGCGGGGGCCAACCTCGGCGCCTTTGTCGCCATGATCGACGTGATCCGCGAGCAGACCGAGGGCCTGACGCTGCGCGAGATCATCGACCTGGTGCTCGACAAGTCCGGTTTGCTGCAGCATTACCGCACCGAGAAAGAGGGCGCTGACCGGGTCGAAAACCTGGAAGAACTGGTCAACGCCGCCGAGAGCTTTGTCACGCAGGAAGGCTTTGGCCGCCACGCAGTGGCCCTGCCCGGTTTGTCGCAGAGCCCGGCCAGCCAGGGCCTGGAATATTCTGAAGAGGTCCCGTCACCGTCATTGCGAGGCCCGCAGGGCCGCGGCAATCCCGAGGCTGCGATGGCCAGCGTAAGCCCGATGGCGAACGATCTCGATATCGACGGCGTGACCATGAGCCCGCTGGCGGCCTTTCTCACGCACGCCGCGCTGGAGGCGGGTGACAACCAGGCCCAGGCCGGCGAAGACGCGGTCCAGCTGATGACGGTGCACGCCAGCAAGGGCCTGGAGTTTGACGTGGTCTTCATCACCGGACTCGAGGAAGGCCTGTTCCCGAACGAGAACGCGCTCAATGATTACGAAGGCCTGGAAGAGGAGCGCCGCCTGATGTACGTGGCCATCACCCGTGCACGCAAGCGCCTTTACCTGAGCCATTCGCAGACGCGCATGCTGCACGGCCAGACCCGTTACAACCTCAAAAGCCGTTTCTTTGACGAACTGCCTGAACACTGCCTCAAGTGGGTCACGCCCAAACAGGCAGGATTTGCCAGTGGCATGGGTGCCCCTTGGACGCCTTCAGGCGCCCGTCACAGTCAGGGGGCACAGGCGCGTCCGTCCTGGGGCAACAGCGCGCTGGGCACAGCCTCGGTGAGTGCCGAAACCTGGAAAAGTCCGGCAGTGCCGTTGCAGAAAACCGAGCCCGAACACGGTATCAAGGCGGGCATTGCCGTCTTTCACGCCAAATTCGGTGAGGGCAAGGTGCTGGCCGTGGAGGGGGCCGGCGCAGACGCCAGGGCGCAGGTCAACTTTCCTCGCCACGGTGTCAAGTGGCTGGCACTCTCGGTCGCCAAGCTCACTGTGGTGTGAGAGGGTTCAGGCTTGGGGTTGCGGCGTGGGTTCGCCTGCGCTGAAGCACTCCTTGACGGTGAACAGCATCGAGGTGAAGAACATGGCGGCCACCAGCAGGGCCAGCGGCATCATGACCGAAAACGTCAGTTGTACATCGCCCATCAGGCTCGAGACCACCATGGCCACGATGGCTGAAGCACTGAATACTGCGCCCCAGGTCAGGGTGTAGACCACGAAGGCGCCCTTGTTGCGCCAGCAAGCCATCCAGCTGAAAAACAGGCTCTTTGCCGGGCCAATCTCTTGCCACAGCACCAGCGCAGGGGCGTGCCAGAACAGCATGGACAGCGGGACATAGAGCAGCATGGAGACCCACAGCGCACTCTGGAAGCTGCCTGTTTCCACCAGCTCGGGTTTGAGAGGTTCGCCGGCCAGATAGACGCTGGCGAACTGGCCACCGTCGACCAGCATGGATGCCCCCATCAGCAGCAGAAACCCGACCGCGTAGAGCATGCCCAGCTGGAGCATGGGCAGGCGGCGTGGGCCGTTGCGAAGGGCTGTCCACAGGGTCGCAGGCATCGGAAAACGTCCTTCGATGGCCACCTGTGTGGCGGCCATCAGGCCGACAGTGAAGGAGGGCATCAGGACCAGTGCCACCACCCCGCCGATCAGCGGCAACATGGACACCAGCGAGACCAGGGCCATGAAGAGAAAGAACAGGCCCGACATGGCCAGGGGTTGCTTCCAGAAGGTGCGCATGCCCAGCAAGGCCCATTGCAGGCCTCGGCGGGCGGGAACGGTTTGCAGCAACATGGTGTTCAGAGGCTCAGTGGGGTGTTGACGCGACCGCGCAGGACCCGCTCGAAGTGCCTGGGGTCGTGGGGCTTGAGCATGGAGGCCTCGCGGGGCAGATGAAAGTCCCACAGGCGCGAAGTCCAGAAGCGCAGGGCCCCCGCACGCAGCATGGCCGGCAGCAATTGGCGCTCGGCCGCATGCAGTGGACGCACTGCCTGATAGGCATCGATCATGGCCTGCGCGCGGACAGGCTCATGCAGACCATCGGCATGCGTGATGCACCAGTCGTTCAGGCACACGGCCAGATCGAACAGCCAGGTGTCCACACCGGCAAAGTAGAAGTCGAAAAACCCGGTCAGCCGCTCGCCCTCGAACATCACGTTGTCACGAAACAGGTCGGCATGCACGGGGCCACGGGGCAGTGCGCTGTAGGCGCTGCTTTGTGCCACATGATTCTGGTAGGCCAGTTCGCTGCGGATCAGTGCGCTTTGCGCTTCATCCAGGTAGGGCAGAACCACCGGCACGGTGTCGTTCCACCAGGGCAGGCCACGCAGATTGGGCTGGCTGCGGTTGTAGTCCTCGCCGGCCAGGTGCATGCGGGCAAGCATGTCACCCACGGCGGCGCAGTGCACGGCTTCGGGTGCCAGCTGGCTTTTGCCGGACAGCTTGTTGACCACTGCCGCCGGCTTGGCGCACAGCGTGTGCAGCACATCACCCGCAGGGTCGGCGGCGGGGTCGGGCACTGGAATGCCTTTGCCTGCCAGATGTTTCATCAGGTAAAGGTAGAACGGCAGTTGCTCGTGCGTCAGGCGCTCGAACAGCGTCAGCACATACTCCCCACGGTCGCTGGTGACGAAGTAGTTGGTGTTCTCGATGCCGCCTTCGATGCCCCGCAGAGCGCTCAGTACGCCAAGATCGAGACGGTCAAGCAGGTCCTGGACCTTGGATTCGGAAACTTCGGTGAAAACCGCCATGGCAGCACAAAAAAGAGGCCGCAAGGCGGCTTCCGGACAAAAGATCCATTGTAGTGGGCACCTGATGCGCGCCAGCATCGGCAGATCAGGTATCCCGGTTCCGACCGGGCCATCCGATCCTTCACAATCATGACCATGAGCGACACCCCCCAAGACAAAACCGCTGCCCGGCCCATGCTGTTGCTGGTTGACGGTTCAAGTTACCTCTACCGCGCCTTCCATGCCATGCCCGACCTGCGGGCCGTGCCCGGTGACCCGGCCAGTCCGGCCACCGGCGCCATCCGCGGCATGATCAACATGATGGAGCGGCTGCGCAAGGACTACCCGGCGCCACTCGCGGCCTGTGTGTTCGACGCCAAGGGCCCCACGTTCCGTGACGAGCTGTACCCCGAATACAAGGCCCATCGCAGCCCCATGCCCGACGACCTGCGCGCCCAGATCGAACCGATCCACGAACTGGTGCGACTGATGGGCTGGACGGTGCTCGACGTGCCGGGCGTGGAGGCAGACGATGTGATTGCCACGCTGGCGCATACCGCCTCCCGCCAGGGCGTCGAGGTGATCGTGTCCAGCGGCGACAAGGACCTGAGCCAGCTGGTCAATGAACACATCACCATCGTGGATACGATGAACGGCAAGACGCGGGACGTGGCCGGTGTGACGGCCGAGTTTGGCGTACCGCCTTCGCTGATGATTGATTACCAGACCCTGGTGGGCGACCCGGTCGACAACGTGCCCGGTGTGCACAAGGTCGGTCCCAAGACCGCCGCCAAGTGGCTGCTCGAATACGGCTCGCTCGACGCGCTGGTGGCGCGTGCACACGAGGTCAAGGGTGCCGCCGGCGAGAACCTGCGCCAGGCCCTCGACTGGCTGCCCAAGGGCCGTCAGCTGGTGACGATGAAGACCGACTGCGACCTCTCGGCCTGGGTGCCCGGGCTGCCGGCGCTCGATGCGCTGCACCTGCACGCCCCGGACGAGGACAAGCTGCGGAACTTCTACGAAACCTACGGCTTTCGCTCACTCGCGGCCAAATCTTCCAGTCATTCCCGTGAAAGCGGGAATCCATCTTCGCCAGGCCAGGGCAATCTGTTTGGCGAAACAAGCGCGGAGGATCACGCTCCCGCCAGCCGCGTGCAGGGCCCCTTGATCTACACCACCATCACCGACTGGGCGGTCTTCGGCCAGTGGCTCGCGCGTATCGAAGCGGCCGAGCTCACTGCGCTCGACACCGAAACCACCTCGCTCGACGAAATGCGCGCGGAGATCGTCGGCATCTCGCTGTCGGTGCAGCCGGGTGAAGCCGCCTACATTCCGCTCGTGCACAACGGCCCCGATGCGCCGGTGCAGCTGCCGCTCGCCGAGGTGTTGGCGCGACTCCAGCCCTGGCTGGAAAACCCGGCGTGCCACAAGCTCGGTCAGCACGTCAAATACGACCGCCATGTGTTTGCCAACCACGGCATCGAAGTGCAGGGTTACGTGCATGACACCATGCTGCAAAGCTACGTGCTCGAAGTGCACAGGCCGCACAACCTGGGCAGCCTGGCCGAGCGGCACCTGGGCCGCAAGGGCATCAGCTACGAAGACCTTTGCGGCAAGGGCGCACACCAGATCCCTTTTGCCCAGGTCGATGTGGCGCGCGCGGCGGAGTATTCCTGCGAAGACTCGGACCAGTGTCTGGATGTACACCTGACGCTCTGGCCACAGATTGAATCGAACCCCGGGCTCAAGCGCATCTACGAACTGGAAATCGCCACCAGCGAGGCGCTTTTCCGCATCGAACGCAACGGTGTGCTGATCGATGCGCCCACGCTGGCCGCACAAAGCCAGCAGCTGGGCGAGCGCATCATGCAGCTCGAAGAGGAGGCCTACGACATCGCGGGCCAGCCCTTCAACCTGGCCAGCCCCAAGCAGCTGGGCGAAATCTTCTTTGACAAGCTGGGCCTGCCGGTGATCAAGAAAACAGCCACCGGTGCGCGCAGTACCGACGAAGAAGTGCTCGAAAAGCTCGCCGAAGACTACCCGCTGCCGGCACGCATTCTGGAGCACCGCAGCCTGTCCAAGCTCAAGGGGACGTATACCGACAAGCTGGCGCAGATGGCGCTGCCGCGCACTGGCCGCGTGCACACGCATTACGCGCAGGCCGTGGCCGTCACGGGCCGGTTGTCCAGCAACGAGCCCAACCTGCAGAACATCCCGATCCGCACGGCCGAAGGCCGCAAGGTGCGCGAGGCCTTTGTCGCGCCCGCCGGCAGCGTGATTGCCAGCGCCGACTACAGCCAGATCGAGCTGCGCATCATGGCGCACCTGAGCGGTGACGAAGCCCTGCTGCGCGCCTTCCATGAAGGGCTGGATGTGCACAAGGCCACCGCCGCCGAAGTCTTTGGTCTCACGCCCGACCAGGTCTCGAGCGAGCAGCGCCGCTACGCCAAGACCATCAATTTCGGCCTGATCTACGGCATGAGCGCCTTCGGTCTGGCCAAGGCGCTGTCCATCGACAACACCGCGGCCAAGAACTACATCACCCGTTACTTCGAGCGTTTTGCCGGCGTCAAGCGCTACATGGACGAGACGCGCGAGCAGGCCAAGGCCCAGGGTTATGTGGAAACCGTGTTCGGCCGGCGTCTGATGCTGCCCGAGATCAATAGCCCCAATGGTCCGCGCCGCGCCGCGGCCGAGCGCGCTGCCATCAACGCGCCCATGCAGGGCACGGCGGCCGACCTGATCAAGATGAGCATGGTGGCGGTACAGCAGGCCTTGGACGAGCAGGACAAGGCCACCAAGGTGATCATGCAGGTGCACGACGAACTGGTGTTCGAGGTGCCTGAGTCGGAAGCTGACTGGGTGCGCAGCGAAGTGCCGCGCATCATGGCCGATGTGGCCGCTCTCAAGGTGCCGCTGCTGGCCGAGGTGGGTTTGGGCCCCAATTGGGAGCAGGCGCACTGAAGAGGGCTCGATAGCGATCCTTCAAAGTTTCCGATTCCGTTATCCTTGCATTTTTCAAACCTTTGGAATGCCCATGTCCAGTTTTGCCGACCAGCTCAAGTCCGAAATCGCCCGCATTGCCCGCAAGGAAGTGCGTGCCGAAACGCGCGTCATCAAAAAGGCGAATGCGCAATACCGAACGGAAATCGCTGCCCTCAAGCGGCGTTTGGTCGAAGCCGAAAGGGCCATGTCGCGTCTGGCGCGTGGCAAGGCCACAGCTGCAAAACCTGCTGCTGAAGAAGGGCCAGAAACAGCGCAGGGTCTGCGCTTTCGTGTTGCCGGTTTTGCCAGCCTGCGCAAGAAGCTGGGCCTGTCGGCGGCCGATATGGGTAAATTGATCGGTGTCTCGGCCCAGTCGGTTTACCACTGGGAAACGGGCAAGGCCCGTCCGCGTGCCAGTCAGCTGGCGGCCATTGCCGCCGTGCGGAAATTGGGCAAGCGTGAGGTGACTGCCCGCCTGGCTTCCTGAAGCTCCAACGCGAGAGCGGGTCATGGCCACCCGCGCACAGAGGTTTTGGCTCTGTGTCACGATCAGGTCTTGAAGCAATTCTTTAAGGAATCTCCATGACATCGACATCACACATGCTGGTTCAGGACACCGAGGCGCTGCTCCATGACACCCGAATGCCCACTCGCCGGCAGGCCATCCATGCAGCGCTGGGTGTGGGTTACGTGGCTGCAGCGGGCCCGTTGATGGCTCAGACCGCAATCAAGACCCCGTTGGACGGTCTGGTCAGCGGCGAGGTCATGATCGACGTCAATGGGTTCAAGATGCCCGCCTACCGCAGTGCACCTGCGGGCAAGAATGGTCTTCCGGTGGTGCTGGTGGTTTCCGAAATCTTTGGCGTGCACGAATACATTGCCGATGTCACCCGTCGGCTGGCCCGTGCAGGCTACCTGGCCATTGCACCCGAGCTGTTCGCGCGCCAGGGTGATCCGAACGAGTACGGCGAGATTGCCCGCATCCAGTCGGAAATCATTGCCAAGGTACCCGATGCCCAGGTCATGGCCGACCTGGATGCCTGTGTGGCCTGGGCTGGCCAGAACGGGGGGCAGCCTGACCGTTTGGCCATCACCGGCTTTTGCTGGGGTGGCCGAATCACCTGGCTGTATGCCGCGCACCAGCCACGCCTGAAGGCTGGTGTGGCCTGGTATGGTCGTCTCGTGGGGGCGACCACAGCCAACAACCCCCGGCATCCTGTTGATGTTGCAGCCCAACTCAAGGCGCCAGTGCTGGGTCTGTATGGCGCAGCCGATACCGGCATCCCGCTTGACAGCGTTGATAAGATGAAGGGCATCCTGTCGCAGGGGCCGGCCGCGGCCCGTGGCAGCGAGTTCGTCGTGTACCCGGAGGCACCCCATGCCTTCCACGCCGATTACCGGCCGAGCTACCGACAGGGACCGGCCGAAGATGGCTGGCAGCGCTTGCTGGCCTGGCTCAAGCGACACGGTGTGGCATGATTTTTTTGCAAAACCGCCCTTCGGGGCGGTTTGTTTTGGAGCAGTGAATGACGGTGTTGGTGATCCTGGTGGCGACCCTGGTGGCGGGCATTGGCAGTGTCTGGCTGGCGGCCTGGTTGAGCTTTGGTCTGATCAGCCGCTACACCCGCCACATGCTCAGTCTGGCCGCCGGTGGCCTGCTGGCGACGGCTTTCCTGCACCTGTTACCCGAGGCGCTGGACCAGGGTGGCAGCGCCGACAGCCTGTTTGCCACCTTGCTGGTGGGCCTGGTTTTTTTCTTTCTGCTCGACAAGGCCGAGCTCTGGCACCATGGCCATGAACACCACCATGCCGAAACCGGCCATGACGCTGTTTCAGCTCCACATGCGCACGCGCACAAGGGCCACACACACACACACGCTCATGACCATGGCCATGCACACACACACAACCCGGGCAGCTGGGCGGTGCTGGCGGGTGACAGCGTGCATTGTTTCGGCGATGGCATCCTGATCGCTTCGGCGTTCATGGCCGACACCGCATTGGGTCTGGTGGCGGCGTTGGCGGTACTGGCCCATGAAGTGCCACACCATATGGGCGACCTGGCCGTGTTACGGCAATCGGCCGGCAGCCGCCAGGCAGCAGTGCTCAAGGTTTCGCTGGCGGGGGCGGTGACCGCACTGGGCGGACTGGCGGGTTATGCCCTGGTGGATGCGCTGCACCACCTGCTGCCTTACTTTCTGGCGGTCGCCAGCAGCAGCTTCATCTATGTCGCGCTGGCCGACCTGATTCCTCAGCTGCAAAAGCGCCTGAGCTTGCGTGAGACCGTGGCGCAGGTGCTGTGGCTGGGGGCTGGCATGGGACTGGTCACACTGGTGAGCCTTTGGGCACACAGCGGACACGTGCACTGAGCTGGCCTGTCATCGACCCGGGCCTTGTTCGCAGGGCATGCCTGGCGTGCGCGACCATTCGCTCCAGCTGCCGGCATACAGGGCAGTCGGCCCCCAGCCGGCGACTTCCATGGCGATCAGGTTGGGTACGGCACTCACCCCGCTGCCGCACTGGTGCACCACGCTGGCGGCAGGGCGCTCGCCCAGCACCTGGGTCCATTCGCTGCGCAGCTGTTCGGCGCTTTTGAAGCGTCCGTCCGGACCGAAATTCTCGGTGAATGGGCGGTTCAGTGCGCCGGGAATGTGTCCGGCGATCGGGTCCAGCGGTTCGACTTCACCGCGGTAGCGCGCGGCGGCGCGGGCGTCGACCACGGTCTGGCTGGCATCACCCAGCCGCGCAGCGACGGTCGACAAGTCCACCAGTTGCCGCAAAGGCGTTCCCAATTCAAATGGGCGAGGCATTGCCTGTGCCGGCGCACCGCTTTCGGTGGGGCCACCAGCAGCCTGCCAGGCCTGCAGTCCGCCATCGAGCACGGCCACGGCCTCATGCCCCAGCCATTTGAGCATCCACCACAGGCGCCCACAGTGGCTGGAGCCATTGCGGTCGTAGACGACCACCTGGGTCTGGTTGTCGACGCCCTGGCTGCCGAGCCATGCGGCCACTTTCTCGCGCCGGGGCAGGGGGTGCCGTCCGCCATTGACCGCATCGTCCGGGTGTTTGGCGCTGAGGTCGCGGTCCAGGTGCGCCTGGCGAGCCCCGGCGATGTGGATCTGGGCAAACAGGGCATCTGCCGCGTCCGGATTCATCAGTTCAAAGCTGCAGTCGAAAATGACCAGCGACGGGGCGCTGGCCTGCAGGTCACGCAGTTCGGTGACGGAAATCAGCAGGGTGTGCATGGCGGTTCTCCAGGTCAGTGTTCTTCTGCCGGTGGATGCGGCAGGGCGCGGTTGCGCAGTGCGGTGGCGGCGATGCCGCTGGCAATGATCAGGCCCATGCCGGCCCAACCCATCAGGGGGATCTGGTCGCCAAAAAGGAACAGGCCATACAGCGCGGCAAACACAATGCCTGAATACTGCAGGTTCGCCACCACCAGGGTGGCGCCCTTGCTGTAGGCGAGCGTCATGCACAGCTGCCCGCCTGCGGCCAGCAGGCCGATCGGCAGCAGCCACAGCGCAGCTGGCCAGCCCAATGGCGTGAACCCGATGAAAAGGCTGAACATCAGCCCCGTGAGGGCAGTGCCGATCGAGAAGTAAAAGACCGTACGGGATTCAGGTTCACCAACCCGACCCAATGCAGCCACCTGCATGTAGGCCAGGGCGGCGCCCATGCCCGAGAGCAGACCAATCACTCCCGCAAACAGCTGGTTTTGCTCGATGGTGGGCCGCAGGATCATGACCACGCCGGCAAAACCGCCCAGCACGGGCAACAGCATCGGCCCCTGTCGACGTGCGTCCTGCACGCGCCCCAGCACCAGCGTGCCGCCGATCAGGAAGGCAGCGACCCATACACCGCTCATGTAGTTGAGTGTCATGGCCGTAGCCAGGGGCAGGTGGGCAATCGCGTAGAACCAGGCCGACAGTGAAGCCACGCCGATGATGGAGCGCCAGATGTGCATCATGGGCACCGGTGTGGCCAGATGTACGCCCTGCAGGCGGCACATGCCCGCCATGAAGGCTGTGCCAATCAGGCCGCGGTAGAACACCAGTTCGAAAGTCCCGAAATGGGCCGAGGCGTATTTGATGCAGACACTCATCGTCGCAAAAAACAGCGCCGCGAGGATCATCCAGGAAGCTTGCATGGGCGCGATCATGCCATGACGTGACAACGGCCTCCGAAGAGGCCGTTGCGAGGATGCGGCAGGTGATCAGCCGCGGTAGCCCATCTGCTGGCGGTACCACTCATGAAAGTGCTGCATGCCGTCTTCCATCGGGCTCTGGTAGGGGCCCACCTCGTTGTCGCCGCGCGCCAGCAGGGCCTTGCGGCCTGCGTCCATGCGCTCGGCAATCTCGTCGTCCTCGACGCAGGTTTCCATGTAGGCCGCGCGCTGGGCTTCGACGAACTCGCGCTCGAAGGCGACGATTTCCTCGGGGTAGTAGAACTCCACCATGTTCAGTGTCTTGTCGGCGCTGATGGGGTGCAGGGTGGAGACCGTGAGCACATGCGGGTACCACTCGACCATGATGTGGGGGTAGTAGGTCAGCCAGATGGCGCCTTGCGTGGGTAATTCGCCGCCGCGGTACTTCAGCAGCACCTCGTGCCATTTCTTGTAGACGTCGGAGCCGGGCTTGCCGAAGCTGCCGGCTACGCCCACGGTCTGTACCGAGTAGTGCGGCTTGAACTCCCAGCGCAGGTCGTCGCAGGTCACGAAGTTGCCCAGGCCCGGGTGGAAAGGGCCGACGTGGTAGTCCTCGAGGTAAACCTCGATGAAGGTCTTCCAGTTGTAGTGGCACTCGTGCAGCTCGACATGGTCGAGGGCATAACCTTCGAAGGACAGCTGCTGGCGCGGGCCCATCCCGGCCAGATCGGCGGCGATGTCGCGGCCGTTGTCCTCGAACAGAAGGCCGTTCCATTCGCGCAGCTTGTAGTTGTTGAGGTTCAGGCAGGGGTCGTGCCCGAAATGCGGGGCACCGAGCAGCTCACCCTTGGGTGAGTAGGTCCAGCGGTGCAGCGGGCAGACGATGTTGCCCCCGGCATGGCCTTTGCCCTGGTTCTGCAGGTTGCCGCGGTCCCGGAGCATGACCGCCTGGCGGTGCCTGCAGACGTTGGAGATGAGCTCGACCTCGCCCTGCGCATTGCGCACGAGCGCGCGCCCGCTCTTTTCCTGGGGCAGGGCGAAGTAGTCGCCGATGTGGGGTACGGCGAGCGAGTGGCCCACATAGCGAGGACCACGCTCGAAGAGGATTTTCAGTTCACGCTGGAACAGCACCTCGTCGAAGTAACTGGAAACTGGTAGTTGGCTTGCGGCCTGCTGCAGTTGAAGACTTAAATCAGACATGGGTGACCTGACCTAGAGACTCCCCCTATGAAGGGGCAGGAACAAAGCGCTGATCCATCGATCCCGGCGC
>JACCDV010059249.1_pt1 | contig 11895 bp, 1 predicted proteins | sample 7446131 | NCBI WGS metagenome assembly JACCDV01 (sample SAMN15323448, study PRJNA562643) | freshwater metagenome | isolation source: river surface water | place: USA:Blue River Watershed | collected 2017-08-17
CATGCGCAAGCCTGCCTTCTCACTGATCTGAACCCTCGTAGCGTAGCTCAAGACCAACTCGGTCTCTTTGAAGGCTCCGTATTCATCGCTCAGTAAGTTTACCCCTAGCGCATTCTTGCCTAGGTCAGAGGAACCACCAAGATTTGCCAAGTCCAATTCCGCAGATGCAAAGTTCATCTTCGGCGCTCCTTCCCAGCCTGCCCACTGGTTGCGCACAAAACCCTTCACCATCGATCCTTCGTAGGCCGTCAAGGCAGGATTCAAATAGCCCTGCAAGTGGCTAAACTGGGACATGTATTTTCTGGACTGGCCATAGGAAGCGATACTTAGCAGGAGTCCTAATGAGAGTAGTAATAGTTTTTTCATCTTTATTTTTTTTAGAGACAAGAGCCGAGAGGCAAGAAACAAGAGGTCTTTACTCTTGTCTCTCGCTTCTTGCTTCTTTCTTTATTTCCGAATCAAATTCAGCATCCCTCGTCGCATTTCTCCGGTTTCCAGGATCTCAATGGTCCAGAAGTAGCCACCTACTGGCAAGACTCTGCCTTCAAAAGTACCATCCCATCTAATATCCGGATTCTCGGTGTAGAATACGCGCTCCCCTCCTTTGTCAAAGATATTGATTCGAACACCCTCGTAGAAGCGCAATTCAGGCACTCCCCAGGTCTCATTGGCTCCGTCTCCATTCGGAGTAAACGAATTGTTAATGGTCAAGGAAGAGAAATCTTTACGCGTTCTCGTGATTTCGAAGAACTTCTCGATTGTGTTGCCATCGCGATCGGTCACACGAACTACAATGCTGAACTTCGTCTTGCCTGGTGCTCGTTCTGCGCTGCTCCAGAACAAGATATTTTCCTTGATCTCGAAGAACTTGTTGTCGTAACCGTCGCCAAATAGACTCACCACGTGGATATTATCCACCGGATCATTTACTACGAATGCACCTACTGGGATAAAGAAGGTATTCGTGCTGCCGACAAAGCTGCTGTTGTTGATGGTCACATCACGAGGCGCTGGCTTAGGAAGTACAACTACACGAACCAATCCTTTCACATCGTAGGAATTGTACATTCCTTTAGGAAGCACCAAGGTACCGGTCAATTCGTAGGTACCACGCTTCAACACATTCACAGTTTCAGGCGCTGTCCAAACCACTTCTAGCATGGCTTTCACTCCTGAGAAGAGGGTTACTTCCACTTCTTCTGGTAACGCTGAACGGTAATTGGTATCTCCCCATACCAGTACAACATCTTCTCGCTTGGACACCTGGATGGATCGGAACTGAATGTGATCCGCTACGCCATCTCCATCGGTATCCTTCGCATCCGAAGCATTCGTCGGGCTAGTTCCTTGCTGATTTTCTACGTAATCCGGAACTCCGTCTCCATCCGTATCTTTAAAATCAGACGGGTCTTCTGGATCAGTCCCTTGTACGTTTTCTACATAGTTAGGAATACCATCTCCATCTTCGTCTTTAAAGTCCTGCGCATTGGAAGGACTGGTGCCTTGCTGTGTTTCCACAAAATCTGGAACAAAATCCTTATCGGTGTCCTTGTAATCCTTTGGATCATTGATGTCTGATCCATCGATCACCTCTAGGTAATCCGGCACCCCATCGCCATCCGAATCTTTGGCATCGCCATCATCAGTCGGGTCAGTTCCTTGTTGAATCTCAATGTAATCCGGTACGCCGTCCCCATCCGTATCACGATCTTCATCTCCTGCTACAGTAGGGTTACCGGCCGGCAAGCCTTGATTTGGCCAAAGTACCGTTTCTACGTAATCTGGTACGCCGTCCCCATCGGTATCCGTCGCATCCGCAGGATTATTTGGATCCGTTCCTGCTGCAATTTCCACATGGTCTGGCACACCATCCCCATCGCTATCCTTGGTGTCGGTAGCGTCTGTTGGATCAGTTCCCTGTTGTATTTCTACAAAATCTGGAACACCATCGCCATCGGTATCTCTTTCCTGGTCGCCACCCGCATTCGGATTACCTGCAGGCAAGCCTTGATTTGGCCAAAGTACCGTCTCTACGTAATCCGGTACCCCATCACCGTCTGTGTCAGTCGCGTCATCTGGGTTGCTTGGATCCGTACCCGCGGCTATTTCCACGTGGTCTGGAACCCCGTCCCCATCACTGTCCTTCGTGTCGGTTCCATCTGCTGGATTCGTGCCCTGTTGTACTTCGATGTAATCCGGTACACCATCACCGTCCGTATCACGGTCTTCTTCACCGGCTACGTTTGGATTACCGGCAGGGATACCCTGGTTTGGCCATAGCACCGTCTCTACATAATCCGGTACGCCATCGCCATCGGTGTCTTTTGCATCATTGGCGTTATTTGGATTGGTTCCTTGTTGTGTTTCCACAAAATCAGGCACACCGTCCCCATCCGTATCCTTGGTGTCGGTCGCATCTGTAGCATCCGAGCCATCGCGGATTTCTTGGTAATCTGGCACGCCGTCGCCATCGGTATCGCGGTTTTGATCTCCTGCTACCGCCGGATTACCCGCAGGCAAACCTAAGCTTGGCCAAAGCACCGTTTCTACGTAATCTGGTACACCATCACCATCCGTATCCTTCACATCGTTCCCGTTGTTCGGATTGGTTCCTTGTTGAACTTCTACAAAGTCCGGCACACCATCCCCATCACTGTCTTTCGAATCGGAAGCTTGGGTAGGATCTGTTCCATCCTTTACTTCTTGGTAATCTGGAACGCCGTCACCATCTGTGTCACGAGTACCGTCTGCTGGATTGGCAGGATTTCCTGCAGGGAGGCCTTGGTTTGGCCAAAGCACTGTCTCTACATAGTCTGGCACGCCATCCCCATCCGTGTCTTTTGCATCGTTGGCATTGTTTGGATTGGTTCCTTGTTGTGTTTCCACAAAGTCTGGTACCCCATCCCCATCGCTGTCTTTACTGTCTGTATCGTCTTTTGGATTAGTTCCATCGAGTACCTCTTGGTAATCTGGCACCCCATCCCCGTCTGTATCACGGTCTGCATCCGTTGGATCATTTGGATCACCCGCAGGCAACCCTTGGTTTGGCCATAAGACGGTTTCTACATAATCTGGAACACCATCGCCATCCGTATCTTCAGCATCATCCGGATCGGTAGGATCGGTGCCTTGCTGTTCTTCCACATAGTCCGGTACGCCATCCCCATCTGTATCCTTACTATCTGTATCGTTCTTCGGATCCGTGCCATCTATCACCTCTTGGTAATCCGGAACTCCATCCCCATCCGTATCGCGATCTTCTTCCCCCGCTACATTTGGATTACCCGCAGGCAAGCCTTGCTTAGGCCACAAGACCGTCTCCACATAATCAGGAACTCCATCGCCGTCCGAATCGTCCGCATCGGCGGGGTCATTTGGATTGGTTCCCTGTTGTACTTCTACATAATCCGGTACACCATCCCCATCGGAGTCTTTTGCATCGGTCCCATTGTTTGGATTGGTGCCTTGCTGTGTTTCCACGAAGTTTGGTACCCCATCCCCGTCCGTGTCTTTGAAATCTCCTGCATTCGTTGGAGCCGTTCCTTGCTCTACTTCAACAAAATCCGGCACTCCATCGCCGTCAGTATCTGCATTCAATGGATTCGTTCCTCGGTCTTTTTCTTGCTGGTTGGTCAAGCCATCGTTATCGCAATCGGCCGCTTTCCAAGCGTCTGAAGGCGTTGCATTTTGGCTAGACAATTTGAAGGAACAAGCATTCAATGGATCGGTTCCATCTGCACGCTCCTCGTCGTCTTTTACCCCATCTCCGTCACGATCTTCGTTCACATCTGTTACCGTGATCGTCAATGCGCGCTCAAAGCTCAAGCCTCCTGCATCAGTTACTCGTACGCGCACGCTGTAGCTCGACTTGGTCTCGAAGTCAAATACCGCTGCTGTTCTTAGCGTAGCACCAGAAATTGTAAAGCTTGCATTGTCTGTGCTGCCTGCGCCGGAGACTAATGCGTAAGTAAAGGTATCTCCTGTATCCGCATCCGTTGCAGTCAAGGCACCTACCGTTGTTCCAGAGGCAGCATTCTCGGCTACCGTAGCAGGCGCAAGGCTAATATTTGTTGGCGCAGTATTGTAGACAAGCGTCACCGTCGCGGTAGTACTTCCTCCACTATTGGTCGCAGTCACTGTATACGCTACCGTGCCCGTCTGCGCAGCAGTCAAGGTACCAGAGATTACCCCTTTAGTCGGATTGATGCTCAAGCCCGCAGGAAGTGCTGGTGAAATCGTGTAGGTTGGCGTGCCTCCTGAAATCGTAGGCGTCATTGCAGTAATCGCAGTTGCCTGTCTTACCGTTTGGCTAGTAGGAGAATAACTCAAGGCACTTGGTGCTACTGCGCTAAATACGTCAAGAGTAAAGGTGGTCGCTCCTATACATCCTCCAGCAGTCGTGGCAGTAACCGTGTACGTTCTAGAAGCACTGTTTACCGTAGGAGTACCCATAATCACCCCTGTCGTAGTATTAAAGTTCAATCCTGTCGGTAAAGTTGGGCTGATGGCGTAGCCAGTTACTGTCGCCCCAGTGGATGTTGGAGTAGTGGTTGCAATGGCTTTCGTGCGCTCAAAGCTGTAGTTTGCCCCATACCCAATCACAGGCAAGGCGTTTACCGTTGCGGTAATCGCCGCTCTTGGGCTTTCGCAGCCATTTGCATTGACTTGACTCACGTAGTAGGTAGTCGACCCAGCTGCGCTAGTGCTTGGAGTTGGCGCAGTAGCACTGCCTGTTCCTCCCGTGGCAGTAGTGTACCAAAGGACGGTATTGCCCGTCACAGTAGTGGCGGTCAAGGCAGTGGCCGTTTCACCAATACAATAGGACACATTGGCTACTGTAGGTGCTGCAGGTGCTGCCAATACGGTTACCGTCAGGGCAGCACGCGGGCTTGCACAACCATTTGCGTTGACTTGACTCACATAGAAGGTGGTCGTTCCGGCCGAACTGGTGCTTGGCGTTGGCGCAGTAGCACTTCCTGTACCGCCTGTGGCAGCAGTAAACCAAAGCAATGAATTCCCAGTGGCTGCCGTAGCAGTCAAGGCAGTGGCGGTTACATTTCTGCAATAGGTGACGTTAGCTACCGTTGGTGCGGCAGGAATATCATTTACTGTTGCGGTAATCGCTGCTCTTGGGCTTTCGCAACCAGCAGTAGATACCTGAGACACGTAGTAGGTGGTCGTTCCCAAAGCCGCCGTGCTTGGCGTCGGCGCAGTTGTAGAAGCAGTGCCTCCAGTCGCTACGGTATACCAGCGCAAGCTATGGCCGCTGAGGGCTGTGGCGGTAAGTGGTGTGCTGCTGGAGTTGAGACATAAGGTCACATTGCTTACAGCAGGCGCATCAGGAAATGCGGTTACAGTCACTGTAATTGCTGCTCTTGGGCTTTCGCATCCTGCAGCCGATACCTGAGATACGTAGTAGGTAGTCGTTCCTAGCGCAGCAGTACTTGGCGTTGGTGCCGTAGTAGATCCAGTGCCCCCTGTAGCCACAGTATACCAGCGCAAGCTGTTGCCGCTAAGGGCGGTGGCGGTAAGGGCGGTGGCATTTGCGTTGATGCAATAGACCGGGTTGGTAATCACTGGCGCTACAGGCGCAACTGTAACGGATCTGTTGAAGGTTTGGGTAATGGCTGTTGCCCCACCGGTACCATCATCAATGGTAAAGGTAGTACTTGTGGCAGCATAAGCAGTAGCAGAAGCTCTCAATCGGATGTGTACCGTTGTCTGCGCAAGAGTTCCATTTGTTGGGGTTAGCGACAAGCTAGCGCTGAAGGTGATGTTGTCCGTTGAAAACTCGATGGCCGCGTTATTCGAAACAACGGTCACGTTAGTGTTTCCTAGGTTGTTCCCAGCAACGGTAAAGGATTGTGCTGCGGAGACCGTATTGATACATCCATTCAACGCCGTGATGGTGCCCACGACTGTAAGGGTTGGTGACTCATTAAGTCTATTTCTACCAATTAAAATGTTTGTTAAATCAAAGGCTGCGTAATCTGGCTTACCATCGTTATCCAAATCCACCGCAAAACTATTTCCAAAACTATTTAATGCTTGAATCGATGATGATCCAAAATCTGCCATCCGGAAAGTACTGCTATTCGACGCAAGATTATTGGTGATGATTCGAACACTAGGAGAGGTATTGGCTTCAGCAGTAATCACGTCTGGTTTCCCATCTCCATTAAAATCGCCAAACTGGATATTCCAAGACCTGTTTTGATTCGATGCTGTTACCCCTTCAACTAATGTGTTTACTGAACTTGACTCAAAATTAGCAACGGCCAAATTGCCTGAGCTATGCCTGTTTTTAAAAACATACCCTCTACCAAAAGAAGAAGCGTTACGCCCTTCAAAAATATCTAGTTTACCATCCCCATCTAAATCCGAAATGCCTATGGAGGAAGAGGACGAAGAGGAAATAGCTAATCTCGTCAAAAATGCAATCGCTCCAGGAGTAGAGTTATTCTGAGCTATTTCCAAATTTCCTGATGAGGAAGCCAAGTCTAATTTGCCATCGTTATTCAAATCTCCTAAGGCGAAATCGGAGCTAAAAGTAATGCCCGTAGCAACCGCAGCAGCAAAAGAAATGGTATTCCCTGGCAAAATGGACGTGTTTAAATGGGCGCTTACAGAACCTGAAATTGGAGCGGTAACGAGATCATTTAATCCGTCTCCATCCACATCGGCAATTTTTGCCAAGACGGAAGAAGCACTGAGTGTTAGGGTTTGAGCTGTCGCAAACGAAATATTTCCTGCGCCGCTGGAAGTATTGATGAGGGTGGTGATGGATGTTGAATTATTAGTCACCACCACATCTAATTTTCCATCATTATTCAAATCTCCAACCGCTACATCTCTAGGGCCTGACACAGTGGTAAAGAAGCGAGGATTAGCCGCAAAACTGGAAGTAGAAAGAGATCCTGCTGTTGAATTATTCAAGTAAATAGCAACTCTATTGTTCGCATTGTCTACTTTGATCAAATCCACCTTGCCGTCATTGTCAAAATCTCCAATCGTTCCATTCTGTCTTAAATTAGCCGAACTAGCCGAAGTTACACTTGCAGGAGTGGTTGACGAGGTGAGTGAAAACTGAGTAAATGAAGCCGCTGAAGTGGTCCCTGGACTTGAATTAGACCAAATTGGCAAAAATACCTGGGAGGAGGTTCCCGTTCTCGCTCTGCTCAGATTTGTCACCGTCACCGGCGAATGGGTGGCTCCAAAAGGCACCGTAGCCACGATTTGGGTAGCCGTAGCAGATACTAGTTGTGCCTGGGCGGCACCAAAACGTACCACGTTATTCGCTGCGGTAGCGTCAAAGTTTGTTCCTGTGATTGTAACGGTGGCACCAGCAGCAGCCTTTACTGGAGTGATAGCGCTAATTGTTACTAGAGGGTTTACAGTGACCGTAATGGCGGTACGCGCTCCTTCACAGCCAGTTGCATTGTTACGTTGACTTACGTAGAACTGCGTAGTCCCCACTGAAGTAGTGGTCGGTGTCGGTGCCGTAGTGGTACCGGTTCCACCAGTTGCTGCGGTATACCACTGCAAGGTATGGCCGGTCAATGCCGTGGCAGTCAATGCTCTCACTTCGCCTTGAACCAAATCAACCGTTGTCGGAGCTACTGGGGCTGCTGGTAATGCGTTTACGGTGAATAATTTAGTGGTCGTGTACGTACACCCATTATCAATAAACGTGTACGTTATTGTCGCCGTACCTACTGCGTTAGCGGTAGCTTCGCCAGTAGAAGAGTTAACGGATAAAACGGAGGCATTTGACGTTGACCAGGATCCACCCGAAATTGTATGCGTTAACGTTGTAGTTGTACTTAAACAAACATCAGTAGAATTTAAAATTGTTGGGCCAACTTGTAAAACATTATTCGTTGAACCACTCAAGGTCATTCCGCTAATACTTAAATTGTTGTTGTTTCCACTAATGTCAGCAAATGTGGTTAATGAAGTATTTGTTCCCCCGCCTACACCTTGATCAAATTTATAGTATGCCATTAAATCTGCGGCATTGCTTGTCAACTCAAATCCTAAACCAGCTTGGGTTTGGATTTCGGAATTAGATTTAACAACATTCCACAGTCTTACCTCATCTATACTGCCATTAAATTGTCTTCCTGATGAGCCCCCATTACCTGAGATATTTGTTCCAATTTGAAGATTTCCTGAGGTAAAATCAGGATTAAAACCTTGAGTTCTAGAATAGCTTCCAACTTCAACTCCGTCAATATACAATTTCATTACTTTAGACGTACCATTGTATGTTGCAGCAACATGTTGCCATCTATTTAAGACTAAAGCATTATTGTTTGAAGCCAATCTTTCCCAGCTCCATCCATTTTCAATTAAAAATGCCAATACACCAGACCCCTCTGTTTTCAATGAAAACGAGTTTCCCTTTGAAATAATCCCTGCACTTGCGTTAGCAAAAGAAGTTGGGAAAATCCATGCCTCAACTGTAAAATTATTGGAGCCAGACAACCCTAAAGTAGTAGTATGAGCGCGGGACAATTGTCCTCCGTTTGAAAAATTAATTGCTCGATCGTAAGGGTAAGGCCTATCTGGTACCGTCACCGTAATCACATTACTATTTACAGCAGTACATGCGCCGCTGGATACTACAGCCCTGTAAAATGTGGTGGTGGTTAATGCCGGAGTGGTATAGCTGGCTGTGGTTGCTCCTGAGCCTCCAGTCACATTGGCCCATCCTGAGGAACCGTTAGCTGATTGTTGCCATTGAATGGTTCCCGTACTTCCAGCGAGCGTTAAGGACGTAGTCGATCCGCTACAAATAGTCGCTGTACCAGAGGCTGTCCCTGCAACAGGCGTAGCACTCACTGTTCGCAAAGCGGAAACATTGGAAGTAACGGAACCACAGGTCCCCGTAACTACCACGTAATAAAATAGCTGGGATGGAGTATTATTTGGAGGGGTGTAAGAAGCGTTTGTCGCATTTGGAATCAGGGTGCCTCCTGTGTTAGCAGCGGTGGTATTGGAATACCACTGGTAGGTTAAACTTGTGCCGCTTGCTGTTACACTCAATGCCGTCAAGGCGGTCCCTTGACATACGGATTGGGCAGTCGTGGAAGGATGTGCTGAGATTGCAGTTACCGTATTTACCGTGCCTGAAACCGCCACTGTTCGAGTGGTCGCCCCAGCGGAACTAAACGAAAGGTTTCCTGAAGGACTACCCGTGCTGTTGGCGGCTAAACGAACATAAACGGTCGTATTTGCGACCGAACCAGACACTGCATTAATAGTTAGTGCATTAGGAGAATAAGTGGTGCCATTTAACGAATATTCATAACCTGTAAGCGCTGCCAAAGTGATGCCACCTTGAATAAAAGTCCCTGAAACTGTAAGTTGCTGAGCGGCAGATGCAACATTTCCGCATTTAGAAAAAGAAAAAAGCGAGCCTAAAATAGTTATAGTTGGTTCTTCACCAATTGTGTTTCTTGAAACAGATACCCTATCACCTACAGGAAAAATATAATCTGCTTTACCATCTAAATCTAAATCAGCAAAAAACGGCTGAAAATTGTTATCATCATAGTTTATAGCCTTAAATGCAAAACTATTTCCTGTTCCATTATTAATCCAAAATCCGCTTTCATCTATAATATCAATATGACCATCTCCATTAATGTCTTGCGCATTTGTTGCTCTTTCCCATCCTTGTGCAGAATTATAAACTACTCGGGTGAAAGAACTTGTGTTGTAATTAGCTGTTGATGTTTGACCAGAAACATTAGTATAAACAGATCTTCCTCCATCATTATTTCCAACTATAATATCATTGTTACCATCACCATTAATATCGGCACTAGCAATCTGTCTAACCGCTGTTGCTCCTGAAAGTGCAATTCTAGAAGAAAAAGATAAACTTCCCGAAGAAGTTGTATTCATGAAAACAGATGTAGTTAAACTTCCTTCCCCTCCGGCCACTAAATCTACTTTACCATCAGAATTCAAATCTGTTGCAATCAACTGACCCCTTAATTGATTATCAAAAGAAATAGAATGAGCAGCGGTAGAATTAAAAGAAACTGTGCCTAAAGAAGAAGTATTTTTAAAAATACGTATCGGACCACTAAATCCTGCAGTTGCAACGTCAAGTAGTCCGTCACTATCATAATCTCCTATTGCCATAGATGGAGTAGAAGAAGAAGAAATAGTGATTCTTGGATCAAATGATATCGTAGATCCTGAAGTTGTATTTCGATAGATATAAATTCCAGAGTTATTTGAAAATACTATATCAAGTTTTCCGTCGTTATTGATATCATGGAGCTCCAAATGACCACTGTTTGCGCCTGAAATTGATGTGTTAATTGTTGTGGAGCTCAAAGAAAAATCACCTGCAGTTATTGATCCTGGGGAACTAATATTGTTTATACCAAACAAGATATTTCCAGCTGCATTGACAAAAACAATGTCTGGTTTTCCATCGTTGTTAATATCTGCTACTTTGACATCTTTTTTAGGAAGAGTATAAATATTTGATGAAGAAGAGGTTAAAGAGAAAGACGAAAAGGAAAATTGAGAAGAAAATGTAGTTGCACCAAGACTATTATTCGGTAAGCTCTTTGTTATCTCAAACTGCCTAGATGACTTTGAAGACAAAAAATTGTTTGTGTTTATAACTGTAATATTTTCATTATGGGAAGAACCACTAGGAACCGTAACTGAAAGTGTAGTTGCTGTCGCCCCAGTAACAACCGCTTTTGCAGTTCCAAAATAAACAACATTATCAGCTGAAAAATGTGTGCCAGTAATTGTCACTGTGGCGCCTACCTCAGCACTAGTCGGCGAAAAAGAAGTTATCGTCGGTACCTGCCCAAATACCGAATGGGCAAAAAAGAAAACTCCAAAAAATAGGGCCAAGCCGAGGGCTTTGCGCTTATGAAATTCAAGACTAAATACTGGGCGTCCTTTCATGTTCGTAATCAAATTATACATGGATGATGGTAGTTACAGACTAATAAATAAAAGATAAAACTAGGGTATGTCTGTGAAAAAAGGACTAAAACAGGGTACTTGAAAAATACTCTGTTTATAATAACTTGCTGTTATTCAGTGTGTTAAAAATTTGTTTTGCTGGATTTAAGAAAGTGAAAAACTGGAAAAACAGCCTTCAATTCGAGAATTCCTGGAAAAATGAGTGTGGATAACTTATGTAGAGGCGAGAAAAAAGAGTGAATTTGTACGAAGTACGAAGTACAAAGTACTATGTACTATGCCTGGTCGAGGCAGCGGGTAGACTGGAAAGGAAGAAGCCTGCCTTGGGCAGGCGGATTGGACCTAGTCCTGCTAGGCCGAAGAGCCTGCTTCTGACCAAAGACTAGTTTTCCACACTTCGAAATGCTTCACTTGGAATTCGGTCTTGGACATTAAAGAGAAGCAAGAGCCGAGAGGCCAGAATCAAGACATTTCGAGAAACATCATCCTGATCCTATTGCAAATCCCTACTTTGCTTGCCCGCCGCGGTGGGTACTTTGTACTTGTTACCTAGTACAAACATCTACTTTTCTTCAACAGCGATCAGCTGCGCCACCAAATTGTCCTCTGGTCCCAGTCCCATTTTCTTGCGGATGGAGAAACGGGTGTTTTCGATGGTCCGCACGCTTTTGTTGAGGACCTCAGCCAATTCCTTTGTGGATAAGTTGAGCCGCAAGTAGGAGCAAAGCTTCAATTCGGTAGGCTTTAAGTCAGGATAGGCGGCCAATAAATTCTTGTAAAAATCCCCGTTGGACTCCGTAATTCGGTTTTCCAACTCCGTCTGCAGAAACTCGAAGGTCTCCCGCTTGATGCCATTTCCCTCCTCATCCTCCAACAAGCCCGCGGCAGTCTGCTCTTCCAAGAGCTTTTTGATCTGCAGGATCTGCAAGG
>JACCDV010414678.1_pt1 | contig 11895 bp, 8 predicted proteins | sample 7446131 | NCBI WGS metagenome assembly JACCDV01 (sample SAMN15323448, study PRJNA562643) | freshwater metagenome | isolation source: river surface water | place: USA:Blue River Watershed | collected 2017-08-17
GGGCTAATTGCTTGAGCCCTAACGCCAGCAGTACCGACTTTTACAAACATGTATTCTTCAACGTCTGGAATTAGCTTTTTTGATTTTGCAACAAAAGCGCTTTTTGATAAAGAACTTAAAAATTCGCCCATGGCAAAACTCGTATTTTTGGCAAAAAAGTTAAGAAATCCTTTATATGTCAATGATTCAAAAGTATCTTTTAAAGAAAAATCAGTGTTTTTATACACCTCTATTTTTAATGCCAACACAGCATTTGGCCCAACTTCTCTTCCGCCATTGATCATTCTTGTGAAATGAACGCCTAAAAAAGGATATTTAGGATCAGGAACAGGATATATCAAATGATGAACCAAATGTTTATATTCATCAGCAATATGCATGTACTCTCCTCTAAATGGAACAATTTTAATGGGACTCTTTTTAGATGTCAAACTAGCATAGGTTCTATCAGAGAATAATCCTGAGCAGTTGATTACTAAATCAAAAGCTTGCTCACTTTTTTCGGTTTTTAATAAAGTTGAATTATCATTTGAAGTAGTAAGTCCGAGGACTTTATTATTTGTATAAATTTTTCCACCAGCAATTAAAATATACTTAGCCATTACCTCCATCACCTGCTTATAATCGACAATTCCTTCTTCAGGAACCAGAAGTGCTTTTTTAGCACTTACGTTTGGTTCACGTTGCTTAATCTCTTCAGGATTAAGATATTTTAATCCTATTAATCCATTTTTTTCTCCCCGGTCAGCTAGATTATCTAATAATCCTATCTCTCTATCATCTGAGGCAACAACAATCTTTCCGCAAACTTCGTGGTTAATCTGGTTTTTTTCACAAAAAGAAATCATTTCACGAATTCCATCTACTGCCAACTTTGCTTTTAAAGAGCCAGGCTGCTAATATAATCCACAATGCAGTACGCCACTATTATTACTAGATTAGTGCTTTCCTAAACCATCTTCTTTTTCAAATAGGGTTACCTTGAAATTAGGATGAGAAATACTCAGCTCGTAGCCTATTGCAAGACCTAATATTCCACCGCCAATTATTGAGACTTGTTTCATTAATTATTTTTTTTAATTGCACACCAAATCGCGCACCAACACCTTTATTTTTATTACTTTTTAACCGACCTAGAAAAAAATATAAATCTATTTATTGCTGTAAATCAACGCATTTTTGATTTGCGAATATCCATGAATAGAATTTGGCCGTCTGGTCCACACTATTCAAATTGTGTCTTCCACCAACGTCGCAACAGTAATGTGATGATTCCAAAAAAGCCCATCAAAAATGCACCCCCGACCGCTGTTCGCAGCTTGGATGATTTCTTTTTTTCCAAAGGAAATCGAGGTTGGTCAATCAATTGAATCAGGGGTTGTTCCTTGGCCATCAAGGCTCTGCTAAGTTCCAAATTTTTCAAAAGCTCGCCATACATGGTCGATAAAACTTGTATCTCTAATTGTTTCTTGGCTTGAGGAACTTTGGCCACACCTCTAACCAAGAATTGGTTACCGTCCACTTCAGAAGCCACCCCATACATCGCTCTGCCCAACGCCTGCTTCACACTGTCTACCTTGTGCTCCATCATCATCACATTCTTACGCATTTGGCGGGTTTTGGTCTCTACGTAAAACTCTGTCACATTTTGGGTCAATACTTGGGTAAAATGCTTAGCAAACCATTCATCGTTTCCTGTGAATGAGACTGATACGATAGCCAACTTTTTATCTACCTTAGATACCGTCAAATGATTCTTGGCCAAATCCCCACATACTTTACCCAAAAATGAATCCTGGGCCAATGAAAACTGATCTGAATTCAATTTGTCTGCACTGTAAACCACGGGCAGTGGATCATTGGGTTTTCTGGGTTTGGGTTTCTTGGGTTTATTGAAATCGATGTATTGGTTAATAAGCAACTTTTGTTTTCCATTACTATCTACAGTGGTAAGTAGTGTTTTCTCCACCAACAACCGACTCTTCATCAACTCCAGCAAGTTGTCGCCACTGAACGCACCACCTGAGCCTCCACCCAAATCTACCCCAAATTGGGAGGCAATTGATCCCAAACCACCTACCTTATCACCACCCTCAGCCAAAGCAAAGGTCAACTTCGCCGTATATTCGGGCTTTTGGGATTTGGCATAAAAAAAGCCGCCTAAGCCCCCTAACACAGCCAATAACAACAATTTCCACCACTGGGTTTTTAAATAGCCCAAGGTTTCACCCACTTTTTGGATCAACTCCTTCAATGAGATTTCCTCGGTTTTATCTTCTTGCCTTTCCATGTTATGGTTTGATTAAAGCCCACAAGGTTGCCAAGCCGGTTAATTTCACTGTAATATCTTGAATGATCTTGTTCCAATCCGTAGGGATTTTATTCAGTTTGTCTTTTGTACTGGTCCTGGCCTTCTTTTCCTTGGATATCACATACACCGCACTGCCTTTTTTCACCTTGGGTGATACCCTGAATAAGTAGCAATTTATTGTTCTTCGAACACGGCCGTTTGCTTCCACCACATAGGTCTTTGAACGCCACGCATCTGCTGTGTAGCCATTGCCAAACGTGCGAATGTAATAACCCGCCCGTTTGCCTGTGACAAAGGGAGAGTTCATCACCGCATAATCCGTCAACGAATCTAAATTCAACAAATTCTCTATGTATTGAATGCCCGTACCATAAATGCTGATATAATCAATCACCTTGGGCACCGAAATGATATCGCCCTCTTTCAAGGTGTAATTATACATTGATCCGCGGCGGTTCATGGCTTTCTTCATGTCGAACACCAAGAATCCCCCGGGCAAATTGGGTCGGTCAAATTTGGCACCCTCTGGAAATGCATAGGCCGTTAATCCACCAGCCAATTGCACCGCATCGTGAACCGTGAAACCTTTGTCCTGAATTACGTAAGTACCTGGGTATTTGAATTCACCCCTCAATTCAATGACCTTTTGCAATTCAAAATTGGGGATTCTTCGCACTGATACAATATCAAATGGCAACAAAGCCGTCTTCAATACTTCTTGGTTCTCGGTTACATCTTTGGGAATGGTTAACTCCAACATAGAGGTTTGGTAGGGCTCCCCAGGTTTGTAATTGGGTGCAAAAATATTACTCCGGGCAATTTCAATCTTGGTCAGTTCCGCTGAGATTTTAATACCACCTGCCAATACCAACACATCACCCAAGGTCAATCCCTCTTTGTACGAAAGCGTCAGGGGATTTTTCACCTCTCCGTTCACGTTCACGGTAAACGTATCCAAAAACTCCGCTTCTGTGTACAACAACAATATATCGTTTTTTTTCAAAACAATGTTGTTGATACTCTCCACGCTGTTGACCAGCGCAGAAACTTCCAACGGAATGTATCTTCTTGTTTCATCTTTCTCTGTTCTCACCAAATAGGCCCGCTTCAACATGGCCTGCTCTTTGAGTCCGCCCGCTTTCTGAATCAAATCCAAAACCCGCTCCCCAGAAACCAGCGGAAAAACACCGGGGAAGTAGACAGGACCTTTGATTTCCACTTGGTTTTCCAAATCTTCGTTCACCACACCTACCACTACGGCATCACCGGCTTTAAGGTTGAAATCTGCATTGAGTTTATTCAAGCTATCCCAATTCACTGGAAACAATCGCTGATTCTTGTCGATATAGCGCTGAACTTGGGTGTTTGCTGCCAACGCATTGGGTTGGAACCCCCCGGCATATTTGAACAAATGCGACAGTTGGTCTGTTGGCAACAACTCGTAGGTCATAGGGCGTTTCACCGCACCTGCAATGCTCACCAATTTTCCTACAGTACCCACTACTAAGTAGTCATTATCCTGCAGAAAGAAATCATCTTCTGATCCTGGATTTTGCAAGTACGCATATACGTCAAACGTCTTGATCACTATACCATTTCTGCGCAGTTGTACGTTTCTCAACGTACCAATATCGGTGGGCCCGCCCGCGGCAATCAAGGCATTAAATGCCGTGTTCAACGCAGGTATTTTGTAGGAACCTGGTTTGAATACCTCACCCACAATGTTAACAGTAATGCTACGGCTATAGGCCAAACTGATTTCGAGCTGGTTGGCGCCCATGTTAAAATTGTTGCTCAGCGCTGTTCTAATCAACGTCTTGGCTTTGTCAAAGGGAATGCCTTTGACGTAGATGCTGCCCAACTGTCCCAACTCAATTCGTCCACGCGCATCCACCTTGGCTACGGTATTGTAATAACTCACCCCAAAGACGGAGATGCCCAATTCATCGCCCACACCCAACTCGTAATTGGCTGGGGCTTTGGCGTCGAGGCTGCGTTCATATATTTTCAGATCGCCCTTCCGGAACAATTCCTGTCCATAGACCGTCACAGTACGCGCTTCTTTGGGCGCTACAATTTCAGAGCCCGTCAGCGGCGTAGCGGCTTCGATTACCGCTTGTTTGGCTTTTTGCTCTGTCGCCGCCTGTGGAGCCAATCCAGGGGTATTGGCAATAGGCGGGTTTTGGGTTTGGATCTTGTTCAAACGGTCTTTGAAGGCCTGTGCCTCCGAGGCGGGCAGGCCCTTGGCCATGGCTAACTTTTCTGCTTGTTCCACCCCCAAACCGGCGGCTTGGGCTTGGGCCAACAAATCCAACAATTGCGCATCGGTGAAATCAGCGGCTTTTACCGTCGCAGGATTCTGTGACAATGCAGGCTGGGCTGTCAAAGACAAAATCCCTAAAAAAAAGATAATCAGTGCGATGTGTTTTTTGTTCATTGCGAAAGGGCAAAGATAAGTAGAATAATGAGTTGCTGTGCGTGCATGGCTCCGCCCCTTCAGTCACAGGAGTGAACTACGGGGGCGCTCTAACAATCCAAAAAGCACATTGTTTGCAGCCATACAAAGATATGACCAAACCCTTGCAATCTTAAAGGGTTTAACATCAATTTAACACCAAATTTGTGAATACGCAATTTCAGCGTATGAATGGAATTACTTTATTCTACCGTTACAGATTTTGCCAAATTACGCGGTTGGTCTACATTGCAACCCCGCATCACAGCAATGTGATAGCTCAACAACTGCAGGGGCACGGTGTTTACCAACGGACTCAATGGCTCTATGGTTTCGGGTACTTCAATCACGTGGTCTACCATGTGGTCCAAATCCCGGTTGCCTTCACTCACCAAAGCAATTACTTGTCCTTTACGGGCTTTTACCTCCTGGATGTTGCTCACCACTTTTTCGTAATGTTCTGAGTTGGTGGCAATCACCACCACAGGCATTTCTTCGTCAATCAGGGCAATGGGACCATGCTTCATCTCTGCCGCAGGGTATCCCTCGGCATGGATATAACTGATTTCCTTGAGTTTCAAGGCACCCTCCAAGGCAACGGGAAAGTTGTATCCCCGGCCCAAATACAAAAAGTTCTTGGCGTCTTTGAATTTCTTCGCCAATTCAATCATTTGATCGTTTAGCAACAGGGCTTTTTCAATCTTTTGGGGAATGCCTTCCAATTCTTCAAAAAAGGATTTGATGGCCACCAAATTCATGGTGCCTTTGAGTTTGGCCATACCCACCGCCATCAAGGCCAATACGGTCACCTGTGCGGTAAATGCCTTGGTACTAGCCACCCCAATTTCCGGACCGGCATGGGTATAAGCCCCGGCATCACTCAAACGGGGGATGCTGGATCCCACCACATTGCAGACCCCAAACACCGTGGCGCCTTTGCGCTTTGCCAAGTCCATGGCCGCCAAAGAATCGGCGGTCTCTCCACTTTGGGATATCGCCATGACCATGTCATCGGAGTAAATCACCGGATTACGGTACCTGAATTCAGAAGCGTATTCCACTTCAACCGGTACCCGGGCCAAATCTTCAAACAAATATTCACCCACTAAGCCGGCATGCCAGCTGGTGCCACAACCAATCAAAATCAAGCGCTTGATTTCTTTCAAGCGTTGTTGGTAATCTTCCATGCTCCGCATGTGAATTTCACCCGTTTGTACATCGAATCGGCCCCGGAAACTATCGTAAATGGAACGAGGTTGTTCGTAAATTTCTTTGAGCATGAAATGGGGGTATCCCCCCTTTTCCAATTGCTCCAAACTCAATTCCAATTCCTGCACATAGGGCACCTGCACCACATTGTCGATGCTTTTTACCATCAACTCTTGGTTCTCCACAATGGCTATTTCCCCGTCTTTGAGGTAAATTACCTTGTTGGTATATTCCACAATGGGGGTGGCATCGGAGGCAAAAAAGAACTCCCCGCGGTCTTCTCCCAAACCCACCACAAAAGGACTGCCTTTGCGGGCGGCAATGAGGTGTTCTGGGTGGTTTTTGCTTAAAATTACAATGGCGTAAGCGCCGCTCACTTGCTTCAATGCCGAGCGCACCGCGTCTGCCAAAGGCAACCCACTGTTTTGCATCACGTCCTCAATCAAGTGGGCCAACACTTCTGTATCGGTATCCGAATGAAAGGTATGTCCCTTCATCATCATGCCTGCTTTCAGCGTGGCATAGTTTTCAATGATGCCGTTGTGGATGATGGCCAAATCCCCGCTTTCACTCAAATGGGGATGGGAATTTTTATCGTTGGGTTCGCCGTGGGTGGCCCAACGGGTATGACCCATACCCATTCCGCCGCTCACATCTTGTCCCGCCGTTTCCTCTTCCAAGTTGGCCACCTTGCCTTTTTTCTTGTAAATGCGCATATCGCCATTCCACAGGGCCACTCCGGCACTGTCATAACCGCGGTATTCCAAGCGCTTGAGGCCGTTGATCACAATGTCATAGGCCTGCTTTTGTCCGATATAGGCAACGATTCCACACATAGGCTTTTTTTATAGTCCAAATTGGGCTTTTACCGCCGCAACTGCGTTGGTTTCTTCCCAAGGGAATAATTTCACGGTGACTTTCTTTTCGTTTTTCTTGCCGGCATTGAACACCTTTTCTACCGTTTTGCACTCACGGCCCATGTGGCCATAGGCCGCAGTTTCCAAATAGATGGGGGTGCGCAATTGAAAACGCTGTTCAATGTGGTAAGGGCGCAAACTAAATTCTGGCATGGCCAAGATTTTAGCCGCAATCTCACCGTCAGTCAAATTCACTTTTGCGGTGTTGTAGGTATCTACGAACAAACCCACGGGTTCTGCTACACCAATGGCATAACTCACCTGCACCAGGGCTTGATCGCACACGCCAGCAGCCACCAAGTTTTTGGCAATGTGGCGGGTAGCATACGCCGCTGAACGGTCTACTTTGCTGGGGTCTTTACCAGAAAAAGCACCACCCCCATGGGCACCACGACCGCCATAGGTGTCTACGATGATCTTACGGCCGGTCAAACCCGTATCGCCGTGAGGACCACCAATCACAAATTTGCCAGTGGGGTTAATGTGGTATTTGATGTTGCTACCAAAGAGTGCCTGAATGTGAACGGGCAATTTGGCTTTTACGCGGGGGATCAACAAGTTTACAATATCGTCATGGATTTTCTGCAACATGGCTGCATCCTCATCGAAATCATCATGCTGGGTTGAGATTACGATGGTATCGATGTTCACCGGGTTGTGATCATCAGAATATTGGATGGTTACCTGGCTTTTGGCATCGGGACGCAAATACGGAATGGCGGTTGCCTCTCTGCGCATGGCAGCCAACTCTTCTAGAAGCAAGTGTGCCAACATCAAGGGCAAAGGCATGAGGGTATCGGTTTCGTTGTTGGCATAGCCAAACATCATCCCTTGGTCACCTGCGCCCTGCTCTTCGGGGTTCTTTCGTTCCACCCCTTGATTGATATCGGGACTCTGCTCATGAATGGCACTCAAGATGCCACAACTGTTGGCATCAAACATGTATTCACTTTTGGTATAACCAATTTTGGCGATTACATCACGCGCGATTTTTTGTACGTCCAAATAGGCCTCAGATTTCACCTCTCCCGCCAAAACCACTTGTCCGGTGGTCACCAAGGTTTCACAAGCCACCTTGCTATCGGGGTCGTAGGCCAAAAAATGATCAATCAGTGCGTCTGAAATTTGGTCAGCGACTTTGTCTGGGTGTCCTTCCGACACAGATTCTGAGGTAAAGAAATAAGGCATAAGTAAAATTATGCAAATATACGCACATCACAAAGATATCTCTATGTTGAGCGAACGCCTTGTTCAAATTAATGAATGGTAGTGATTACTTTATCAAAAGACATCGCGCTAGCGCCCCTGAAACAAATCCCCAATTTGCAATTCGGACACGATCAATTTGTGGTCTGAGGGCACTTCAGAAAAGCTGTTGTAGCGGATGGCACGCATGGGGTTATCGAACAGAATATAGTCAATCCGGAAACTGGGCATGCTGCCCTTGTAAGTGGTTTCTAGCCCCCGCCCTGCTTCGCAGAAGGCGTCTTTCATCCCCGCGCAAAGCTGTCGGTAGGTATAACTCACCGGAATATCGTTGAAATCCCCGCAAATCACCTTCGGAAAATCACAGGCAATCATGTTTTCTTTCACCGCATTCACCTGCTCCGCCCGGTGTTGGTAGCCCAAGCGCAAGCGGGTGATGATGCCCTTGCTTCCTTCTATATCGAGCTGCTGCTGCTTCGTCTGTTTCTGCATCACCGCATAGTCTTTTTTGGCGAATCGGAACGACTGTAAATGGAGGTTGTAAATGCGGATGCGGGCTTTTTTTCTCAAGGCATCCTCATCGGCAATTTCAATGTCTACCCACATCGCCATGTTGCCGGTATTCGGTCCGAAAGAAATCGGTTGCCAGCGCTTGATCCTGTATCGACTGAGGACAATCATGCCATAAGGACGTTGGTTGTTCAAGGTATAGGTTTGGCTGTAATCGAGTTGGGCTTCGGCTTTCAGGAATCTCGCCAAGGATTTGAGTCCCCCCGCCTTGGCATACACCTCCTGCAGGCAAACCACATCGGCATTTTGTGACTTCAGCACCCGCAAAAAGGAATCCATGGCGGGCATGTATTCGGTATTCACAATGTCTACCGAGGATTCGTCTTGGTAAAGTCCGAACAGCTGGGCATTGTAGCTCACCACCTTGAGGGTTTGGGTGCCCACGTTGATCTCTTTGTCGAGAGTCGCTTCCTGGATCTCTACATCCTTGTGCTTGTCTTTGGTATCGTTCCACTGTACGTAGAGACTCATAGGTCCGAGGTTGAGCAGCAGGCAGGAAAGGGCAAACAGACTGCGCCATTTGCGCTGCATGAGCCAATAGACAAAGGTGAATAGCATGAGTAAAAACAACACCGGAAACGCCAGACCCAATAGCGGCAACCAGGAATTGGTGGCCGGTGAGATACTGGGCACCAAGCCCGATACCATCAACAGCAATCCCAAGACCACCGTGGCAGGAAAGGCGATGAGGTTGAGCAGTTTCATGTTAGTCGGTTTTACTGGCTTTGAATAGCGTTTCCTTCTCTTTGGCCGTGAGGTTGTTGTAGCCCACCTGCGATATTTTGTCGAGCAGGGCATTCACCTCGGCTTCGGAAGGACCGTTTTGCTGTTGTGTTTTTTTCGAATGTAGCGGTTTATCGCCTTTTTCAAAACGGAGGAATGATTTTTTTGGCAATTTTATGGTCTTGAGCGCAAACCAAACATACCCCGCACCCCACAGGATACCACCCAGGTGGGCGGTATACCCACCGAGGTTGCTGCCACTGCCCAATCCGGCCAGATCCAGCAATATTTTGGCCACGGCAATCCAGCGCAGCTCCACCTCCACGAGGCCAAACAAAAACAGTTTGTAGCGGGGGGTAAACACGGCGGTGCCGATCACCACGGCCGACACCCCACCCGAGGCACCCAACAACTGCATGGGTAGGTGGGCATCGCTATAGGATGATAAGGAATACACAACCTGAAACACCAGCGCTCCGAGGATTCCGCCACCGAGGAACAGCCAATAAATGGGTTTTGATCCCACCAAGTCCTCCAAAATGCTGCCCACAAAGTAGAGCCAGAGGAGGTTTCCCAGTAGGTGCCAGAAACTCAGGTGCAGGAACATATAGGTCACGAGCGACCAGGGCTTATACCACACCGAGGGCGTATAAGTAAGGAAATATAGGGGCGTTTCAAGGCGAAACAACTGCAGCAGCAGGGATGGCACAAACACCAGCAAACACAGGAAGATGAGTTGCTGTACCGCGGGTTTGGGACCTTGGATCCAGGAGCGCAGGTCTGACATTAGTGCAATGATGGGTTAAAACCGACTGTAACGATTGCGGTCGAGCCGCTTCCACAAAAAGATCAGTGCCAATCCGGTTGCCGCCCCACCGATGTGCGCGAAGTGGGCCACGTTATCGCCACTGAAACTGCCAAGGCCTAAAACGATATCCAATCCCACCATGATCGGCACCAGGTATTTGGCTTTGATGGGGTAAGGAATGAAAAGGAACAATAGGGTTTCGTTGGGGTAAAGCACGGCGAAGGCCACCATCACACCATACACGGCACCCGAGGCTCCTAGCATGGGCGGATAGTTCACCGCTTCGAAGCCCGCCAGGTGGTTGGGGATGAGGGTATGCACTTGGCTATAGAGGGAATAGGCCATGGCGGCGTAGTGGAACAGCACGGCACCGAGGGCCGCGAGAAAAAACAGCTGCAAAAAGCGGTTGGTACCCAGGCGAAGTTCCACGATGATGCCGAAGCTAAACAGGGCGATGCCATTGAAGATAAAGTGGCCGATATCGCCGTGACAAAACACATGGGTAACGAGTTGCCAGGGCTGAAAATGGTAGCTATCGGGGTAAAACAGGTAGAGTTGGTGGGGGTTGATGCCGATGTTGGGCAGGGCAATTTGGGCGAGACCAAACAGGGCCATGACGATGAGCAAATTCTTGAGGGCGGGCGGCAGTTGGGGCATGGTTAGTCTTTGAATTTCTGGGATTGAAAGGTATCGAACAGCTGGGTGGCCGAAATTTCTATGTAGATGGTTTTGCCGTTGAGCGATGTTTGCGGGTTGGGCAGGGCCAGCAGGCGTTGCAGGAGGGATTGAAGTTCCTCGGGCGACTGTTGTATGGGGTTGCGTTTGGCGGCATGGCGGGCCATGGTGAGGGCCATGCTGGGGTATTTGGCGAGTTTGACATCGCCTTGGGTATTTTGGTAGTCTTCGAGGAGGGTTTCGATGAGTTTTTGTTCATCGCCCTGGGAAAGGATGGCGGGGACGCCGTTGACGATGAGGGTATTGCCGCCGAAGTGGGAGATATCGAAGCCAAGCCATTGCAGCTCTTGGAGGATTTCCAGGACCACGGGGATTTGGGCGGGCGATAGTTCCACGGTGCGGGGAAACAGCAGGTGTTGGCTGAGGCCGGACTGGGCTTGGAGCTGCTGCAGGTATTCGTGGTAGTAGATATGCTGTTGGGCGCGTTGTTTGTGCACGACCCAGAGTTGGCTGTTGACGTTGGCCACGGCATAGGACTCTCCGAGGGCGAACACCCCTTGGATGTTGCTTTGCGATGGGTTGGGTTGCTGCGGTTGGACGAACAGGGGCTGTGATTGTTGTACGGCGGGGGCTGTGAGTTCCACGGAGCCCAGCACTTTTTGCCAATCTTGGTGGCTGTTGCGTTGGTAGGAGCCGCCATTATCGCCGAAGGGGTTATAGGCGGGGTTGCGTTTTTCTGTGCTTGGGGGTGTGCCGCTCTGCCATTGCGGTGGTGTTGCGCCGCTTCGCGGCGCAATGGGCTGACGCAAAAATGCATCGAGGTGGTCGAAATCACCCAGGTCAAGGTTGGGCTGCACCACAAACGACCCCAAAGCCCTGCGCACAGCCGCTTTAATCAAGTTATAAATGTGTTTTTCGTCCTCAAATTTCACCTCCGTTTTGGTGGGATGCACATTCACGTCCACTTTCCCGGGATGCACTTTGAGGTAGATGGCGTAGGTGGGATGGGCATCCGACTCAA
>JACCDV010408151.1_pt1 | contig 11894 bp, 8 predicted proteins | sample 7446131 | NCBI WGS metagenome assembly JACCDV01 (sample SAMN15323448, study PRJNA562643) | freshwater metagenome | isolation source: river surface water | place: USA:Blue River Watershed | collected 2017-08-17
ACGAGATGAGATCCCTTGATTTCGGCAAGGCCGTACACTCTGCGTTTGAGAGGCTTCTTAAGGAGCACTCTGTGTTAACCCCCGACTTCGGCAAACCATATAGTGACGAGGCCGTCGCCAAATTTAGAGAACTCTTCGAAGAAGAGTGCGATCTGATTGTTGCCCGGGGTCAGGCGGGTTGGGCCCCGTTGTTTGAATCCAGAAAACGCGAGTTCATTAGTCGGTTACCGGAATACTTCACTCTCGAGCACAAATCTAGATCTGAGATCTATGTCCCAGCTGGGAAGAGGGGATCGTTCAGGCCGTTCAGCGCGGAAAACTTCCTAAAACCACAAAACGCGGAATTTGAATTTGACAAGACCGGAAACGGATTGCTTCAAGTTCCGGTTCAGGTGGAGGGGCTTTCGCCGGAAACCTTGAAGTTCAAGGGCCTAATTGACAGAGTCGATGTTTCAGCCGACCGCGAACACGTAGGCATAATTGACTTTAAGACGGGTAAAAAGAAGTACATAAACGCCAAAACATCCGTGCAGGACCTTATCTACGAATATGCCATTCGCCGAAATAGCAATTTCCTGGGGGTTACAAAGGTTTCCTCGCGTTATTTGTTTCTGAGTGAAGATTCGAAAGAGTCTGGTTTGGTGAGCCTTCGCCCCGACCGAGATCCCGGAGTCTTTTTGAGCCCGGCCGATGGTGGTCTAACAGGTCCCGAATATGTATCTGCCCTAGATCAGAACAAATTGGCTGCTGAGCTTGAGTTAAAGACAAAACTTGCTCTTCTTGTAATGGCCGCTCACAAGGGAGTATTTCCTACGCACGACACCAAGGGCGCCAAGGAAAGTTTTCCAGTTTGTCTAACCTGTAAGAAGCTTGGAGAAAAGACAGTCTCCCGATTGTCGTTGAGTGTTCACGCAGGTTCTCAACCCGCCCAAGAGGGTAGTGAAGAGGGTCAGGAATAATGAACACACTTCCTCAAGATCAAGCTGCGCGTGATGCGGCTGAGCACAGTCTTGACCAGATAACTTTTATTGCCGCGGGCGCTGGTACGGGGAAAACCACGACCATCGTCAAGCGAATCGTGAATGCGCTGTGTGCGCCTGAAGCTGATTTCGATATCAAGAAACTCGCAGCAATTACCTTTACCGAGCGAGCAGCCGCAGAACTAAGGCGCAGAATTCGCAGCGCGCTTCATGATGAAGCAAAAACAGGCAATGCTAAAGCAGCAGCAGCATTAGGCGACTTTGAGGTCGCCCAGATTGGGACAATCCATGCTTTTGCTAAAAGAATCCTCAGCAGTTTCCCAATCGAGGCGGGACTACCCATCGTCTTTGAGGTCTTGGATGAAGCAACGTCGAAGTCGAGTCTGCGTGACACCGCGTCACGCTTTGTTGAGGACTTCCTTAAGGAGCTAGACGACACTCAAAAGTCCCGGCTGTCAGAAGTTGGAATCTCTCCGATTGTCTTTCGCAAGTTCTTTGTCGAGCTGAACAATAAGCGACTCCTGGTCAATCCCGTTGACATTCAGAACAAGCGGCAACTAGACCAGTTTGAGCTTGTTAGGGATTATCTGGTCGAGTTGCTCCAGTGGTTTGAGGACCAACGACCTGCCTGGCAGGACTTTGCCAAACTCTCTGAAAGCATCGAAACAGACCTGCAAGTGGTCTTGAACCTCTATTCGGAATTCAAACAGCCCACCTTGGAGCTGGTGGGTCGACTCAAGCAAGCAGTTCATGACTTGCTTCACCAGGGGAATCTAGGCCCAATTGACTCAAGGCCTTTCAAGGCTGAAATGAAGCGACTATTCGACGGGGGGCTCGACGGTCTCGAATTTCTAGATGTGGAGAATCTGCTCAGACATGAGCTTCCCAAGGTTTGGGCTGGTCTGCAGCAGTCGGTGGCCCGTCGCATCAAGCAGGGAATGTTGACCTTCGATGACCTTATTGTGTTGGCGGCTGACCTTGTCGAGCACAATCCGGATGTACGGGCAAAGCTTCACAAGGATTTCAAACTAATTGTGGTGGATGAGTTTCAGGACACCGATCCGATGCAGTGGAAGCTGATTTCACTCATCTCGACACCACCCGGCGAACCCTCTCCGGCCCAAGGATCCTTGGTGCTAGTGGGTGATGCGCAGCAGTCAATTTATTCGTTCCGCGGGGCTGACGTAGCAACCTACCTCAACGTTTCTGATCAGGTTGGTACCCCTCCTATGGGGGGCATCAAACAAACCCTGCAGGTTAACTTCCGATCAAACCAAAAGATTCTAGATTGGGCGAACGCAACCTTTAGCCACGATTCCATTGACCTTGGGACGCGCTATGTGAACTTGCTTCCAGCAGAGAAAAACCTAGTGTCGCAAGACCACACCCCCGGCGTCTCTGTGCTTGGGGGGCCAGATGTAGGCATTAAGCACGAGGATGAGTCCGCCTATATCGCCTCTGCCGCTTTTCAAGCGGTAGCAAAAAGCTGGCCAGTTTTTGACAAAGAGTTGGCCGGATATCGTCCGGCGAAGTACTCGGACATTGTTATCTTGATCCCCTCACGAACCTCATTGGGTGATCTACTAGAAGAGCTTTCAATTCGAGAGATCCCCTATCGCTCTTCAGATTCGGCAATTGTCTTTGACCGTCCAGTGGTTAGAGGACTGATTGACGCAATGAAGGTGGTCGCCGGAATTGATCAACCGCTAGATCTCTGGTTTGCCCTCAAGAGCCCGCTCTTTGGATGTGACGACCTTGAACTTCTTGAATACAAGAAACTCCAAGGTAGATGGTCGTTGCCATTCGGTGAACCAACAGAGGAACTGGCCGCCACTCGGGTTTATCAGAGCCTTGCCACGCTGGCAAGAATCAAGAGAGTTTCAAGCTCATCTGCCCCTGCTGCCGTGATGATGCAGCTCTTAGAGGAATGCAGAGTCATGGCTACTTATGATCGCACTGCCAGAGGTAGGTTCGAGATTGAATGTGTCCAAATGGTCATGCGCCAAGCACGAAGCTGGGCACAGGCCGGAGGGGCGGGAGCCGTTGAATATCTCAATTGGGTGAGTGAGCAACTAAAGGAGAATGCACGCGAGACTCTCCCGGAGACAGATGACTTGGGCGATGATGCTGTACGCATCTCCACCGTCCACGGTGTTAAGGGTCTCGAGTTCCCAATTGTGATTCTGGCTGGCATGGCGAGGAAGCGGATGGCTGTACTGCCGATGATTTCGGTAAAGCTCAATCAATTTGAGTTCAAACTCGGTCGCTTGAAGAGCCACGGATATCGTCGCAAGTCTGAGGAGCTCGAGCTAGCAGATCGAGCTGCTGAACAATCTCGAGTGCTTTACGTAGCCGCGACTAGAGCCAAAGATCACTTGCTTGTTTCCAACCTTGCGGACATACCTAAGACCGGAAACATACAGAGCTGGTCCGGACTTTACCTCGAGGCTGTGGCCGCAACCGTTGGAGCAGGATTGGCCACCAGATTTGACCAGTACGTGGAGCCGACTTCAGAGCCAAAATTGACTGGCCAGCCAGCCTTCTCGGCTGAAAGTCCAGAGTGGATTGCTCAGTTGCCCGAGCTTCGAGCCAAGGCCAAAGTGAAGAACCTGGTAACCCCAAGCAGCCTTGGTTCGAGAGCGAGCTCTGAATCGTTTGCTGAATCTATCGAGCTAGTGAATGACACCTATAAAGGCGCGACTGATTACCAAGACGATGATTTACAAGGCTCAGATGTTGCCAAACTCGGAAACGCATTCCACAAGGTGATGGAGCGCGCGATTGAACGCAGAGTTAGAGAGGTCGAATCACCTCTAACTGAGGTCATAAGAGGTGCGCTGGTCGAGTATGGAGTGCCTGAGCACGAAGAGCGTTTGGTCAAGATGATCTCTATCGTTTTCGAGCACGAGATCATGGAGCGCATATATGCAGCAGACAGGGTAATGCCCGAACTGTCGATCTCTGAGATCAACGAAAACGGAATGTTGGTCGAGGGCTTTGCTGATCTTGTGATTCAAGAGGGTGATTCACTTGTGGTGTTGGATTACAAGACCAACCTCGAACTAAATCAGGACAAAGTCGGTGTCTACACTAAGCAGCTTGATGCTTACGCCCAGATAATCCAACGAGCTATTGGACTGCCCGTTGTAGAGAAGATTCTCGTGCATGTGCTTCCGGAGAAGGTCGCCCTAGTCGCTGTCTAAGTCGAGAACAACTGTTTTTGCCCAACCTGGAACAGACTTCGATGTTCCCTTTTCGGACAGCAAGACGATGTAGTTTTCACAACCTGCCGGCTTGGCTTTGGGCCAGGGGGTGTGACCATCGGTGACGACGACAATCACATCTGGAATTGGCTTTGTTTCCAAGGCAGCGAGGATCCCTTTTCGCATGTCAGTTCCACCACCACCAGGCAACTTGAGCTTTCTGGCGTCTATGGCACTTCTAACCCTTACTGCCGGGTAGGCAACAGAGTCGCAAGCAATCACCTCAAGACCCTTCGAATTGCCAACTGCTCGGGTGATTCCGACCACTTCCGCAAGCGTTGACTGCAGCACTTGGTTCGAAATGCTGCCACTGGTATCAACTACTACTGCCACCTTTGGATCTCCGGGCTGACGCATAGAAGGCAATCGAATCTGCTGATCATTAGTTGCTAATGCCTGCTCCCGTCGAGATGGTCGCATCATGCTGTAATCGCGCCGACCGGCTTTGGCGGCCATCGCGGTTCTCACCCTTACAGCCAGTTGCCTGCGCCAATTGATTTTTGGGGAAAGGAAATCATCAGCCCAACGAACCAAATCCCCTGGGACGCTGCCGGCTCGGGACCCAATCTGGATTATTTCAGCCGCTACTTGGGTCTTTACGGCAGCCTTCAGTTCTGGGGTTGCTGCGGGCAGCGAATCGTCTTCGGGGTCTATTTCATAACCCCTGGGAGCGCCTCCCCCAACCGAACCACAATCTCGAGTTTCGTCTCCGCCTTCACCGCCCTGTTCGTCCTCTTCTTTGAGCGTGTAGTAGGCACGCTCGGTCGTCATGTTGCTGTTGATCTTAGGAAAGTCTTGGTAGCGGACCGGCGGGAACTCCTCAGCGAATGTGAAACCTGCCTCTTCGATTACATGGTTGATTGAACAGTCACCTGCGATGTTGAAGAGTTTGTGGTCTGGCGAAGGGTCTCTTAGCGCACCATATCTTTCGTGGTGATTGAGCATGCAGTGCATTGCCTCGTGCTGTAAATCTGTTGCCAGCTCCGCAACTGTCAGCTTCGAAACGTAACCTTCATTGAAGTAGAGACGCCAACCAGCGTCAACGGCCAGTGTGTCGAGTCCTCCAGGCGAGGCTGGAACTATCCTCAGACTGAAGAGTAAGTGCGAGATGTAAGGCCAGCGTTTTTGGGCGAGAAGTCTCGCAGCCATAATCTTTCTGAGGGCATCACTCATTCAAAGAAGCCAGCTTCACGCATCAGTGGGTTCAAGGCATGACCAATAGGCCTGCTTACTAGCGCTCCAACTGGGGCCAGCTTTTCCCACTGCCTTAGCAAACTGACAGCAATGTCCGGGTGCCCAATCTTGCTCAAACGCAGTATGAATTGACCCACGCTGTCCCATCGCTCGGGCGAGGGGTTGTTTGCCAGAGCGTTGTAAACCGAACCGCAAATCACATAGAGCTGATCCGCTCGAGTCGGAAGATCGATGTTTTCCGGATCTGCGATTATTGCCTCAGGGCTTGGTAAATCCAGACTCTCCCGGAAAATCAAATACTCGCTTCCAGCACCCTGACCGACACAGCCAACAACTAAAAGCCTTTTTACTTCAGCGCTCACCCCCATGGCATTAGCACGTGCCATGAGTTTTAGAACGAATTCCCAAGATCTTGGGGTTGGAAAAGCTCGCCCCTGCTGTCCCGTTGAGGCTGGCATTGCGGTTGACAGTTCCGGGCGTGCGGAAAGGAAGCCCGCTAGTTTCCATGCCTCTTCTCGAGTTTCCCTCTCGATGTCTTCTTCACTGGCAGTCGGCAGAGTGACGCGTGGCCAGTTGCCCACTAAACCTCCGGCAACAACATCCCCCGGCAATTCCCAATCGATGTGGCAGAAACGGTTGGCCAAAGGTGGTGCCAGGTCCCAACCATCGGCCGCAATCTCTGGCGGGTTGGCAGCGGCAACAATGCTGGTGTTAGCACCAAGGTCGAGGTCACCAGCTACCTTCTCGAGGCAAACCCGCAAGAGAGCAGCCTGCACGCTTGGAGGAGCAGTATTGATCTCATCTGCGAAGAGGATTCCATTGCCATCGCTGGCCAAGCTTTGCGCCCAGTTTGGCGGAATAAGGGACATTGTGCCGTTCGATATGGCGGGCAGTCCGGCGAAGTCCTGAGGCTCTCGAATGCTAGCCAAGATGATCTCAAGTTTGCGTCCGGATTGCTCAGCGAAAGCCTTGAGCACAGATGTCTTGCCCTGACCAGGCGCTCCCCAAAGAATGACGGCTACGCGAGCTTCCACGCAAACTGCGACGGCGATGCACTTGTTCAGATATTCGGTATTTACTGACTGGCTCAACTGACCCCCAATTTCAACTGTCTCGAGTCTAATCAGAACCAATGGAGAGGACTGGCGATACGCACATGGCCGGGTGAAGTTTAGAATCCAGGCAGCCCTCCCTAGATTGGTACCGCACTCTAGGCTTCAACCCTTTTAGAAAAGCCAACTGATGCGAAAGAGTCAACAGAAATTAGGGACACCAAGGCTGCTCAAATTCTGAAACGGCGATTATTCGGGTCTTGAGCCTCTGACAGTTAGTCATACCCTCGAAGCGACCCCAAGTACTTGCCTGCCAACATATCCAGTTGGCGACACTGTTCCCTGTGGCTTGGGCGTGCTATTCCAACATAAAGCCTGTCTCGAGGAGCTTGCCGGAGCTGTTGAAGAACTCAATGTCACAGGCTCCTGCATCAGTTATGACAACGATTTCCGACTCAAGGCCTGGGAAACGCCCTTTGGAATTCTTGCGGCTACGGTGTCTCTGGCGACAAGTCCAAGCTGTAATTGAGAACGTCTAGGTCGCCGAAAGATAACCTCATGCTGTTGAATAGCGGTAGCTGAATTTCTTCGAAGAAGTCATCCAACCTTTCTTCATCATCAAAGTCCCACTCATATTCGGTATCCATCTCGACTAAGACCCTGGAGAACAAAAACCACTCTTCGTAGTTGGAGTTGCCGACACATTTATCGAAGGCAGATTCGAAAACTTCAATAATTTCATTGGATGACGGATAGTATTCTGTGCCGTCCATGTCTTCCATCGGAGCCATGAAACCCGGCTTGTCCTCCGCGTAGTCACTCTCAAAATCAACCTTGAGTGTTTCGGGGAAAAATCTCGGATGCTCCGGTAGGTCAACCACGTAGAAGTTGAGCTTTTCTACTACATTGCTTCGGTCAAAATCCTTGGGGATGAAAAACTGAATCCTGAGATCGATAACCAGTTCTCGTGTGGTGGAGTGAGTTTCTAACACTTCTGTTTCCCCTTTTTCCTGTCGTCTCTTTGCTAGTTGGCTGCATTCAAAAGATCGGTCATCGAATCCTCAGCGATAATCACGCACCTGTGCCTTGCTCGCGAGATTCCAACGTAAAGCCAGTCTTCAGGAGCTTGCCCTCGCTGTTGGTAGAAGTCAATGGCATCGGCTCCTACATCTGTGATGACAACTACTTCAGACTCAAGGCCTTTGAACTTTGGAATCGAACGCCACCTGATTTGCCCCTTTGTGGTTTCGTGGCGAACTGCATTTCGGAGCCATTTTGCTTCTGTAGTTTTTGCATCTTCAGCAAAGAGCTTTCCGAGAAGTGAGCTCTGGATTCCAAACGGCGATAGGACTCTAATGTCGCTTGGGGGGTAGATGGCTAAGAGTTCGGCTAGAACTCGCTTGAGCTCTTTCACTTGATCTCGTTTGCTGGCTTCAATAACAGTCAGCCCGCCGGACTTATCGTTCGAGAGCCTGTGCTTGCTTATATCTAACTTGAGCGTCAGGAGAGCTTCCATTTCCCTATGGAGTTTTGGAGTCATCCTGGTGTTTGTTTTGAGTTTGAATTTCGCCAGATCAGGAATGAGCGATTTAGCAGTTTCGAAAGCCCCTTCGCTGTCCTTATTGTCTACGAGGATTTTTTGTCTTTCATCTCCGGCCAAAATAACGGCAGTTTCTGAAAGCCCGTCACCCTTGCCCAGGCTCATGACGAATTCAAGCACCTTGGGCTTGCCAACTAGATCTTGAAATTCATCAATGAAGATTGAGCTAAAGCGCCCCATGAATGGCTTACTCCGAAGACCGGCCAGAGCACGTTGTGGCAAGGTTTGCTCATACCAATCGCCATCGGCATCAGCCGGATTCGCTTTTAGGTTGGCGAAGTCCAACATGAGGGCATTCAAGTCTTTGACTACAAAGTTCATGTCGGAGGAGTGCGGGATATAGGAGGCAAGCTCCTCTGCCATAAGAATGTTCCAACATGTGACGAGGGTTCGCTTTGAGGCGTTCTTTGACCGTTTAGCTGCCTCCGTAATGAGGAAGCTCTTGCCGGTGCCGGCTGACCCCTCGAGATAGACGTGCGGATTGTCTTCCAAGGCATCAAGGATCTCTGCCTGCTCCACCACCAACTTGGCTCTCTCCTTGGCCCGCTCATCCGCAAGGTCCTGAGGATCCTGCGTAACTGAGAAGTTGGCGAATAGAGAGTCCGCAACTTGATTCGCCATCTCTTCAGTGAAGAGGGCGGGCTCAAACTTTAGAGTTGTTGAATCTTTGTAGTGCTCCAGGAAGTTATCAAGAACCCGCTCTATCTGCGCAATTGGATTCTCTAGATCCTGCTTCCAAGCCAGCTCCCACTCATGAAATTGAAAGTCACCCTTCGACTTAGGGTCGAATTGGTGACGCCCAAGCGATGTGAACCAAACCAATCGCGCGGTTGGCACATCCTGCTCAATGCCAAGCTCGACCAGATACTTTCTCATCGCACCGCGAGCGCGATTGACCTGATCCAACGGGCTCTTTTTAGGCTTTGGGGTTCCTTCTAGAAACCAGTCACCATTCTCGTAAGTGACCTGTGTGGGAGATTTTGCCTCAATAGCCACTATGCCTCGGCCGGGAACCAGCACGAAGAAGTCCGCCTCTCCGACCAATACGTCAGAGTCTCGACCAATTTGAATTGAGTGGACAACAATCCAAGGCTTAGAAGCACCGCGACCAGTGATTGCCTCGAAAAGCTTCGTCTCTGAAGAATTTGCCCCAAACCTCGGGGACTCTGGAATGCTTCTCATTAATCCCCCAAGCAAACATGAAACCTTTCACTAATGTAGCCCCTAATTGCTTGAATGCTCGCCGTCAGCTTTGCGGAACTTGGATACTCTCTTTCAAGTGGCGACCCGCCGTAGACTCGAGCTTGAGACATTTCTCGATAAAAGTGGGGGATAAGTGGAGTTTTCACCTGAGCCAAAGGCATTCGCAGAGCAAATTTCTTCGGGAAATTTGACTAGTGAGCAAATTCTTATTGTCCTGGATGCGCATAAACATAGCGGCTTTCGGTGTTCACTATGCGACTACATATCGGAAGGCCTTTATGCAGGGTACCTACCTGAGTATCTAATCTCGCAAAACCCAGGGGCCGTAAACGCTGAGGTAATTGATAGCTGCCTCGAGTGTCTAGCCACAAATTACGAATTCAACCAAGGCGGTTATGAGGAGGGCGTTGCGGTCAGGCTATCGACTAATCCAAACTCCAGCGCACGAGCACTAAGAGCCGGTGCTAGCCACATGGAAGTGAGAGAGATTATTGAAACTCGATTCGAGGGGAAGCCTTACCCCGAGGAGGACTTTGAGGACCAGCTGAGGGCGGTCTCGATACACCCTCTCGCAGATGAGATTATTTTTCGAGAGTGGCTTGCCGCGGGGCACAACCCAAGGGCTGAGGTGGATGAGCCGCTTCATTCATACCTTGCGGATTCTTGTCCGACCTGCTTGGCCTACTTAGAAGAAATCTGGAAAGCCAGGTAGTTCTCTAACTGCCGCTTCCGAGCCCATGTAGCAGGTGTGGCTGCAGCCCAAATGACAGCCGGGTCGTCGTCGGCAATTGTTTCAGAGCTCTAGCGTGTAAGAAGCTCTTCGAACTCATCTTCCCAATCATTCACGATTGCTTGATCTAGAGCTGGCGTCGGTACTGGCTCAAACACCGGGAACGCCAAGAAGGTGTAATCGGGAGGAAAGTACTTCTTGCTCAGATCAGCTAGCTCATCTTTCTGGCAAAAGCCGGTGAAGCAAACGTTTTCCCCATAATCTAAAAACTCTTCTTCATCAGAGTCCAGCCAGGCCACCCAGCGGTAACTGAGAGGAACGGGGTTGATGTCTTCCACCTCTGGACAGTTTCTGACTCCTTCCCAAGAGCCAATCTGACCGATGATTTTGTCTGGGTAGACCACAGCGCTGTAGCGATAGATGCTTGCCAACTCCTCAGTTCTCGGAGTTTGGCGAATTTGCTCCTCTGAGATGTCGATTGACAAGAGTGCTTGCTTGGTAGTTGAAAGCAGGGTTAGCAGTGGTTGGGAAACGGGTAAATCAAACTGAGCTTCTCGCACAACTCGAATCACACCGGATTTTCTGTGAACAAACATCTCAACCTCCCAACTTCATCTTGCTTTAGCAATCTGACATCTAGGTAAACGAATTCAACGGCTAGCCTTAGCGGGTGACTAACCCAATCGCGACCTCCGCCCGAAACTCGCTATGGCTGATGTTCTTTGTGATGGGCGTTGTTTCAATGGCCTGGGTTCCTCGCATTCCTGAGATCAAAGAAGCCAATGGGCTTAGCGACACTCAGTTTGGCTTGGTGCTGATCTCAAGCTCGGTTGGTGCTGTGGTTGGAGCTCAGCTTGCCGGCAGATTGATTCACCGCTTCGGCTCTAGGCCGGCAATGTATTTCTCTGCGTTTGTGGTGCCATCTGGTGTTGCGATCATGGGACTGAGTAGTAACGCCTTTGTTCTGGTGATTGGTTTGTTTGTTCTGGGCTTTTCCTATGCGGCACTGGATGTCGGTGGTAATGCCCAGGGAGTTGCGATCGAGAAGCTATTGGACAAGGGCTACATGGCTTCGTTTCATGGCATGTGGAGCTTGGGGACTTTAGCCTCAACAATCTTTGGCGCCACGGTTGCTTATCTTTTGACACCGCAGCAGAACCTATTGATTGTTGCCGGTGTCGGCTTTGTGGTGTTTTTGATTGCCGCTCGAAAGCTTTTGCCACCTTCGCTTGATGGTCACGCGGGCAGAAACGATGAGGTGACCAGCAATTCGGTGCCGTGGTTTGCGCTTGCGACTTTGCCGCTTTGGTTTATGGGTATTGGAAGTGCTGCCTCGTTTATCGCAGAGGGTGCTGCTGCAGATTGGGGAGCGCTTCTGCTTAGGGACTGGATGGGGATCGACAAGGGCTTTAATGCCTCGGCCTTTGCCACCTTTGCTTTGGCGATGATCATCTCAAGGTTCTTGGGTGATCGTTGGCTAGAGCGCTTTGGTGCTTACCGAGTGGTTAGGTATTTGGGGGTTGGTGGTGGCTTGGTGTGGGGAGCATCGATGCTGCTTGGGGTTTGGCTAAGTGACGAGAATGCCCTGTTGGCACTGGTGATTGTGAACTTTGGTTTCTTTTGGGCGGGCATTGCCATTGGTCCGATGTTCCCGGCCTTTATTGTTGGTGCTGCATCGATTAAGGGAATCGCACCCTCCATTGGTATCGCCAGGGTTGGGGTTATCTCGATCGGCGCGTACTTTATTGGGCCGTCACTGGTTGGAATTCTGTCCGATGCCATTACCTTGCCGATGGCAATGATGTATCCGGCTTTGGCTTTGGTTATTGCTGGTTATCTGGCGAAGACCCTAAAGAACTAGTTACTCAGCGC
>JACCDV011088902.1_pt1 | contig 11894 bp, 5 predicted proteins | sample 7446131 | NCBI WGS metagenome assembly JACCDV01 (sample SAMN15323448, study PRJNA562643) | freshwater metagenome | isolation source: river surface water | place: USA:Blue River Watershed | collected 2017-08-17
AGTGATAGTTCCATTTGTATGGAATGTACCTTTGCTAAAGCTATTCCCTAAATGTTTTTGTTTAGTTATACAAAAATTCTGTCAAATCACTTGCTCGTTTTTACTACATAATTAATTATAATATGCCATCAAATCATTGAATTAGTTAACAAAGGGATTATGTTTCAGGATAGGAAATTTTATTACTCATATGAAACTTTATAAAGTCCATTTTATTTATGCCTTTTGACCATTCTTCTCTAAAAGAAGTTTTTCAGCTTGCTACAAGGACGCCAGCAAATATACAAAAGGAACACTAAATAAATACAATAAGTACATATGATGGTCGCAAACAGTATAAATCTAAGGAAATAGACAAGAATGTTAGCATACTTATCCGCTTGGTGGAATAGAGGCTGAGCAAATCCTATCTTCTAGCTTTTGTAATCCAAATATACTAGATACTCTTAGAACAGTGGTTCTCCCAATAAAATTTAGTCAGCTAATAAACTTTTCTTTATAGTGAACTACATGTGAAGGCTATCCGAAGTTCGAATTAGAGTTGTTAAAGGAATCTAAATTGTTTGTTTAGAGCTTAGTTTAAATAGCATTTTCATATATAAAACCTTCTTTTTATCTTACAAATTTCTCCATTTGCATACAAATATGCTACTCTCTACAGTAATTTAGCAATGAGCCTTAGTTTGTTCTTCAAGGCATTTCTTAAGCCAATCCAAAATGTCTCTTGGCAGATAAATAAAGCTTGAACTAATTGTATAGAAAACATTTTTTGTGAAATTTAATACTATCTAAGAACTACTATTGCTGTTCAGAGACATTCCATAGGCTCTATTGAAAAGTCCATATCGCAGGCTATTCTTCATTTATATCCACGTTATTTCTGAAGGTCTGCTTTTGCAATTTTTAAACGAGAGATCTCCAATTGATAAGACTCCGCTTTTCGACAGTGGATGAATAAAAATAGATATGAATCGTTATGAGCTTTAACTGTTCACAAATAATTGCTATAAAAATGTATTTGACTGATTTTTATTTGCTTTTAAAGATATTGACCCATCTATTCGCTTATTCAACTCTGTCGATATCTTTTTGGCATTGATCAATTCGACATTTCGAAGAATTATTCTATCTTTGACGGAAGTAACAAATAAACTCACCCCTATTAAGTTTAAAAATGATTTAGACTTCCTCGAATCTCTGCCATAAATCTACCCGTAGCTGATTTATTAAACTATCCCAACGATCTTGTCTGAAGATCCAGTTATCTCCACTAACTTTTATTAACTATTTTCGTGATGCCTACTTAACAGTGTATACTTGGTGTTGATATCCTTAAAGAATTTCTTAGCTTAGATCTTTTAGGAACTCTAAATGATTTAACAATTTTAATTGTTTGTATTTTTGCAATTGGGTGACTTGAGCCATGAATGAGGAGCAGTTAAATCCATGGAGACATAGTACACATTTTAATCTATTAGAATTTATGTGTGGTAGCTCACATCTTTGTAATAGCATATTTCTTGAAATGCAGAGTCTGCCTTTTAAGTTGTCGAGCAAGATGGTGCTAGCTTGTAGTCTAAGGTAGTGCGTGTGAGTTGAAACTATTTGTACGCATACACACTTGTAAATATGATGAGGATGATGATTAAATCAGTGAAGGATTTGATTGGCCGAAACATTATTAATCAAATTATAGGTTTATAATACTAAATACTTAGTCAATCAATACAATGTTGTCACTTGGCGCTCTTCGATGCGAATGGATCTATTTTATGGATATAATAGCGAGGTGGATTTGAACTCTTTTCCATTAGACTATTCTTTAAAATTTATCTCTTCTTTTTCGCCCTAAATAAACAAGTAGTTTACTCTAGCAACGTAATCTTCTCTTCGCCAGATGAAGGGAGAGGATGCTCATTTTCGCTTGTTGAAATATTCTACTTGTCTAAAGATTTTATTGGCGCTGATGCATTTTTGGTTCCTGCGCAGTTTCCCATTTTCTATTTTAGAAATCAATTATAATTAAATGGAATTAAATGGCATTAATTATAGAATAAAAGCATAGATATTCAAACTAACCTTTACTTGTCAAGACGGATCAACTTCTCAATCTATTCTAGTCCTTTTACTATTTTTTCCTTTATTATATTGTTCACACAACTCAGCATTAATTTATCTCCTTAGAAGTTACCCATATTGCCAAAAGCTTATAACTTCGGTATTACATAACCTATATTTTTCTATATTTCGGATTTTATTTTGTTTGATAATATTTAATCGCTTGAAAATTATCTCACTCGAATGTATGGACGAGAAGGATGCCTGTTTGCTATGGGATCTTCGCTTGTGTTAAGCACTTTCTTTCTTATACCTGAGATGGAATTCAGATATAAGTAATCTCTTAATTTCATTTTTTTCTATTCCTTGCCTTTCAATTAAAGGCTTAGACACTTCCTAAGCTTTCCTTCTTTTTTTGAATCAGCTACATCACTTGATACTATATCTCGTGCTTAAATTACAATTGAGGTATTCTTTTAATTGTCCTTCCTGCTTTAAATTTAGCTAGCCTCCAATATTATACTTTCTTTGATTCTTTCAAAGGATTTATACTTATTTTCTATTAATGGTTTCGGATTTACTTATTTATTAATATCCGATTTCGGTAAATAACTATTGTGCCTTGATGACTTTAGTATGGGCTATTTTACCTATAACTTTTCATCATTTTTAAGACTACAATTCTAATGATCCTCTTGATGAGATAATGGCAAATGATGTGGCTTAGTCATTTTTAATAATGGTTCACTTACTTATTTCACATGTTTTTATACTTTCAATATTTATTTATTATCATTATATGAAACATAATCTTTACCCTATATTTTAGCTAGATTTTCAATACTCTGGCTTTGCAAATCTTACTTAATCCGCTTTGAAAGGGATTTAATATTTTATGTGTTATTTTAATATTTTTTAGGATCCGCCTCACTTCTCTTCTTTGATTCTTGAGGATGGGGAGAATTAAACTTTCTCCTATCACTTGCGTCAGTCTATACAGTTAATATGTTTCTTCTTTTTTCATGGCGATTGATGGGATTGCTGGCAAAACTATTTTTTTGCATTACCTATTTTATTGAGCGAAATAATCAAATATAGTTGTATTATTAAATGAATCTCTATAAAATATAAACGCAAGACAATCATGTGTTGATTCAAGATTAAATTACTTTGCTCATATTTTTAATTTATCTAAACTTTTCATTTACACTCTTGAATATGAGATTGATGAAGATAATAATTTTATAATGAGTAGCTGGAGGAATACAAGAGAATGGTCCTAATCAAAAAAGCTTCATACTTAGTCCAACATGAAAACAAATACCTCCTTCTAATTAACGCAGTCAATAGCAGTCAATGAATTCCCCTCACCTTCGCGCTTCACTAATAGTATTTAAGGTAAAGAGGAAATGCAGCATTCAGTTATTTATATAAAGTAGGAATAATAAAGAAATAATAACTCAAGCTTTAGTCTACAGCCAACCATTACACCATAACACATACATTAATTTATGACCATGATCAATATGATCAGATTTTATGCCCCTCATCAAATAGAACAACTGCAGCTCATACGAAAGAAACAATCCAATATATCACGTCTAACTGACAAGCTCGCACAACAATAATATTCGATAAATCGACAAAAAGAATATTTCTAAAAACAAAACAAAGAATTACAGATGAGGAAAAGTAAGGTAGGAAATTTAAAGAAAAAGAAGAGCAGGGCAATGACTGAGCAAATTGAGAGAATTAAATATTAAATTGAAGATGTCTACATCGCATTAAATAGTAAGGGCAGCTAGAGCCATAAATAAAGGTCAAGCTTGTTTATCGAAGCAAAGACATATAAGAATACAACTTAAAGGCCAAAGAAACGTAAAAGAATTTACCTCCCTTATCAAAATCAGCATTTTATTCATCCTCCAGGAGTAATTCCTATGTATCCTCAAACAAACCTAAGCTATGTGCAGCCATATATTCATTATCAAAGTCCCTCTCCTCAAAACCATTATCAAGTAATAAGCTCTCAGAGGTCAAGTACAAAACAACTCAAGCATAATGAAATACTAAATTTATCAAAGCTCCAATAAGCTTTCGCTGTTAGAGTCCATGGAAACATAAGAGAAACCTCAAACGAATAAAGTAATCTCGAGTATTTCGATAAATCCAACTAGTCCAACCCTTAAAATATATCTCAAAGGCCAAGCAAGAAAACAATAAATGTAATAAATAAATAAAGTAATAAATAGATTAGGGCATCCAACACATCTATCAAATGGGGCAAAGACGACAATGAAGATAAAAAACTCGTATAAATCATTTCTGAGAGTATCAAGCATTTAAAGACATAGAAAAGTTAAGAACAAATATAACTCCAATAACCAAAGGGTCAAACCAAAAACTAATCAATGCAGTTTATACACTTCTAGCAACCACAGGGTGACAGAAGAAACAACAGAAGCAGCGATATTTCATAAGTCAACATTACATATGATAGCTAATAGAAAAGAAACAACCATAACAAAAGTTCAGATTCTAACGATAGCAATCACTTGAAGAAAAAATCAGTGAAAAAAAGTGAGAAAAGCGAGAAAAGTGACAGAGTGAAGCTTGAACAATCCAATATCAGAATAGAAGGTATTGACATGAGCATGAGTAAGAATAGTGGAAGTTCAAAAAGCGATAGTTCCAAACACCCAGTCAACAGGCACATTCCCTCTCTCGCTCAGCATTTCAACCGAATCGAGGAGTAATCCGAATAGGTTTCCTTAAAGACTACGCCTATTGAGTATAAAATTAAAAGCAGCATTGAAAATAAAGGCTAGAACTCAAAAATCGCAAAAAAGCCAAATAAATAATAAGCATAAATATTGACCTCCTCACAGAACAATATTTCTTCTTCTAGAATACTGAAATCTCCTCCCAATATTTACAAGAAGTAAGCAGGGGATGAATAAGACGAAATCCTCCGATCGATAAGGCTGTAGACTGAGAGCAAGATATCCCGAAATAAAAACTATGACAGTCAATTGTTCATGAAAAAGTAATAATAATATTTCGATGATATTCTCGCAGGAATCAACCTTCTAAGAGAAAGCAAGGCCTCAAGATAGAAAAACAACAGTAGCGTTAACTGCCTACAATAGATATATGGGGATGAAACAGAGTAGAAGGGCAGTCATAGCTAAATATTCAACAAAGAAAAAGGGTAGTTTGCAAATTTCGTAGATTCTTCACTCAGGCTTTCCAATTCTAGGAAGAAAAATAGGAACAGCTATCCTGACTCTAAGGAATTTGCGAGGAAGGGCTTTACATAGCCAATCAAAAGATAGCTGCCTTCTATCCTTAGTGCTTAAATCGAAGAGGAGTAAGATGAGTAGCATAGCAGTAAATTTAATTCTAAGATTGGAGAGTCTTATTAATGATATTTCAAATACTAATTCATAAAAATCATTTCATTCGAACATTAATCTCAAACAGATAGTTATTGAAGACAGTTCCATCAGTCACTGTTAACACAACTCTTAAAGGTTGTAAAGCATCCTAAGGCGACATGGCTATTCTGACATGGAATTCCAGCTAAACCGCTGCTCTTTGATTGGTTATTAGCGGGATGAGGGAAAAAGGAACACTCATAATGCTCAAGTTACTTGAATAGAACCTGAATGATTTTTGTTTGAAGTCTTCATTCATGAACTAAAATTTGTACCGCATTGGCTTGTTGTGCTCACATGAAAGCTTGTAAGCGTGCTTATAATTTTGTATCGACTATTTTTCAATTAGCAATAGCTAAATAGATGATAAAAATACCCAACGTTTAATAACCTTATGACTATCTAAATCCATAGCATGGACTATTATCTTCTATGTGCTCGACTTATCATCAAAGGATTGGATCTTCGCATCAACTCCATACACTCTATCTAGCATTAATACTCAAGTACTCAGCTTACAGATTAGCTAAGGCTCGTTCTCACATGTTACAACACAGTGCTAGGGCTTCGATGATGCAAATAGCATTCTAATTTGATCTTTGCCAACCGAAGCCTTACTCCCACCCTGTCCTTATATCTACTTATATTTTTCGGTTAGTACATCATCCCCAATCGAAAATTAGAGCCGAATTTTTTTCACTTCTCCCAACTACACAGCCAAATTTTAGCTAAGCTTAGGATAAGTGCATATCAACAATTGATAACAACTAATCTGGTAAAGGTTTTTGGCGTCATTAATAATAATGAAATACGATCTTTCTCCAATATGCTGATGGTTTAATTTAAGGCTAAGTCTGCTTAAATTAGTGTTCCACTTATATTGCAGGTCAGATATATTAGTAAGGATATTTTTCTTTAAGATCTTCTCTTAGGAGTCGAATGGGATTTCAATTGAGGATTACGTCTGGGCATATCCGTGAATGTACAGTATATTTTAGAGAGAGGGCTCTTTGATCTTTATTTTACTTTGGAAATTCTAAATCTATTGATTGTATTCATCGAAAAGGGTAAGCTGCAGCTAATAATAAGACTTTAGGTCGAGCTATTTTGATAAAGAACTCTTTAAGGGCAGGCAGAGGACCTTAGCAATTATGCAGTGGCTCATTGAGCTTATTGACCAAAAGGATTGCTATTATGCATCGAACTCATAATCCAAATGTGAAGAATCTACTATTTACATTCTATCGTCAGCAATTAGTAGTTTTGCATCTGGAGGAGCAAGCAAGGAGACTTGAATATACTAAAGAATGGTTTGAGATTTGACGTTTACTGGTTTATTTTAATAGTTTTTACAAGTAATACTGATTTTAACAAATATTTTGACATGACTTTTAGATTTATTTGTATAGTTGAAGGTAATAAATTTAGGACACCCCACTTCGCATTAATTGAGATAATACCTGTCAATGGCTTCACTAAATAATTTATCCATCAGCTATGATTTATGACTATTCTTATATTACAATATTGACTCCAGCTATTTCTTTTGCCTGTGCATAATGAGTATTTTATCGTTTTAGTTTTAAAAGTATCTCTATTTGTTTACCTAACGGCTATTACCCACCCCCAAAAGTAAGGAGTTTGTATTAGTTTTGAATTTGCTAATCCTTTGAATCATTCTTGATTCATCGTCATTGTAGTTTATCAGCGACTTTAAGTTATTTATTTGCATAGGATTGGCTGACTATATTTTGTAGTGTTCATTCTTGTCGACTGTTTATAGTTTGTTCCCGAATTTAATAGACATTTCTCCTATTTTTTCTCCATCAAGAGTTGAGTAAAACGACACAGGTTTTAATTGCCACTATGTTTGGTATTATTCATAGTAAAGAATAGATTTGAGATTGATTTTAGCGTAGGCGAATACAAACATTCCTTGCTTATTGATTAGTTCAATTTGAAACTACTTTCTTTTGTAAAAATTGATGGCATCTTGCTGGCAGGGAATTTTAAAGTTTATAACTATTGCTTCATTATCCTATGTAGATATTTGAAATGGAACTTTGTTGAGAAGGCAATTCAAGTTATCAACCTAGTCTTATTCTCGTATAATCTTTATATCTTAGCTCATCACAAGGTTAGGGTAAAAGTTTCGGATCCTTAGGATTAATTTTTATGGCATTTGATACCGAAGGGCGTCTTCAACGAATGGAGTAAAGTAATAGCAGTGAATTTTACACTGAAGCTCTGGTTAAATTTTAGGGTCAGCATTAGATATTTTCTTAGATGTTTTGACTGTAAATTACTATGAATTTAGTTTATTGATGGCTTTTTTGCTTGTGAATTGTTCTTAGCTTTTGATGGCTTTCCATTGTTCTTTCTTGTCTTTGTTTAGGTTGGCAATAATTTCCAAAAACTACCTTTTGATTTCTTTTAAGGTTTAAAGATATGTCTAAGATTGCTTATTCAGTTTTTCCTCTTGCTCCTTAATCATATTGATATATCTCTACTCTCGATTGCCAGCCTATTAAAATACTTTCTACAATTTATACTGAATATCTTCGCTCATTCTCTCACTATTCACCTCGTTATTGTCCAGCTTTGGAGTCTGGTACGCGCTTTTCTAGATGATTTCAGAATTTTTGGAGGATTGCGAACTGCGCAGCCTTTCCTTCATTTGCTAATGATTCAAAAATCAAATTAAAGGATGGATAATTTAAATAGTATTGCTGAGTAATGTCAGGATAATTAAATAAAAACCAATCAATAATTGCTTATTAATTTAGATCAGCTCTTCAAACGAAGTTATCAATTATGATTACATGTAAGGTTCTTTTTAGATGTGTAATCGATTTTTACAAGCAATAAAATTGGCATCTATAATGCTGAAATAGAATTATTAAGAGTCTTACTTAATACGTTTGAATTTATATAAAAAAAGTAATATTTTTCTGTGTTTTTCAATAATTATTGAGAGATTATGTCATTTTCAAGCATTATCTATAACCAGTTGTCAAGGTTTGTCCAATCTTTTTTTTATTTTTCCCTTAGTTTTCCATATTACGTTTCTGATCATCAATTTCATGTAATAATTTATATGCAAAGCTTTGAGCAAGAGTAGGTTTAGGAATGCTTGGACCGCTTGATTTAATATGATTACCCCGATTATTGGGACAACTACGACAATAGAGGGTACCAATAGATTTTAAATCCAAATTAAAGCTTATTTCTTATCAGTTAGCATTTAACAGACAAGAAATAAGAGGAAAAACTCCCTCAAACTGGCTCAAGCAGCTAAGACAAAGAATTTTTTGATGAATCTCTTCAATCTCAAGCTTTTTATAATCAATCAAAACCTATAAATCTTATTTCAAGAAGAGAAACTATTATCTCCTGCTCTAAATTAATTAGAAATCGAAGGGAAATAGCTATCAAAGGAAAAAGCTATTAAACCCAAAATATTGGGAAGCATTTGAAATCCGTCACTGTCAAGCATTTATAAATCTTGGCTGAGGCCAAGCTGCTTAGTGTGTCTTAGATTAATCTATTGAATACTTTTAATTAATCAAATGGTAGTATACACGATTTTTAGATACTTTTCAAAAGTAATAGACTTTCCTTGAAGTGCAGAAAGTTCTATTCCTCCAAGAACTTTATTATCAGTATCATGTCCTCTCCAAAGATGGATTTGAAGAGCAAGCTCATAATGATAAAATATGGATAAAGATTAAGAAGTCTAACTTACACCAAAATCAAGCAATGGAAGTTTAATGATTGAATAATTCAGATATCTTTTTAATTAAATATGCCCGTTTTGACTGCTTGATTTGATGAGATAAAGTTTCCATGTCCATGTGAATAATGCTCAAATATTTGTATAAATATCAATACGATCAAATATCCTTTGAAAATTTATTAGCTTACATCATAATTTAGCTTAAAAGTTATTAATCTATTGATGGATCAATATTCTTCAACAAGGATAATACATGAGAATTCTTAGTTTATTCGTTTTCAAATTTATCCTCTATGTTTTTGAGCTACTCTTTCTATTTTTATTATGAGTTCTTTGATGAAAGTTTAGTTGTTTAGTCTATTGTTTGATTCATGGAAAGCATGCATTAGTATTTTTGCTTTAAGCTTTACTATAAAAAATCCATCTTGTAAGGATCATCAGCATCTCCTGGCTCTGAACGAGTTTTATTATACAGAGGATGTGTCTTAAATTATTTTAGATTCATCTCTGTTCAAGGATTTTATGTTTTCAGATGAATAAATCTATAAAAAATCAAATGAGGACTTATTAATTTAAAATACCTATCAATTTAATAATTGACTACTTTTACTAAATAAGTTTGGATTGCGGATAAGATAAAAGACGTGTTTTTTACTTGTATTGTTTATATAATTTGGGCAAATTGTAAGAAATGTTTATGATTCTTCCCTTTGATTATTTGCTTTCTAATTCCTTATGGTTTTGCAATAAATTACGATTTTAGACGATAGTCGTTTTAATTTTATCAGTGATTAAAGAGTATGTTTTCAAGAATTGGTTTTTATTTTATTCAAAATCCTTAAAGACCAGTTAAAAAGAGCGATTATCATTCAATAAAGCCTACTGTTTGTCTTCTCTTAATTTTTGTATTTTTTCTTTGAGAAAACTAGCATACTGTGAATTGAATTATTCATCATTCAGTTACTGATAGGCAGGCGGAAACGATATCTTGTAAGGATCGTAGTCAATGTTCACCAAAGAATCATAGTTACTGTATATATCTTACAAAAAATAGTGAAACTGACTGTCTTGCTTAGATTTGCTATATCTTTTACTGTCCGTCAATAATGTGCAAAGATTGAATATTAAATTAATTGAATTCTATATTCCAATAAGTCCTTAAAGATATTTCTCATTGTCTAGATTTTTAGTATGCTTAGAAAAGGGCATTACTCCTAATTTCCACAAATAGGTCAATATTTCTAAATCTTCAAATACTTACTGCGCTTTTTATTGATCTTTTTGTCAGCCTTATCAATTTCGCGCTGATAAAGAGGATATATCTGCAATATGAGCCACTAGATTAGATGCTAACGGTTGGGGGTAGGTTGGAAATACTACGATAGTAATTAAGAGATCTATTGATGAGTTTTTAAGATATCTTTGTTGATCAGTTGAGGATAACCACTTCTAACTAAATTTTAGTATATGAAAAGTATTTACTTTCTCATCTTTTACTCACTCAGAGTTGTTTGGCTTAACATTTAAATCAAATCAATATATTTAATTACTATGATTCACCATATTCGGTGCCTTGCCAAAAAGGCATTCACCCTTAATACTCCTTTCACAAAGGCATTTAGTTCGAAACAAAATGAGAACGATTTCGGAATAAAGTTCGACGAATAACAAATAAGAAAGAAAATGCAATAGATAAAATAGAAAAAGTAAATTCCAGGAAAAGAGGGAAGAAAGCTCTAATTTATGAATATTGATACAAACAGTGAGATAGGGAAAAAGATAAAGAAATTTCGTCAGTCCACTGAGACATAAAACCTCTTGCACTTTCAGGAGGTGACACTATAGGAAAAGCCAACGTATCCATTTTCTGAATCAGGACATTACAAATAACTGGGTTCGATTAAAACAGCATTTAAATAGACAATATGATATATCCTCACTCCTTAATCATCTTCCCAAAACAAGTACTCATCTGGGAAGTCCCCTCTGCCGAGAAAATTACCATAGATGATTTCATTATTTTGAAGTATATCCATCCGAGGCCTGTCTATGTTATTGTAGCTGTGAATCATCCTGAAAAATTTCCTTAGCATATAGCATAATATCTAAGGTCTAATTACTAAAATTTTGACTGCCTTTAATTAGTAAAAGTGCCACTATATAGTTCTAAGGATCGAGCCAGTTCAATACTATCGCAAACGATGATATAAATGTGGTAGCTTTTATGATATCAAAATGATAAATTTATAATTGTAGGATTAATTTTAGATGCATAGAGTTGAATGTATGGATCATTTGTTGATTTTTTGGTTAAGATTTCGATCGTAGAGGTAGGTTTTGACTTGGAAGGTTTAAAAACTGCCAATTTATCCCATCCTAAAATCTGCATTGGCTTTGTTAACGACAGGATTCAAATATTCTTCTGCCAAATGACTCTAGTCAAAGTAGTTCGATTACTTTATCAGTTCCTTCTCTTTTATCAAAGCACTTATGCTAAACTTCTTTACTTTTTTATCCGCGAACTATTCACTTTTAAATGCATTTACTTGGCTTGCACGAATGGATGAATTGGCGAGCTTTTATTCTTTAACTGTTATCAAATTCTCATGAACTTGAAGACTAGTGACCATTTGAGTATTTGAAGAAGACTGATTCAATTTTAC
>JACCDV010075230.1_pt1 | contig 11887 bp, 9 predicted proteins | sample 7446131 | NCBI WGS metagenome assembly JACCDV01 (sample SAMN15323448, study PRJNA562643) | freshwater metagenome | isolation source: river surface water | place: USA:Blue River Watershed | collected 2017-08-17
TCAAGCAAGAAAGAAAACTACCAGTCGAGATTCAACCCATACCAAGCCCTCTGCCAAAAGTTGCAGGCGCTGCTTTTGAATTTCCTGTTGTTAAAAAGGATGCCTACAAAATAGCCGTCTTCTTGCCGTTTCAGCTTGATTCCTTGAATGGTTATAACCGTTTTGTGGCTGCTGCAGCCCTAGATTATTACATGGGAATGAAACTGGCGCTGGACAGCCTCCGAAAGCTTGGTTTAAAGGCTGAGGTTTTGGTCTACGACGAACAAAGTGCCAAGCCTACACTTGCTGCACTTTTGGCGTCCAATGAATTGGCTGATATTGATTTAATTTTTTCACCACTACAAGAGAAGCAAGCTGCTGAAGTTGCAGCTTTTGCAAAAGCGCAAAATGTTCCGCTCGTTTTTCCGGTTCATTTGCCGGCTCAAATCACGCAGCAAGGGGCTAAATTCATTACTTGTACGCCCTCAGATGAGGTTTTAATTAAACAGCTAGCAGCCGAGCTTCATGCGCAGTTTCAAGAGGCAACTGTTGTCCTGATCAATAGCCCACTTGCCCAAGACCAAAGTGCTGAGCAACAATTCATCAAAGCATTTCAAGCGCCTGCTAGTACTCAATCCAAACTCAAGTTGCAGCAAGCATCTTGGACAACCTACAAGAAGTTCAAAGCAATAGGAGGCCCATTGGTTTATGTCAGCCTGAGTTCAGATCGGGTTAAAGTCCAAGAACTCTTGCAATTTTGCAGTACCGATTCATCCTTAATAGTTGCCGGAACCAAAGACTGGCTTGAATGGAAAGAAATCAGCAAGAATACCGCTTTAGATGCTAGTTTCATTGTTTCAGTTCCAAGCTATTTCTCCTATCAGGCACATTCAACGATTCCTTTGCATAAATTGTATCGCCGCAAATACAGCGCAGACCTCACTAAAATGGCTTGTTTGGGTTATGACGTCACTTTTTTAATCGGACAGCAACTTCTAGGAAATACCAAGCAACAGCAGGGCTACATCAGTAAAATGAAACTTCAGAACCGCGCCAATGGCTTGGGCATCGAAAATACATTAGCACCAGTTGTTTTGTATCAAAATGGTGAATTAATCGAAATCAATGGTCACTAAAGAACAAATTTCCGAGCAGTTCCGAGCACTGCAGCTTCATATTTGTGAACAACTCGAGTTGCTTGATGGCGAGGGTCGTTTTACGGAAGATACTTGGCAGCGCGAAGAAGGCGGCGGAGGACATACCCGAACTTTAGCAGGAGGAAAAATTCTCGAGAAAGGAGGTGTGGCATTTAGTGCTGTGCATGGCCCCGTGACCGACGCCATGAAAAAGCAGTTGGGTCATGAAGGGGAACGTTTTTTTGCTACTGGTGTTTCTATTGTGTTGCATCCGGTGCATCCGAGCCACCCAATCATGCATATGAATGTGCGCTATTTTGAGCTTGAAGACAACACTTATTGGTTTGGAGGCGGCATTGATCTCACCCCGCATTATGTTGACCCTGCAAAAGCTACTCGTTTTCATGAGGCTTTAAAAGCTACTTCAGATCAATACGACGCATCCTTTTATCCTAAATTTAAAGAATGGGCTGACCGCTATTTTTTCTTGCCGCATCGTGGCGAATCGAGAGGAGTAGGGGGCATTTTCTTTGACCAACTGGATACAAAGTGCGGTCTCAGCAAAGAACAAATATTTTCGTATTGCCTTGATTTAGGAAAGCTTTTCCCGGTGGTTTACCGCGCACAAGTTGAAGGTGTCAAGCCTGAAACTCCGACAGCTCAAGAGCTAGACTGGCAAGCACTCAGACGCGGTCGTTATGTAGAATTCAATTTGCTTCATGACCGTGGCACCAAGTTTGGCATTTACTCAGGAGGCCGAACAGAAAGTATCCTAATGAGTATGCCTCCGAGAGCCAACTGGGTTTATAACCAAGAGCCCGTTGAAGGTTCTGAAGAACAAAAAACCCTGAGTTTCCTCAGGGCTTTTCATGAATTTTGTTAACTGATTTTATTGCTTGGTCAACGTGAGGTAATCTGTGTTTCCACTACCTCCAGAAACATCAATCAGTTTAATTTCGGTGTCTGTGTAAGAAATGATATCCCAGTCATCTGATAAATCATCTAGTTTATTGCCTACACTGAAATTCATGTTAAAATCGAGGTCTTCGAGGCTGTCGTCGTTGCTATTTGAATCTGAAATAGACCAGCTGCCAACGTACGGATTCGAGTTGCTACTCAAAAGATCTGTGCCGTTCAAAATCCCATCTTCCAAGAAGTCTAGGCGAAAAGTCGAAAAATCATTGGTTTCGTCATCACCATCATCAATATAACTACTAACAATCCAGGTGCCATCGAGCGCTGTTTTGTTTATTTGCTTTTGAGAATTAGACCATTTGCTGCAAGAAGCAAGCAAGCCAATGCCGAGAATAGAAAGAAATACTTTTTTCATAATGAATGAATCATTTTAGTTTGAAACAAAATTGAATGCTCCTTCAAGTTTCAAAAATAATGCCAATTGAACATACTGCTGCGTTTCATAGATAAAAAAGTTTGGCTTGGGTATTTTTAATTAACCGCAATATTTCTGCGGAATGACTATATTTGATCATGCTGAAGCTCACTGCACAAAGCCAAAGATTACAACTCATTACCGATTTCTTAAAGAGTCAGGCTTTCCAACGTGCCTCTTTTATTCAAATTCAAGATTACTTAAACAGCAAATTGCCGGATCTTGGTTTAAGAGCCATTTCGAGACGTTCTTTAGAAGCAGATTTACAGGTCCTGCGCCTTGATCAAAAAAGTGGCATTAAGCACATTCAGGTTGCCAGAAAGCATTACTACCAATTGCAAGTTGAACCGAGCCTAACGGTCAATATCCCGGATGAACTTTTGAATAATATGTTGGTTCAGATCGCTCAGAATTTAGGTGCAGCAACTACAGCAATACAACAGGCCAATCAAACCAATTTAGAAGACAAATTGGTGTTTAATTTTTCGGGGTTAAATGATGAGGGCCAATCTATTAAGTTGGCTGCCATTTGCCTACAAGCCATTACGCAGCAATACTTGGTGCAATTCTTATACAAACCAGCTTTTAGTACTTACCGGTCGCGTTTTCAAATTGTTGCTCCGTTGCAAGTTCGGTTTTATGAAGGGCGTTATTATTTAGTAGCTTGTGAGTGGTCAGAAATCAAACAAGCAACTAAAAATCAAATTAAAGTTTTCGCTTTTGATCTGATCGAAGATTTTGTCATCGTACCCGCTTTAGCTGAAAGAGAAGATGGAAAAGAAGGCGATTTACAGCACTTTCATTGGGCTGCATTGGCTCATGAACTCGGTTTGCGCGCTTACTTTAAACATTGCTTGGGCATTGCGCGCTTTAAAGACAGTGTCCCGGAAATCATTCGCCTGAAATTTACCGATTGGGCCATCAATTATGTCAAAGCACGTCGTTTGCATGCGTCTCAGCGCATTGTAGTTGATAACCCGAATTATATTGTGGTGGAACTTTATGTTTACCGAACCTATGAGCTCAACATGTTACTATCGAGGTTCAGGGATTACGGTTCAGAGGTGTTGTAGGGTAAAAAAGTGTTTTGACAAGCAGCAGTTAGCAGCTCGTAAAGAGCAATATCATGGAAATAAAGTAAATCAAAAAGATAAAACCATATAGTCTGGTAGCCGGACTCTTAGGCTTTTCCTGCTCTTCTTGTACTTGATTTTCAGGTGTGTGTTCTGATTCTGACATGCTGTGTTTTACAAGTACAAAATTGCTTTGAATTATTTACATCTTTGGTCCATAAGTGGTACATTTAACACATGATTGATGAATTAAAAGCGCAAATAGAAAAGACTTTTGGGCAAAAAATCACATCTCGAGGTCTTGCTGAGGCACTGTCTCAGGATATTTATTTGAAAACCAACACGTTGGTTTCTTACAATACGATCAGAAGGCTTTTTGGGCTCGTGGAATATACCAAACCTAGACAAAGCACCTTAGATTATCTGGCCAAATATTGTAGCTTCGAAGGCTATGTCGATTTTTGTCGTCAGTTTCCGAGTATTGATAGCTGGCCGAAGTGGGAGGGTTTATTTTTATCCCTGAGTACTTTAAGTATTTCCGAGATCATCAGTCACTTGAAAAAACGCAAAAGAGAGCACCTCGATTTTGCAATAGGCTTTGCTTTAGCCGCTAAAGAGCTTATTTTACAAAATCGTCATGACGATGTCGTGTTTTTATTTCAAGAACCCGATTTTCAGTTTGCTAAAATGCGCTTTGACGACGTGAGTCAAATTGGTGTCATCATCGGCTTGCACTTTCGAAATCATTCCAATATTGAATTGGAACAAGCGCTACTCAGGGAAGAGAATTTTAGAAATTTAGTGCTCAAGTCTAATGTGGACTATACACAGTTCAATGCGAAATATGGCGAATGGATCGATTATTTATTGAGTTTAACCAATTTAGATCGAGAAACTTCAGAATTCATTCATGCTTTGAATTGTTTTCGTTGGATCCTCAATGAAAAACCATTGACCAATGCCATCATGAAGAATATTCCCGAGTTATCTGAGCAGCAACACCCGATTCTATATGGTCGGATTTTCAGTTTAAAGATGATTTTTTCGAAAAGCAGCAAACAAGCCCAGCAATATATGGCGTTAATGGAGCAACGTCTGCAAAGTGAACCTCAATATCAAATTGAATTGCTGTACGTTCCGGCTATTCAAAGTCTCTTAACCCAAAACCATTACCTGACTGAATTTACCTATAAAACGCTCATCAAGCAAGCAGTAGCAGAACAATGGTATCAAATCTCCTTGATTTCTATCCAACAGTTGTTTTTGGCATCGCGCGCCATACGGGCCTACGATTACAACGCTGCTATTACACTGATTGCCAATAACCCCATTGAACAAATTAGGTTTGGTTACAAGACAATCATGGACTTAATGATTACCTTTTTCCGAATTGAAATTGCCAAATTTCAAAACGAAGACACACAAATTCTTGAGCAACAATTTGAATCCAAGCGTAATAAAGTAAATTTACCCCTGCTTTCAGAAAGCTACTTTCAAAATTATTTCAAGGTTTGATGTCAATTGATTCCATTCAATTGCTGATAAGCTTTTTTGTAGCGTTTTTTCTTGATATTGTAGGGGATGTTGCGGGTGGCACGGCGACACACATCCATTTGCATTTTACGTTTGATTGAGCCGAGTTGCCCTGAGATGCTGGTGTTGGCACTCCAGATTTGCGCATCTGTTTGGTTGTCATATAAGCGCAAGTTAATTTCAACGAAGTTGGTAATGGGCATGAACCAACCGTTATTGGAGAGGGCCATTGCTGTAGCTTCACTAACAGGTTCACGGATATCGATGTTTCCCCACACGAGTGCGTCGACATGTAAAAGGCTACATAGTTCGGTATTACTAATTGATTTTTCAGGAAAACCTATGCCAAACAACATGGAATTGACTTCGTCTGGAGGCATAACCTCGGCAAACATACGCCCAGAACGGCTGTATTGTTCCAATTGGCGGTAAACGCGCATTTGGATTTCTTCTGATTTTTTTCGGCAAAGCTCTAGATACTTTTCATTGTTCATCCAAATTTTGCGCTCAACTGTTGCGTTAATAGGCAGTACTGCAATGCGTTGATGATTTTGCGTAATGGGCACCACATCTGCGACTTCCTGAACGGCCACACAAGAGGAGAGGATGAGAAGGAGACTGAAAAGATAGAAAAGCGGTTTCATTGTAATTTATTTTTTGGGTCTTGCATACGAAAATCGTTCCAAAAGTTTCGGGAGCGCGTAGCCGTCGAGTCCGTTTATAGCGATTACGTTTCCTTTGTCTAATTGTAACCAGTTGTCTTGGGAAAGCAGTTCTTCTTCATAGAAAATAGCCTCAATTGAGGCAATGACATGGATACAGCCATTTTCTTCGATGAGGTATTCATTGACATATTTGCAGAGCAACTTGACAGGGCTACCTTTGACAAAAGGCACAGGGCAACCTCCATGGTAAACCGGCTCAAGGTTGGTCATGTCAAACTCACTGATTTCTTCGGGGTAATTGGCCGAGCTGTGGTGCGCATCTGCAATTTGCTCAGACGATATATGATTGACCGAAAAATAACCGTATTCTTTGATGTTTTTGTAAGTGTGGCGTGGCACGGTGGTTGGCCTCAAGATAAAGCCAATGAGTGCAGGGTCACTACCAAGATGTGTGATGCTTGAAAAAACGGCTACATTGGTTTTGCCTTTGTTCGAAATAGTAGCGATGAGGTTGGCAGATTTATATCCCGTGCAGCTATTGACAAGGTTGAGGCGCTCGATGCGGCCCATTTTTTCAATTTCAGGGCGGTCAATTCGGATTAATGACATAAAAAGTGTTTATTGCTGAACAAGCAGACTTTAGAAAGGTTTGAATTCCGGAATCAAAAAAAGGATACCGAGGCTTGTGCTGTAAGATGCGGATAATTGGTAGTCAACAAGACCGTAGCGCGTGTATTGCGTTTTCCATTGAAGGGCAAAATCTCTGGAGAAAAAATAAGTTGGGCAGAGGCTGATGCTGGCCTGGAGCATGTCGTCACCTTTGAGCAAAAAATCGTCTTGAATTTGGATATTGCGGAGGTGGCTCAGGCCAACACCTGCAGTGGCATATAAATAAAAAGGTGTGCGTCGGTTGCGGCGAATTCTCATTAAATCTTGGGTGAGGGTAAGACTACCGCTTAATACCCGACATTCATTGATGCTACTGCTACTTAATTCAATTCCAAAGCCATGGTTATTCTTTGATTTATAAACCCCTAAAGTGTAAAGTGGTCCAAGGTCTTGCATTCCGTAATTGACCCCGCCTTGCAACTGACCAAACCAAGCATCCCAGCTTCTCGCGAAGGGTTGGGCGAGGACAGAAGGCAAGGAAAAAACACAGAGTACAAGCAGCAATTTTTTCATGTTTAAAGTTAAGCATTAAAGAGAAATTCACAACTCATGCAAGGAAATATGTAAGGAAACACGCACTAAAGAGCAGGAGTTTTGTGCTTTATTCACCTTAATAATTTCAGTCATGAAAAGAAAAATTACCTTACTCTCCGCAGGGTTTATGCTATGCCTTGGCATAGTGCGGGCACAAGTACCTTGTGCAGATGACCTCACTGGCTTTGTAGCCAGTAAGAATGTAGGCAGTACAAGTTCATATCAGCTAAAAATTGGTTTTGAAGAAAAGGCTGCCCAAACCTATGATTTCAACGGAACAGGCAAGATCATGAGTGTCCGTGTTTACGGCACGCATCAGACCATGACTTTCTCTGGCGTTCCACTCAAAGTGAGTGTTTACAATGTTGATGCCAATGGAAAACCCACCACGCTCATTTCGAGCATGCAGCACGTTTGGTGGTCTTACCCAGATAACAACAATGGGTATATTCAATTGAATTTTCCGGGTGGCGTTAGCGTCAGTACAGATTTTGCACTCACCGTAGAGGTATTGAATGCACCTCCTTTTGGGAGCACCTTCAATTTGAAATATACGGGTAACGGAGAAGGCCTTGGACAAGATCTCGCTTCTTTATCCGGCACTTCTACCGGGAATAATTGGGCCAGTGCCATGACAAGCTTTGCAAGTAATGGTGATTTTTACATCATTCCTACGATGTCTTTGCTCAATTTGCCGAGTTTCGATATCAATACAGCTTGTTTGCAGACCAATGAATTGATGACGATCACAAACACGTCTCAGCTGGCAACAGATAGCATGTTCAATCAAATTAGTGAAAGCACGTATTCAGGAATCAATCATATTTATTCTTGGGATTTTGGGGACGGAAGCCCTGTCTCACATGCGTTGGCGCCAAGCCATGCTTATGCAACGGCAGGTTCTTACACCATTACCTTAACTACTAAAATTGAAGGCTGGAACCAGACCTGTACCAAAACCTTTACCAAGCAGGTTTCAGTGGGGCTTGGGGTTAGTGCAAGCGCGCTCACAAATGTTACTTGTAATGGTTTGGCCAATGGTTCTGTCGTTGCCTTACCACAAGGCGGCTTAGCGCCGTATCAGTTTAGCCTCAATAATGGCCCATGGCAAGCAACGGCTGCTTTTACCAATTTGGCTCCAGGTAGCTATCAGCTCCAAGTGAAGGATCAAAAAAATTGTACGTCCACTGTTTCCTTTAACATAATTCAACCTGCCGGAATCAGCATTAATAGTATCCTTGCTACAAACAGTGCTTGCGGGCAACCAAATGGTGCGTTTACTGCTGCCGCAACGGGCGGAATGGGTACTTTGCAATACAAAATCAATAATGGAACTTACCAAAACTCGGGTACTTTTAGCGCGCTTTCAGCAGGGATCTATGTACTGAGTGTCAAGGATGCCAACGCTTGTGTTTCCACAGCAAATGTTTCCATCAATTCTAGTACAGCGCCAAGTTTAAACCCGCCAAATGTGAACAATGTCAGTTGTTTCAATGGCAATGATGGCTCTATAAGTTTGAGTTCAACAGGAGGGACAGGCCTTGTTCAGTATAGCACTAACAATGGTCAAACTTTTCAAAACAATGGACTTTTTACAGGCCTAAGTGCCGGTGCATATACTTGTGTCGTGAAGGACAACGCGGGCTGTACAAGTTTTGCGGTTGCAAATGTGACGCAAGGTACAGCCATGAGTGTGGTCGCAAGCCCAACAGCCGTAAGCTGCTATGGTGCTAATAATGGCAGCATTAGTGTTGCTTCTTATGGTGGAACCGGAACACATACGTATAGTTTAAACGGCGTCAATTATCAGTCTTTGAATCAGTTCAATGGACTATACGCGGGTACTTATAATGTTTATGTTAAAGACGTCACTAGTTGTGTGAAAACAGCCATTGTAACGGTGAATCAGGCACCTGCTTTGACAGCTTCAATGGGTGTTTTAGCGGCAACTTGTAACGGACAAGCCACGGGTTCTATTACGGCTACTATTAGTGGTGGCACACCTTCTTATAGTTATAGTTTAGACGGCATCATTTTCCAAAGCTCAAATATTTTTAGCAACCTGATCGCCGATACTTTTAGCTTAACCGTAAAAGATGCCAATAATTGTCTACTGACCACGAGTGTGTTGGTTGGTCAGCCAAGTGCCTTGAGTGCAACGGTCAATACGACCAATGCCACTTGTATGTCTAGTAATGGTTCAATTATGGTTGTTGCTGCTGGCGGTGCTGGCAATGGTTATATGTATAGTTTAGATGGCATTAATTTTAGTGCCACAGGATTATTTAGCAATTTGGCAGCAGGAACGCATTTTGTGGTCTTACGCGATGCCAATATGTGTCAGAATACGGTTTCAGGCGTGATTACCTCTGCAGGTGGTCCACAAATTGGAAGCCTGAGTGCACAGAACGTTTCTTGTAATGGTGGTACCGATGGTGCAATCACTGTACTCAATGTAACAGGTGGCACAGGTAGCTTGCAATACAGCAAAAATGGCATCAATTTTCAGCCAACGAATGTATTTAACAATCTGGGTGCTGGTGCTTACATTATTCATGTGAAAGATGCCAATGGTTGTATTGATACTATGGCAAAAACTGTTTTACAGCCCAACGCCTTTTTGGTCATGACAAATGTTACTGATGTCTTGTGTCATGGTGCTTCAACAGGAGCTGCACAAGTTTTGGCCTCTGGTGGCGCTGGTTTTTTTGCCTACAGTTTGAATAATGGACTTAATTATCAGGCAGGTTCCAACTTCTTGAATTTAGGTGCAGGTACCTACACTGTACTGATCAAAGATGCTGCAAATTGTATTGCGGTACACAACTTTATCATTACAGAACCGAGTCAAATTCAAGTGCACACAGCTACCTTAAATGTCACCTGCTATGGTGCCAATGACGGTGAAATTACAATCACGGCTAGTGGTGGCGTTGCGCCTTATTTGTACAGCGTAAATGCTTTGCCATTCAGTGGTTTAACGAACTATGATAACCTCGCTGGTGACCAAGTTTACGAGGTTCACGTCAAAGATTCAAACCTTTGTATGGTGACTGTTTATCGCTTTGTAAATGAACCTTCTTTGATCCAACTGGACTACCTCGTTACCAATGTATCGTGTTTTGGCGGCAACAATGGCGCAGTTAATTTAAACCTTACCGGAGGCGTGAGTCCTTACACGATCTCTTGGAGCAATCAAAGTATTGGAAGCTCTATCAGTAACCTAAGTGCAGGGCCTGTAGGTGTCGAAGTAAGTGACTTGAATGGCTGTACCGGACAAATGGATTTCATCATTGCTCAGCCTGCTGCGCCTTTGGTCGTGAATGCCAATATTACGCATGCTTCTTCTGCCTCAGCGCTTGACGGTGCATTGGATTTGACCACAACAGGTGGTACGCCACCGTATAGTTATATTTGGTCTAATGCAGCCACTGACGAAGATTTAACGGATCTTGGTGTGGGCTTGTATATCGTAACCATCACAGACGACAACGGTTGTTCTTTGGCCACTACATTCCAAATCAATAATATGGTCGGGGTCGAAACACAAGTAGCGCCTGAATGGTCAATTTATCCGAACCCAGCTACTGATTTACTCTTTAGTGATTTCGGGCTCGCAAAACCACATACTTTGCGCATTTACAATGCACTTGGTCAGGTATTTTTGTTAGAAACCAGTCAAGAAAAGTTAGGGAAAATCGACGTAAGCTTCCTGCCAGCAGGTACTTACATGATTGAGCTTAGCTACGATCTACAGCAAGAAACACGTTTATTTACCATCATCAAATAGCTCGGACTTTTTGATGTAGGTGAGGGCCGCTCTGGAAACAGGGCGGCTTTTTTTGTTCTCAAAAAATTATAAAACAAGCCAAGAAAAATGTAAGCACCTTACCCTCTAAATGGCTGAATTTTGTAGAAGTAACAACGCAGTTACCCTTAAAAACTGACATTATGATCACAAATGAAGAATTGCAAAAAAATGTGCAAGATGCCATCAAATGGCAACCGCTGTTAAAAGCAGCAGAAATAGGTGTGATAGCCAAAGAAGGCGTAGTATCACTGACAGGTAACGTAAATAGCTTCACTAAAAAGATGGAAGCAGAAAAAGCTGCAAAAAGTGTGGCCGGAGTTCGTGCAGTCGTGGAAGACATCCATGTCAAATTCGCCAATGACCTCGAAAAAACAGATGAAGAATTGGCCAGTGAGATCCTGCGCGGCATGAAGTGGGATTGGTCGGTGCCAGAAGATAAAATTCAGGTGAAGGTCGAAGACGGATGGGTTTCTTTAGATGGTGCGGTTGAATGGAATTTTCAGCGCGAATCGGCAAAAAACTGCACGGCAAATTTAATAGGGGTTAAAGGGGTAACCAATAATATTTCAGTCAAATCAGGATCTACAGATCAGGTAGAAAAAGAAGCGATTGAAAAAGCCCTTTCGCGGAGCTGGATGGTTGATGACCAAAATATCCAAGTAAAAGTGAAAGGGAATAAAGTTGTCTTGCGCGGCGCTGTAGAATCTCTCTTTGAGAAGGACGAAGCAACTCGCTTGGCCTGGAACGCGCCAGGGGTCAATGAAGTAGACAACGAACTGGCTGTCATTTATGATTTTTGAAGGAGAATCATAACTTGAATGAAGAGCAGCACGGGCAACCGTGCTGCTTTTTTTTATCCGACGTAAAAAACTTACGTACTTGTGGCTTACCTTCGTAAAAATTCTAGCCATGACCTATCTTCTTCTTGCCCTTGCGCTACTTTCTGTCGTTTTGTTGTTTCTGATTTTTTCTAAAATTTCAGCCCAACAAAACCAAAACTATGAGCAGCTCATTAAAGAAATGCTGAGCGCACAGTTTAAAGAAAATCGCCAAGAACTTTCCGAGTCTTTGCGTCAGAACCGCGACGAACTTACCCA
>JACCDV010818022.1_pt1 | contig 11887 bp, 16 predicted proteins | sample 7446131 | NCBI WGS metagenome assembly JACCDV01 (sample SAMN15323448, study PRJNA562643) | freshwater metagenome | isolation source: river surface water | place: USA:Blue River Watershed | collected 2017-08-17
CCAAAAAAGAAACTGTTCGAGGTCTGTCGTGATCAAGCTCAACGAGCATAATCTCTTGCCATCTACCCTTTAGAATTTTTCCATCTTCAACAATAAAATTTATAAATGGATGAATCATGAGTGCCTGAGCATGTGCGTGACCATTTACACATTCGTGAATAATGCCATTTTCATCTGGTTCACAAAGATGAGTATCTCTTTTGCCGTTAACATTTTCACCATGACGAATATCGTTGTGACCATAATCATGCATTGGACTTGCGAAGTTATCTAGAACATGACGGAGGTCTGATGTGTAACCAATCTCTTCAGTTGGACCAATTAGGTTTTTTTCATTTTCATTAACCCACAAGCCACAAGTAGTGTGATGTGTTTGAACTAAAATACTCCCCCTTTTAACACCGGAGTTTTTAATTGCCAATTCTACATCAGGAGTAATTGTTATAAACTCCTGTCTATATTTAGTTTGATAAGTTTTTGATTCTAAATGAGCAAAATACTTTCCTTCCATGATTATTATTTTTCGTTTTTATATAAATAATAAAGAGCTAATGGCGCTGCCCAATTAGCAAATCTTTCTATAAAATCCCAAACTGGCAATCCTACTAACGGTCTAACCAGTGCTGTCCAAAATCCCCAAAATGCCATCCACAAAATTACTGGTTTAATTGGTTTGTATAAAATTAACAAAGCAAGTGCAATATCCAAAACACCAACAAGCATCATCAGTGTTGAGGCGGTCTCAATACCTGTGCCAGTAAGTTGTTGTGTCCATTTTATCCAATCGGCTTTTCCTAAAATAGCAAACACTCCATGTCCGAAAAATTCTCCCGCCACTCCCACTCTCAAAATCCATTCAATTTTTTTAGTATTTGTCATAGATTTATAGTTAGTTAAATAAAAAACTCTTTCTATTAAATTTTAGCAAATATAAAAAAACAAACTATGTAGTTATACACCTTAACCATCGACATTGAGAGGACATTACTATGTCCTCTGTCTGGCATAAATTTTGCTAAATTTTTGCCACGACCTCGGCTCGACGGGCTCCGGTCTTGCGCGATAGCCTCGCTATCTCTCACCAATCTGCTGTCGCCACATAGCGTAGTAAAGACCCTTTTGTTCTACAAGTTCTGTGTGTGTTCCAGACTCTGAAACAACTCCCTTTTCCAGTACATATATTTTGTCTGCATGCATAACAGTTGAAAGTCTGTGTGCCACTAAAACTGTTATATGCTCTTTTGTACTTGTAACATCCTGCACAGTCTTAGTTATTTCTTCTTCAGTAATAGAGTCTAGTGATGATGTGGCTTCATCAAAAACAAGTAATGTTGGTTTTCGTAGTAACGCCCTAGCGATAGATAATCTTTGCTTTTCACCACCAGATATTTTTACGCCTCCTTCTCCAATAACAGTATCGAGCCCTTTCTCTGCTCTTTTCATAAGAGAGTCACAAGCACTTCGATGCAAAACATCCAGACACTCCTCATCAGTTGCATTAGGATTTACGAAAAGTAGGTTTTCTCGGATAGAACCAGCAAAAAGTTGAGTATCTTGAGTAACAAAACCAATTTGAGCTCTCAAGTCATTAAGATTTATTTCACTACTGTTTATTCCATTATAAACAACCTCACCCTTAGTTGGATTATATAAACCAACAATAAGTTTAATCACACTAGTTTTTCCTGACCCAGAAGGACCTACGAAAGCTACAGTTTCACCTTTTTTGATTTGAAAAGAAATATTATCAACTGCATTTGCGACATTATCATTATAAGAAAATGATACCTCCTTAAACTCTATCTCGTTTAACTGCCCGGTATGTTTTGAATTAACCGGAATCGCCTCAATAGGTTTATCAATTATCTCTTTATATTTTTTAAGTGAAACTTGAGTCTCTCTATAACTATTCATGACATTGCCGAGCATCTGCAACGGCTCAAATATGAAATATGAATATATTAATAGTGAGAAAAACTGACCTACTGTAATGATTTCCTTGAAAATCAACACGAACATAAACAGCTGAATTGCAGTTCTCAGGAAGTTAATTATAGTTCCCTGCACAAAACTAATACTTCTAATATACTTTAGCTTTTGCAACTCAAGATTAAGTATTTTTTGAGTAGTACTATTTAACCTGCCGATTTCCTGATCACTCAATCCCAAGCTTTTTACGAGTTCGATATTTCGGAGAGATTCGGTTGTAGAACCTGCCAACGCGACTGTTTCTTTTACTATTCTCTCTTGAATAACCTTAACCTTGTTTGAAAGAAAATAAATAACAGCACCAATAATAGGGGCTGTTAAGCCGTATGCTAATGCAATGCCCCAGTATAGATTTATTGCGTATATAGTTACAAAAATAAAACCAACTAGAGAAACAAAGACAATATTAATAACATTTGTTATAAGGTTTTCTGAATCAGTTCTAGATTTTTGTAGTAAGTTTAGAGTCTCTCCACTTCTTTGATCTTCGAATACTCTGTAAGGCAGTGCCAAAGAGTGTTTTACCCCGTCGGCGTATAACTGCGCCCCAAGTCTTTTGGTAATAGAGTTTAGGTAGAAGTCTTGAAAGTTCTTCGCTACCCTAGATATAAATGCCATTGCTACTGTTAGCAAAAGTAGTTTTGAAACTCCAGTCAAAAATTCAACAAATGTGTACTCGCCAAATTTAGTTGCATAGTTATCTACAACTAACCTGAAGACGTATGGGTCAAGTAAAGAAAAAATCTGGTTTATGGACGCAAGAAAAAGCACGAGCAAACACATACGCCAGTATTTTTTTAAGTAGTTCCAAAGAATATCCATATATTTATAAATAAGTTAAATTGCACCAGATACGAGGCGCTGAAAATTTTACGATTGAGACTTACAAATAGTAAGGTGAATGAGTAAAATTGAACAGCAACAATGTAGATGTTGTAATTTTACTTATTTTACATTGATTTATCCATTCCTCCCCATAGATTCATAGTATTAACCGCAACACCATTTGCTTTGATATACAAGAATAGTTGCATTCTATATGCAGAAAAGTTTCTTAAAATATTAATCATGTGTTCAGCAACAGGTGCCTTACCATAGAAATCAGCTTCTTTTGCATAATCTTCATCAGAAAACTTTGCAAAATTCGCCTTCATGTCTTCCAATTCTGTATCCATTTTTTCTCCAAAGTTTTCTACTGTTACAGTTTTTCTAAACTCATCATACTCTGCCCAACGTTTTGCATCCCCATCTAAAATTGATTTCATAATTCCAGAGCCCACTGCAGAAATATACTGCATAAGCTCTAGAGTGCTTCTCTGTGCTGGACTAGGTCTATAATCTGCCATTGCGGGTGTAACTTTTGTACCCAAGTGTTTTATTATTCTTACTTCATTTTCAAGTGATTTTATGAAATTTTCTTTTGTATACATATTTATTTTAATTAATTAAGAAGCTCATTATAGCACAAATTAAAACCGCCTATTAGGCGGTTTTAATTTAACACACGTAGTAGTAATTATTCAGAAACTACTGATACATTCTTTAGTTCAATTTTAGCTGAACCTGGAGCTGCATACCAGCTCTGAATTCCTATACCTCCTTTTGATAATTTTTTGTCTATTCCTGTGTATGAAGCATTATCTTCACTACCAACCAGTGAACATCCAACAGTATCCCCCTTGACTCTCATGGAAACAGATAAATTCTTTTGAAAATAGACAGAGGATGACATTTCAGAAATTGTTACTGATTTTAATACTGTAACCTTATCGTTTAGTCTTTGTTGAATTTGAACGTTGTTACCAGAGAAAGCACAGATAAGTAAATTCTTGTCATCCACCTTTCTTGCAACAAGCATGATATTTCCGTTTGTAACTGTAACATTTGCGGTATATTTATAGTCAGTCCAATCTTTTGATTTAGGCAGTGTTGCCTGAACACTAGTCTCACCATCTGAACTTTTTAGAAGCAAAGAGCCTGTTTCAGATTTTGTCACAACACCCCAGGCTTTTTGCCATTCAGAAAAATTATCTGCATTGTAAGGCAAATCTGCTTTTGTAATAACACTTACAGCCTGTGCAACTTGTTGTGCAGGTTTAACTGTTGGTATTGGGTTTTGAACTGGTGAATTAGTAGCGACTACACAACTTACTTTTTTTATTTCTGCTCTGGTTTGAGGACCAACATTTCCAACAACCTGCAAACCCCTTGCCTTTTGAAATGCTTTTACGGCGCTAAATGTAGCTTGCCCAAAATACCCTGTACTTTCTGAGTTTAGATAACCCTGGGTTCTTAGAAAATTCTGAAGCTTAGCCACTTCTGCTTTTTTAGAATTTCCACTTCCAAGATTTAACGAAGTTTGTATATCAGCACAAACCGTTGTTGCTCCTTGTGCATACGCAAAAGGCACAAGAAACACAGTAATTGCTGTTATTGAAAGGTATGTCTTTTTTATATTCATAGTTAATAATTGTATATCAAAAGATACACTTTGTCAATATATAGATAATAATTCAGGTGCCCAGGGGGAGACTCGAACTCCCACACCTTACGGCACACCCACCTCAAGGGTGCTTGGCTACCAATTACAACACCTGGGCAATACACTAACGAGTATAGATTCTTTTATAAGATATTTCAAATATAACTAGATTTTAAGCAGAATTTCTGTTATAAATGGATTACTTAAGTTCAACTTAAGCAACATGGTGGCTATGGTGTAGCGGTAGCACGCGAGCTTGTGGAGCTCTCTGTCTGGGTTCGACTCCCAGTAGCCACCCAAATAAGACGCAGTATTATAGTGGTTGAAAGTGCGGGTGCACTTTCAAGGGAGTCGAAGCTTTATTGAGATTTTTTAAGAGTAGGACGAATTAAAAAATCCAATTAGGATACTGAGTCTGTAAGACTAGACTCCCAGTAGCCACCCAAAAATAATACTGGAAATTTCTCAGAAATTTATCTTTGACCAACTAATCTATCCAAACAAAAAATCCCGAAAGGGATTTTTTGTTTTTATTCAGCTTTTGCTTCTTCTACAACTTCTACTGCTTCTGGTTCATCTGCGCTTGGAGTGTTATCTGGAAGAGCTTTAATGTTTCTCATTTGTCTTCTGATTTCTTTAGCTGCCTTGTCTCTGATGTGGTAAAGCTTTGCTCGTCTTACCTTTGATCTCTTTAGTGTTTCAATAGAATCAATCATTGGAGAGTATAGTGGGAAAATTTTCTCTACCCCTACTCCAGAAGCAACTCGTCTAACTGTAAAAGTCGCACCTGCCTCTTTTCCATGCTTTACAGCAATAACTAGACCCTCAAAAGCCTGAAGTCTTGTCTTTCCCTTTTCAACAATTTTTTGCCAAACACGAATAGTATCTCCAGATCGAATATCTAGGTTTTTTCGGTCAATTACTTTTACCGGTGATTGGACTGTTGTTTGTGCTTCTGCCATAAGAACTCTAATCTAACATAGGTTTATACTCTTTGCAACGCCTCAAGACCTCTTATAAAATCAGCTGGATAAGGAGCTTGTATAACATGCTCATCCCCTTTTATACCCCTAAAAGTCACCTGTTTTGAATGTAGCGCAAGTCTTTCAAAACCAAGCGGGTTTTCCCTTCCCTTGCCATACAGAGTATCCGCGACTAGGGGGTAGTTTATTGCTTTGAAATGTACTCTAATCTGATGTGTCCTACCTGTCTTTGGAGTTACCTCAACAACTGAATAGCCACCTTTCCTGTGTAAAACCCTGTACTCTGTGATCGCTTCTCGCTCCTCCCCTCTTCCACCTCTTTGAGCAGTCCACATTCTAAAATCTTTACTACTACGGCTAATTGGTCTGTCTATAACACCCTCGTTGTTTTTTACTTCACCCACAACAAATGCTTCATACACTTTTTGTATTTCATGATTTTGAAATTGTTTTTTCAAGTTTTGAAAAGACTCTTCTGTTTTAGCTATGAGCATAACCCCCGAAGTTTCTCTGTCTAACCTATGCACTATTCCTGGTCTTGACACCAACTCACCAGTCGATGTCTTACCCGGCTCCCCAACATGTTCTGTACCTGGATATTTTTCTAGAACCCAATCTGCCAAAGTTCTTTCTTTGGTTTTTCCATCACTATGGACAACAAGCCCTGCTGGTTTGTTTACCGCTACCACTTCACCGTCCTCATATAGTATTGTTGGTTCCATATTTATTTACCCATTCTTCTCTCACGGACTCCGTACTCTTCAATTATTTTTGCAAACTCCTCTTTAGAAAAATCTGGCCATAAAGTATCAGTAAAAAATAGTTCACTATACACTCCTTGCCAAGGAAGAAAACCTGAAAGTCTCTTCTCTCCAGATGTGCGAATAATAATATCCGGGTCTGGCATGTCCCCTGTCTGCAAATGCTTGGCAAAATACTCTTCATTTATCTCTGACTCAGCAGGATTCTCTTTTACTATTTTTTTAACAGCAGAAAGTATCTCGGCTCTCCCTCCATAGTTTAGAGCAAAATAAACATGTGGACCTTTATTATTCTTTGTCTTTTCTAGTGAATCCTCAAAATCTTTTTGCAAATCTTTTGAAAATCTTGTTAAGTCTCCTACGTAGTGCAAAACCCCACCCTCTTTATGAAAATAATCCAATTCATTTTTAATAAATTTTCCAATTAAACCTATTAAATGAGAAACTTCTTCTTCTAATCTATTCCAATTCTCTGTAGAAAACGTATAGAAAATAATATGCTCGATGCCCAAATCTCTCGCCCAGCCTACTGTATTTTTAAGTGCCTCACCTCCATAGTTGTGGCCTTCTAGTTTAGAAAGTCCTCTATCTACTGCCCATCTTCGGTTTCCATCCATAATAATACCCACAGATTTTGGTATTTTCATTTTTTCGCTCATTTGAAAAATAATACATTATTTTAGATATTATTTCTACAGATATTGAAGTAATTCTGGTTTTAGTATATAAATAAGTGGTGATGTAAGTTTGTATACATGCGCGGTTAGCTCAGTTGGTAGAGCAACCCGTTTACACCGGGTAGGTCACAGGTTCGAGTCCTGTATCGCGCACACGACGAAATCAATCTCCTGAATGGAGATTGTTTCGTACGTGTGCGAGCCGGAGCGCGACGGCGCGAGGCGGGGTCGCGAAAAATTTCAACAGAAATTTATTTGTGACCACTGTTCGAATTCTGTTTTCTATGTTAGTGTTTTTACGTTGCTCTCGTAGTTCAATGGATAGAACAGAGCTCTTCTAAGGCTTTGATGTAGGTTCGATTCCTGCCGAGAGCACATATAGTAAAAAATCTCCTCAGTTGGAGATTTTTTACTATATGTGCTCGACGGAGTCATGTTTTTGTAACAACAAAAACGGACGAGTCGTGAGCTGAAGGAAATTTGATTTTGACGAAAATCAAATTATCCGAAGGCACAAGAACCCTACTACAAACTCGGATTTGGCGGGAAATTTTTATTTGTTTGAATTTCGTCAAGTTTTTTCTCCCTTACATTGATATCCGCAATCAATTTATCTAAAACTTTATTGTTTATCTTAACCTCTTTTAGATCCTCAGCTGTGATAGTACTAAAATAAGTTCCACTTTCAACTTTAATATAAAAATAGAATGCTAATGCGCCACTAGCAAAAATCAACAGTAGTGCAGAAAATATAACAATATTCCAGTCTCTTGTTGGCTTAATACCATTTCGTTCAAAGGATATCTTTGAAGAACTCAAATTCTGGTACCAGCTCTTTATTTTTGAAATTATATCTGACATATTACTTATATTCTAATACACTTATTTCAAACGAGCCTCTCCAATTTTTACCCAAACCTGCCAATTTTGTTTTATCTGTAGGTATTTCATCTTTATTTTTTAGTGAAAATTTATTAATTTTAACTTTTATAGGGAGTGACTCCATTTCAGATATAAATAAATAAATATTACCCCACAATCCATCTATATTAGCCTTAATTTTGAAATTTGAAACACTTGTATTTTCAGCCTTTGGATCACTAGATAGATTAAGCGACTCTATCTGAATGTCGAGATCATGACTTTGTGCAAGTGACTCAATTTTTTCTATGAATGCAACGTCTGCAGACTTTGCAACAATAGAGTCATCGATTTTCTTTATATCCACTTCACTATCCTTTATTAATTTCTGCATTGAAAGCAGATAGTCATACCTCGTATTTTTCTGTGTTAGATCTTGCTCCACTGAAGAAACTTTTTCATTTTTTGATTTTATCTCCATGTATACAAAATACATTGCAGCAAAAAGAACAAGTGACAAGATAGTGAGTAGTGCTATTATTTTTTTGAATGGTCTTGCCTGGCTCATACTAGTTCTCAACATTAATACTGATAATAAAACTGATATTCTTGTCTTTTGCTAAATTTGATATCGGCAGGTCCACCTTTTTGAAATGCTGAATAGTTTTTAGACTATCTGAAAATGAAACGAGTGACTCTCGCGTATCCCCCAACCCTTCCAAAGTAAGAGTTCCGGTATTTGCAGAGTTAACAGTGTAGTATATTCCAGAAATTCTTATTGATGATGTTTTTTTAGCAATCACCTCATCAACCATAGGCACAAACTTTGGGTATTCCAAGGAATCATTAATTATTCCTATCTTTGTATTAAAGGATTTGATAAATGCTGTTGTTGAACTAATATCTAAAGTAGAAAGAGATTTATTCAATTCATCACTTTGTACCGAAAAATCTTTCTCTTTATAGTATGAAACCAACCAACTAGGAAAAAGAAAAATCAAAAAGGAAATTTGCACTAATACAACCATAACAATAGCTAAAATAGCCAACCGTAGTCTATACTCTGTTGTAATTGTCTTTCTTAAGTTTTCCGGAAGTAAATTAAACATATATTAAATAAATATTTTTGAAGGCATGGCAAGGCCAATAGCACTTGCATATTTGATAGACTCATTAAATGGAATTTCTGGTATCGTCGTGTTTATATCAAATGCGTTTACCCACACATTCGCTAAATTGGTAGGAGTCTGACTGTGACTTCCTATATATGAAACCATTGTTTCATCAAAACCCTCTCCACAAACATATATATGACTAATCTGCCTCTCTGGTTTATCAATATTCTCCTTTAATGTATGCCAGTATGTGTAGAGTTTTTTAATCTCCTGCATTAAAAAAGCCGGGTTATTTGAATATTCTCCTTTCGTAGAAATTGTAGATGTAAATCTAACTACTCTAGCGTGCGAAACATATAACCCCACTTTCTCTGGACTGAAGTTTATTACTAATGAAGTATCGGATGTACCCGCCGGTAATACAGCCCTAGTGATCGCCTGTGACTCTATTTCAAGCGATAACAAAGTTAATCCAGTCCTCTGTGCAAGATCCACATATAAATCTACTAGAGAAATAGGAAGTGCAGAGACAACTACATCTATTAAATCCTTCTCTGGCCTTTCAAAAAGTTTGTAGTCAAAAGTTAATTCAAGTGGTGACACAGGAACATTTTCTTCCATTTTCGACTCAACAGCGCTCCTTATTTCTTTAGGGTCAACAGCGGGAATTTTTGCGGTAAAAAGATATGCCTTTTCTTCTGGCAACGACATCTTTACGTGACTGAGCTTAAGATTATTTTTAAAATCATTTAATACAGACGCAACTTCCTCAATATTATTTATCTGCCCGCCAACAATAGTGCCCTTGTTTAAAGACTTCTCAGCATACTTTTCAATATGTAAAACTCCATTTTTTTTAACGAACTGTATACATCTAACAGAAGTATCTGAAATAGAAATCCCAGCAAAAGGAACATCTAAAAATTTTGGAGCGGGAAAAGCCTTAAATATTTTTTTAAGATTCATTAAATTTAAGTTATAAAAGAATTATACCGCAAAAAAACCTACATTAACAACAAGTTTTTTAGGTAAAACTATTTTACAGCTGAACCTGGCACAGTATCTTGACCAGCATTTAACAAAGAAAAGAAATTTTCACCACTTACTGCTAGTATCATCCCCTGACTTTCTAAACCTTTTATAACTCTTGGTTCTAAATTTGTAGCAAAAGCACATTTTTTACCAACTAGGTCAGATGGATTTTCAAAATACATTGAAATACCTGAAACAATCTGTCTTGGTGTTTCTTCTCCAAAATTTACGGATAATTTTAACAACTTATCTGCATCAAGAACTTTTTCCGCAGATAATATCTCGCCTATTTTTATCTCTACTTTCTTAAAATCATCGATACTGATAGTCATATTTATTTTTAATTAGGATAATAACTTTAATGCTTTTTTAATTTTGTCGCTCGTTCCAGAACTGTCAGTAACCTTTTTCAAAGCTTCTCGGGCTTCCCTTTCACCATAACCCAAAGCCTTCAAAGCTTCAATAACATCAACATCGTGAGAAATAGCATTGTCCCCTTCAAATTCTGATAACTTATCTTTTAACTCAAGAACGATTTTTTCTGCATTCTTTTTTCCAACCCCAGAGACTTTGGTTAAATGACTAGTATCACCAGAACTTATGGCATTTCGCAGGTTTGAAACTGATGCTACTGACAATATGCCCATAGCGGATTTTGGCCCAATACCAGATACTGTAATAAGTAGCTCAAAAAAACTCAATTCTTCTTTTGTGGTAAAACCATATAGATCCAGAGCATTTTCTCTAACAGCTAGATACGTCCAAAATTCAAGAGTTTGTTCTTTCTTTTGGCCCAAAATTGCCGTATTAGTGTATATTTTATAGCCAACTCCAGATACGTCTAAAATCACCGTCTTCAGATCCTGATCTATTACCCTACCCTTTAGATAGCCTATCATTTCCATATAATACTCTATTTAATAACCCCTAGCCAATAAGGACTTGATTTATTTTGAGTTTCGTTATAGTATCTGCCTTATGCCAATAACAAAATCTGCTAAAAAAGCACTGAGAAGCTCTGGAAAAAAGAGAGTTTTCAACCTTAAAAAGAAAGACCTTATAAACAAGGCTGTTAAAAACTTGAAAGCCCTTGTATCTAAAAAAGATGTAAAAGGAGCTACTGAATACATGAAGAATGTTCAGAAAGTAATAGACAAGTCAGTTAAAACAGGACTAATCAAACTAAATACTGCAGCAAGAAAGAAATCTAGATTAGTAGCAATGATTCAAAAATCTAAATAATCAAAAAACCACCTTCGGGTGGTTTTTTGATTACTACTGTGCCATCGCCAGGAATCGAACCTGGATCGTCAGCTTCGCAGGCCAACATTCTATCCATTAAACTACGACGGCAATAGTGCAAAAATATCACAGAATAAATATAAAATCTATTTAATTCATAAAATGAGTTCGAAAAAATAATCGAATTATCTAAAATCCCAAGTATATTAAAATCTTCTCAAGTAAAGGCTCAGAGTGTTCTTCCTCTTTTAGATGCTGACTTAAAAAAGTCCTAATCTCTTCAGGGTCTTCATTGTCTGCGTGTATAACAATAAAAGGCATAAACATTTTACTAGACTTTAATAACAATCTAGGGTGAGCATCGTTTGACTCAAACCAAAAAGACTCCAGGGATGAATATGGGTAACGAGTTTTACCAAATATCACACCAGTGTTATCCAGTGTGGCAGTAATTACATCTGGTCTTCGAGAAGCAAAAAGAGAGAGGGTGAAAGATGCAATAATAATAAATATTGCAAAAATAATGTTATTAAGAATAATAGCAATTAATGCTATAGACAATGTGACTATTCCGACAATCCAATACCAATCATTATTTTTTTCACTATGAAAGTATTCGTAAGTTTCCCAAGATATTTTATTCATGTAGTAATTATACACTGAAAAAATATAAACGAGATTAGTTTAAATTATTTCATCTGTGGATACATCCTGTGGGAAATCCACGGGCGGATGGGAACGATTC
>JACCDV010102971.1_pt1 | contig 11884 bp, 5 predicted proteins | sample 7446131 | NCBI WGS metagenome assembly JACCDV01 (sample SAMN15323448, study PRJNA562643) | freshwater metagenome | isolation source: river surface water | place: USA:Blue River Watershed | collected 2017-08-17
ACTTCAAAGCGCATCGGCATTTGACCGAGGCGATAAGAATATTCTCTTAGAACAGTATTCGTTTTTACAGAAGGGAGAGTCTGTTGGCCGATCGATAGGAGCACTAAGAGCAAGTTTTCCATTGCTCCTATCGCTACAAAAAAGTGGATTTGCGCAGAAACCTGCTCCCCTCAACGCCCTACAACGAACCTAAAGTCCACTTTTAGAAATACGAAAAGGCCAAAGTTCAGTTTGAAGCACTCAAAAATGAATCATCGCAAAAACTATCGCCGATCAAAGAGCCCGAATTACCTGTCGCCTTATAAAAGAGCACAGCGAAAGAGGAGCCCCCTTTTAACGGATACAAATTTAAAAACGACGAAGTGGTGCAGATCCTTCAGAACAAAGGATTAATCAACGACATTTTGCTGACCTTAAATGTGATGAAATGATTGGTATGATCTATTAAGTGGAATTAAATATTGAAGAACATCATTCAATTTGTCTCTCGAGTTTTTGATTGGCGATTTGTTCCTATTGGGCTCTCTTGGCGATGGTTTGCAGGTATCCTCCAACATTCCTGATCCATTTGCGGGAGTTAGCTTTTCTCTCTCTGACCTCTTTTCTCTCACCTGCAGAGAGTCCTCTCTTTTGGGCGAGTTTCTCTTGCCTGGCTTTTCTTCTCTCCTCATTGGCCTGCTGGGCAGCCTTTCTAACGAGCTTAGCATTGGGGTTGAGCTTGTCCAAAGCCTTGGTGTTAGTCAAGGGGTTATCTTTTTGGGATTTGTGGAGGACTCTGTCAGTCTTAGCCTCTCTAAGGGCGCTTTGGATTTCATTGGAGTTGATAACTCTTGAAATGTCGGGGTTGGTGACCTCACTGTGGGCAAGATGATATCCCTTCTTTTGGGTGGATGGCTGAGTCCAGGTTCCGAAGATGTTGTTGAGCTCCTTGAAAGCACCTTCAGTCCAGATGACGAATCTTCCGACGTGTCCTCCGGGGGCAAGTTGTAGAAGGTTGAGTCTGCTGACGTGGGCAACCTCAACTCCTGGAACGTTTCTAAGGGCTCTAATAAGAGGGACATTGGCTCCGCTGTAGACAACCAAAGGTCCTCTTCTTGATCTGTATCTTCTGTTTCTGAGCTTTCCTCTTCCAGCTCTAACCTTCACGGTATCGATGACCTTTTGGACATCTCCCCAGGCTCCAGTATCTCTCAAGAATCTAACAGCTTCTTTGGTTCTTTCGATTTGCTCAGCAGCATTGCTGACAACGAAGGGGAGTTCTGGGACTGAGTCAACTCTGTGTCCTCTGGCTTGGACGAGGGGGAGGATGGCTGAGGCAGCGATGGCGGTGGCAACGGCGTATCTCTTTTGCTTGAGGTTGCTTCTTCTGTGCCATCTTCTCCAGATTCTGATGGGAGCGAACATTCTTCCCTTTCTGCACATGTTACCGAAGGCACCTTGACCGTTTCGGCTAGTTCCTGAGCCACCAACTCTGGGAATACGAGAAACAGCTCGACCAGTTCCCCAGGACTCAGCAGAATGTTTCATACCTGCTTTGAAGTTAACAGCGTGACCTTGTCTTCTGTTCTTGGCAATGTTGGTGTGCACGAAGTTAACAATGTCAGGCCTGATTCCTGTGCTGAAGACAGCAGGGAGGACGGCATGGCTGTCTTTAGCCACCTCAACCTTGGCCTTTCCTTCGGCTCTGTAGGGGTTGTACACGTGAACAACTTGTCTGTGGATCATGGTAAAAAATAATTGATTAAATTAATAAAATTACCTAATATTTCAATTTATATATTAACTGCATACCTTTAATCAAAGCAATATCCAAACAACAATATTATCTAGCACAAGCTAGGAGGGCGAGGAGTATTTCTTAGGGAAATAATAAAGACGACCCATTGCAACTTATCTCCTCAAATCTTGACAAATAAGCCTTGAATTAGATGAATGGGTATTCTGAGATGATAGAGTTGGTGATTTAAGAATGCGTCGGATTATAATATTAAAATGTGTCAATGCATCTTATGTGATTGCTGCTGGGTCAACTGCTGTGGATAGTTCTGCGCAGGATGGCATCTCGCATACTGTTTCTGCTCAGCCTGGTGCCTCAAGCCTGATGATTTAAAGCAGTACGATCCTGAGTGCTGCCATTTCTTGTCTTTTGATGGATGGGGAAGCAACTGTTTCTGCTGTGGCTCAGTTTGGTTCGTCTCGTAAGCTGTAAGAGAATGGAGTGAGATGAGGAATCGTACTCGGGCTGCCAATGCTGAATATGTGGTTGTAAATTAATAGTCAAGGTCATGATATGTTTATCTCTATTGTTTTATTACCGTAGTAGGATTAATAAGAGGGATCAGCCTTTATTGCTTCTCAAATAAGGACATTCAAAGATTTTGTTGTAAGGTAGCATACTTGGGACATTGAAAAAGGGATAAATATAGATATACTAACCATATCATGTTTTCTTAAAAGAGCAGCAATAAATACTATCATCTGTAAAGCCAATAATTCTTATTTGGGCTAAGGATATTTCTTTGTTTCATATTTCTCTATTCTATTTGATCAGCTGCCTTTTAAGAATCATACGGGAGCTTCAAAAATGAGTTTATTAACTATTAAATGACCATTTTTATGGCTTTGAAATATTATTTGAAAATTAATATCTAATTATATTTGTAATAAGAGTAGCAATTTCATTATTTATTTACTTTAGGTTCTTGGATCAGTTCAGATAGATCAAATATCACGCCGACTCATCATATATTCCAATTAGACTTAAAAGTATAGTAAATGGCTCGTATATTTGTTGATAATTCATTCTCTATTATCCTCCATGAATTAAACACAAAAGGCACTGTTCATATGGGGATGAAGTGCTGAATATGAGCATGAAACACATGTTCATCATTGATATATCGTGAGTGAGCTATTTCAATTATATTAATAATAAATTACTGAACAAAAAATCAAAATTCCATGAGTTCTGAATACTTAAAAAAGCCAATTCTTACTAAAAAATCAGAGTATAAATGCTAGAACGGGTTTTCGTATACCAAATGCTAAATGCAAGGTAATACGGTTTTTTACATAGGTTGGAGGAAAAATATGGAAGACGCTACTCTCTATCAAGAAATCACTGACGGAGTCTCCTTGTTTGGGGTGTTTGATGGGCACGGTGGGCCTGAAATTGCAAATTATGTTGCTGAAGTGCTCCCCAGATAATTGCTCAATGATCCCTTTTTCAAACAAAAAAATTATTCGAAGGCTTTGAGCAGTGTATTTAAGAAAATTGATGATTTGATTATGAGTAATCGTGGTTAGGAAGAGCTAAGTGCCATAAGCAAGAAGTTGGGGACATCAAACGGATAGAAAGTAGGATATCGTGCTGGGTCAACCGCTGTTGTTTTGCTCATGACTAAGGCCAAATACTATGTGGCTAATATTGGAGATTCAAGGGCTGTGCTTAGTCGCTCTTATAATGCTGTTGGTCTATCCAACGACCATAAACCTGATCTGCCTGAATAAAAAAACAGAATCGAAAAAGCAGGCGGATATGTTAAGAATGGGCGAGTCAACGGTACTTTGAGCTTATCTCGTTCATTTGGTGACTTTGAATACAAACATTTCTCAAATATGCCCTATGAGCAACAAGCAGTAATATCTATGCCTGAAGTAATGGTATTCGATCGCAAACACGACGACAACTTCATCATTATCGGATGCGATGGAGTATGGGAGAGATACGTTGCCAATAGCCAAAAGATGGTGACCCACATCAAGCAACTCCTCGATACAAACAAAGATAGGAAGGTGGTGATGGATAAGCTATTCAACGATCTCGTGGCTAAAGATCCCAAGGAAGTAGTTGGATGTGACAACATGAGTGCCATCTTAATTGAGTTATATTGATAGTTTATCTCTTCACTTTCTTAATATATATCAACATCCTTTCTTGTTCATTCATTATCTTTTGAAAGTTGTATTTATATTTATTATTTCTGGATACGCTGATGGGAAACTAAGAACCTACCAAAGCAAAACCATAGGATTTCTTTCTACTCGACCATTTATCCAAAATGGCACTTTCTAATAAAAAAAAGATAGCGTACTATTTAATCCATCCTCACAAGTAGGCAGCCATTGAAAATATGGTTTCTCATCTGAGGAAGTATTTCAAGATAGATCATTTTGTATAGATTAAAACCTTAAAGCAATAACTGAATTTCATTAGTAAAAACTAATTGGTTAAGGTTATTGCGTGGGCTGGACTATCGAGCCAAGATATTGAATACCTTAAAAATTAAAAAAATATCTATCAGGTCGTTATCTTTGGGCAGAGTAGCACTGCTCTATTCCAGACTAAGAAGATAGTCAAAATTATTGAGGATTCTAGCGATTTATTGAATGTTTTGAATGAGTTGTAAAATAATGATTCGCTCAATATGCCGTCAAACAATATACTACTCGTTGACTAGGATACGAAACTTGTTAATAAGTATCGTCTTAATTATCATTGCAATACTAAATACCACGATCGTGAGAAGGCTAAGGAGGATTTCGTTACTCTTGCCAAATATCTATTTCCCAAACAACTTCCCGCCATCGAACGATTTATTAAGAATTATGACTTAGAAGAGTAGGGCAAGTCAAGAAATAAAATGGTATTAGAGTGGACTTTTAGCAATTCCTTCTATTGGTAACTAGTTACATAAATCACTCGGAATACGACAGATCCAAAGAAATTATCATATGTTCGATTGGCACTCAAGGACTTACTGTAAACCATTCGAGATTAGTACAACCCAACGAAGAAATATGAATAACTCTATGTGGTTATTGAAGTCACAGAGGAATAGAAGGCCAAATTATAGAAATCACAAGGAAAGTATCTAATTTTTACTTCCTTTGTTAAAGGATTTATCCGTTAGAGATAGGCTAATATCATTTTGAATCAACGGCAGAATGCTTTTAAGTTTATTGTGAAGGAAAATAGGAAAGATATGGATCCTGAAGTTGATTTTGGTTACTTTGCAAACAAAGATTTTCCACCACCAAACGTTATCTTCAATATTTATAATGTTTTTACAGTTACAGAGATCAACATGAAAGCAAAAGAAGTAGTGCTCACTTACGGAGCCCTATCAATGAATATTGCCAACAGAAAAAGCAAAGATAGACATCTAACAAACCTGGAAGAAGACCTTGTTCGAAATTTCGATTATATTGAAGATCTTATGTAGAAGATTGACAGTCAAGCCACTCTCCTCCAACTCTCAGGATACTACAAATAGAGTCTTGAGATATACGATAAAAAGGTAGATTTCATTAGAAGGACCAACTAATCATAAGAATCCATCAATCGCTGCCTTATCCACAAAGCAGATGCCTTAAGGATAAGTGGCTAATTCTAAATTGCATAAAAATAATATCAGTCATCTTAGTTTAAATCCTAGAAGATGAAACTGATATCGCTTGTTCATTTGGCATAGCTTTACTTGCATAAGGAAGATGAGATCAAATTCAATAAAGTGATCGACTAAATAGCTCCACAGATATAATCATTGAGGAAGTACTAAAAGGATTAGTACTTCAAGGCCAGGAATCTCATTATCGTACGTACGATTAAAAAAGGAAGCTATAAGAAGGCAGAGTAGATGCTTGAAGGACTAAAGAACGAAGTAGTTTCTACATATCCTTTGAGCCTCTAAGGAAAACCTTTAGTCCACGACATTTACCGCAGTATTGCAACATGCAAATCAAAGCTAGGCAAGCATGATGAGGCACTTACTATTCTCAATAATACTTTGTCTTGGCAACTGGCGTGCGAAGGAAAGACAGCTAATGTAGCATTGACTGAGACACTAATCCAATCCGTAAGCCGTACATGTGGCAAAAAGAAGATACTTTAAGAATCATTGGTACGTTTAGATGCGATGTCGAATGAAATCGAATCTGTGGAATACCGTTTTAAATCTTTAGTTGGCTCAGATTTGAATAAATCTCTAGTTAGTATTTAGATATCGTGATTAATACTATACACTTAATTCTTTTATCTATTAAGATTGATCTACTTTAAAAAATGATTTTCTTTGGCCTTTCTTTAAATAATCTAATCATTCCAACTAATTGATATTACAGTCGTAAATTAATAATTGGTATGAAACAATAACAAAAGATCCTTATCTTAGGCGGTACAAATTTTATGGGAAAGGCTCTCTTAGATGCCCTTGGACAAGTAGAGCCTAATCCGATTGTTGTCTGCGTCAACAGAGGCAAAATTTATTGGTAACTCCAAAGAATAATATAGGAATAACTAAGCAAGAAAGCAGCATCCATAGGTCCTCCATTTCTATTGTGATCGCAAAGAGCATAAAGATACAACAGCAACAGTCAACTTCATAAGCAAACATCTTAAAATTAATTAACATCATCCATGGGATTGCGTTGTAGATTTCTCAGCATTTCGATGGAGGGATGTGCAAAGTGTGACCAAAGCTATTGCTAATACCGCCAAGAAATATATATTTATCTCTTCGGACTCAGTTTATAACAATTCTTCCCAGAAACTTAGAAACCCAATTCGAGAAAATGACTTCAATTTGTAAGAATAATACAGAATACTAAAAGCAAGCGACAAAAGCAAAGATAATTACGGATACGTACTCCATCTATTGATTTAGAATAAAATGAAATGCGAAATATATTTAAACCGCGTAAAACCTTTACCCTTTGTCTGCTTGAGATTGCCTGATGTAATTGGGCCATATGACAATACCGAAAGATTCTGGTGTACAGTCAAGTGGATTAGAGAGTGCCATACTTATCCGTTACAGATAACAGCTGATGAATAGACAGAGAAACTTAGTTTCGTTGATAGTCTTAGTGTGGCTAGCCAAATCATCAAACTTATCAATATGGACTATCTTCCTTCAAATACTTATAATCTATGCTCCTTGGAGAGTGTAACTCTCAAATAGTTTCTTTAGCTCATTGTAAGATATAGTTTATTTAGTGGAAGTCAATAGGATCAAATAACGAACTTATATACAAGGCTGAGAGAAATAAAAGTTCCAATCATTTCTATCCCTCAGTCTAATGCGGAGCAATAAGCTGCGAAAGAGCCGTAAAAGAAATAGGATGGAATCCCCTCCCGATTGTAAAATTAAAATAACGAAGGCCTAATCAATAAGACAGTCAGTTGACTTCTTCATCTACCGGGCCATGGATTACGGTGATGAACGAAAGGAGATGTAGAAATAATTTAAAAAGAAAATCGTGCAAAGATCCAATTGAGTCCCATTGATTGTATAAATATAATGCGTATTAGATAACTTGTCTTTATTATTTGATTTACTGTTAACTTTCGAATAGCTCATATGAAGGCTAAACTTACAAACTCAGCATCCCTTGGAAAAACTATTGCGAGAAATAGAAAAAGTCAACTTTCTCAGTATCCTCAGCCAAAATAATTTGATGCAGGAAGTGTTAAGTAAACTCAATACAGTAAGAAGAGGAAGTCAATAGGATAGAAATCTAAGCAATCAGCACAAAAATATATTGCTTCTAAACTAAGCATTGAAGATAATCGAGTCAAGCTGCAACTCAATCGCCAGAAATGTGTAAATTTGGGAGAAGATGTCCTTGCGACAACAATAGACAAAAGCTTCAAAATAAATAAGATGTACAAAGATCTTCATCATTTCTTGATCTGTATTGATGAGCTCAAATGGATCCTCAAGGAAGGAGATAGAGTTATGCAGAGATACATGTCTCAAATAGCTTTGGTATCACCTAGTTCATCTCATGCTGTTGAAATTTAAAACATGGCCCATGAATTTAGAAGCTTGGTTATTAGATTTTCTCATATTGAGAAGAATAGGCTATGGGCTGATAACTATTTGAAGGATAATTTGTAATCAAAGGAATAAGCCAGTATTAGTGTGTAACAATCAAATCCTTAGAGAAACCATCTTAAAGCGTTCATTTAAAGAAGTCTAAATATATCCACCAAGCCGAAAGAGCAATAAAATTCGATGCTTACTTCTATGGCTGAAACAAGGCATTTTTCACTTCCTCTCAAGGAAAATAGAAATTCCTCCAATCTTCCTTATTTCGACAATATTAAACTCATTAAATAATAGTAAGAACATGCTTAGTAGAAGTAAAATCGGCATTACTACCCTCTTAAAAGATAGACTCAATCTAACAAAGAGGATATTTAGAATATCTTGAAGAAGAACATATAAATCTAGAATAATTTAAAGTAAATGAACAACAATAATACACAATTAAAAAGAATAAACGAAAGTCTTTAATCTTAGATACAGTATTTGCAAATTAAATTATCCAAGTACACAGCAGTAACAGCAAAGACTATCTAAAATCAATCATAGATCCTTGAAAGAATGATGGGCGATCTCAACTCATATGATAGAAAACAATAATTATTGAAAATCAAATAGTCCTTAAAAATATGGTAAGAAATGTTTAATAGTGATGATGATTAAGCGAAGTATCGTGAGATCTATAGAAACCCTGAAACCTTCAATATTGAGAAGAATAAAAAACTCTAAGAATTGGTAGCTATTCAATATGAAATTAATGCCTTGCAAGCGAAATATTCATCATTATCAAATGTAGCATCAACAGCCTGCAATTAGCAATAAAACTCTAATTAAGATATGTACAGAATGCTTATTGTCCAGTCTTGCGCTTTTGAGTAACTCTGCAATTTCTGATTTATTATTAGTGTTATTTGACTCATGACTAAAATAAATTCAAACACGATTAAAATCAACCCCACGAATCTCTTCTTTTTTAACGCCTGATTTCCACACACTCTTTATTAATTCACCCCTCACCTGATAAGAGCCAAATCCATTCTGTAGATCGTCCTCCCATTAGCCTTACCACTATCTGCCGTCACTGAAATAGTAAGTTCCCTCGCCACAGCGCACGCCTTTTGAAAATTATCCCTCGTATCTTTATCCTGTCTTCCATTACATTACGGCTCTTCCTTATAAGAATCCGTTTTTCCAGACCCCTCTTATATTTCGTCCATCGTCTAATATTAAGATTCCTTCTCCATGGAATTGATCGTTTTAAAACGTTCCTTAGTACATAGAATCATTGCCAAAATACAGCTTACCCTTTCCACTTTTTACCCCTTTAACAAAATTTCCTTCATAAAGTTAGTTATTTTCCATTTTATGTTTTGCGAATCCATGGGGCTAATCATCAACCCACATTCCTTCAATAAAGGTTCCATTTGGCAGTGTCAGCCTTCCTTTTCCATTGGCCCTTCCCTACGATACTTCTCCTTCATATACTGACCCATCAGCCATTTAAATATATATTTTTTCATTCTAGGCGAAATCTCCTAGAAAGAATTGACCAGTCAATACTGTTCCATCTTCCCATGTTATCTTACCTCGCTCATGCGGCTGGTTTTCAACTGTCCCTCCAGTAAACTTTACTCCTTTCTTCAGCTCTATTGTTTTTATTATTCCCTCTAAACTTAACGGCTTTTTGACTTGGGAATTAAAGCTATGGTTGGATTAGATGACATTTTTTTTATTAACCTTTTTAGGTGGTGACGCCTCGACAAAAATAGACTATCCGAAATTTATTTACACTGATGAATGCTAAACTTATTGGTGAGTAGGTTTCTTCTTGTATTACCCCTTTTTGAGATGAGAAATATTGAGGTTTTATCGCTTCACTGACTATCTTAAGACATCTCTTCTTTTGCATTCGCCGATGGGTGTCTAACACTAACATTCTGACATTGCTTGTCCCATTTATTATTATAATTAATATGGCTAGAGGTAAACAGATGATCAAAGTATTAAGAAAAAGATTAATTCAAGATCATATCAAATGTTGCTTTTGAGATATTTTTAATTTATACTCAACCCACTCTGCAAGTCTCATACAATCTTTGAACTTTTATATCCTTCCTGCTGATCCAAGGACGACAATCATTATCCCTCCATCGAAATACCCAACGAATGAGTCTCCTCCGTCTATGCTGCTTCCTGTCTTTCCTCCCAAGCATCCTTCAGATAGGAGTTTATTTGTATTTTGTAGAATACATATTCTGCTGACAACTTAGCCATTGTCATTAATCTCTTTGGGTCGAATTAAGAGCTATTTTGTGGATGAGATTTTGCAAAAGAGAGGAATTTTGAAGCACTCACAAGCAAGCTTTGCTACATCCAATGCGGAACTTATATTGGATGACAACCCATGAGGATTAGTGAAAGAACTATCATTCAATTATAAGTTCTTTGCGTTCGTATTCATCAATTCCACAAAGAAGCTTATATTTGGTTCACGACGTTCACTAATCAAATCAAAACAGTTGAAATATCGATTCGCTTTTTTCTTCTGATAGTAGCTTCCCAAATTGTTCGCTATGACTAAGGCGATATTATTAGCTGATGTCATTAAGAGAGCATGCAAAGCTTCTTCCAAAGTGATGATAGAATCATCATCAGTCTGCAGATGAACCCTTGTCCCTCCAACCTTGTGGTCAGTAGGAGTTGCTAATAGTTAGAAATTGTGTATCGTTATGAAATTTTCCTTAATAATCTGATAGACAGTGTAGAAAGTTAATAATTTGGATATACTTGCGATATCGTGGGTATAGCGATGTTTATATGCTTTCACTATAGTTTTTTCCTTCATGCTGTAGATAATCCACTTCTTGGCTGTTACATGGTTGAGGGTATCATCTTTTAGCATCTGCTATCGATTGGGAATTTCTGATTGTGCTAGTTTCATGTGGATGGGATGAGGAATTACGACTTTTGGATCCTTAGGTCTCCATTCTTTCAATGCTTTTAGCGCTTTTGAACTTATGCTTCTTTATTTTAGGAAGAGTTCAGGGTTGTCGTGTAAAGGTTTGAGATGGAAGATTGTTTTGTGGAACAATGTAGACTCATTTCTAAGGCTTTTACTTAAGATGGGTCGTTGTATTGATCCAATCGTATGCAATTTTTTATTGGAGAAAGTTGGTAGTAAGGAAATTTTACTTTTACTCATTTATGCTTAAGTCTTTAATGAGCGATTTTTATTGGGCGTTTTCATTATTATTATTATCGAAATGTGTATATTTCAAGTTTGTCAAAGAAATACAATAGTAATTTAAGGCTAATTAGTTAATCATGAAACATTCTATATTGATATTTATCTTTGTATCATCTATTGGCAATACCGATCTCAAATCGATTTTCAAATTTATCTGTTTAGAGCTCATAATAATCATAGAAGTTAGTTTAATAATATATTTGCCAATACTAAGCACTAATAATTGTTATAAATGCAAAACTTCAAATCGATTCCCCCCAAAAAATCTGAGAAAATAGTCTTGAAGATAAATTCACAGCCAGCTGAAAAGGATTCATTCAATCTCATGGTTAATAAGAAACGCAGCTTAATGAGGGAAAGATCTCATTCGCAGCAATAAGTAAAAAGACGATCAATTTCTTCCCGTTGTCAATCCAAGAACAAAACAGAGGTATTCCGCATTTGTTCTTCAAATACCGTTTGTGTTTTTGCTCCCAAAGTTGATTCGAAGATTAAAACCAATATGAAAATCGGTCTGTTTCCCAAACAGGAATACAAATTTATGAACGATGAAGTATTTATGACTCCATAGAGTTCCCATAGAAGAAAATATAGAATGTTACCAAAGAGTAGTTACGGCTTCAGGCAAGGCAATGACATCTCGAGAGTACGTGGGACACAAACCGAATAATCCAAAAAAATATAGATTACAAGTTGGGAAGCGTATGGAGAGAATGTTGATTTCTAAGAGATTTGGAAAAATTGACTTTATAACAAACTCAATATAATTTAGTTAATATGAGAAATGTAGTTTTTTCATCAATACTGC
>JACCDV010480636.1_pt1 | contig 11882 bp, 10 predicted proteins | sample 7446131 | NCBI WGS metagenome assembly JACCDV01 (sample SAMN15323448, study PRJNA562643) | freshwater metagenome | isolation source: river surface water | place: USA:Blue River Watershed | collected 2017-08-17
GGTATTTTATGCGCTAAGAAAACAGCCTAAGATACGAGGCGCTGGAGAGTTTTGGAGTGAGGCGTACACTAGTACGGTGAACGAGAAAACTTGAACAGCAACAAAGTAGATTGGGTTATTTTATTAGTGCATCCAAGCCAGGGAGAGTTTCGTTGACAAGAAAGTCGAGCATAGCTCCACCACCGGTCGAAATAAAAGTAAATTTTTCATTTAGACCTAATTTGTTTATTGATGCGATAGTATCCCCTCCTCCCACGATAGAATCCACCTCACTACTTGTTTTATCTGCTACCATTTTTGCCAGCACTTCTGTTTTATCTTGAAAACCAAGTTCATAGTTTCCTAGTGGACCGTTCCACAAAATAGTTTTTGCATCTTTTACCAAAAGCTCTAGTTGTTTTATAGTGTCGTGACCAACATCAACAATGCACTCATCTTTTTCTAGTTCATTTGCCTTTCTGTCTAGTGCTTCACCCTTACTGTTTGTAACCGTTACATCTACCGGAGTTACAACCTTGTCACTATTAGAAATTCCTCGTAGATCTGCTGTTACTTCAGAAACTAGAGATGTGCCGAGCTCTAGACCTCTTTCTTTAAAAATATTGTTAGCCAAAGCTCCAGCAAGGAAAATTTTATCTGCCTTATCTAGGAACTTTGTAATTAGAGGCATCTTAGTTTCAAACTTTGCACCACCTAGAACAAAAAGAAATGGTTTATCTGGATTAAAAGCTTTACTCAAATGCTCTACCTCCTGTCGCATAAGTAGTCCGGCGTACGAAGGCAGAAACTTTGGAACTCCTACAATAGAAGCGTGTTTTCTGTGAGAAACAGCAAAAGCATCGTTTACATAAATCTCTGCCATCTGACTTAGTTTCTTTGCAAAGCCTTCATCGTTTTCTTTTTCTCCTGGGTTTACTCGTAGATTTTCAAAAAGTATCACGCCTCTGTCTTCGAGTTTTGCAACTTTGTCTATTGCCTCAGCAGTAAAATATGTGGGAGAAAACTCTAGAGGGAAATAGCCGTTTAGATAGTGCCAAACCGGGACAAGAGTTTTGTCTCCACTTTCTATATGAGAAATAATAATAGTCCTTGCTCCAGCCAGTCGAAGAAAGTCTACTGTTTCTATAACTCTATCTAGCCTGAAAGTGTCTCCCACTTCCCCGTTTACTATAGGAACATTTAAGTCTAGTCGAAGTAATACGTACTTTCCCTTCAAATCATTTTCAGTTAAATCATTTAGGTATTTCATATTTTTACTGTGTTGTATCTACTGCTTTTATTATCTCTATAAAATCTTTTGGAACTAAACTTTGCCTACCGACTAGAAATCCTGAAACATTTCCTTCTCTTATTAACTCTTCTGCATTTACCTTATCTACTGCTCCTCCATATATAACCCGCACGTCGTCGCTAGCAATACCAAACATATCGTTGAGAACTTTTCGAATATATATAGACATTTCGTGTAAGTCACGAGGTGACATAGCTACTGTAGCCCCTATTGCCCAGATAGGTTCATAAGCAATAACAACCTGTGACAAAAGTTTTTTAGGAATGTCAGTGAGAGCTATATGAATCTGCTTTTTTATTAACTCTAGATAGTCACCGTTGTGGTCACGACTGGCCTCTCCTACACAAACAATAGCTGTCATACCACCATCGTTAACCACAGATTTTACTTTTCTGTTTACTAGTTCATCTGTCTCACCCATTTTTCTTCTCTCTGAGTGACCAAGGATAACAAAACGAACTCCTAGCTGGTACAGCATTGAGTAACTAACTTCCCCAGTAAATGAACCTAGCATTTCGTGGTTTGCATTTTGGGCTCCGAGAAAAAAGTTTCCCCCTTTTGCCTTGCTAAAAAGTGATGTGTAAACAAATGGCGGACAAACAACAACATGAGATCTTTTTAATTTACCGGATGCTCTTTTTACTGCTTTTACAATGTCTCTAGCATCTTCTTGCTCTACCGGATTCATCTTCCAATTCCCCACAATCAGTTTTTTCATCTTTTTCATACCAGATATTGTATCAAATTATTCAATATATATGAAAAACCCCTATTTTGGGGTTTTTCTAGAACTTTGATAATTTTAGTGAAACCTTAGTTCTGAGGATTTTTGTTCGAGTTCAAGGCGTGAGTGCGGATTGTGACTAAAATGTACAAGTAGTACATTGCAGGAGCAAACGCAAGCGAGCAACGAAGAAATCGGGTAAAAAGACCAGAACTACAGCTCTTGCCAGGAGACTATTTGATACTGATCACCAGTCAATGGAAAACTCGGTGGTGGTCCATACAGCAAATTTCCATCATATATAATGTCTCTCTCTGCATAACCCGTATCATCTGTATAGGCAAAACCGTAACGTAAGTTACTTGCTATCATTCCATACAAAGTGATTTTTGTTCTTGTGTAGCCTGTTCCACAGTTTGAAGAGTAATGGTACCTTCCTACACGTCCATTCTGTGCAACAAGAGCCGCATCCACCCTCATAGTACTTGCGCTAGAAAGACCCGCATTAATATTTCCTTGAGATATCAGCGATATAACATCTTGACCGTCATAGTTTGTGTACAAGAGATTGTTGTTTACCATTATGTTAGGTCTTGTAGCTGCATTATCTGGGAATCTTCCTGCAGCAAGTGTTACTCTAGCAGAGTCAATCTGACCCTCAACCCAAACATGATCTTCTACAAAAATAAGACCATTTGCTGGAATGGCATAATTTGCAAGAAATGTTTGAGAGCCATTTGTGGTTCTTATACTCCATGTTCCCCAACCTGTAGTAGTCTCTGCACAGTTGTTTGGAGTTGGAGTAACGTTGTTTACTCTATACAAATCAAAAGTATCATCAGTCTTAAATAAAACTCTATAACCTAAACCGCCCGAAGCACCAAAGTATCTTCCACTAGCTTGAGCATTTGTTTTTATAGTTGCAAGGTCTGTAGTAAAACCTAGAAAATCAATTGCTGGAACTGGAAACTGTCTGCCCGCCATAAAAACATCTGAACGATTGGCGAGAGTTGCATTAGGAGCTTCAGCTGCACGAAACGTAGAATTTACACTTGTAGGTGGAATGTTTAAGTGTGTATGGACTCCATACTCTACCGCGCCAGAGTGGTCAGGATCATCGTATGAGGTTCTTGAGCTAGTTACCAGGTTGTGAGCTAAACCATCAAAACGTATACCACCATTTGAATGTATGGGACCAAATACTTCTGTTCCCTCTCCAAAACGAATATCACTGTTTGAAGCAATCGCATATTTTGCCAGCGACGGTATCGCAAGACCTGTTTCTATGGTTCTAGAAATAGTTGGGTCAGCTAAAAGTGTTCCAGTTGACCTAATCCTGACCAAAGTAAATCCAGTCGGAGGAGGAGTGATCTGCAGAGAGTATTCACCAATTTTTACACCATCCTTATCAAAAAAATCATGAACGTATGGGCCAGCCACCCCAGTTCCATCCTGGTAGTCAGTAGCAGCGTGAGCTAAATGCCATCTATAGTAGTCAATTCCAGCTTCAGCTATTTGAAGAGCTTGTTCTCTTTTTATTGCCACCTTCCCAGCTTTTATATTTACCGATGCCCAACTGATAAGTGCACCGATCATAACAACGGAAATAGAACCAAAAACTAATGCCTGAATAATAAGGGTACCTTTTTGTAAATTATATTTACGCATTATCTATAAGTTATCTTTAAGATTTCTTAAGTTAACCTGTGAAGTCGCTATTATCGGCGTTGGAGATCGGTTTGGGTCAGTATCAATTATAACAGTAATTTTAATAAGTCTGATTGTGGATATGTCTGGAGGTATGGTAAGTGGCGATGTAGTTCCAGCATAAGCTGAAGTGTAATATTGAAATATTGGTTTAGTTGAACTTGCAACAACATAGTTAAGTAATGTTGTAGTCACTTCACTACCCGCGTTATATACTGCTGGGTTACCTGTTGGTGTTATAACTCCTTTCTTAATTGTTTTGCCACTTAAATAGTATCTAACCTTATCTATACTACCGTTGTTTCCAACATCAGCATAAAAAGTAATACCTGTTGATGAAGCCAGTTCTATGGGGTATGTACCGTTGGCAGAGGTTGTTGTTTTTCTAAGTTCAGAAATAATAGTTTTTATAAGATGCCTAGCTTCTAGTTGAGCATTTAGACTACTTTGAAGATTTGTATTTAGAGAAAATACATCTTTCTGAAAAGTGGCTACTGTAAAAGCCAGTACAGCTAAAATGGAAACACTGATGAGTATCTCCGCCAAAGAAAAACCTTTTTTTAGTGAATTTTTTTTCATTTTAATTCGGTAACATAACTACATTTTGTTCTTGCCAATCTAGATTTACGCTAACAGATATGTCTTGGTCTACATAACCAGTTTTTTCTAGGTGCACATCGTATGTTCCAGTCGGTAGACCTGAGAAACTCACCTGGCCTGGAGGAGTACACTGTGAAGTATACGTAAATGATACATCAGAAATGTTTGGAGTTGTTGTAGTCGATGCAGAATCTAGTAACAATTTGTACCTCAAATACTGTTTTGAATTGTTTGAACTATGTATATTTTGATCTCCAACAGTATAATATGTGCCTGAAGTACCATCTGGACCAGTGTAATTCCATACTCCACCATCATTGTTTGTTGCTATCTGAAATCTAACAGTTGGTGAGCCAGACTGTGGAGGCTGACTAGTAGGAGTCCAACCAATTTTCTGGAAATTAGCAGGAGCGCCAATATTAAATGCAGAAGAAATTAATTCACCACTACTAACATACTCCCCAAACACTTGGGCCAATGTTAGCTCCCCTGCTGGACCATTGTTAGTAATATTTCCGTCTGAAGATAAATATTGTGTCAGATCTGTTGATGTTGCTTGACCAGCACCACCAGACCAATCAGTTTGGTTTATAAATCCTTGTCCCGTTGAGTTTGTGACTGAAGTAAAACCAGTTTTAGATATGGTTACGTCTACTCCGGAAAGAGGAAGGTTTGTTGCACCATCCAATACTGTTACTACTAGAGTCATTGGATTTTTAGGTGCTACTACTAGCTGAATATCTTGTGTACTGTCTGGCAACAAACTTATTGGTGATATTGGATTCCACCCAATTAAATCATATACAGTGTCTTCCAAAGTTAGAGTGTATGAATCCCACTCCAGACCACTTATAGAGAGTAAGCCTCCACCATTTGTGAATTTATCTTGGTCGTACTTCAAAACATCCGGCACTGTTCCCAAAAGTTTTGCTCCTTTAATATTAAAATCTATATTTCCAACTGGTGTGCAATTTGAAGTAACTGAACTGACATTAAATGTACTTGTTTTGTCGATAGTAAAAGAAAGTTGTGTTACTTGTTGCAGAGCTACTGTAGCTAGAGGTTTAACTGGGTTTGGATTTCCACCTGTTGGTGCATAAGTTTTATCCGTTGAGTACCCAGTTTTTGACACCGTTATGTCGTATGCGTTCACTCCTGGAGGAGCATCCACCACCTGTAGCATTCCACTTGCATTAGTTACGTCGTCTATAGTAATAGGTGGGTTGTTCGTACTGTTTACTATATGTACATTGGCATCTGGAACAGGGTTACCATTTGCGTCAAATACTTTTACGAACAAAGCACCGTTAGTCGAAGCAGTCTCAAGATTTTTTGGGGCCACACGAGTTGTAAATACTATCGGTGTGAAGTTTTTACAAAGCAAACAGTTTATTTCAACTTCAACAAGTTTGAAGTCAGCGGGAGAAAGATCGTTTGGTATTCCGCCGAGAGTTCCATCAAAAGGATCATCTACGTTTCTAACAGTAGTTGTGACATCGTAAGAATTTTGCCCTCTCACCAAAGTCTGAGTGTGAGTTAGTACACCAGAAGGAATACTTCCATATATACCAACATCTGAGTACGGAAGGTTTCTAATTATTTCGAACTGCTCGTTAGTCAAATCTACCGCATCCAATTTTGCTCTACTAGTTTTAACTACATCAAAAATACTAGTGTAGGCACCATAAACAGAAATACAAATAATAGTGAAAACTGCTACGCCTACAAGCAACTCAACAAGTGAGAACCCTTTGTTTTTATTATTTTTTCTTGTCATAGTCTATAAGGCATCCGCCAGAGAATATGTAGGGCCTAGCATCGAAAGTGCGAAAAATCCTACACCCGCACCAATAAATATCATAAGAATAGGTTCGATAATTGAAGACATATCTTTTGTCTTCTGATCTACCTCCTCCTCATAATATGTTGCTACACCCAAAAGCATCTCCCCTATCTTTCCAGTCTCTTCACCCACCGAAACCATTTCACCAACAAACAAAGGATAAAGTTTCGGATTTGCCGTAAACACACCTGAAATTGGCTCTCCCTTTTGAATCACGTCCTGTATCTGCTGTAGAACTTCTTTATAGTATGAGTTTTGAATAACTTCTTTTGTTATTCCAATAGCAAGCACAATATCTACACCTGAAGATATAAGTGACGACAATGTTCTAGCAGTGCGCGCAGAGTTAATTTGTTTTACAATTTCTTTTATGATTGGTGCATGCAACAACATATAATCAGCAATTCTTTGCCCTTTACTTGTCCTAAAACCGGCAATAAGTAGGAATATAGAACCTATTGTTCCCAAAATTACATAAATAAAATTTGATTTCAAAAAGTCACTTATCCAGATAATAATACGGGTTGAAAGTGGAAGTTTAATACCAAGACCAATAAAAGTAGCTGTAAGAGTTGGCACCATGTACACCATCATTAAAACTCCAATAACAATCATTAGTGAGAAAATAACTGCAGGATACATCATTGCTCCACGAATTTTTTTAGTAAGTAGGTACGACTTTTCCATCTGCATACCCACGTTCTGTAGTGACTGAGCCAGGTTTCCAGACTCTTCTCCAGCTTTTACCATTGAAATAAATAGTGTTGAGAAAACTTTTGGATACACCTTCATCGCATCACTTAAAGTGTCTCCTTTGTTTAGAGAATCTTCTAGACCAACTAGGACTTTTTTGAATTGACCCTTTGCCTGTCTTTCTAAAATAGAAAGTGCACGAGTAATAGGTAGCCCAGCATCTGTCATTTTTGCCAAGTTTTTTGCAAACGTGATTTTGTCTCTAGTTTTTACTCCTTCAAATATGGCTGAGAGGATAGGAATGTTAAATTCTTTTTTATCTTTTACTTCTTCAGCAGAAACAACAGTGGCACCATCTTGTTTAATAGTATGATATAGAGCAAATTTATCTTTTGCTTCCATATTACCCTCAACAACTTTTCCCTCTTTATTTAAAATTTTGTAGTGAAACAACATAAAAGTTTTTTGCTTCTATAATTGTATCAAAATAAAATTTATTTAGTATGAAAATTATTAACAGTGATTTATTATTTTTTGCGTGATGATAACTTTCATAAACTGGATGAAATCCGAAGTTGAAGTTTTGGAAATACGAGGAGGTGTACATCTAGTACATTGACGAGAATTTTCAAAACTGAAACGAGGAGTTCGCCAGTTTTGGAAGTTCTATGACTACTCACTGATAACACGGAGTACTTCTTCGATAGTTGTATAACCCTGTACCGCTTGGAATATCCCATCCTCCATCATAGTCAGCATTCCCTCTGCCTCAGCAACTTTTTGTATTTCGTCTGTTGTTCCTGACTTCAAAATAACTTCTTTGATAGCGGGAGAAACTTTTAGTATTTCATGGATACCACTTCTTCCGGCAAAACAATCCTCAGGATTTGCATCTTTTTTAGGTCTCCAGAAAGGCACATCTTCCCATTTGTCACTTTTGCCAATAACTTTTTCGTTCTTAAGCGCGTCCAATACTTTATCTAGATTAATAGATTTACCCAGAGTATCTATTTCTGCTTTTGTCAGGAAATATTTTTCTTTCTGATCTGTTAGTTTTCTAACCAAACGCTGACCAATAATAATATTTATAGTAGATACAATTAGAAATGGCTCTACTTTCATATCTATAAGTCTCGGCACAGCACCCGCAGCAGAGTTTGTGTGCAGTGTAGAAAGCACGACGTGACCAGTAAGAGACGCGTTAATAGCTAGTGACGCTGTTTCTCCGTCTCGGATTTCTCCCACCATGATAATATCCGGATCTTGTCTAACCAGTGTTCTAAGTCCAGATGCAAATGTAAAACCAATCTCTGGTCTAACCTGAGTCTGGTTAACTCTTTTCATCTGATATTCAATTGGGTCTTCAATGGTTGAAATGTTTACATCTGGAGTATTAAGAATATCCAATACTGTATATAGTGTAGTTGTTTTACCAGATCCTGTTGGACCAGTAGTAAGGATCATCCCCGTTGTGCTTTTAACCGCCTTGTGAATTCTATCTAGTCCTTCCCCGTGGAAAGCTAGGGCTTCTAGAGTAAATCCTGAAACATTCTCGCGAAGCAAACGCATTACGATTTTCTCTCCATAGTATGTTGGGAGTGAAGACACACGGAAAGAAACTTTTTCACCATCTGAATCTATTTTGAATCTTCCGTCTTGAGGAAGACGTTTCTCATCAAGTTTTAATGAAGAAAGCACTTTAATACGTGCCGCAATACTCGGTGCCATGTTTCTAGGGAGTATCATGGCATCATGCAGAAGTCCGTCAATACGATACCTGACCAAAAGCTCCGCTTCTTGTGGCTCTATGTGAATATCAGATGCATTTTGCAAGATAGCGTGTTTCAAAAGTGTATCAACGATACGAATCATCGGAATATCATCAGCCATTTTCTTAAGATCCTGTTCGTTTAACTCCGCACCATCAACGTTTGAAGGAATACTTTTAATATTACTTACATCCTCGGCAATAAGATCTCCAAACTCTGCTTTCAAACTTTTCTGGTATTGAAGTATTGCACTCTTCATTGAGTCATCATCTGTAAGTCTTGGCAGGATTTTAAGACCAGTTTTCTTTTTTACGAAATCTATAGCAGTAAGATCTTCTGTATCGAGCATGGCCACCTCCAATGTAGAGTCAGTTTTTTTGAAAGCAACGATATTGTGATTTCTTGCAATAGGTTCTGGAATAAGTGAAAGAACTTCAAATGGAAGTTTTTCTTTTTTCAGATCGACAAAAGGAATACCTAGTATATATGCCTGCATTCGACGCAAGTCATCTTCTGTAAGTTTACCCTTGTTTACAAGAGCTTTACCAATGTTCCCCCCCTTATCTTTGGTTTCTTTTTCAACCGCCTCAACATCTGCCTTTGAAACAAGGCCTGAGTCTAAAATAAAATCTTTTAATTGTTTTTCTTCAATGTGCATAGAAATTTATTACTAATATTGTAACAAATATTTTTTTTCAATGCTTAAAAAATGTGCACAATTTGACATTATTTTTTCAATAAGATAATTTTCGGTGGGAGTTACTGATGCAAATCTACATTGTCAGTATCAAGTCTACAGGTCGAGGAAGCTATATACTCGGACACATTGTCTCTGAGAGCAAAGAAGGTGCGCAGAAAATCGTGTTCGAATTACTGGTCGAGTCCGGCGTGCCCGAACATCGAATCGGTCAGCAAGTTACCGACAACACCACACTTCACATTGGAACACACGAAATCTCAATCACACCACTCGCGGAATTGACTCTCGCGAGAGCCGCTGCCCTGGTCGCCCTCATGTAGGGCGATCGTTTTTTATATTTGACAAGATATGTTAGTGGGTGTATTATATTGCTATTGAAGTTCGGCCACCCGGCCGGGCTCGTTTTTTTACCGGAGGTAAAAACATTAAAAAATAATTCAAGAACTTTCACAATTTGAGACAAGATCGCTTATAAATTTTGAAAATGCGAGGAGACTTACAAGGTAGTAAGGTGACGAGAATTTTAAAAATTTAGAAGATGAGATTGGACAAATTTGGAAGTTCTCACAAAAAATATGATAGATCTAAAGGTGGTCAGTTCAGTACTAGCACAGTTGGAAGAAGAAAGAGGAATCCCTCGAGAGAAAATCATCGAGGCTATTGAACTTGCTCTAGCAACTGCATATAAAAAAGAGTACGGAAAGAAAGGACAGATTATTAAAGCTAAATTCGACCTAAACTCTGGAAAAACAGAGATGTTTCAGGTTAAAAAAGTAGTAGACGAGTCTACTGTTGTAATGGACGAAGACGATCTACCAGAATTCGACCCTACAGCTGACCCAGAAACTCAGATTGACCTTTTCAACCCAGAACATCACATAATGATAGACGATGCCAGAAGAATAAAGAAGAATGTGGCTCTAGGAGAGGAAATGGTGTTCCCTCTTGAGTCTCAAGACGACTACAGTAGAATTGCTGCTCAAACAGCAAAGCAAGTTATTATGCAAAAAATCCGAGAAGCAGAAAAAGTTTCTGTACTTGGTGAATACGGCAAAAGAGAAGGTGAAATAGTTTCTGGAACTGTACAAAGAGTAGAGAGAGGAAACATATTCATCGATATGGGCCGAGCAACAGGATTACTTCCATATGAGGAACAAATCCCTGGAGAGAGATTTGGACAAGGAGAAAGAGTTCGAGCATATCTATATAGAGTAGAAGAGTCTGGAAAGGGTGTGTTTCTACGACTTTCTCGAAGTCATCCAAAGTTTCTAGAGAAACTATTTGAAGCAGAAGCTCCAGAAATCGCTAATGGAACAGTAATAGTAAAATCTGTAGCAAGAGAGGCGGGTAGTAGAACAAAAATAGCAGTTTCTTCAACAGATTCACACATTGACCCAGTAGGATCGATGGTTGGTCAGCGTGGAGTACGCGTTTCTACTGTTATGTCAGAGCTTGGAGGAGAGAAAATCGATATTATAGAGTGGAACGAAGATCCTAAGAAGTTTATTGAGGATGCACTTTCTCCTGCTAAAACTATAGAGGTAAAAATAAATGAAACAGAGAAACAAGCAACAGTTACTGTTTCTGAAGATCAACAATCACTAGCTATTGGTAAAGGAGGACAAAATGTTCGACTTGCAGCAAAACTAACTGGATGGAAGATTGATATTCAATCTGTACAAAAAGACTCTTCTGCATCTGAAGCAGAATCTGAAGTTAGTGAATAATTGTGATAGTATTAATTATTATTTAATTAAGTAACTAAATAAACATGAATCTTATAAAGGAAATCGACCCAGGCTCAGCCGACAAAATGAATGTAATTGTTGAGATTAACAAAGGTAGTAAAAACAAATACGAAATAGACAAAGAAACTGGCCTTATCATGCTAGATAGAGCAATGTATACTACACAGGACTATCCTTTTGATTATGGTTTTGTTCCTCAGACACTATGGGATGACGGTGATCCACTAGATGTGTTCATTCTAACAACAAATGCACTCTTCCCTGGAGTTTTAGTAAAAGTAAGACCGGTAGCAATCATAAACATGGTAGATGATGGTGAATCTGATGCTAAAATCATAGCAGTTCCCGCAAAGGACCCTAGATGGGATGATGTTAAGGATATAAGTGACATAAACAAACACACACTTAAAGAACTAGAGCATTTCCTAAAAACATACAAGAATCTACAAGACAAGGTCGTTGAAATAAATGGTATGGAAGGAAAGAATAAAGCAATGGAAGCTTTTGAAAAAGCTAGAGAGAACTATAAAAACTCAGGTAAATAAATAACAAAAAACCGCCAGTTAAATAAACAGGCGGTTTTTTTGTTACTAACAACTTACTGACAAAATATTTTTTTATGTTGTATAATTATTTCATTAAAATAATTAATAGGTAACTTTAGAAATGATGAAAAATTTTATATTAAATTCAATGATAATAACTTTGGCATTAGGCACTGCCCCAGTTGCTTTAGCGCAAGATACAGCAACACAAGTGGAAACCACAACAACCACAAACACGGGTGGAACTGTGCCACCAAGACCA
>JACCDV010287365.1_pt1 | contig 11880 bp, 11 predicted proteins | sample 7446131 | NCBI WGS metagenome assembly JACCDV01 (sample SAMN15323448, study PRJNA562643) | freshwater metagenome | isolation source: river surface water | place: USA:Blue River Watershed | collected 2017-08-17
GGTCATTTAGAAGTAGTGAAATGGCTGCGAGAAAATGGTGCTCCTTGGGGTCTACTCGCTATTGTAAAAGCAAGTAAGAATGGACATTTAGACATAGTGAAATGGTTGCAAGAAAATGGTGCTCCCGAATTATGAAAGAGCGTTTGTTAGAAAAATTGTGTTTAATTTTCTTTATTTAAATTAATGAAAATCTATATAATTCTTTTACTTTTGTTTGCATTGACAATGACAATGAATTTTCTTATCCAAAAAGAAAAATTTGAAATTAAAGAATATAATAGTAGTAATATTCCACTTTCAGGAAAAATGAATCAAGAAAATAAAGAACAAGATAAACTCAAAACAATTCCAACAAAACAATTTATTTTTAAATCCGATTCATTGTTCCCATCTTTAACAACACAGGAAACACAATTCATTGAAATTTTTTTAAAACAACATTTCCCAAAATTTCTTAGTATTGAAAAAATTAAAAAAGAACAACAAAATTATGTTAAAAGATATGATATTGTATTTCTTATATCTGATTCTTCCGGAGACCGTAATCATATTATTTTAACAAAAATTATTTTTAGTAACAATCATATGTTTTTTAATACATTAGAATATGGTGGGATGGTTTTTCCAAATGAATTACCATCTACGGATAAAAATGATAATTATTTTTTTATAAATCAATCATCTAATAAAATAACATTATTGGATCAACAGATTAATCAAGAATTAGACAAGTTTGAAAAAAGAAAGATTGAAATTTTATTAAGAAGAGGTCGAAAAGCATCTTAAAGTATAAAATTATAGTAATATATAAAATGGATATTGGCCCTCAAATAGATGATGATACTCTTATTTATATTCAAACTATACAGGGTAATTCAATACGTACGTTAGTAGAAGGATTAAAAGATGTGTTAATTGAAATTAATTTTGAAGTAGATGAAGAAGGAATAAAGGTAAAAGCATTAAATTCATCACAAAGTGTATTTGTGTTTTTAAAATTAGAAGCATCAAAATTTAATACATATATATGTAAACAAAAACAAATCTGGTCAATCTATATGCCTGATTTTTATAAATTTTTAAAAACTATGGGCAGAGATGATGTCTTAACATTTACTCAAACTAAAAATCATACAGAAAAAATTAATATTTATATTGATAATAGTGAAAAATCTTTACAGACAAAATACTCTTTAAATCTATATGATATCAATATTGAAACATATGAAGTTCCATCACAAACGTTTACATCTATAATTACTATTCCTTCACAAGAATTTCAAAAAATTTGTAGAGATTTATCTGTTTTATCAGATAAAGTAGAAATTACAAGTTTAAAAAATGTTCTAACATTTTATTGTAAAGGAGATATTGGCGAATGTACAAAAACAATTGGGGGTTCTGTGATTGAACAAGAAACAGGTGAAATTGTTCATGGAATTTTTTCATTAAATCATCTTGTTCAAATTACAAAATTTACAAGTTTATGTAATTCAATTGAATTGAAATTTAAGAAAAAGTATCCATTAGTAATTAAATATACATGCGCAGCACTCGGAGAATTAACAATTGCTTTAGCTCCTAAAATTACAGATGAATAAAATTGTCCAATATAAAAAATTTATGACACATTTCACATTGTAATTTATTTAATCCATTGCATTTTTCTTCGTGTTGTTGAAATTTTGTTTTGTAGAAAATGATTTTTCACATTTTGAACAAGAAAAATCTGGCATTTTTAAATAAATTAGAAAATAAAGTTTAAATTTACAATGTAAATAAAAAATTTTTCGTGGACCCCCCTTAACTTTTGGTACCATCGAGGGTTTTAAAAAAAAATGTTTAATAAAAGCATTTAAAAAAAAGTCTACTTTAACCAAAAGTCCACTTTTCATTTTTCATATTTTTGTTTTAATTATTTATTTTATTTATAGAATATATAGAATATTTCATAAATGGATTTATTAATTGTAACATTATGGATAATTGGTATTATGATTTCTCATTTATTGTTAAAACGTGTTGTTGAAATTGATAATATGAATAAACAACTTATGAAAGAAAAAATTCAAATTGCGAAAGAAGAACCAGAACAAGAAATATCAGAAGAAGAATTAAAACAAGAATTACTTGATTATGTCATTTCTCAAGAATATCATAATCCTCAACCTGATATGAAAATTATGACAGAAATTGGTATTCCAAAACCAGTTGATACTACCAATGTCATTCAAGAATTTAAACAAGATAGAGATATAAATACAGGTACTTTTGGTTCTTTACAAGCTTATGAAGAAAATAATTTTGCCCCATTATAAGATATTTAACATATTTTTAGAAATGGTCGAGTTTGAATTAAATCAAAAATATTAAATTACAATCATATCTGAACGATATATTGTTTGCCATTCTGATGGTTTCCTAAAATTAGGATTAAACCAATTTTTGGGTGCTATGTTAATTCTATTTGTATTATCTCTTAAATAAGTTCCAAACCATGAGAATGTACTATTAGCTATAATATTATGGTCACACATATTCATAAAATATAAATCTGTCACTGCATTATTTCCATCCATATATATAATATTTTTATTATTAAAAAATGCTTTTTTACACCAATCAATATCATCTGAAAATATAACAAATGTATATACATTATTCATTTCATATACAGTTGAAAATCCTAATTTTTCTGCCATTAATTTTAGAGCTGTATTGTAGTATGATACTGGTAAAACAACATGGGCATGTTGTAAGTTAACATAATCACCTCTGCGTACATGAATTCCAATTGTTGGTTTATTAAATTCTTTAAGATTTAAATCTTTATTGTAATCTAAAAATAAGTCTACAATTTCTTGTTTATATTTAGAAAAATATTGTTCACTTTGAAAATAACCAAAAATTTCCATATTTTCACGTAATGGAAATTTTTGAATGTTCATACCATTTTCACGGAAAATATAATCTATTTCTTTTGGTTTTGAAGAAACTTGAGGAATTTTACGAAAAATTGTTTTAAACCAATCATTTTCATCTTGTCTATGTGTAATAGTTGAAGTTTGATTACTAATATAATACAAGTGTTTTCTCTCTTTTGCTAATGCATATAAAGTACAGATTTGAAAAGCAATATTACCTAAACCACCCAAAGATTGACAATATAACATAATATATTTAAGTATATGTGATTGTATTTACACCCCTTTTTTCTAAACGAATAATATATGACACATAAAAACACATAAAGCTGAATTAAGAACAAAAAACATTTCAAGAGTGTAAATAAAATCTTTGATTAAAATAATGTCATCAATTCTTTTTGATAATAATTATATTTTAAACCAAAAACAACAATTATTAATTGCTTTTACAAGATTAATTGGATTTACATCTTTAGAATATTCAAATTATCTGTCTTTTTTTCAGATTCAAAATGAAGAAATTGAAAAAAAAGTTATAGAAATGTTACCAGCTCTCAGAACAGTATTTAAAACATATCACATACGAAGTATAACACATCGTAGAAATGATAAAAGATTTGTTTTAAATTTACTTAGACAATTATTAAAACATATGAATTATAAATTAGAATCTCGAACATATCATTTAATGAAAAATGGAAGATTATCATCTTCTATGAAATATAGAATTGTTCCAATAATTATGTAAAATATCTATAACACAATGTTTGTTATAATGTTCTCTTAAAGCATCGGCAAATGATTTACGTTTTAATTCTTCTCTATTTAACTTTGTTGGCATTTTATCTAAAAGAATATCATTTTCATTCATATACATATATTTTTCGCGAGATATAATAAAACAAGACCCCATTTTTGCTTTCCAATATAAATTTTCATTATCGTCTGATAAAAGTAAAATATCTCCTGACTGTAAATCAATATCACCTTTTATTATTTTTATTCCTTCTTTTGACGATATATTTCTCATTTTTTTCTTATTATTTTTACTACAACCATAAATAGTCATTGTCATTTGGGGAAATTGTTTCTTAATTGTTTTAAAAATTTGTATTATTTTCATAAAATTTGTTTTATTTGTTTGAGTAATGATATTCCAAGGTATTGGGTTTGTATCTTGAATTTCAAAATTATGTTTTCTATTACCATTACTTAAAATAATCATATTTTTTGGATTATAAACAATTTCATATTTATCACAAAATTTATCACAAATTTCTTTGGTATCAAACAAGATTAAATTTATATATCTTGACATATTTGTTAAAAGCGCTTTACCTTCCCACGGAATAGTATATTCCCCTTGACCAAGTTCAGGAGGACACCAATCACATTTCCATTGATAATCTAATGTATCTTTTGTCATCCATAGAATTACATTGGGTTTAATAACGGGTTGATCTATAAAAAAAGTAATATCATTTTTTAATAAAACTTGGTGTGTTGGTAATAATGCATATTGGTGTTTAGGAATAAATATTTTATTATTAATTTTTTGAATTGTTTTATATTGTTCTGAACAATAAAAGAATAAATAATTTGGAATTTCATTTAATAATTGATGTTCTGGGCCATAAAAACATATTGTGGGTTTTACAACTAACCATTGATTAATTTTTTCTATACTTAAAGAACATTCACTTGGATATAAATATCGTATTCTCCAAGAATGTTTATTATAATAAATTGCTTGTTTTCTAATAAGATATTCATCATCTGTAATATATAAAATATCCCAATTTTTATTTTGAATATCAATATCATTATCATTATCATACGGGTTTAATCTTACTTCTGGTTGAACATGAATATAATCATAATCATTAGCTAAATGACAATTTTTTAAAAATTCAATAACTTTTTGTTGGTCTTTTTGAATATATTGACATCTTAATTGACTTTTAATTGATTGGGCAAAATAATTGGCTTTTGTAATAAATAATTGACGATAATCAACATAAGCATTTTCAATACTACTAAATTCGGGCCTTTGGTAAGCTATCATAGGATAAACACCGTATGTTTTATTGCGTTGATGATGAATAAATTTTGCATAAAACATATCTACAGCTTTTATAGTTTGGGTAAAAAATGGTTTTTCAAATTCATTCAAATCTTGAAATTCGGATATATTCCATTCTTGGTCTATATAATTTAAAAATATATCATATACTGTATTTTTCATAATATAAGCATGTGTCGTTAAACCAGACTGTATTTGTAATATCTGGTCTCCAACACGATGCCCCCTATTAATATGATATCCAAGATAAAACATATCAAAAAATTTTGGAATATGTATTGGTTTCATATTTTGGATCGAATTCATATCAAATACAATATCATCCTCTATAACTAAAATATATTCTAAATTATTATTTTTTGCATATTGAATAACTTTTTTATGAGAATCTTTACAACCTTCAACCCCACCCTGTGGATGTAATTCTGTTAAAAAAAATTTTACAGGTAATCCAATTTTATTACATTCTTTTATAGTTTGTTTTCTTCTTTGTTCTTGTTCAATTAAAGAGATACAAATAGCATATGGAATTGTTAAATTGAATTTTTTAGATAAAAGATTCATTTTCGTTTAGAACGTTTTTCTTTTTTACAAAATAACTATAAAATGGATTCAAAGCAGTTATCAATTCTAATCGCATTTCTTGGTATTGGAATAATATATATGTATTGGAAATTCTATACAAAAAATCAACTATTAGAACAACAAATATATTATTTACATAATCATATTCAACAATTAACACCTATGTCTACTGAAAATGAAGATAAAGAACAAATAAATTATGGTTATGAAGAAGTAAGTGAAGAAGAGGAAGAGGAAGAGGAAGAGGAAGAGGGAGAGGGAGAGGAAGAACCAAATGGAATTGAACAATATGAAGAAACAAAGGGTTTAATGGATATTCAAGAAGCTAAAACACCAGCAGAAGATATTATTATTACTAAAACAAGTCATTGTCAACATATTTTACAATCTGGTAAAAACAAAGGCTCTTCATGTGGAAAATCGACAGCTGATAATGGATATTGTAAAAATCATTCTACATTAGTTCCAGAACCATTAATCAATGACAATTAATTTTTCTTTATAAATAATATATATGGAGACAGAAGATATTATTAAATTGATTGTTGGAATTGTATTAATTTTAATTGCTATATCTATGATATACGTTCTTTCTTTTACAGAAGTTACATCTATTTTATCAAGTGTCTCTTGTCTTGTTGGAATCACTTTGATTCTTTTTTCATTTGATTCGATTGAAACAAAGATTCTAAATTTATTTGTTTGAATATATAAATGAACAATAGAATTATAGCAACAGATAATACTGCTGATTGTCCTGTTAAATGGGATGGTTCAAGAACATTTACGGATTGGAGATTATCAAATGATTTTAATAATTATACTCAACACAATGTATCTAATAATAACGAATATAGATTATTTCTTCAACGCAATGGTGAAAGACTAATTAATCAACAGATGAATAATACATATTCATTAAATCAATGTACTACTTGTGATATACCTCAAGATGCTCCATTAACAAATGTAGAACCCAATGATGTAGGAACTTTATTCCAAGCATATGGACAACAAGAAGAAACACTATTAAATATTCCTCAACCAACAACGCCTATGACAACAACAGATGTAGAACCAATGTCATTCGAAACACAATATGAACCGGTTGGTTAAAAAAACTTGTTTTTATCTTTAATATAAAAATAATTTTTTTTGTTTTAAACATAATGATGATTGACTAAACGCTGTAGATTAAAATAATTTACCTTTTCATTGCCTACAACTTTTGCAAGTTCTGTGGCGAGTTGGTCAGAAGTCCAACCTTTATTTACTCCCTTTACTCGCAGAGCTTCTTGTAATTCTTTTTGATTTCGGAGCTTACTGAGATCTAAAATCTTCTTAAGTTTACTATCAGGAACAATCTCGCGCTTATTTTCTGGATTTTGAAGATTATGTTCTCGAATATATGTATGAATATACTGATTTACTTCATTACGACTCATATTTTCACCTTCTGACTTTCCACAAAACTTTAACAATTCAGATGATACAGAGACAGTTTTGGTAAAACCATTTTGATTTTGCGTATCTCGCGATACTCGTTTACGAGAACGACGACGGAGTTTTTTTGATTGACTAGATAATGTCTTTAATTCAGATTGAAATGTAGTCATAGTATCTCGAACATATTTTGTAAATTCTTTTAATGAATCCATTAATGAAGAAAATTTAAGATCTACACGCTCTTCTTCTGACATTGTAATTTCTTCAACAACTTCTGTTGCAACTTGTTCAGCAACTTGTTCAACTTTATTTTCTACACTTGTTTTCGATTTCGATAATGATTTCTTACTCATTGTATATTATATATATATTAAGTAATTCTTTTTTAAATACTTTTTAATCGCATATATTAACACCGATTATTTTTTAACATACTATAATAATATACAAAGATGCCAAATGCTACAAGTGGTACTTTAAAGGATAGTTCGTTAACTTCATTACAAGTTATAGGAGGAGCACATAGTGATAAAGCAACAAATGGTGCCTTAACTGTTAAAGGGGGTGTAGGTATTTCAGAAAATTTAAATGTTGGTGCAGATTGTTTCATAAATGGTAATTTAGAACTCCCTGGTTCTCTATCTGTTGGTATAATTTCTATATCTAATGGTTCACAACCAGATTATGTTTTAACAGCTCTTGATACATCGGGTAATACTCAATGGAAACCAAATTGGATAGGAATATCTGGAAAATTACATTATTATGATAATATTTCAATTGGTACAACAGATACACAAGAATTATTTACACTTTACGGTGATTCCTATATTAATGGTACTATTAAAGTACCTAATATTTTAACTATCCATGGAAATTTAGGTATAACAGGTTCTTTTCAAACACAAGACGGAGCTTTTCTTTTTCCAGGAGTTACAGATACTCTGGTTGGTGTATCATCGTCTCAAAATATTTCTAATAAAACAATTGTTTTACCAACAATTTCAGGAAATATGGATTTTGCTTCAAGTGGAAAAATTATAAATCTAAATACACCAACCAATGAAAATGATGCTACAACAAAGGCTTATGTTGATAATTTAATTAATGGACTTGATTGGCAAGATAGTGTTATAAGTAATACAATTATGATACCACCATTGTCTCCAACCATAAAAAATCGTTATATTATTCCTATTGGTGCTACTGGAGTTTGGGTAGGTAATGATAATAAAATAACAGAATGGAATGGTTCTTCATGGATTTATATTACACCAAATGAAGGTTATGCATGTTTAGTTGAAGATATCGATAAACAATATAATTTTAATGGAACTTCGTGGGTTTTATTTGGTTCTTTAGTAAATCATAGTTCTCTCATTGGTTTAACAAATGATGAACATCTACAATATGCATCTTTGCAAGGTCGTACAGGAGGTCAACAATTTTATGGTGGAACAGAATCTTCAAATAATTTAATCTTAGAATCAACAACACATGCAACTAAAGGTGTCATATCATTGCAACCAATTAGTGGTAATGTTGGTATAGGTATTACTTCCGCTTTATATCAATTGCATATTTCACAAAATTTAATAAATACACACCAATTAGTTGTTGAACAAAATAACACTTCTGGTCAAGCTGGTTTTAGACTTCATCATAAAAATGATACGGCAATTGGATTTAATATCCAACAAAATACAGTAGGTCAAGTGAATATTACACAGACATCAACAAGTGGTCATGTTCATTTTTTTAATAAAGGAACTTCTTCGGATTATCGGTTTCATAATACAAACTCTGATTTAGAAAGATTTGCAATTCTCAGTGACGGGACTATTTCTATTAATAAGGATTTAAGTTTTATTGATCCAATAACTAATAAAATTATATTTACGAATGAATTAATTTTAAATTCAAATTCCCAAGATTTAATTTATATTGGAAGTACAGGAAATCTTGGGTTGGGAATAGCTCCTACAAATCAATTACAACTTACTAAAAGTGCTCATATTGGAGAAAATTTATATTTAGGTACTACAGGTTCTGGTATTAGAAATAATTTAGAAATTTTTTCTACAAATAATTTAATCTTTTCAACATCAGGAACACAAAAACTTATTATTGGTACAACGGGTTATGTTGGAATTAATTCTACAACACCACAAGATATCTTAGACATTGTAGGTAATATAAGAGTTAGTGGAACAATAAACCAAGCTACTAAAAGTTTTACACTTCCTTCAACTACAACTGATACACTTGTTGCAAGAACATCAACTGATACATTAACTAATAAAACATTTGTTGATAATTCAACTTTAATCGTCGATGAAGGGAATTCTACAAAATCCTTGGATTTTTCACTTGGTGGAGCTTCTATTAATTCTAAATTAACTATTTTAACAGCACATTCTGATAATAGAACTATTACAATTCCGGATATTACTGATACTTTGGTTACCTTGACAGCCAATCAAACATTAACAAATAAAACATTAACATCACCTACTATTTCTACCATTGTAAATAGTGGAACAATAACAATACCTTCAACTACCGATACATTAGTTGGACGAAATACAACAGATACTCTAACTAATAAAACACTTGCATCTCCAAATTTTACAGGTAATCTATCTATGGCTAATGCAACATATCTTTCAACTGACCAAATTAAGGCAAGAGATGCTGATGGTTTATTATTAACAGATGATAGTAATAATGGTATTTTTATTCAAGATGGGGGTAATATTGGTATTGGTATTTCAACTCCTACTGCTATATTAGACGTTAATGGTGATGCTAAATTAAGTAATAATGCTTTATTTGTTCAACATAGTTCTAATTATGTTGGTATTAATAAAAATAATCCATCTACCAACTTGGATGTCAATGGTTCTGTTTTTATTGAAAACAATCTTTCTATTAATGGAAATTTAAATGTAAACGGAACTATGACAACTATTAATTCAAGTACTATTAGTATAGATGACCCGTTAATTCACTTGGCAAAAAATAATAATGACAATCTTGTTGATATTGGTTTATTTGGCACTTATATTGAAGGTGGTATTACAAAATATACTGGTTTTTTTAGAGATGCTTCAGATATATCACAAGTATATCGTTTATTCAAAGGTTTACAAGAATTGCCTACTACTATAGTTAATATTGCTGGAACAGGATATGATAAAGGTGATTTATATTTAGGAAATTTAGAATCAAATTTTCTTACTATTGGTACATTTGCATCTTCTTATCCATTATTAATAAATAAATCTGTCTCCAGTAATTGGTCACAACGAATTACAAATAATTTAACAAATGTTTATTTAGGGCATTCTGACGGTTTAGGTATTAATGTCAATACATCTTCGACATCTGATTCATCATATATTGCGTTATTTGGAAATACAACTCATTCAAGTGCTTTAAGAGTTCAAAATAATGGTTTAGTAGGTATCCGAACATCATCACCAACAGAAATATTAGATGTCTATGGAACAGCAATTGGAGATGGTGCAAGAATAGGAAATGCAAAGATTGGTGTTTGGGAAGGTGGTATAAATTTTACAGCATTTACGCATGAAACTGTTCAAGAAACAACAACAAGTTATGCAATTAAACAATTAAATACTGGCGAAACCTATATTAATACAGCGTCTACAAAACCATTACATTTTCGAAATAATGATGTTGATCAAATGGTTATCGATGCGTCTGGGAATGTTGGTATTGGTACTGACTCGCCATCAACAAAATTGCATGTTGCAGGAGGTACTTTAGTAACACTTGATTTAGATGTATATGGTAATTTAAATATATTAGGTCAAATTAATGCAGTATCTGCAGAAACAATACAAGTATCAGACCCTATATTCAAATTAGCATCTGGAAATACCTTAGATTTAATAGATACAGGTTTTTATATGCAATATGGTATAAGTGGTGGAATAACTCAAGGAATTCGTTATTCTGGTATTATTCGAGATAGTGAAGATGGTATGTTTAAAATTTTCGAAAATTTAGCTGTAGAGCCAGGAACGACTCAATTAGACCCAAGTTTTCAATATGCATCATTTGGTGTAGGAGATTTAAATATTATATCTGGAACAACTGAAGGTAATTTAAATATTAAATATGGTACAGGAAGTACAGGAGCTATAAATTTTTATGAAAATAATGTTCTTGATCATCGATTTTTAGGTAAAGATAATACCTTATATATTGATACGGGTAGTGAAATTATTTTTCGAAAATTAGATACAACTGAATTATGTCGTGTTGACCAAGTTGGTTTATCTGTTGCTGGGACTTTTACAATTAATGATTTAGGGATTACAACTAATTTAACAAGTCATCAAAATACGTTTCTTAATAATACATTTTCAGTAGGTACAATAACTACTAATCAATTAAGTATTACAGGAAATTTAAAGATAACTAATGGAGCTCAAAATGGTTATGTGTTAACATCTGATGCTTCTGGCAATGCTTCTTGGGCCGTAAGTAATTCTACGGCTTCTCTAATTAAAGATGCAAATGAGGATACAAAAATAACTACTGAACAAAGTGCAAATGAAGACCAGATACGATTTTTTACAGCTAATAACCAACGTATGCATATTGGTTCAACTGGATTTATAGGCATTGGTATTACTACGCCAACACAACAATTACACGTTGCTAATAATGCATTAATTGATGGGGGTAATTTATTTTTAGTAAGTACTAGTCAAAAGATTGCTTCTAATGGTAATGATGTATTGATTCATACAAGTGAAACTGAACGTATGCGTATAGGTATAACCGGAAATGTTGGTATTGGAACAA
>JACCDV010908498.1_pt1 | contig 11880 bp, 9 predicted proteins | sample 7446131 | NCBI WGS metagenome assembly JACCDV01 (sample SAMN15323448, study PRJNA562643) | freshwater metagenome | isolation source: river surface water | place: USA:Blue River Watershed | collected 2017-08-17
GTTGTTGAGACATCAGCATGTCCCAGCAAAAGCTGAACGACTCGCAGGTCCGCTCCATGATTTAATAAATGGGTGGCAAACGCGTGCCTTAATACATGAGGCGAAAGATTGACCGTAATACCCGCCTCTTGCGCGCAATGCTTAATGCGATGCCAAAAAGTCTGACGCGTCATCCCTTGCGCCTGATTACTTAAAAATAAGACATCTGATTTTTGATTTTTTAATAAATCTTCTCGCGCTTCGGCGACATAACGTTGCACCCACATCAACGCCTCTTCCCCCATGGGAATCAGCCTTTCTTTTCCGCCTTTGCCCAACACCCGAATCACGCCCTGCCTCAAATTTAATTGATTGATTGTCGTATTCACTAATTCAGAAATTCGAAGACCGCAGGCATACAATACTTCAAGCATAGCGCGATCCCGAAGGCCAATAGATGTCGTGATATCTGGCGCTTCTAATAAATTCAAGACTTCTTCTTCACTCAATGTTTTGGGAAGCGAGCGTCCAACTTTAGGATTCGCAATCGATAAAGTCGGGTCTTTTTTGATTTTTAATTCTCTCAACGCCCATCGATAAAATCTTCGCGCACAGGCTAAAAATCTTGCATTGGAGCGAGCTTGCCGACCCTGTCCCAGCGAGTCTTCTAGATAACGCATTAAATCTCGCCTGGATAAACTTAAGAGCGTTTTTTCTTTGGACTCCGCCCATCGCATTAAATTAATTAAATCTTGACGATAAGAACTCAGTGTATTTTTACTCACCCCTCTCTCTAGCCAAAAGGTATCGCAAAACTGTTCAATAATGGGATCGATCAGATCTATAGACGGTATAGACTCTATAGACTGGGAGCCGTCCTCAATCTTTTGTGAGATCTCCATCGCCTATTCACTCCTTAAAAATAAAAAAATCTAAAAATAAAAAATCTAAAAAAATCAGATATCAGGAGATTGCTAATTCAGCATTATTTTTATAAATAATTTTTTATAAATTATTTTTAATAATATGAACCCACAAAAGTTCGCAGGAATTTGCAGGAAAACGCCTTTACTCTTTTTTTTTCGTTCATAGAATCCCCGAAAAATTAAAAAATTAAAATATAGGATGTCACATTATGGCCGGTTTATTTTCTGATTCAGCTTCTGGACCCTCCGCCCCTCCCAGCACAGCTCGCAGCGCATTTTCTACTCTCTCAGATCCTGGCAGCAGAATGCCTCGTATTTCAACCCTGATGAGCCTAACATCAGAGACAACCTCTTCGACTGATCTTCGATCACCCGAGAGCCACCCAGACTCACCCCCTCAAATCGCTCGAGCACTCGGCAAAACTCCTTCTCAAGAAATTGAGGAGCTTCTATCAAAACTTAGGGTTGCAACCAAAGAACTTGAAAAAATAGCTTCACCCTCTCCTTCGGACTCCGACTTTTCTGAGACTCGATCCGCGTCCACTTCCATCATATTTCAAGAACTTAAAGCTGAAATTGCAGAAGATTTTTTCAAAACAGTCTTGGAATTAATCAAAAAAAATGATCTGTCAGTCATTGCTAAGTTTCTTTGTAAGGCTGAAGAAGAAGGATTTACACTGTCAAAAGATCAAATCGCTGAGTGTTTGGACCGCATCCCCTTGGAAAATAGAAAATTATTTTGTTACTTCGAATCACAAAGCGGTACTTCTGCTCGCCCAAGCTCTCCTAGCTGCAAGCGCAAGTCACCTTTGAGCACAGATTCGAGCACAGATTCGAGCGCAGAAATAAGCGGAGATCTCATGGCCAGCGTCCCTTTCGCAAAAAGTTATTGGACGGGTCTAGAAAATCCTGTTTTAGTCACAGAAATCCCGGCTTTAACATAAATAATATATTGGCGGATGACGCTTAAATAATTACTCTCGAGGCTTTTAAAATCCTCGAGAGTTTGGATATGCCTATTTCTCCCCTGCAATACACCGCTCAAGGCGAATATATTTTCGGCGTTCAAGAGTTAAATTTATCTGCAAAAAATTTCCTCGAAAAACAATTTGGCTCCGTGTGGGTCAGAGGCGAAATTTCAAATCTTTCAAAACCCGCTTCCGGACATTATTACTTTACGCTCAAAGACCCGTCAGGGCAGATCCGTTGCGCTTTTTTCAAACCACATCAGTTAAAACAGACCAGTCTCAAGACCCTAAAAGAAGGCCAACAGGTATTAGTCAAAGCCAAAGTGACAATTTATCCGGAACGAGGGGATTATCAGCTAATTATTGAAGAAGCCTTAGAAATGGGCGCGGGACTGTTACAACAGCAATTTGAAGCCCTCAAAGAGAAGCTTAGCAAAGCAGGGTTATTTGATAGTCAGCATAAAAAACCTATCCCCAGATTTATCACCCGTCTCGGGATTATCACCTCTCAAACCGGCGCGGCGCTTCAAGATATCCGGCAAGTCTTAGCCAGGCGATTTCCCCTCATGCAATTAATTATTTACCACAGTTCCGTCCAGGGCGACCCAGCCCCCCTCGAGCTTATTCAAGCGCTCCGAACCGCCCAGCTTGAAAATCGCGTTGATGCGATTTTAATCACTCGAGGAGGCGGCTCTCTCGAAGATTTATGGGCCTTTAATCACGAATCTCTCATCCATGAAATTTATCAATGCAAGATTCCCGTGATCAGCGCTGTTGGCCATGAAATTGACTTTACTTTATGTGACTTTGTTTCAGATTTAAGAGCCCCCACTCCTTCGGCAGCAGCTGAAATGATCAGCCCTAACCAAGATGATTTATGGCTCTTTCTGGATCAAAGCCAGCGTTACTTAAATCAAGCTATTGCCAGAGTGCTTTATCGCCATGATGAGAAATTAAATCATTTCAGAAAAAGATTAAAACACCCGAAAGAATTACTCACACAAAAACAATTCAAATTACACTATTTAACTTCGCTTATTCACAAAAATATCCACAACATAAAGCTTGAAAAAATAAGAGCACACATGGAAATTGAGAAGAAGTTTTTTGCGATATCCCCAGGTGAAAAGATCTCAAGAATTAAAGAAATTTTCTTACTAAAAGAATCTCAAATAAATTCCAAGATGAACCAAATAATTTCCAATAAAAAACAATATTTTGCTCTTCTTTTGAGACAACTTGAAACCCTCAGCCCACTCAAAACTCTTTCTCGAGGTTACTCCATCGCCACCGACCCCCTCACCCAAAAAATCATTACCCGAGCAAATACCGTGACAGCAGGAGAGATCATCCATCTCAAACTTTTTGAAGGTTCATTGGAATGCCGGATCGAGAAAGTTCAAACGCCTGGATATAATCGCGCCCACAAAAATTGAGGATAATTTCACTGTGAATTTAAAAAACATCTTATTCGGCAAAAGCTTAGACCCTTTTAAACCTGGCTTATTTAAACACGTGGCTCTGGTTTCTTTATTTGCATGGATAGGCCTCGGTGCCGATGGTCTTTCTTCTTCTTGCTACGGCCCAGAGCAAGCGTATTTAGCCTTAGGAACTCACACGCATCTGGCATTATTTATTGCCATCGGGATTGTGGTTTCAATTTTTATTATTGCCATCGGTTACAACCAAGTCTTAGAACTTTTTCCGACAGGCGGCGGCGGATATAAAGTCGCCACCCAATTATTAGGAAAACACGCCGGGGTACTCTCAGGATCTGCTCTATTAGTCGACTATGTATTAACCATTACTATTTCTGTCGCCAGTGGCATGGATGCACTGTTCAGTTTTTTTCCCCTCAGTTGGCAAAGCAATAAACTCATCGTCGAAGTCCTCTGTATTTTGATTTTAATTTTCTTAAATCTCAGAGGCATGAAAGAATCGATTAAGATTTTACTGCCCATTTTTTTAGGGTTTGTATTCACCCATCTTGCGCTCATTATTTATGGAATCGCAAACCATCATGCAGGCTTTATGGCAACGACTCATGCGGCCATGGCAGAAACCTCCAGCCTTTCTGCAAGTATGGGCCCGGTTGTTCTGATTGCCTTTGTTTTACATGCTTATTCTCTGGGTAGTGGAACGTATACGGGTCTTGAAGCCGTTTCAAACAACGTCAGCAAACTTGCCGAACCTCGCGTTCATACCGGCAAAATCACCATGTTTTATATTGCCCTTTCTCTATCATTGGTTGCGGGGGGCATTACCCTGCTTTATTTACTCTGGAATGCTCAGCCTGAAGCAGGAAAAACCTTGAATGCCGTTGTTTTTGAAAATATTTTAGGCCCCTCGTCTTGGGGACAAACGGGACTGATTATCACTTTACTTTTTGAAGCTGGAATTTTAATCGTTGGTGCCAATACAGGCTTTTTAGCAGGCCCGGCTGTCTTAGCGAACATGGCGCAAGATAATTGGCTCCCTCGCAAATTTAGACTGCTCTCGAGTCGGCTCGTGACTGGTAATGGCATTATTTTATTTGGTATTTGCGCCATCCTTGTTCTTTTATTCAGTGAAGGAAAAGTCGATTGGCTGGTTGTGCTTTACAGCATTAACGTGTTCATTACTTTTACGCTCACCATGCTTGGACTTTCTGCGCACTGGATTCGTCATCGCACCAAAGTCTCACCCAAATGGATTCAGCATTTTTTAGTGGCCGCCTTAGGATTTATCGTCACGGCTTCTATTTTAATCATCACGATCCTCACGAAATTTAGCGAAGGAGGATGGGTGAGTCTTGTGATTACTTTTGGTGTCATTGGCTTTTGTTATGCCGTAAAACATCACTACCTCAAAGTCAGCAAAATCTTAAAACTCATTCAAGTCGATCTTGCCCCCCCTCTTAAAAACATAACGCTTCACGCTCCAGCATGCCACTCTGAGGCCGAAACTGCAGTGATTTTAATCGATGAAAGCAAAGCAACCGGGATGCATACGCTGTACTGGATTATTCGACATTTTCCACAACATTTTAAAAATTATGTTTTCGTCAGTGTCGGACAAGTCGATATTAAAAGCTTTCAAGGAACCCATGCGCTCAAAGCAATGACGAAACAAGTCGAGGCAAACTTGGATTATTTCGTCAAATATTGTCACCAACATCAATTGGCGTCGAAAAGCTATTCTGCTTACGGGCCAGATATCCTACAAAAACTCATGGAAATCACGGATAAAATTAGAGAAGACTTTCCCAATCATATTTTCTTTGCCGGCCAAATTAGCTTCTACCATGACTCCTGGTTTAAGAGAATTTTGCACAATGGCGTGGCGTATAGCTTTCAACGTCGACTGCATTCTTTAGGCGAGCAAATTGTCTTACTCCCCATGCGAATCAAAGCATAATTAAAGCCTAATTAAAATTTAAGCATGCTTTTTGAGCTGATCTAAGTGCTCTTTGACTGGACCAAAAGACTTTCGATGCTGGGGAGTAATTCCTAATTTAATAATCGCTTTTCGATGCAAAACCGTCGGATAACCTGAGTTTTCAGCGAAGCCATACCCTGGGTAACTTTGATCCATTTTTTGCATCCACCGATCTCGAGTCACTTTTGCAACAATGGAAGCTGCAGCAATTTCTAACACCTGCCCATCTCCGCCAATCATGGCTTGAGTGGGGTACTCCCATTTGGGGACTTTGGGCAATTGATTACCATCCACCCAAATTCCTGTCGGTGTCAGCGTTAAATTTTCAATCGCTCGCTTCATGGCAAGAAAACTTGCCTGCAAAATATTGATCTCATCAATTTCTTCAGCAGACGCCGAACCGATACCGACAGCCAAGGCATGAGCCATAATTTTTTCGTAGAGTATTTCTCTTTTTTTGGCAGTTAATTTTTTAGAGTCATTCAATCCAGAAAGATTTTTAAGCATGCCTCCTTCGGCATCCCAATCTGCAGCGTTCAGGATAACCGCTGCCGCCACCACTGGGCCAGCTAAAGGACCCCGACCGGCCTCATCCACTCCTGCAATGTTATTTCCAGCAAGCATTAACATGTTTCTCAAGGCTCCCTCATCAAAATTTTCAAAACAAGTTCTGAATTGCTTCTGCAGCAATTGTTCCAGACGCTAAGGCTAACTCTCGATGGATCTGCTCAAACGCAGCTAAGACATTATTTTGATATTTATTTTGATATTTATTTTGATTTTGATAATCACTCGCAGCAACGTCTGAAGATCTCTCTAAATTTAAATCTAAATTTAAATCTAACGGCTCTGCATATTGAAAATAACGAAAATATTTCCATTGATTCAGTAAGGCGTGTTTTAAATGCTCTACTGTCGCGTCATCCTGAATAAACTCAGGCATTAAAACGGGCAAATCATACGCCCAATGCGCTAATAAATTAGGCAACCCAATATAGGGCACATGGACTAAAGCGCGAGAGATCGCATAAGTCACCATATCGGTTTTATAGGCAATCACGGTCGGCTTTTTATAAAGCATCGCCTCAAGCGTTGCCGTCCCGGAAGCTACTAAAGCAATATCAGCCGAGGCCAAGACTTGTCCGGCTTTCTGATTAAAGCAAAAGATTCCCAAGGCTTTAATTTTTTCTTCAAACGGTCGAATAATGTCCCATAACCCAGGGTTCGCCACAGGCAAAACGCCCATTAAGTCTCTCGAATTTTTTTTAAATTCTTTTTTCACTTCAGCAAAAGCGTCTAAAAACAAGGGCAATAATCGAGAGACTTCTTGCCTTCGACTCCCCGGCAATAAAGCGATCAATGGGGTATTTAAGGGCAAATTTAAGGCTTTTCTCGCATCAGCAGAATCCACATGCATTGGAATTTGATGCGCCAAAGGATGTCCAACAAAAGCCGCTTTATGCCCAATTTTTTCGTACATCTCTGGTTCGAATGGCAAAATACATAAAATCAAATCCGTACAGGCTTTCAGGTCATAAATGCGATCATATCGCCACGCCCATACAGACGGACTGACGTAGTGAATAATCTTGAATGGCTTGAATAAACCCTGAGTTTTTTCTTTTAATTTTTTCTCTACGCGCAAATTAAAATCAGGGGCATCAATGCCAATATAAGCATCTGGAGCGTATTCCATCACTTTTTTAATTAGAGCGTTATAAAGCGAAATCAAACTCGGCAGCCGAGACAGTACACCAAACCATCCCATCACTGAGAGGGTATCCATCTCAAACCATGAAATTAGGCCGGCTTTGATCATTTTGGGGCCGCCTATTCCCACAAATTCTGAACCAGGAAATTTTTGTTTTAAGGCCAAGATCAGATCTTCACCGAGGATATCTCCTGAAGCCTCACCTGCCACTAAAACAAATTTCATCTGACAATTCCACGAGTAGAATGCTCTAGAAATTCACGAAAAGGCCGAACAACGGCATCCTCTTCTTCTAGTTTTTTCAAATGCTCTATCGCATCGACTACTTTCAGCCCTTCTCGGTAGACGGCTTTGTAAGCTTTTTTGAGAAATTCGATTTGACTGGGCGTAAACCCTCGACGCTTGAGCCCTTCTGAATTTAATCCACAGACGGAAAGATTGCTGCCTCCATTGCCCACCAACATCACAAAAGGAGGAACATCTTTGGTCACTAAGGCTCCATGAGAAATAAAGGCATGACTGCCGACTTGAACAAATTGATGCAAAGCGCAAAAAGCACTGATAATTACATGATCACCAATCAATACATGCCCTGCGAGGGTCGCCGTATTGGCACAGACAATATCATTGCCCAAGATACAATCGTGAGCGACATGCACATAAGCCATCAACAAATTTCTAGACCCAATTTCCGTCAGCCCTTTATCTTGAACAGTCCCCCGATGAATCGTCACTGATTCACGAATTCGATTATCATCGCCAATAATTAAAGCCGTTTCTTCATTGGCATATTTTTTATCCTGGGGCGACTCCCCAATAGACGCAAACTGATAAATTCGATTATTTTTCCCAATGGTCGTTTTTCCAGTAATAACAACATGCGGACCCACCCAGGTCCCTGAGTTTATTTTTACCTGAGGGCCAATAATAGAATAGGGCCCGATTTCGACATCAGAAGAAATCTCTGCTTTAGAATCAACTATCGCCGTTGGATGAATCACTCGCTGGACTCCGAAATGCTGCCATTAATTCTCCGCTGCAAACAAACTCCCCTGCGACCGTCACAGTAATTTGGCTTTTGCAGACCCCTGATTTAAATTTATTCAAAATAACTTCAAAAAGCATTTGATCTCCAGGAACCACTGGCCTTTTGAATCGCACGTTATCAATACCACCAAAATAAACAAGCTCTTTGCCCGTCAATTTTACTCCGACACTTTCCAGTGATTTAAAACCCAAAATAGCCATCGCTTGAGCCATTGCCTCGACAATCAAAACGCCTGGCATAATCGGGTTATCTGGGAAATGTCCCGTAAATTGAGGTTCATTGGCGGTGACATTTTTAATGGCTAATAAGCGCTTATACGGCTCGCATTCGACCACTCTATCAATCAATAAAAAAGGATATCGATGAGGTAAAATTTTAATAATATCTGCGTGCTCTAATACAGCCATTTAAGATTCCTTTTTTACGCGCTTTTCTAGCTCTAAAAATTTTCGCTGGAGTTTATCTAGTCTTGTCATTTGCGCAAGAATACGTGCCCATTCTTTTTGAGGTTTCGCCGGAATCCCTGAAGAATAAACGCCGGGAGCTAAAATAGACTTCGATACATTCGTAGCTCCCGTCAAAATCACCCCGCTTCCAATTTCTAAATGTCCGGCCACACCCACTTTGCCGGCCAAAATACACTGACTTCCAATTTTTACACTTCCGGAAACCCCGACATGTGCGGCAAGTGCGGTGTTTTCACCCACTTCAACGTTGTGTCCGAGATGCACGAGATTATCAATTTTGACATCATCATGAATGCGAGTATCTCCTAACGCTCCTCGATCAATCGTAGAGTTCGCTCCCACTTCAACGCGGGACCCCATCACCACGTTCCCGAGCTGAGGAATCTTAACCCACCGCCCTTCAGGATCTTTGGCGAGACCAAAACCGTCAGACCCGATCACTGCACCACTGTGAATAATATTCTCAGCGCCTAAAACAGTGCCGTAATAAATCGACACATTCGGATAAATTAAACTTCCCGCACCGATGATCACATCATCGCCAATCACAACATTCGCAAGAATTTTAACTTTCTCAGCAATCTGAGCTCGATCCCCAATCACCACATTCGGCCCAATTGAAGCACTCGATGAAATATTCGCCGTTGGACTAATCACTGCAGTGGGGTGAATCCCCACTGGAGCATTGGGTTCGGGAGCAAAAAGCTGGGCTGTTTTCGCAAACCCCAAATAAGGATCTTTCACTAACAAACCATAACAAGATACAGCCTCTAATAAACTTAAGGCCTCAGGAGAGATAATCACTGCTCCCGCACGAGTGTTGGGCAATAAATTAGCGTATTTCGGATTAGATAAAAAAGAAATTTGCTTTTCTGTCGCTTGATCTAAAGACGCGATTTTTTCTATTTTTAAATCTAGCTGCGCGATTAAATTTTCGGGAATCTTTTGGCCTTTTAAAAAAACTTCAGCCCCTAAATGCTTTGCAATATCAGATAAAGCGATATTCTTCATACCATCACCACCACGCTAAAAGATCTTTTAAAATAATAAAAACCCGGGCGGCACCAAATGCCATTCCCGGGAAATTACTTCCTAATATCTTAATAGGAATAAATAAATAAAAAGCTGTATGAACAGAGAGGAAATTCAGGCCTACGAATGGCTTTCTGGTTAAAAAATCATTCGTAAAGCCTGACAAGATCAGCTCATTACTTGGCCAGACCTTGCATGACTTTGACGACATCTGCGGTCACATCGGCTTTAGGTCCAACATAAGGAACAGCTTCTGCAGTTAACACCACATCCATTCCATCTTTTTGAGCCACTTGAGCAACAGAAGTTTTGAGATTATCAGTAAACGTTTGAGCCGCTGCTTTTTCTTGAGCATGCTCAGAGTCATTCAGAGCAGATACTTTCGCTTGGAAGGCTTTTTGTGAGGCTTCTAAAGCATCTTGTTGAGTTTTACGATCTGAAGCACTCAATGTAGGACTATTGCGCTGAAACGCTTGCGCATCAGACATCAATTTTTGCTGTTCTGCCTTCAATGCATCAATTTGCGGTTGAACAGCAGTTTGAAGCTTCATCAATGTTGTATGACCTTGAGGGGTTTGATCAAAAACCGCTTGTATATCTACGACACCTACGTTGCTTGCAAAAGCTGATCCCGCAATTAACGCAGCAGAGACCACAGCACTAATGGAACTTAATTTCACTAAACTCATTAGAAAAACTCCTTATTTAAATCAACACCACAAAAAACATCAAAATATCCAGAACTTAAAGCTCAAAATAACCCAATTTAGTCTCAAATAATTTCAAATAATCTGAAATAATTTTTCAAAAACGAGAATCCCTGGTGTTACTTCTTAGGGGCTAAAAAGTCTGTCCAATAGTAAAGTTGAAGATCCTCGTATCGTCACCAGGTTTCGAGTTTAAATCTTTCGCCAAGCTTAACCCGACTAAACCCATCATGGGAATCTGCCATTCCACGGAGACCCCTGCGGAATATCTTAAATTCGAAAAATTAGGATATCGAGGAAACCCTTCTGATTGATATCCCGTTGTCAGGGTTTTGGTGTTATAGACATTTCCTCCATCAACAAAGACGCCCATGCGATAGCTCTGAGAAGGCTTAAAGAACGGAATAGGGAAATAAAAATTCAAACTGCCGGCGACTAAAAGATTACCCCCCAACGGATTTCCTTCAGAAACGGTCCCAGGAACACAAGAGGTTGCATTCGCATTACAGGTCAGCTCATCACTCGGCCCCATCGAACTGGGTCCATAACCTCGAACAGTTCCCCAGCCCCCCGAGTAAAAATTCTCAAAAAAGGGCAAGCGATCTAAGCCTCCATACCCACCACCGTAATCTACTTTTCCGTGCCCACCAAGAGTGTAAAAAGGTCCAAATACTTGATGGTACCAGTCAACCCTGGTTAATAATTGATACCACCTTAAGCTACTACCGGGGACAGCGGCTTTTAACGTTGCATTTTCAAAAATCCCGGCGGTGGGGAAATACGCATTATTGGTAGTGTCTCGCGTCAGACCCGTGGATAAAATATAACTGTTATAGATCGATCCATGGTCTCGGACAAAGTTTGAGATCGTTGAAGATGTTTGATCTGAGCCCTGCATCAAGTGAGTGTTGTCGTATCCAATCCCGATATTAAAATAATTATCTTCACTCAAAGGAATGGAGTAACCTAAATTTGCCCCCATCGAATTTGTAGTGTAATTCGCCAAATTTCGATCGGCATAATCCACTCGACTTAAATAAAGATTAATCGATTGCGCAATTCCATCTTGGGTAAAATAAGGCTGATCAAAACTAAAGCTCAAACTCTGTGCAGGCTTGGATAATTGCAGATTGGTTCCGAAAATATTCCCCGTACCAAACAAATCTGGCATGGTCAAATAGCTTCCCAAGATCAGCTTATCAAGCTGAGAATATCCAAAAGTCATCCCTGCTTTATTGGCGCTCACTTCTTTGATATGAAAGTTTTCGTCAATCATATCATCGGTGCCACTCACCGGAGTAATTTGATCATCCACACTTTCGATATAAGGCTGTCTTTGAATTCTTCGCTTGGAGTCGATCACTTTTTGTTGGTTATAGCGACTCTGTTCTTGAAGCTCCATGCGCTGTCTGAGCACTTTATCATTGGCGGTATTATTTCCTACAAATTCGATATGTCTTAAATATTGAATCTTGCCAGGGTCAACATAAAACGTCATTTTGACCGTACGATTTTTCTCATCAATCACGGGCATCGGATTCACATGCGCAAAGGCATAGCCCTGATCTGCCAACGCACTTTGCATCGCTTTGGCCGCTTCCATCACTTTTGATTTCGAGAAGACA
>JACCDV010545650.1_pt1 | contig 11874 bp, 17 predicted proteins | sample 7446131 | NCBI WGS metagenome assembly JACCDV01 (sample SAMN15323448, study PRJNA562643) | freshwater metagenome | isolation source: river surface water | place: USA:Blue River Watershed | collected 2017-08-17
CTTAGGATTAACGGCCTTGAGGCAGAGTTAACACAGTCCAACACATTTCTTTATTGTTCATATCAAATAAGCTATAATCTCGCTTCTTGGCTCGGTAGCTCAGTCGGTAGAGCAGAGGATTGAAAACGCTGTTACAGAGGATCAAAACAGTTCTGTAACATTGCGATAAACCAAGTAAATCAAGGGTGTCCTAGCGACACCTTTTTTATTGGAACTTTCGGGTTTCAAATAATCCTACGATGGCATCTACATCTAATCAAGCGTCTAGTTACGGGACGCTTGCTATTAATCACTTAAATTCTTATCAAGTTCTTCATAAAATTTTGAATATAGATCGGCACTAGTGACTTTTTTATCATCAGTAAAAAAAGTTAGGCTAAAAGTTGTTAGAGATGTGGATGTTAAAAAATGTATTTTTCCAACAACAACACATTCACTGAGCTTGATGCTTTCATCGATACAACTTTGGAACTTTTTTTCGTAGGATTTGCCGTTATTAGTACTTGTGAAACCTAAGTTAATAAAGGTGTTTTTAATTGCCGTGCCAATAGTATTCGGATTATTTACTGATTTGAAATAAGTCCTGAGTTTAATTTCATCAATCGGGCTGAGCGAGTTAAAAGAAATATCAACTGCCGTCAATTTATCAAAAGCATAAGCATGCTGATTTGATAGAGATAAAAAAAATGCCGCCACATACTTCATGGCGGCATACTTTGAGGAGACTACCTTAGAATCTTCCAATTACGCCTACAGAATATACCGTTGCATCGTCGCTAGTACCGGCAATTTTATTCAAGTAAGTGGCTTTAACACGAATGTCGATTTCTTTTGTAATGTTGAAATCATAACCTGCACCTAATAAATAACCTGTGCCACTTGCTGATAATTTGCCACCACGGATATTCGTACCATATACATCTACAGTTTCTTTACTGCTATGACCGCCAACCTGTAAAAATGCCGCGTTCCAACCAGTAGAGATGCTTGGGCGCATGAGGATAGAGTAGTCAATACCCTTTGCCGCTACGTCAGCTGTGCCTGAATATGCTGTATTACCAGAAGAGACGCCTGAAAATCTATAGCTAACATCACCAGAGGCAAAATAACCAACCTCAACATCAAAGTTTTCCGTGATTTTGTAGCCACCATAGATTCTGCCAATTCCTACATCTCTATTTTGAGTCACACTGGCAGAACCGCCGTTAGTTGCTACTAGACCATTAGCAAAGGCCTGAGCATTATTGTCAACGATAGTGTAGCCAATATCGCCACCAACATAGAAACCTGGCTTGAAGCCTGATTGTGCAAAAGCAACTGTAGAAGCACTAACTGCTGCAATAGCAATAATAATTTTTTTCATTCTATTTCCTTAAACAATTTACGAGATTTAATTGTTCACGTTTAAGGAAGGTTATTCCATTTAAAAAAGACACAAACTTCGTATCTTAATTTTGTAGGAATTTTTTATATATGAAAGTAAATTCTTATTAAATTAATAAAGAAAATTTAGTGTTGATTAAGCAACAGAGCCCTATCGGAAAAATAAAATCAATTAGAAAAGCAACGATAACTTTTCTGCCAGTAGGCCATTCATTTATTCCATTCGACATAATTATTTCCGCATACTGCGGCGACGAAAGTGGGAAGGAATTAACAGTAAAGGCACTTTTTGCAAGCCTGCCATACAGCGCCATGGGAATAAGGTACCACTTTAAAAAACTTCTCCATGATGGTTGGTTAGAGCTTCACAACGGTGATCAAGACACAAGAGTCAAAAGAGTAAGGGTTACTCAAAAATTGCTAACACAAATCAATTTATTCAATGACGAGCTTGAAGATCAATTGTAAATACTACGAACTTCATATCTTTTATGGCTTAACAAAAGATCTTGTCAGGAAAATAATATTAAAAAACATAACGGTAAAAGAAACGAAAAATGAAAAAAACTAGCAGAGTGGTAGGAATTATTACAGTAACAGCGATGACCCTTAGTGGCTGTGCAACAACTGGTGAAGGTTTGCAGGCAAATGTTTATAAGGCGGGACAGGTAAACCAAGTTCAAGAGGCTAAAACCGTAAAGATACTAGCAGTTCTACCTGCTAAGGTTGAGGTTGACAACTCGGCCGCAAAAAGACAGGCAGAGGTTGGTGGAGCGATATTAGGCGCTCTTTTAGGTGCAGCAGCGGGAAATAGATCAAGTCGCCCAGGCACAGGAACAGTGGGTGCGGTGGGTGGTGCGGCTGCCGGTGCGGCAGCTGGATCGATGGTGAGCGACAAAGTTTTGGTGGACGGTGTTTCATTGACGTATGTCTATAACAATAGAACATTAAACTCAGCTCAAGTTGGTAGAGCATGTGAATATCAGCCAGGTGTGGCAGTCATGATTTCTACTTCTCCTACAGAAACTCGTATTCAGGCCAACGCTACTTGTCCACCGAAGCAATAATTGGAGGGGTTAAATATGAAAAAATTTTTAATTCTCAGTGCGACATTGGCTAGTTTTAGCTCGGTTCACGTTAGTGCACAAAACTCCTTACAGGATCAGATTAACGCTGTTAACAGTGAGCAAAATAGAATTATTGCAGAGGAAAATCGTAAAAGAGCAATTGCAGCACAGCAAGAACAAGAAAGACAAAAAGCCCTTGCAGCTCAACAAGAAGCTCAATTGAAAGCTCAAAAGGCAGCGGCAGAAGCAAGAGAGCGTGAAAGACAAAAAGATAAAGCTAGAAATCAGGCATTTGAGGATGAAAATCGACAAATTGATCTTGAATTACGAAAGGCAGCCCTAGAAAAGGAAAAAGCTAGAGCAAAACGATCAAACGAATATATCGACAGAGAGCTTAAGAGAGAAGATGCTGTAACAGACGTCGTTCAGTCAAAAGCAGATGCCACTCGAAATGTATCTGAAGGCGAAAGAGATTTAAGAAGTGGTGTTGGAAAAGGGGCATCGAAATCTGGCGGATGGATGGATAAGATTTTTAAATGAAAAAAGCACTTTTACTAATAACTTTTTTTGTAAGTACACAAGTAAATGCTTGGGGTGCAAGAGAGCAAGGCATTCTGGCGGGCGCTAGTGGGTTGTGGATCATACAGCAATTGACTAAACCGTCAGTTCAGCAGGCTCCGCAGCCAGCGTATATATTGCCACAGCCGACGGTTCAGCCAGCGCCGGTATATATTCAGCCGCCTCCCCAGCAAATTATTGCAGCACCTCTACCACATGCTTTGGTAACGAATATGGGTGCACAGCCAATGGTGGCGTATTACTGTGAGTCAGCAAGGCTTTATTACCCTTATGTGCACTCATGTAATGAAGGCTGGAAAATCTACCCAACAAATTAATACAAGACAGTTGAAACAATGTTTACATTAATAAATTTACTTATTGCAGTTCTGGGTTTATTGGCCTTGCTATGTTCCGTGGTTCCGATGCTGAAAAGTGAGATTCCAGTTCTAAAAAAAGTTACAGATAACAAAAGTTTGATTAAATCCCTTGCGATTTTTTTTATAACTTTGCAGCTATTAATTGGTATGTTTCAAATGCGAAAGTTGCTGAGTATGGGAATGGATGATTTTGAAATGTTTTTCTATCTGATCGCAATGTTGTCTGTGTTAATAATGACGGTGATAACTGCCAGAGATGTTGTTCTATCGTTGAATAAAAAATAAATCATCCCCAACTTTATGTTGGTCGCACAAATCCTAATTTGACAGCAAAATACAAGCGTCCTTTAACTAGACGCTTAATTTGCAAAACTTAACTGAATTCTTCAAACATCCTAAGTCAGCTGAAAACCAACATCGCATACTAGATGGCAAGCTGACCCTGTTCAAGCGACCTGAAAGCCAATATTGGCAGTGTCGATTTAAGTTATCTAATGGTCAATGGTATGTGTTTAGCACAGGTTTGGAGGATTTAACTCCCGCTAAAGCCAAGGCTATTACTGTTTATGAAAATGTTCAAATAAAAGCAGAGCTAGGCTTCAATCTCAAAACAAAAACATTCAAGCAGGTGGCTGAAATAGAGCTTGCTAACATGGCTAAGGCATTGAGCCAAAAAACAGGCAAGAGAACCTATAGAGATTATGCGTTTGCTATCAACAAGTATTTGATACCCTTTTTTGGCAAAACTGATATCAATGCCATCACTACTGAAATGATCTTTGATTTTGAACAGTGGCGTATCGCAGAAATGGGCAAAGTGCCCATGGCTAGTACCAAAAGAAATCATGCCAGTGCATATAACCGTGTGATCAATCTCGCACGAGAGAAAAATATCATCCCCTTTAATAAAGGTGTCCCGTTACTAGACGCTAAGGGTGAAAAAAGTCAGCCCAGACCTGCGTTTACAGAACAAGAGCTAGATGAATTGCGTCTTAGTATTCCCAGTTGGATCAACGCAGCAATGTTGGATAGATCTAGGCAGATTAGAGTGTTGTTAAGTATGTACATAGAAGTGTTGGTGCATACAGGTATTAGGCACAGTACTGAATCAATGCCCATTCGTTGGCGCCATTTGCAGTGGCATTGGATTGGAGATAAGAAATATCTGCGTATCTGGGTCAGCGGAAAAACAGGACCACGCTATCTAATAGCCAAGCATAAAGTGGTGGAGGTTTTAGAGCATTTGATCAAATGGCAAGACTTACCTTATGAAGATTTGGATCAAATAATTAATGCCAAATTAGATAAGCTAGTGTTTAGATTACCTTGTGGAGATCAGCCAACTAACTTTGAAAATATATTTAGAGGGTTGATGAAATTCAGTGGCTTGTGGAAAGACTTAGGTGATAAGAAGAGAACCCTATACAGCCTGCGACACACCTATGCCACATTCGCTCTAGCCAGCGGTGTTGATATACACACACTAGCTAGGCAAATGGGAACAAGTGTCGGGATGATTGAAAAACACTACTCCAAGCTCACCCCAATGCTAAGTGCCGAAAAGTTAGCTTGATTTTGACAAATCATTTTCAAGCTTTGTTTTCCAGTTTTTAGGCACAAGATTTTTTTCTAAAAGCATTTTCTTGTACCGCGTGATGCCTGCTTTGATTTTTGCGGCATCGCCAGTTGCGCCTTTGATGATAAATCGCAAGACGCAATCTTCATAAGTTCGACCAAGATCATGGCCGCTGATCACTCGATATACTTTTTTATCGTGATCATAGTCAGTTAAAAATACAGCAAATGTGGCCGTTTCACCTTTTGTTTGCTTGTCATCATTATGCTGAAGAATTGCCTTGTCATATTTAAACTCAACAGGAGTTTCCCATTGAGTTAAGAGTAAATATTCTTTCATTAACTCTAGGCGTTCCTTGGTCATTTTTGTGCCCATTTCCTTGGCTACTGAATTAGCCTCAGTTTCATGAATTTGACCAATGCCTCCACGACGGGAAATGTAGTCTGCCAACTCTTCAGGTGCCAAGCCTTCAGTTAAAGCAATCTTAAGAACGCGACTGTAGTTTGTGGCACGCTTCCTGTCGCTGCCGACAACATATTTCACCAACAAAGTAAGATCAGGTGTATTTGTCTGTACTTTGATATCACGCTCTTTGAGAATCTTACGCATCTTGGCATGAATTTCATGTTTGTAATCTGACTTATCTAATGTCAGTGCAGTCTTATGAAGATCTGCGAGCAGTTCGTACAAGGCTTTATTCCCGCGAACGATGTAGTCATCGTTGTACTTGCGATGCTTTTCAGCAAGAAGATCACAATGCTTAACTGTTTCCTCTACTTCCTTTTCGCGTTTGGATTTTCGGCCAGCGGGCATCGGAATAACTTTTGTAGTTGCCCCAATTTCAAATAAATCATTGAAGTTGTTATCGTTGGCAGCGTCCTTATTTGAGACTTTTGCTTTCGCTGGCTTATCTGTCAACACTTTTACATTGTCTGTGACAGGTAGTGATACCAGAGTTTCTTTCTTCATACTTTTAGCTGTAGTAGCCATGGTACTTCTCCTTAAAATCGACTTAGAGGTTATGACGAAAATGTCTAATGAGAGTTTCTAAGTCGAGAACGAAGTTTCCAAAAATATTATCGACATGTATCTATATAAAATAGAATGTCCATATTTAATACAGAAAATATTTGCATAATGAAGCTGAGTGTTCTTGGGGAGGTTGCGGGGGAGATTGAGGGATTGCCAAACCTCGAGCACTATCATTTTTATAATTTTTTGAAGATTAGCCCAAGCTACCAATTGGCTAGACAAATCGTCAAAGAAAACTTACGAATTCCAAAGGAGAAACTGCCTAGCGACTTCAAAAATGTGATGAAGACTTATCACTTGGTTGGTGATTTATTTGAGCAGACTTTTGAGGATTGGTGGATTGATAAAGGAAATTCAATATTTGATTTTCAGAAAAAAAAGAAATTCCTAGTTCAGTTGGACTTAAATTTATCGATTCAGCAAAATGTAAAAAATATTACAAACATATTAGAAAGTCTTAATCCTAAAAATACGTTAAAGAAAGAAAAAATTGCATTTTTATCAAATAAAATTCGGCCAGAATCACTAGATGTGAGGTACAACCTTGTGTGGATGAAGGCTCACAAAGAAACCCATACTGGTTCAATAAAAATGTATCAATTTTTTGAAGAAGCAAATATTCCTACAAAGTATTTTGATATTCTGAACCATATGCAAGGTAGGAGAATTTCTCTTTCATCGCAGGCAAGAACCTATGTGTCGAACTTAATAAGTAAAAATATTAAAGAAGCATATTTCATAGCAGAAAATGCTGCCCGCATGAAGTTCCCTTCAAAAGAGCCTGTAAATAGTGGAATTAAATTTGACTATAACTATATAGAGGCATATTTGGGATATGGAAGATATCTTGCATCAAAGCATTTAAAAAATCCTAAGTACTTAGAAATTCAAAAACAGATCTCCAGGCTAGAAAGTAAGAGGTCAAGCCTTAGGATGAAAAAGTATCATGAGCGATCCAAAAAAGCCTTGGTAGATAAATTTTATGAATATCGGCAAGAGGAGTTAAAGCGCCTATATCCAGGCAAAACCCTACAAGAGATTTCAGCTATACAAACAGAGCAATTTATGCGAAGTATTGGCGCAACCGTAAAACCAAACTATCGAACAATAAGTATTGAGAAATGGAACTCAATGACAAATGATCAGCAAAGTCAGTACATTAATAAGATAAATCAAGATATTTTTAATAGGTTGACTGCACAAAAAAGATCAAAAAAATTATCTAAATAAGATTCATGGCCGATCTAATCATTTCGGGATTGGAATCAATGTATTTTTGAGTTACAGCAATACTACGATGGCCTGCGATCTCTGCAAGTACGCGAACACTTATACCTTTGTTGGCTAATGTGGTGATCATTGTGCGTCTTCCTGAGTGGCTGCTTGCACCGCTGATTCCCGCATTTTTATATAACTGAAAAAACCATACACATAAACCATTAGCACTAAAACCTAGCTTGTTATCTGTATGAAAGAAAGGCGTATTTGGATCCGTAATATGCCTTGTCTTTAAGTAGTTGATGTATTCTGGCTTGAGTTTTTCGGGAATATAAACAGTTCTTGGATGCCCACCTTTGGTTTGTGATGCAGACAATCGAATTTCATTCTTGATTGAGCCATCTTCATTGACTATGTCACCGCGTTTTAAAAGAGATATTTCTGCAACTCTTAATCCAAGATAAAAACTGGTAAGAATTAATGCCCTGTTTCTTTCTGGGTATTGTCGTGTGCTTGCATAACGCAGTACTTGATCTATTTCTACTTGGGTTAAGGTTTTAGCTTGAGCCATTTTGGTATTCCTTCATAAATAAAAAAGCACTATTAGTATGTTTTCTTATTTCAAAAAGGACGACCGAAATTTACCTAAGTAAAGACCTTCCAAGAATCAATGACTTAGTGGTATTTTGGGGTGTTTAGTTAAGATTTCTCTACTTTTCTTAACTAAACTTTCTATATGTATTTAGTAAAGATCGTGGCGAAAAAGCCACGATTTAAGCTATTAATTCAAATCAGCCCTACAAGCTGTTTGATAGCGTCTGTTTGTTAGACGCTGTAATTTGATAGATCAGTGCTTGTAGGGCGTTTTTGAGGTGGTTTTAAGCCCAAGTACTTAAATCAACATTGGTAGCAATAAACACAGGTTTATTAACACCCATAGTTTTGCAAGATTGAACAGTTAAAGTCCAATCTTCATTGACACCATGATTTAAGTCTGTAATAGCAATGTACAGCTCGCTAGAACTTGGTGACAATATGGCAAATCCATCAATGGCTGTTTTTGTCTTGCTAAGTGAGTCGTAGTGAACCACCCATGACATTAATACCTCATCATCTTGATTGATGTTGCTCTTAGCTAGTTTTCTAACTATGGCCATTTGATCATCTGTTTTGGCTAGATTTTCCCATTCCACATATCTATAAAAATCCACTAGGTACTTAGTGTTGGGATTCCTTAATTCCACTGATCCGTTATAAACAGCTCTGCGAAATAAGCCTTTACCAAAGGTAGTGTTGAATTTTTCGTTGATAAAACCTCTAACTGCAATTTCTCTCATATCGTTCTCCTTTTTTAAATTGATTGAGTTCTCGTTGCAAGTCGCCCGTTGCTGAAGGAGTAGATCAAAAGATCGTCGCTCGAGTTCAGTTGCAGATCTCAAAAGAGATGTTGCTAAGTGCTGTCGCTAGTCAGAGTTACTCATTTGCAACCCCTAGTGACTAACTCAACAAGCAACACTTTTATTTCTTGCGACTGAACTTTGTAACCAAGCAACTCGCAAAAGTATTTAGTCATCACAAAGAAAACCAGTGGTTTTTAGGTGAAAAATTAGTCAAAACAGAGAAATTGGCAGAAACAGGTCGACCAAAGCCAAAGATCGAAAACAAACTGCATGTGCCCATTAACAAAAGGAGAAATTAAATGAGCACATTAAGTAATCTAAAGCTGGTGGCAACCAAAAAGCCAACAAACATTCCTGCAATACAAGTTCGCAGAAATAAGTTATCTAGCAAGCTGTGGGAGCAGATTCAATTAGCCAAAAGCCAAATTGAAGGTAAGCCATTTGTGGTTACCAAGTTTCGTAGTTTTACAGACAAAGAAACGGGCGTACGTAAACAACTAGAAGTGCCAAAGAGGTTGAAACCATGGTGGTTTGTCTCAGAGTCAGGAAAAGTTTGTTTCTCAGTCAAATATGGCAGTTGGACTCTTGAATTGGCAAAGGGGAAACCCAGTATTGAAGTGTCAAATGCTGAAGAGCTTGTTAATGCATTAATTGCTGTAAAGGAAGCTGTTGAGGCTGGAGAATTAGACAGTCAAATTCAAACAGCAAGTGCAAGCTTGAGAAGTGGCTTTAAGCATTGATTGCATACTGTGAGCGTCTTGTTTCTAGACGCTCACATTCCTCTCACATTTATAACTTTTTACGAGGAAATTATGCGAACAGAATTAGTTGATTTAACAGCACCTTGTTCATTAGAAGTTATTAAAAGAACAGTTACTGTCAACGGAGTTAGTTTTGAAGAAGAGTACTTAGCCAAAATTATTGCAGATCACTTGGCTAAGAAGAAGTTTGGTAGAGAGCCAACCATTACGGATGCTTTTAAGATCTATATTCAAGAAAATCCGTCATCAAAATGGCCAAGGTTTGTTTCAACTGCCACAAGACACTTCGAATCATTTAAGAACTTGTTTGGGGATGTTCAGCTAGAGGATTTGCGACATTGGCACATAACTCAATATAGAGATCATCAGTTAAGCAGAGGAATGCTTCCATCAAGTATTCGTAAGTATCACAACACTCTTAATGCCATGATCAATGTGGCTTTCAAGCATTTAGACATGGATAGACTCAGCCCATTTCGTGGTTTGAAGATTAGAGGTGAAGGCGAAATAAAGCGCCCTATGCCATCGATTACTAATGATTTGGTCAAAAAAGTAAAAGCTCATTTATTAGAAAGGTTTTATGCCCCTCATTGTTTAGTTGCCTTAATACAGCTGAATACTGGTTTTAGATTGTCTGAGCCTCTGTTCGCGAAACTTGAGGATTGTGTTTTAGAACATGAAATACCGCATTTATGGATTAGAAGAAATGAGTTAAGTGATAGAAAAACTAACTCCAGTATTCGAGCTGTACCGCTTTATGGCGTTTCATTAGATGCGGCCAAAGAACTTCATAAAATAGCCAGTAGACATGGTAGCCAATGGCTAGTACCTCACTACGCTAGGGACAATGGGAATACCAGTTGCTCTGCAATTATTAAGAAAACACTTAAACCTTTTAACTTTCGTAGCCATATGTTTAGACATTCAATTATTGATAGGATGAAAGCCTGTAATGACATCCCTACTAGATTGGCAGAAAGTATTACAGGCCATAGTAGCGGAGGTTCTGAGTTTAATAATTACGGAACTGTTGGATATACCTTGGAGCAAAAATTAGCTGTAATAAAGCGTGTATCAATTTAGTTTAATGAGCGTCTAGAAAAAAGACGCTTTTCTCATCGTATTCGGCGCTAAGGTTAAGAAAAAGATAAATACTTTTATGAACAAATATCAAGCAACGGTAAAAGTCAGCGGTTTTGCTCTGAAAACAGCGGTGTATGCAGACAATCCAACGCATGCCCGTTTATTACTTCAACAGCAATTTGGCGTAAACAATGTTGTAACCATTCCAGTTAAGGTGAGCTAGATATGAAAGTTTATGAAGTAACAAATAAACCAATGACTCCAGAGCAGGCTCGTATTAAAGCTATGCAAGCCCAAGTCAAGCGAGCTCAAGAGGCGGTTAAAGCTGAAAGAGCTAGGCAAAAAATTAAACAAAGTCAGTTACAGCTTTCAAAACTAGCTAGTAATTAAGACTTTTAATTTCATGAAATCTTAATTGGTAGCTTAGTTTTCCTAGGTGAGATTGAAATACTTTTATTGTTGGTCGGCCAATATGTGAACGCTCATCAAGTAGTTTTTTGACTAGCTCAATGTCTGTTGATGTGCTTTTTGCTCCTAAAATAACTCCGTAAAGTGCTTTTGGATTAAAAAACATTTTTTGTTTCGCTCTGTCTTGGTTAATGATTCTATGTTCACCTTCATATTTCCAAGCATTAGATTTAGTTAAAAATGTTTTTGTAATTAGCTCTTTATTTCCAAGATTCGTATGATTAATAGTTGGAAATTCTGAAGAATATTTAACGGGCAAGGCTTGGATGAAGACATCAATATCTTGGGCCACATCAAAAATCAGACAAACTCCCTTATGAGAATTTGAGTAATGCGCCCACATTAATAAGTTATTTGATTTGGTGGCAAAAGAAAAAATCCCAGAATTTTTAATAATATTTTGCCTAGCCTTCTTTAACTCTGACTGAATTTTTTCTGGACTAGAAAGTCTTTTTTCAAGTTGTTTAAAGTTTTTATACTTAATACCATTGATTTTTTTAAGATGCTTTAAGTAAGAAACTCTGCTGGCGCCAGAGTTTTTAAAAATTAGATTAGATGAACAGTCATAAGGATCGTTAAATTCACTATTGGATGACATATATAGAAGCGAATTCACAATTAAGTCTCGAAGGTGCTCCTCTTTGTAAGTCTTGTATTTGTATAAAAATCTTGGATATTTTTGGTGTATTGTTAGATATCGCCTTAGCAACCTGTAGGGCAGTTTGTCTAAATTTGCGGTGCCATCATAGGGTTCTGGATAATAAAAATGTGCGACATTTGAATTCATGCAATAAGTCTAGCACCATCCTCTGCTTGATCTGGTAACCGTCAGCAAGATTGAACATCCTTACAGAGCTTAGGATTAACGGCCTTGAGGCAGAGTTAACACAGTCCAACACATTTCTTTATTGTTCATATCAAATAAGCTATAATCTCGCTTCTTGGCTC
>JACCDV010993595.1_pt1 | contig 11874 bp, 9 predicted proteins | sample 7446131 | NCBI WGS metagenome assembly JACCDV01 (sample SAMN15323448, study PRJNA562643) | freshwater metagenome | isolation source: river surface water | place: USA:Blue River Watershed | collected 2017-08-17
GGGGTTTACGCGTAATCTTCCACCGTTGGCCAACCGGCCATCACCTTCATCCTCGGACCGTCGGGCACGTACCTGCCCGGAGAAGGAGAGCAATCTCATGGCATCAGTAGTTTTTGATGGCGCATCACGTATCTACCCAGGAACAACAGCACCTGCAGTCGACAAGCTAAACCTCACCGTTAATGATGGAGAGTTCCTAGTTCTTGTTGGCCCATCAGGTTGCGGTAAGTCAACATCACTTCGTATGTTGGCAGGACTTGAAGAGATCGATGGTGGCCGAATTCTTATTGGCGATCGCGATGTAACTCATGTCGCACCAAAGGATCGCGATATTGCGATGGTGTTCCAGTCTTACGCACTGTATCCACACATGACAGTTGCAGAGAACATGGGCTTCGCACTAAAGATCGCAGGAACTCCAAAGGAAGAGCGCGATCGTCGTGTTCTAGAAGCAGCAAAGTTGCTTGACCTCGAACCATACCTAGAGCGCAAGCCAAAGGCTCTTTCAGGTGGACAGCGTCAACGTGTTGCTATGGGTCGCGCAATTGTTCGCGAACCTCAGGTATTCCTTATGGATGAGCCACTATCTAACCTTGATGCGAAATTGCGTGTTGCAACTCGTACACAGATCGCTGCATTGCAGCGTCGTCTAGGAATCACAACTGTTTATGTAACGCACGACCAGGTTGAAGCTATGACTATGGGCGATCGCGTTGCAGTATTGAAGGATGGCTTGCTACAGCAGGTTGATACTCCTCGTAACCTTTATGACAACCCAGCAAATGCTTTCGTAGCAGGTTTTATCGGCTCACCAGCTATGAACCTTCTTATTGCACCTGTTGAGGGTGGCAAGGCAAAGCTTGGCGATCTATCAATTGATGTTCCTGCAGCGGCTGGTTCATCTGTAACTGTTGGTGTTCGCCCAGAAGGCTTTACCCCATCATCAAAGGGCTTCCATGTTCTTGTTGAAGTTGTTGAAGAGCTAGGTTCAGATGCTTTCGTTTACGGAAAGCCAGCTGACTCCAATGTTAAGTTCGCTAATGCAACTGATGAAGGCGCACAAGTAATTGTTCGCTGGGATCCAAAGAACCCTCCAAAGCCTGGTGACACAATCACCGTTGAGGCTGTTAAGGGCGCGGTTCACCTATTTAACTCAACAACAGGTGAGCGCATCTAATACGCATTAATTAAAAAACCCGCGGGAGCCATTGGCGCCCGCGGGTTTTTTATTACTTATTTGTAATGCTTTACGCCATTGCCTTCTTGAGGTTCTCGTCGATTGAGTTCAAGAACTGCTGTGTTGTTTGGTAAGGCGCATCCTTTGAGATAAGCAATGCAAGATCCTTAGTCATCTTGCCCTGCTCAACTGTTTCGATGCATACGCGCTCAAGAGTTGCACAGAACTTTGCAAGCTCTGCGTTGTTATCTAGCTTTGCACGGTGTGCAAGGCCTTGTGTCCAGGCAAAGATTGAAGCGATTGGATTTGTTGAAGTCTCTTTTCCAGCCTGGTGATCGCGGTAGTGACGTGTCACAGTTCCGTGAGCTGCCTCTGACTCGCAGACCTTTCCATCTGGTGTCATCAAAACTGATGTCATCAAACCAAGAGATCCATATCCTTGAGCAACGGTGTCAGATTGAACATCGCCGTCATAGTTCTTGCATGCCCAAACGTAACCACCCTCCATGCGCAATGACATAGCAACCATGTCATCGATCAAACGGTGCTCGTACCAAATACCTGCAGCATCAAACTGTGACTTGAACTCTGCTTGGTAGATCTCTTCAAAGATGTCCTTGAAGCGACCATCGTATGCCTTAAGAATTGTGTTCTTTGTTGAGAGGTAAACAGGGAACTTACGTAGTAATCCGTAGTTCAGAGATGCGCGTGCAAAGTCGCGGATTGAATCATCGACGTTGTACATCGCCATCGCCACGCCTGAAGACTCAAAGTTGTAAACCTCTGAGTTAATTGGAGCGCTGCCATCTTCTGGAACAAATGAGATTGTTAGCTTTCCTGGGCCCGGAACCTTGAAATCTGTTGCGCGGTACTGGTCACCAAATGCGTGACGGCCAATAACGATTGGCTGAGTCCAGTGAGGGACCAAACGTGGAACATTGCTGATGATGATCGGCTCACGGAAGATAACTCCACCAAGGATGTTGCGGATAGTTCCGTTAGGAGACTTCCACATCTTCTTGAGACCAAACTCTTCTACACGAGCCTCATCAGGGGTAATAGTTGCGCACTTAATACCAACACCATGCTTTTGGATGGCACGAGCTGAATCAATAGTTACCTGATCATCAGTTGCATCGCGGTGTTCCATACCCAAGTCGTAGTACTCGAGGTTCACATCTAAGTAAGGCAGGATCAAAGAATCCTTAATGAACTGCCACATGATGCGTGTCATTTCATCGCCATCGAGTTCGACGACTGTGCCTGTTACCTTGATCTTGCTCATTGTCTCTCCTTATTTAGAGTGTCTCGTCAATTAAAGTGTTTGGACATCTGCTTGCTTAGCACGAACCGCTTCTGCTGCCTCTTTGAGAGCTGCAACTTCAGTATCGGTAAGTGCGCCTTCAACAACCTTCTTTACACCGGTGCGACCGATCTCAGCTTCTACGCCAAGGTACACACCAGAAATTCCGTACTCGCCATCAACCCATGCACATACAGGCATTACCGCACCTGAATCTTCAATGACAGCCTTTGCCATGCGGGCAGCTGCTGCAGATGGTGCGTAGTAAGCAGAACCTGTCTTTAGCAATGCAACAACTTCTGCTCCGCCATTGCGTGTGCGATCTACAAGGTCAGCGATCTCTTCTTGTGAAAGTAGATCACTCAGTGGCTTGCCATCAACTGTGCAACGACTTGGAACTGGAACCATCGTGTCGCCATGTGAACCAAGTGTCAGAGTCTTAACTGATGAAACCTTTACGCCAAGCTTTTCAGCGACAAAGTTTGTGAAACGTGCTGTGTCTAGCATTCCTGCCTGACCCATTACGCGATTCTTTGGAAAGTTTGTTGCAATCTGTGCCAAGGCGGTCATCTCATCAAGTGGGTTTGAAACCACGATGATGACGGCGTTTGGAGAATGCTTTGCAATATTTTCTGCAACACCACGAACGATGCCAGCGTTTACGCCGATTAGATCCATGCGGCTCATACCTGGCTTACGAGGAAGTCCAGCGGTGATTACAACTACATCTGAATTAGCTGTTGCTTCATAACCAGCACCTTCTGGTGTTGTTGTAGCTCCAACGATCTTTGTCTCAAATCCTTCAATTGAGCGGGATTGATTCATATCTAGAGCCAAACCTTCTGACTTTCCTTCAAGGATGTCAGTTAAAACAACGGTGTCAAAAACATCATATTCAGCTAAACGAAGAGCTGTTGTTGATCCGTAGAAACCTGCACCGACTACTGTGACTTTGCCACCCATCGTGACTCCATTCATGGCTGATTGCGAATGGGGCAACTCTACCGCCCGCGAGGAAGTGCAATTGCCAGCGCGAAAAGGGCGATTGATATAGCTAGCGGAATGTAAAACTCGATCCGGCGGAAATCTCGCAATTTGAGAGCAACGCCCGCGGTTCCAGCGGCGATAAAAAGTGATCCGGCTCGCACAAAACCCAAGACCCCTAAAACGACTCCGGTCAGGACTAACCCATAGCTAACAAGGCTCAGCAGTCGATTGTTTAGCTGCATGCATCAACCACATTTGTAAGCAACATTGCACGAGTCATGGGTCCTACTCCCCCAGGCATCGGCGAAACATATGAAGCTTTCTCGTAAACACCAGGGCAAACATCTCCATCTAAACCATGCTCAGTTCTAGAAATTCCAACATCAATTACAACAGCACCCTCTTTAATCATTTCAGCTTTTAAGAAATGAGATTGACCAATTGCTGCAACAACGATGTCGGCATTTTTTGTGTGTGCAGTTAAATCCTTAGTACCTGTATGAGTCAAAGTAACTGTTGCATTTTCTTGTTTGCGAGTAAGTAGTAATCCCAATGGGCGACCAACTGTTAAGCCGCGGCCGATGACAGTTACGTTGGCACCCTTTGTTGAAATTTTATAGTGATCCAATAGCGCAACAATTGCACGTGGAGTACATGGCAAAGGTGCTTCATAACCTAAAACTAATCGTCCTAAATTAAGTGGGTGTAAACCATCTGCATCTTTGGCAGGATCAATCGCTTCAAGAACTCTTTGAGTATTAATGCCCTTGGGCAAGGGAAGCTGAACTATGTAACCGGTGCATTCATTGGAGGCGTTGAGATCTGCAATTGCTGCCAAAACATCCTTCTCTGTTGCAGTTGCAGGCAAATCAATTCTTATTGAGTTAATACCAACCTCTTGGCAATCACGGTGCTTTCCACCAACATATGAGTGGGAACCAGGATCATCACCAACCAGAATGGTTCCAAGTCCAGGTGTAACTCCCTTTAAATGAAGAGCAGCTACCCGGGTTGCAAGCTCAGCCTTTATAGCTGAGGCAACCGCCTTGCCATCTAGTATCTGCGCGCTCATGTTCTAAGCCTACCGAGTTAATTAAGCGTGAGAGAAATGTCGGGTATTGGTGAAAAACATAGCTATCCCTGCCGATTGTGCTGCAGCGATAACCTCTTCATCACGCACACTTCCGCCTGGTTGAACTACAGCGGTGATCCCTGCATCAATAAGAATCTGAAGACCATCGGCAAATGGGAAGAATGCATCACTTGCCGCAACAGATCCCTTAGCACGATCACCTGCACGCGAAACCGCCAAACGTGCCGAATCAACCCTGCTTACCTGACCCATTCCAATTCCTACCGATGTGGTCATTGAAGCAAGGATGATCGCATTGCTCTTTACTGATCGAACACTTCTCCAAGCAAACTCAAGATCTTTCATAGCTTGTTCATCTACCTGCGGACCGCAAACCTGTTTCCAGTGTGCTGGTGAATCTCCATCTGCATCGATCAAATCACTCTCTTGCAACAAGACTCCACCTGAAACTGGACGAAGCTCAAACTTATCTAGGGGTGTTACCTCGGCCTTCAAGATTCGTATCGAAGGTTTTTTCATCAATAGTTCAAGTGCATCTTGATCATAATCTGGAGCGATAACAACTTCGGTAAAGACCTTTGATAATGGCTCTGCCGTTGCAAGATCAACCTTTCTATTTGCAGCTACAACTCCACCAAAAGCAGATACGGGATCGCACTCGTGGGCATGTTGGTAAGCAACTGCAACACCCAAGGCACATACAGCGATTCCGCATGGATTGGCATGTTTCATGATGGCAACTGCAGGATCACGATGATCTCTCACAGCACGCCAAGCAGCATCTGCATCGGTGTAGTTATTGAAAGACATCTCTTTTCCATGCAGCTGCTGTGCATTAACTACCCCTGAACCGGTGCCCGCATAAATCGCCGCTTCTTGATGCGGATTTTCGCCATAGCGAAGCGCGCTCTTTCGGCTCCAGATTTGGCCAAACCATTCAGGAAGTTGTTGTGAATCTGAAGCACCGAGCCAGGTAGCGATTGCTAGATCGTATTGCGCGGTAACACGAAATACATCTAGCGCTAATTGACGTCGTTCATCCTGGGCAAATCCCCCAGCAGAGATAGCTTCTAGTAAAAGGTCGTATTGAGAAGGGTCTGAAATCACCGCAACTGAGCTGTGATTCTTGGCTGCCGCCCGAAGCATTGCAGGGCCACCGATATCTATCTGTTCGATGCTTTCATCAAAGGTTGCACCTGATGCAACGGTTTGGGCAAAGGGATAGAGATTGATGATTACTAAATCAAATGGAGCGATATCTAGCTCAGTGATCGCAGATAAATGCTCTGGATTATTTTGATCAGCCAAAATTCCTGCATGAATACGTGGGTGCAAGCTCTTCACGCGGCCATTCATAATTTCTGGAAAACCTGTGTAAGCACTTACCTCGGTGACCGAGACTCCGGCTGCACTTAGTGTTTGTGCGGTCGATCCCGTTGAAACAATTTCAACACCAGCTGCCTGAAGCGCTTTTCCTACTTCTAGTAACCGATCCTTCTCATAGACGCTAATAAGCGCTCTGCGGATAGCTTTTTTCATCCGCGCTTAATTACTCTAGGTAGATAAAGTGCAACAACTACACCTAGGCCAAGTTGGGTTGCTATCGCTAAGGTAAATTTCCATGGTGACACACCTACTGCAGACATGGCATCGGTAATCAAAGCGCCACTACCTGAATACCCGACAAAGGCGGCGAGTAATACCGCAACGATCAAACTCTGCACAAGAACTCTTTGACTCAGTGAAATAGTCCAAGTTGCTAACAGCGCACCAGCGGCAACTATGAAAAGTACTCCGATTAATGCGATCAGTGACTTACCTTCAGGAAGTGCTCCTAACAATGGCATCGCTGGAATCTTGTTTAATCTAAAGGAGGTTGGAGAGACCAAGGTGCCGGAACCAAAAGCAAAACCAACACCTGAAAAGTAAGCCAGGGTTGAAACTATCGCATTAGGAATATACAAAATATTGAGCAAGAGCAGGAGCAAGCCACCAAAGATTCCTGGTTGTAGCACCGTGGTTAAGTTCTTGACCATAGAGATATTAACCAGAAGCAAGATGCCAAAGACAATGGATGAGGCACCCAACAGCAATGCGATTATTCGCGAGCCGTAGAGAAAACCTTGTCCTAATGCAACCCTTCTTCCAACAGTTGCAGCACATAGCAATGTAAAGGGAAGAACATAAATCAATGCAAAGTACCAAACCGGTCGAATTGATTCAGTCTTTGAAAAGAATGAGGCTGCTAAAGCAAAGAGTGTGTACCCGATTGCAAATACCGCACGAGCTGGGGCGACAAGTGAGGTGTCATGATCCAAACGTTCGATTGTGCGGGCAACGCCATTTCGGATCGCCAAGATTGGAAATATCAATGCACCCAATGGAAGGTAGGACAAATAACCAGGTAATCCCGAAGGTGGCAGCGATAGATCAAATGGAATTGAGTGTGCACCGATCCAGATCCACAACGCTGCACGTAATGGATCACCGGTATTACCCGTTGCACTGCCGGCGGTAGCCCATGCCAGTAAAGCGATGAAAGAGGTTGGAAGTAAAAGCCAAGCAACGCTGCGCAAGACTTGGGGCAATGCAGCTCCAAGTACTCGCGTCATCATTGTTATCGACCCATTATTGCGCGTAACAAACGCGCGGTTTCGCTTGGTGTTTGACCAACCTTTACGCCAGCAGCTTCCAATGCATCCTTCTTTGCTTGCGCAGTTCCTGATGAACCAGAAACGATCGCACCTGCGTGACCCATTGTCTTACCTTCTGGCGCTGTAAAGCCTGCAACATAACCAACAACTGGCTTTGTTACATACTCAGCGATAAATGCAGCTGCACGCTCTTCAGCATCTCCACCGATTTCACCGATCATTACGATCGCTGTTGTCTCTGGATCATCCTGGAATGCACGAAGACAATCGATGTGTGTTGTTCCGATAACTGGATCTCCACCAATACCCACCGCGGTGCTAAATCCGATGTCACGAAGCTCGTACATCATTTGGTATGTAAGAGTTCCTGATTTTGAAACTAAGCCAATTGGACCAGAACCAGTGATATCTGAAGGAATGATTCCTACATTTGATTTTCCTGGGCTAATCAAACCTGGGCAGTTTGGCCCGATGATCTGAGTTGTTCCCTTTGTCTGTGCATATGTGTAGAAGCTTGCTGAGTCGTGAACTGGAATACCTTCAGTGATGACAACTACAAGTGGCATCGCAGCATCAATTGCATCGATAACCGCAGCCTTTGCGAACTTAGGTGGAACAAAAACTACTGAAACATTTGCACCGGTTGCTGACATTGCCTCTGCAACTGTGTTGAACACTGGAAGTTGGTGCCCATCGATATCGACAACCTGTCCACCCTTACCTGGCGTTACTCCTCCGACAACCTTCGTGCCTGAAGCCAACATGCGACGGGTGTGCTTGGTTCCTTCAGAACCTGTCATACCCTGAACAATTACCTTGCTTGCATCATTGATGAAAATAGACATTACTTCGCCGCCAATTCTGCAGCGCGATTTGCTGCTCCATCCATTGTGTCTGCCTGCTCAACCAGTGGGTGTGCAGCCTTTGCCAAGATTGCTCGACCTTCAACAACATTGTTTCCATCAAGACGAACCACGATTGGCTTTGTCGCCTGAGAACCAAGTAGTTCAAGTGCTTGAACGATTCCATTGGCAACAGCGTCACAAGCTGTGATTCCACCAAATACATTTACAAATACGCTCTTTACATCCTTGTCACCAAGAATGATTGATAGACCATCGGCCATGATCTGAGCAGATGCTCCGCCACCGATATCCAAGAAGTTAGCTGGGCGTACTCCGCCATGCTTTTCTCCTGCGTAAGCAACAACATCCAATGTGCTCATTACAAGACCAGCACCATTTCCGATGATTCCTACTTCGCCTTCAAGCTTGACGTAGTTAAGACCCTTTTCCTTAGCTGCTGCTTCCAATGGATTTTCAGCGGCTTGGTCAACTAGAGCTTCGTGATCTGGTTGACGGAAATCTGCGTTGTCATCAAGAGTGACCTTGCCATCTAGTGCGATGACCTTGCCATCCTTTGTCTTAACCAATGGATTAACTTCAACAAGTGTTGCATCTTCACCCTGGAAAACATCCCACAGCTTCAAAAGAACTTCGGCAACTTGATCTGCAACATCTGCTGGGAACTGCGCTGCTGCAACAATCTCCTTTGCCTTAGCAAGTGAGATTCCATCAACTGCAGATACAGGAATTTTTGCAAGCTTTTCTGGTGCAGTGTGTGCAACCTCTTCAATATCCATTCCACCTGAAACAGATGCCATAACTAAAAATGTGCGGTTTGAACGATCAAGCAAAATCGCTAGGTAGTACTCAGCTTCGATTGGTGCAGCTGCAGCGATCATCACTTTATGAACTGTGTGCCCCTTGATATCCATTCCAAGAATTGCTCCAGCTTTTTCGCGAGCATCCTGTGGGTTTTCAGCAAGCTTTACGCCGCCAGCCTTTCCACGTCCTCCAACTTTGACCTGTGCCTTAACGACAACCTTTCCGCCAATAGTTGCTGCAGCTTTTTCCGCCTCGTCCGCGGTCGTTGCAACACTTGCGGCTAATACAGGTACGCCATGCTTTTCAAAGATGTCTCGGGCTTGGTATTCAAAGAGATCCACTGGGCTTCCAATCAGTTCAGTTCTGATGCGCTAATGAGGGTAATCCTAGAGCTTCTCAACGGGTGCATAACGCAGCAGCAAACGCTTCTCGCCATATTGGCCGAAGTTAATGGTTGCCTCAGCCTTATCTCCTACGCCTGCCACAGAGACAACGGTGCCTAAACCAAATGTGTCATGTGACACACGCTCACCCACTGCCAGCTCCATCGCCACACTCTTCTTGCCGGTTGCTCGTGGTGGAGGTGCGGTCGCGGTTCTAGATTTTTTCACTAAGGATGGCGATAAAGATGTGCGAGATTGGTTGCGCCACTCAATTACATCTTCAGGAATTTCATCAAGGAAACGTGAAGGCGGGTTGTAGTTGGGTGCGCCCCATGTAGATCTGTACTCAGCGCGAGAAATGTAAAGACGTTGACGTGCGCGGGTTAAACCAACGTAAGCAAGACGTCGCTCTTCTTCGATCTCATCTTTCTCACCCAAGGTACGGGAATGAGGAAAAATTCCATCCTCCATACCTGTTAAGAAAACAGTTGGAAACTCAAGTCCTTTAGCGGTGTGCAGAGTCATCATGGTCACAACTCCCCCATGATCTTCACCTTCTGGAATCTCGTCGGCATCTGCAACTAAAGAAACTTTTTCCAAGAAGCCAGCAAGAGAGATTTCTTCATCCTCGCCAAGCTCTTCAAATGGTCTTTCCTCGTACTCCATTGAAACCGCTACAAGTTCTTTGAGGTTCTCAACGCGAACCTCATCTTGAGGATCGGTGCTGTCTGCAAGCTCCTTTAGTAAACCTGATTGCTCAAGAGCTGCTTCAACAATTACCGAAGGCTTGGTCTTTGCTTCGACCAAAACACTTAAAGCACTTACCATCGACGTAAACTCATTAATTGCTTGTGCGGCACGTGCAGGAACAGATGCGATCTCATTACATCTGAGCAATCCCTGCCAAAAAGAGATGTTGTTATCCCGTGCATAAAGATCTACGTAATCAAGGGATGTATCACCGATACCGCGCTTAGGTACATTGATGATTCGGCGCAATGAAATCTCATCTTCAACATTTGCCAGGACTCGCAAATAGGCCAGCAGATCCTTTACTTCGCGGCGCTCATAGAAACGAAGCCCGCCAACAACCTTGTAAGGCAATGCGCTGCGCATAAAGACTTCTTCAAAAACACGAGATTGTGCGTTGGTTCGGTAAAAGATTGCGGTATCACCAGGTGTTGAAACACCTTCTCTTTGCAGCGATCTAATCTCATCAGCGATGAAGTTGGCTTCATCATGTTCGCTCTCTGCAACGTATCCAGTTAAAGGTGCGCCAGATCCAGCATCAGACCACAGATTCTTTTCCTTGCGGCTTTCATTACGAGTAATCACCGCATTGGCAGCATTAAGAATATTTTGAGTGGATCGATAGTTTTGTTCCAGCAGTACGGTGCGCGCATTTGGATAATCCAGTTCGAACTGCAAGATGTTTCGGATCGTGGCGCCACGGAAACCGTAAATTGATTGATCAGCATCGCCCACTACGCATAACTCTGCTGGTGGCTGCCCTTCAAGATCGCTGCCTACTAACTCTTTAACCAGGATGTACTGAGCATGATTTGTATCCTGGTACTCATCAACTAAGACATGGCGAAAACGGGATCTGAAGCGCGCCTTGGCTTCTGGGAAACGCTGAAGTACTTCGACAGTCTTCAAAATCAAATCATCAAAATCCATTGCATTGGCACGCATCAAGCGCTGTTGATACACCGCATAAACATCGGCAACTACCTGCTCAAATTGATTGGTAGTTGCATTGAGGTAATCCTGCGGACCAAGCAGCTCATTTTTTGCATTAGAGATCATTGATTGAAATTGGCGGGCTGGGTAGCGCTTTGGGTCAAGGTTTAACTCTTTTGCCACGATAGTGATTAGTCGCTGCGAATCCGCCGAGTCATAAATGCTAAATGAGTTGCTGTAACCAAGTCGTGTAGCTTCTTGGCGAAGAATTCGAACACATGCAGAGTGAAAAGTTGAGACCCACATTGATTTTGCAATTGGCCCAACAAGCTCTGCCACGCGCTCCTTCATCTCGCCAGCTGCTTTATTAGTAAAGGTAATTGCAAGAATTTGATATGGAGCGACATGTCTGCGAGACATTAAGTATGCGATTCGGCGAGTTAAGACTCGTGTCTTTCCAGATCCTGCACCTGCAACAACAAGCAGTGGTCCACCTGCATGAGTAACCGCCTCCGCCTGCTGAGGGTTTAAGCCCTCGATAAGCGGATCGATTTCAGTCATGAGGGTGAGTCTATTAGGCTTCATACATGGAACCGATCGCAGATACCGAGATCAAGCGAGTTTTGGTCGTCAACGCTCACCCCGATGATTCAGATTTTGGCGCTTCAGGAACAATCGCCCAATGGGTCAAAAAGGGAATCGAGGTTGCATATGTGTTTTGCACAAATGGCGATCAAGGTGGAGAAGACTCCGGCTTTACTAAAGAAGAGATGCCTGCGATCCGCCAACGTGAACAACGTGCAGCAGGTGCTGCAATCGGCGTTACCGACATTACCTTTTTGAATTATGTGGATGGACATCTAGAGCCAACTATTGAACTTCGCAAAGATATTGTTCGACAGATTCGTATCTCTCAACCCGATCGAA
>JACCDV010537691.1_pt1 | contig 11873 bp, 10 predicted proteins | sample 7446131 | NCBI WGS metagenome assembly JACCDV01 (sample SAMN15323448, study PRJNA562643) | freshwater metagenome | isolation source: river surface water | place: USA:Blue River Watershed | collected 2017-08-17
TGATCTCAATGTGTCAGATCCCGGAGAGGCTCGTTCGGTTCATTCGTTCGATCGCACTCCCAAACTCGCACTTCCTCGTACCAAGACGGATGCGAACTTGACAATTACCAACCCCATGCTCAAAGCAGCAAAAATGGTTGCCAAGGAATCCAACAATCCGATTGTTAAGGCAGTCAGGGCATCGGTTCTTCCGGCAGTTGAAGAGAGTCAACGGATGGTGAAGGCTGCTCAGATGGCCAAGCGCGTGTCTCCTGATATTCTGTCGACCGCTGCACCCGCGCCTCCCACTCCACCCAACGAGAAGGCAGCGTCTATTTCGTCGTTGGAAGAAGCTGCTGAATCAGTGTTTGTTGCGGTTGTGCCGGAGAAGAAGGAAGAAGAGTCATCATCTTGACCGAGTAGCTCCGCTTCTTGTACAGAGCGTTCCGCTCCTGAAACTGTCGTCGAAACTGAGGGTCCACAACATCCAGAATCAACGGATTCGTCGTCCGTGCCGACTTCTCCACTCGAAGAATCCGCCCCACAATCTGATCCACGTCCGGCCGAGGCGTCGCCATCAATAACGTATTCAGCGTTGGCACATCAAATCCCTCCTTACACATCGCATATGTCGCAATCAGGACCGAACAGGACGAACAGAACTCCGTTCGTTTGGCAGCGGGGACGTCCTGGGATAAGATAGCGGAGCTTTCCTGCAATGTCGGTGGCAACGCCGCCAGCAAGTCTTTTGTATGTTGTACCCGGTCTGTCAAGACCAACACTTGTCGATGGGGAGACTCTTCGAGGACATCCTCGAGAATCTCTGCCAACCATTTTGTGCGATGCTCACACTCAGTCAACTTGTTGATCATCAACGTCGTGAACATGACTCCCTGCCGATTGTAGATGATTTCGTTGAAGACAGGGTCCTTGTTGTCGTACTGGTAGACTTCCACTTGAACTCCTGTGTCCGTAATGTCTCCCGTATTCGAGTTGTAGAGCAATGGACCCAGAAACCAATGAGCCACATGCATCAGTCCGTCTTTGCGTACCGGAGTCGCAGACAATCCCAGCATGTACTTGCTGGTGACTTTGGGAAGGGCTTGAACGAAGACTTCGGACGCAATGTGATGGCATTCGTCCACAATGACCAATCCAATCGGCTTGAAGGTGGTGATTGGAATGTCTCGCATCGAAAGCGTCTGAAGCATGGCGATGATGACATCAGACCCTTCGACTTCACACTTGTCGGCTTGAATCCGTCCAATTCGAGCATTCGGAAGAAACATCTTCACACGGTCTTCCCACTGATCGCGAAGAAAGGAGTTGTGAACAATCACGAGGGTGGGAACACGCAACTGACTTGCGATGTAGAGTGCGCAGACTGTTTTGCCTCCTCCGGTGTGGAGAGAGAGGATCCCGTCGTGTGGGACAGGTTTGAGAAAGGAGTCGACGACAGGCTGTTGCTGGGCGCGGAGACTTCCTCCAAAGGTCCAATGGGATGGATCCGTCTGTGCGACGTCGCGGGTCGTCTGCGCCGGAACACCATGCTTTTCAATTCCGAAATGCTTCGGAAGATAAAGTGCGTCCTCCACCTCTGCATAGACCTTGTATCGCGGGACTGCATTCTTGTTTGGAACGAATACAGAAGGAATCTGCGGTTTGACCGTCAGTGTCTTTCTGTACTCTTCAACGGGGATTGAGTGCTTTTGCACCTTGTACCCGTTTAGCGTAAGCATTCCGGTTTGATTTGTTTGAATTGATTGGTCCATTTTCTTAGAGACTCTCCACGTCGGTGCGCATCGCCGTGCGAATCATGTTGATGACAAGCTCACGAGTGACAGGGCTGTCAAGATCCGAAACGTGATACATGATGGAAGGATGGATGACCGTGCTCACCTGAAAGAACTCGAAAGGATCCGTGTCGTGCTGAAGAGAGCGAACGATGTCCTCCACATAGTCGAGGACGCGGTGCTCGCTTGCGAGGAAGCGCTTGCGATTCGCATAATCGGGAGTGCGATAGGTGACGACAAACAGTTCGCGAGAGTCCTCTGACTCACAAATGCGAATCGTGTCGTCGGGCGACCCATCTGCGCGCGTAAGAAAGATCTCAGCCTTCATCATTTGATCATCTGTCGTCGCCGATCTTTAAATGGAACTCTCTGCGTCGTCTGTGAGTTGCGGTTGGTTGTAGTCTTCGTTCGCAGGCATTCCCAGGTAGTCTCCATAATCCCCATTGTCCGCTCCACGAGGTCCTTCATCGCCTTGCTCGAAATAATCATTTGCCTGACCCACCCCGATTTCGTTGTCCATCTCCTCGACTGCGAGCGCATCACGATCAATCTCTTCCTGAAGAATCTGGGCCTGCTTTGCGAGATCTTCGCGGTCCTTGCGACTGATGACATACGGGGCCAATCCAATCCGCAACAAGTCCTGGAGAACTTCACGTTCAGCGTCTGTCTTCTTTGCCATCTTCTGCACGAACTGCATGCGTTCCGCTGCCACCAACTTGTTGACGTTTGCCTTCTCTTCCTTGTAGTCCGCCGTGAGAGTATACAACGCCACATCCGCAGTTCGAAGCTCTTCCAGTTTGGCCTTCTTCACGGGATCCTTCTGAACCTCTGCCAATGTCTCGACCAACAATCCTCGCCCAACATCTCGGCGAATGGCCTCTGACTGAGTTGGATCAACGTTGCGCACGGGAGTCTTCAGCAGAAAGAGATCAGACACACGCGACGCCACTGCCACATTGGTCGTGACAGGATCGCGGACTGGAATGCGGACCTGAATGCTCCGCTGCTTCGTCAGGCGTCCTCGGATCTCGTCATTGGATGCGGGGGTTGGAATCACACGAACCGATTGTGTCTTGGGAACTGCTGCGGCATTTGTCGCAACACGAATGCCCTGACGCAATGGAACCGCAGGCTGAACGACACGAGGGGATCGCCCACTTGTCCAGACGGGACGGGAGGATGGGTATGTGACACGAGGAGGCTCTTCGGTTGTCTTGGGTGGGAACACGGTCGGAATCAGAGACACGGGTGTTTCGACACGAGGAGGAGATTGTGCGTAATAGGCCTTGGCTTGCGCGAACAGAGACGGGATTGGAGAAGGAAGATTCGCAAATCCCTTCAGCATCGGGCTCTTTGTAGACAGCAGCGCGGTGACTGTCTTTTTGACTTCCATTGGGGTATTCAGCGCAGCGCGAATGGTCTGTTGTGCGGGACCCTTGAACGAGGTCGGAAACTCTTCGAAGGTCTTGCGAAGGACAAGCATCAGACTGTCCACAATCGTATAGTCTCCTGGAGTGTCCGCGTCACGAGGATAGCCCGTCAACGTAAGGGGCTTGGACCCGAACGACCGACGAGGAACCAGAGTTGGCAGGTGAGTCTGAAGCAAGAGGGCTGTGGTTGCGATTCCGACCATTCCTTGAAACTTGGCAGTCTGTGCATCTCCTCCCTTTGCGAACTGGACTGCCGCAACCGTTCGTCCAAACTTTAGGAGAGGTTCCAACTTGTCCGCAGTCGGAAGCACCTGAAGAATCGACAGCAACAACAGAACCATATCATCGTGAGCATTGCCCTCCAAGAACAATCCGCGCAGTGTCGCAATTCCAGTCGTAAAACTCCGAATGCTTGCGCCATGGAATGTCTCTTCCTCAAACGCTTCCGTCCGACGAATCACAAACCCGTCTTCGTCAAACTGAACCTGATCGACAAACACATCCGAATTGATCTGTTCTCCGCAGTACTTGCAGACGCGGAATCCCTCAAGACGAGCCGTCCAGGTTTCGTAGAATTTCAATCGGTCGGCTGCAAGGTCTCCTCCCAGAACGGCGAGCGTATGACTGCAGCAAACGAAGAGTCCATCGGTGTCCGAATACACTTGGTTGCTCAGTGTCGTCTCCCGCAGAATCTCTCGAATGTCGCGCAACTTGTCGTCCGCAAACCGACGAGGGTCTTCCAGAATCGCAAGCACTTCCGCACGCTGAACCGAGTCCGGACGCAGAGGTGTCTTGGGACCTGACTCCTTCTTCTCCGGGGCTCCTGCGCGATCCCGAACGGCTTCCAAACGACGAATGTAGGCTTTCTTGATATCGTCCGGAGTCGACTCTTCCCAAGGCTTCCGATTCAGATATCCAACCCTCGCGCGCTCTTGCTTGAGAAACTCCAGTGGAACGCACTGGTATTTTGCCTTGTCACCAACGAAGGTTCGGCGCAGAACGCCCGTCACCAAGAAGTCCTGAAATGACTTGCCGAACAACTTGCACTCGTCAATCGTGGTCTCGGGATATGCTGCCTGCTGAATGTCCACGCCGGGAACAGATTCCACGCTTCCATTGTCAATGACCTGCGACCGCAGGAGTTCGGGAATCAGTCCACCTCCATCCAACTGATCCATCAACCACTTGCGAAGCGACACTCCTGGGGCATACGTCGCCTTGTAGACGTCAAGGATGTTCTCGGGCGGTGCCAACTGCGATGGCTTGGGAAAGTCGATTGGTTCTCCCGCCGGAGCTTCGTTGATGATCTCCACGGGAGGAAACTTGGACTTCCATGTGTTCCAAGGAATGTCGCTCAACCGAACGTCATACAACTTGAGGAACGGACCTGCCTCTCCATACGGATCCTTCGTGACCGGAACGGCATGGGTGAGAATCGCATCCAATGACGGAACCACATCGTCAAGGGGTGCCGTTGTCTCCAAGAACATAGCATCCTTCGACTTCAGAAACGGGTGCTCTGGCAGCGGGTTGGGAATGTCGGTAGGTCGAGCGTCCAACGAATATCCAACCATGTTGACGACATCCTCCGTCCCATCCACCGGAACACGAAGCACATCAATCGTCTTGTCCTCATGCCTCTGTGTCCGTGTCATCTCGTATTTGGGAAGCACAACACGCGGATTCTTGCCATTCGTGTCCGTGAACGTGGTAGGTTTGTCCACCGGATACGGCGTTCCCGTTGCAGTGTCGGCATACGGACGCGGAAGTGCTGCAAGCAAGCGAGGGTAGAACCCTGGCAAGAGAAGGTTGTCAAACAACGGATTCCACTGGGCTCCCCAGGAATACTCCTTTGTTGCGGGATCCGCATACACTGGATGGACCCAGGGAAGACTCTTGCCATACGTGGGTTCCCGAAGCTTGTACTCGTCCGGCAACGCAATCACATAGGCCGAGTACATCGCTTGGAGTCGATCAATCTCGCGGCGCACTTCTTCCCGCTGAAATCGCGTCACACGACCCCGAGGCATCAGTTTCTCGTAGGCATCTGTTGTCTGCTCTGACAAGGTGAAAAAGCGAACCTTTTCAGGCCGCTGAATTGTTTCATCAAATTCTATATCTTCCAAGACCTGAAGCTCACTTGGATCAAAGTTGAAGAATTCCATTATACTGAGGTAAGAACATTCTCACACAGAGCCGACGCTTCCTTCACAACCGCGGCGAGCAAGTCCTCGGGCGCACCTGTCTTGCTTGCGAAGATGATGGAGAGATTCGGCACAAGGGGGTGCCCGATATCCATCGATGCGAATTCGACGTTGTTCGACAGATACAGAAGCTCTTGAACGAGACAGCCCAGAGTGAACGTCTCTCCTGGCACATTCACACGATAGCGATTCTCTCCTTCGCGAAGCACGGGCAACTTCGCAAGCTCTACAAACTTCTCCTTGAGAACGCCAACAGCAGTCTTGAGCAACTCGGCCGCAGGTGTCACTCCGATACTTTCGATCGTAAAGTCGAACCAGTCGGGGCGTCCCGTCTCCTTGTTGCGATGAAAGGATCTCTGAATATGAAAGGTGTCGAAGATACGGGCCGCCTCGCGCTGCGCAACTGGATCGTCGCCGGCCTCTGCGACAAAGGTATCGCGATCGACCTTCGCAATGTCCGGGTCAATGTGATACTTGAACGTCGACACGCACACCTGCGAACTCTTTGCGGGTTGAAGGGCCAGAGTTGCCTTGATGTGAACGGACTCGCCAGGCTTGAGGAACATGAACAGCAGAGAAGTTCCGAGATCGCGATCCTTCAGCAACACATCTGCGCGCGAGCCTCCCGAGACAACGAAGTCGTCAGATGTGATTTCCATCGCAGACTCGGTTGCCGTAACACGCAGCTCAATCTTTGTGTCGCGAATGAGTGCGACCTCCTGGGCCCGAACGTTGATTGGTAGCATCTCGACACGATGGCGCAGCATCTCGTGCGTCATTGAGGACGTGTTCTCAAGGATCTGGACATTGGAGATGACAACAGTTGGAATCTCAGCCAAGAGAATCCGACGCAGTGCGCTGACAAACGACACGGGGACATTCTTGAACTCGGCATCCAGCCTGTAGCCATTGAGGGACTTCTTGACGTTCTCCATTGTTGTATCCTTCTCTCGTTGTTATTTATCCGTTTTTTATCGGAGAGACGAGCAATGAACAACCAGCCCCTGCTCTTCGTCAGCAATCGGTGTGCGAATTCTGCAAAGATCCTCGAGACCCTCAAGGCCTTGAACAAGGACACGCTTTGCCGCATCGTCTACATCGATGGATACCAGCGCGCACAGCTTCCGTCGTTTCTGAAGAGCGTTCCGACCTTGTACATCCCCGACTCCAAGGATGTCTACGTCGGCAAGGACATCTATTCATACATCTCCAAGCCGGTGACCGCTCGTCGCGAAGTCCCCGTTCAGCAGACGAGTGCGAGTGGAGGAATCGTTGGAGGAGCATCCGCTGCCGCGGGGGCGTATACGCCGTGGTCCTTCGAGGGCAAGGGTGGTATCTCCGATACCTATTCTAGTTGGGAGTCTCCCACGAATTTCGTCAATGCGGATCAGCTGTCGTATACGTTCCTGGGAGGGCAGGCTCCTGCACCGACCGCTCCCGAACCCCAGACAAAGCAGAGCTACGAGGGAGGCAAGCAGGGACGCAACGATGACCTGGCCGCGCGTATGGAACAGATGAAAAAGGCTCGCGAGAGTGAGTTTAAAGGCATCAGTCGGCAGTAAGACAAATGTCCAAGAAGATCTATATTGATGCCTTCTTCAATCAGTACGAGGATTTCCTCGGACAGATCAAGGACGTATTTCCGAACGATCCGGACTGGAAGCTTTACCTTTCAGGTCTTGCGATCTTCCGTCGCACCAATCCCTTGATGGTGGTGCAGAAGACATGGAAATATGTGTCGCGCTTCGAGGATGTCATCAAAGCCAGAGATGAGAAGTTCTTCCTTGAGCGAGATTATTCAGACATCACGGAAGGAGAGGAACCACTCGAACAAACAATTGCGAAACTCAAGGGAATGTGGGAGGCCATGTCTCCTCACAATCGCCGTGTTGTGTGGGATTTCGTGAACAACATTACGGCTCTTGCGAGGCTGTGTGGCGCTGGATCGACTCTGTAATGTCGCGAGACACCGCAGCTGACAACAAGTTCGACACGTGCCCTTGAGGGTCTCCGAGAGATGCGTCGTACCGCTGAGGGCGCAAGTCAATCACACGGAAGTCCCCGCCGTGTCCGTAGCAGTTGTGGAACTGCTCAATCATCGTATCTGTCGTATGGTTGATCTTCACAAAGGTGAAGTTGATATCGAGAAACGACATCCGTTCTACGAAGTCTCGTGGATCCAACCCATTCGGGTCGCCACGAGGATATCGATCGGAAACAGCTGGGCTGTGAAACTGAAGTCCATGTGCCGGAGCATCGGCAATATGAAACACACACTTGACATCCGCATCACGCCAATCCATATGATGCGCGTCCATCATCGCGTGGGCGACATCTTCGGCCTCGTCATCTCCTCCTTCTGCAAACACTCCACGAATCTCGCGCATTGTGTACTGAGGTTCTTGGAATGGGATTACAATACTCCGCTGTTCATCTCCATAATCGCGATATCCGACGAAGGACATCAACACTTCTGCGCCGGGGTTGTCCAACTCGACCTTGCGAGCAATCTCGCCGATCTTGGTCTTTGCCTGCTGAATCCAGGGCTCCATCGACGCGGTGCAGTCCAACACGAAGCAAATCTTTACGGTGGTCATTCTGTCAAGCTGGGGGGAAGGGTAGACGTGTCGGGCTCTAAGAATCCATTTTCACTGAATCCGTACAAATCCTGTCTCGTTAAGCTGATGAGTTCCGACACCGCCTGATCTGGACTCGTGAAGTTGCGAAACAGGATTTGGTTGACTTCTGCGGGAGACCACTTGTAGTCGAGCGATGGATCGTCGGGAATGGTCACGTCTTTCTCGTAGAACGAACAGGCCATCTCCGAGATGATTGCGCGAGAGCATTTCTTGAAGTTCACAATCATGTCGACACGACCCGGCCGAATCAGCGCACGATCAATGCGTTCCGGGAAGTTGGTCGTGATGATCAGAATGCGTCCATTTGCTTCGAGCGTTCCGTCCAGAAGGTTCAGCAGAAACGACAAATCGATTGTCTCCTTCTCTGTCTCCTTTTCCCGTGCGAGCCAAGCATCTTCCTCGGTCTTGGGCTTAGTCGTCAAGGTCGGTTTCTTCCACTCCCTGCGAAGCACCGTGTCTCCCATCGCATCGATATCCTCGATCACGTACAGCCGCTCGGACACTGGAATCGTATACTTCTCCGTTGTCGCTCCATTGTAGACATGAATCTCGTCGTTAAAGAAGAGATGCTGAAGCTGGGTCTTCGTCTTGATCTCGCTGAGCTGGACATTGATAATGTGCCGACGCCCTTCATTTGCGATTGCCTTGACGGAGGACGTCTTGCCACATCCCGGTGGGCCGTGAAAGAGAAAGCCCAGAGTGTACGGGATTCCCTTCTTGTCATACCAAGCACGATTCTCCAAAAAGAACGTTGTGCGATCCTGAACGTGTTTGCGCTCCTCGAAGAACACGTTGTCGAAGGTTCGGTTGGTTGTAAACTTGGTTTTGGTGTAGAGAAGATGAGTTGTCGGGAGAGGATTTTGGGTTGAGCCCTTCACCTTGGTCTGTACGATCTGGTCGAAGAAGTACCTGTGGCTTCCAAGTTTGTTCGCCATTCTGCGCTCGTAGTCAACATTACAATTGTCGACGAATGCCTGAAGGTGCTGGATGTCGTGCTCGTAGCAAAAGATCTTGAACTTGATGATGCTCGGAGACCCGTCTGTAATCTGAAGGTCAAGCAACTCAAAGAAGACATCAGAGTCCAACGCAACAGGTTCGAACTCGTGGGGCAAATAGTCGTGGTGCGTGACGGAGAGAAGGCTCTTCATCTCGGGACGTGTCGTGACATAATGGACAACCGCATCCATGCGGGTTTGATAGGGAGTTGTCTGCATCTGTCGACCATTGTTTGCCTGTTGCGACACTCCGCGTTCACACGTAATCGAGGCTCGAGGACTTTTGACGGAAGAAGGAAGAGGAAGTCCGGCAGACCGACGACGCGTGCAACAGAATGCCCGAAGCCACGCAGACCATGTTGGGTAGGTCTTGGTTGCGATGTCAAATGCGTTCAACGCAAGAATGTTTGTGAGCGGATTTCTGGCTGCCCCCAAACTCAGAAGCATCTGCGTTTTCAGGATGTCGTTCATTGTTTCTTGGTTCACCGTTCCTGTGAAGATAGAAACGAGCCAAATGGAGACACTAGTTTGTCAAGCGTTGCAACGTTGGTGTGAACCGGCTTGGACCGCTTGAGACGCAGTTCCTTGGACGCTTTGTCAACGGTCTCCTGCGACAGCGCCACGAACTTCTTGACATCGCGCACAGGTCCCTGGACGTTCATTGTGGGAACAAACAGGCGAAGAGGAGGAAGCTGAACCGCAACCATCTCAACGGCAGAGGCGACATACTGGCGATATTGCTCAATGTCAAGCTGTCCGCCAAACATTCGAAGGCAAGTGCGAGGAGGTGCCGGAGTAAACTCGCGAGTCCCGTACATCGATCGGTAGAGATCGACCAACAAAGCATGACGAGTCCACCGCGTCACATCCGAGAGGGACGGGTCCGCGTAGAGAGATGCCAACGCACATTCCGGAGAACAAAAGTGTCCCTCGCACGCATACATGTTCTCGTAGGCATCATATGAGATCGGAAGGACGCAGGCCTTCCAACTGAATGGGTGGCAACACCAAAAGCACGCCGTTGACGTGCTGTAGGTTGGACTGCGTGTGCGTCCAAGAATCTCCTTCATGATGTCGGTCGAGAATCGCTCGGACACATGGGAAGCCTCGACTTCTTTGAGGATCTCGGAATACTCTGTCGCTCCGTTTGCGGGTTGCGGGGCTGTTTCCTCAGCCGGCAGGCGCAATGAAAAAACAACGGGGGCATCTGGTAGCTGCTTCTTGGGAGGCATTTGTTGATTCAACGTCTTGTGAGTGAAAGTCTGTGGGACTATACAAATGCCCGACAACGCAGAAGCAAGGAAGTTTGAAGCAAAGTATCATGACCTCTGGGATCAGGTGAACAAGCTGAACCTTGAGATCATTGAGAAGCGCAAAGCCGGCAAGGGTGTGACGCGCCTGGCTCGGAAGATGAAGAAGATCGAGAAGGAGGCCCGTGACGCCGAGATGGCAATGCGCATGGCTCGCAGGGGTGGTGGGCGCAGGACGACTCGTCGCAAGAAGTCTTCATCGAGGAAGTCTGTCCCCAAATGAAAAACCCTGCCTTGACAGCCAGGGATCTGTCTACTGATCCGGTTTGAAAATGGACTCCGTTTTAGCAAATACACAGACAGCACCCCACAACAACCATGGCATCCAAGAACATTGCACAAGCGTATCAGAAGAAGACTCACAGGGAGCACATCCTGAGTCTTCCCGACACCTACATCGGCTCCATCCAGAATGCAGAAGAGACTGTCTACCTCCGCAACAACGACGAGTTCCGTTCGAAGTCGATCGTTATCAATCCTGGTTTCTACAAACTGATCGATGAACTGCTTGTGAATGCGCATGACCACGTGATTCGCCTTCGCACCCGCAAGTCTGAGACGCCTGTGAAGAAGATCAACGTCACGTGCGACGCGCACTCCTTCTCGATCGAGAATGACGGCGAGCCAATCGATGTCGTCCAGCATCCTGAGCACAAAGTCTGGGTCCCGCAGATGATCTTTGCGGAGCTTCTCACCTCTACGAACTACGATGCCGAGGAGAAGAAGTTGGTCGGAGGCAAGAACGGCTACGGAGTCAAGCTGGTCAACATCTTCGCACGGCAACTGGAGGTGACCATTCTCGACGGCGCTCGCAAGCTCCAGTATCACCAGGTCTACTCCAACAACATGACGAAGATCGACGAGCCGACCGTGACCAAGGTGTCCAAGACCAAGTCTAGCGTCACAATTCGTTGGACTCCCGACTTCGCCCGATTCGGAATGACCGAGATCTCTCTGGACATGCGCAGGCTGATCGAGCGTCGTGTCTGGGATCTTGCGATGACGGTCGGCAAGGAGGTCAAGGTCACTCTGAACGGCGACGAGATCAAGTGTCGCAACCTCACCGAGTATGCAAAGTCCTATGCGATTGACCCAGTCGTCTTCGAGGCCCCCAACGACCGCTGGCAGATCGCAATCGGACAAGCCCCCGAGGGAGCATTCCATATGGCGTTTGTGAACGGCATCTGGACCTCCAAGGGCGGAACCCACGTAGACGCAATCGTCAACCAGGTCGCCACGCATGTCGTGGAGTATCTGGAGACGAAGAAGAAGGTCAAGGTCAAGCCCAGTCTTGTCAAGGATCAACTTGCAGTCTTCGTGGTTAGTCTCATTGAAAATCCGTCCTTCACATCGCAGACCAAGGAGACACTGACGACCAAGGTGTCTGCGTTCGGATCCTCGTGCCGTCTCTCTGACGACACGCTGAAGAAGATCGTGTCCAAGCTCAGCATCGTCGAGACTATCCTCGAGGCTCAGGCAGCGAAGGATGCGAAGGACAACACCAAGACGGATGGCAAGAAGCA
>JACCDV011033405.1_pt1 | contig 11871 bp, 10 predicted proteins | sample 7446131 | NCBI WGS metagenome assembly JACCDV01 (sample SAMN15323448, study PRJNA562643) | freshwater metagenome | isolation source: river surface water | place: USA:Blue River Watershed | collected 2017-08-17
ATCCCTCCTGATGCAAGACTCCCCTTACTACCGTCCCCAACGCATCACCGTATTGGGAGCAACCGGATCCATTGGCACCAGCACTTTGGACGTGATCGCGCGGCACCCACAGCGGTTCGAGGTATTCGCGCTGTCGGCGGCAAATCGTGTTGAAGAGTTGGTCTTGCAATGCCAGCGCTTTCGGCCATCTTTCGCGGTGATTGCACCTGACCGTGCCGACGCCTTGCGTGCACGGCTGCAAGCACTTCGGCTGTCAACCGAGGTGCTTTGTGGCGAAGATGCGCTGTGCCAAGTGGCCAGTGCGCCTGAGGTCGACGTGGTGATGGCAGCGATCGTGGGCGCAGCGGGCCTCGCACCTTGTCTCAGCGCCGCCCGATCCGGCAAGCGCTTGTTGCTGGCCAACAAAGAGGCCTTGGTGGTAGGGGGCGAGCTGTTCATGGACGCCGTTCGCCAAGGAGGCGCAACGTTACTGCCGATTGACAGCGAACATTCAGCGGTCTTTCAATCCCTGCCAGACGATCCCAGCACCTGGCCGCAGCGGGTGGACAAGGTGATCCTGACTGCATCAGGCGGGCCATTCCGCCAGCGCCCGCCCGAGACGCTCGCGACCGTGACACCCCAAGAAGCCTGCGCCCACCCGAACTGGGTCATGGGTCAGAAAATTTCGGTCGATTCGGCCACGATGATGAACAAGGCCTTGGAGGTGATTGAGGCCAAGTATCTGTTTGGTTTGGCGCCACGACAGATCGAGGTGGTGATTCACCCTCAAAGCGTGATCCACTCCATGGTTCAGTACCACGATGGTTCGGTCGTGGCTCAACTCGGCACCCCCGATATGCGTGTTCCGATTGCCTACGGCCTGAGCTGGCCCGAAAGGATGGCATCCGGTGCGGCGCCATTGGATTTCATGAATCTGGGCGCATTGACCTTCGAGCGCCCGGACGCTGAACGCTTCCCCGGACTGTTTCTGGCCTGGGAAGCGCTGGAGTCGGCGCCCGGTACGACAGCGGTGTTGAATGCCGCAAACGAAGTGGCGGTGGCCGCTTTCCTGGCCGGGCGTTTGCGATTTGACCGCATTCACCAAGTCAACCGTGCAACTTTAGAAGCTTGTCGTCCCTCCAACACCGACAATCTGGAAGGTCTGCTGTTGCTGGACGCTCGTTCCCGTGCAGTCGCAGAGCAGCAGGTGGCGCGTTGTACTTGAGGGGTTGTCGATGCTGTTGACGGTGGTGTCGTTCCTGGTGGCGCTGGCCATCTTGATTGCCGTGCATGAGTACGGGCATTACCGTGTGGCCGTGGCTTGTGGTGTGAAAGTGCTGCGGTTCTCTATCGGCTTTGGCCGGCCCATCTGGCGTCGGACATCCCCCATCAGCGGGACCGAGTTCGTGGTCAGTGCCTTGCCACTGGGTGGCTATGTGCGGATGCTGGACGAGCGCGAGGGTCCAGTCGATCCAGCCGAACGTGACCGCGCGTTCAACACCCAGCCGCTGCGCGCAAGGGCGGCGATTGTGGCGGCTGGTCCGGCTGCGAATTTGTTCCTGGCGGTGGGTCTCTATGCGCTGGTCGCCTGGTGGGGCGTGCAGTCGCCACGGCCCGTCTTGTCTACGCCGCCGTCTTCTTCAATGGCTGAGCAGGCTGGGCTGCGTGGCGGTGAGTGGGTGCAGCAATTGGCGCGTGGCCAAAGTTCGCCTCAACCAGTGACGACGTTTGACGACCTGCGCTGGCAACTGACGCAGGCCGTTTTGTCCAATGAAGACGTGACCCTGTGGCTGGCATCGGGTCCGGATGCCCCCGCTCGGGAAGTGGTGCTACCGCTGTCCGACTTGCCCGCCGAAGAGGCCGATGCCTCCATGCTGCAAAGGGTGGGTGTGGTCGCGCCGTGGTCCGCGCCAGAGGTCGGCGAATTGATGCCAGGGGGTGCGGCGGAATCGGCTGGTTTGCTTCCCGGGGATCTGGTGCGTGCGGTGGATGGCCGCAGTGTGGATGACGCTCAACAGCTCCGGTCCCGCATCCGCAGTGCTGCCGATGCGAATGGTCAAGTGGTGCCGCAGCGTTGGGCGGTGGATCGGAACGGGCGCCAGTTGGAGCTGACCGTCACACCTCGTGCCGAGCGCCAGGGCGATGTCTGGGTGGGCCGCGTCGGTGCTTATATCGGCAGTCAACCCGCCATGGTGGAAGTGACGGCGGGTGCGCTGGAAGGCTTGTGGCAAGGGATCGAGCGTACGTGGGAAGTGTCTGCGCTCTCGCTGCAAATGATGTTCAAGATGCTCGTGGGGGAGGCTTCACTCAAAAACCTCAGTGGGCCTTTGACGATCGCCGACTACGCTGGCAAGTCGGCCAGCCTGGGCCTGACTTCATACTTGCTGTTTCTGGCTTTGATCAGCGTCAGTCTTGGCGTGTTGAACCTGCTGCCGCTGCCCGTTTTGGACGGTGGGCACCTGATGTATTATCTGTGGGAGGCAGTGACGGGGCGCCCGGTGTCTGACATCTGGATGGAGCGCTTGCAGCGTGGCGGTGTCGCCGTGTTGTTTGGGCTCATGTCGCTGGCCATTTTCAACGATCTCGCCCGTTTGCTGGGCTGAAATTCCTCATACATGAAAAAGAGTCAAACGCGTTGGCGTGGCGCGGCCTGGGGCGCCTTGGTCTCCACCTTGGTAGCCGCCTTGCCTGCATGGGCTGTCGATCCGTTCACCGTACGGGACATCCGGGTCGAGGGTTTGCAGCGCGTCGAGCCAGGCACTATCTTCGCATCGTTGCCTTTCCGCGTGGGCGACACGTACAACGACGATCGAGGCTCTGCGGCCATTCGGTCCTTGTTTTCCCTGGGGCTCTTCTCCGACGTGCGTCTGCAGGTCGATGGGGATGTGCTGGTGGTGATCGTGGAAGAGCGCCCGACGGTGGCAGACCTCAGCTTTTCTGGTGTCAAGGAATTCGATAACGAAGTGCTGCGTCGGGCCTTGCGCGACGTGGGTCTGACTGAAGGTCGTCCGTTTGACAAAGCGCTGGCAGACCGCGCCGAGCAAGAACTGAAACGACAATACCTCAGCCGCAGCCTGTACGCTGCTCAGGTCACCACCACGGTGACGCCGATCGAGCGCAACCGAGTCAACATCAATTTCAGCGTGATTGAAGGTGACGTTGCCAAGATCAAAGACATTCGTATCGTCGGCAATCAATCGTTCAGTGAGTCGACATTGCGTGATCTGTTCGACTTGGACACGGGCGGCTGGCTGAGCTGGTACACCAAGTCCGATCGTTATTCACGGGCCAAGTTGAATGCGGACATTGAAAGTCTTCGCTCCTACTATCTGACGCGCGGTTTCTTGGAATTCCGCATCGACTCGACCCAGGTGGCCATCACTCCGGGCAAAGACGAGATGGCGATCACCATTAACATCACCGAAGGGCAGCGTTACGCGGTTTCGTCCGTGCGCCTGGAAGGCGATTACCTGGGCAAAGAAGAAGAATTCAAAACGCTGGTGCGCATTCGTGCAGGCCAGGCTTACAACGCCGAGGACGTAGCGGAAACCACCAAAGCGTTCACCGATTACTTTGGTGGATTTGGATATGCGTTCGCGCGCGTCGAAGCAGTGCCAGAGATGGATCGCGACAAGCGCGAAGTGGCGTTTGTGTTGCGTGCGCAACCTTCGCGCCGGGCTTACGTGCGGCGTATCAACGTCGAAGGCAACAACCGGACCCGAGACGAAGTGATTCGCCGCGAGTTCCGCCAGCTGGAGGCGTCCTGGTACGACAGCGACCGCATCCGTTTGTCACGCGACCGGGTGGACCGTCTCGGCTTCTTCACACAGGTGTCGGTGGATACTCAGGAAATCCCAGGGGCTCCTGATCAAGTCGATCTGGTCGTGCAGGTGGTGGAAAAGCCCACGGGCAACTTGTCTTTGGGTGCGGGTTACTCTCAATCTGAAAAGCTGTCGTTCGTGGCGGGCATTCAGCAAGAAAACGTGTTCGGTTCGGGCAACTATCTCGGTCTGAACCTCAACACCAGCAAGTTCAACAAGCAGTTGGTGTTGAGCACGACCGATCCATACTTCACCGAAGACGGCATTTCCCGCTCGATCGACGTGTACTACCGCACCACACGGCCACTGTCCGAACAAGAAGGTGATTACCGCTTGGTAACGCCTGGTGCGAGCATCCGTTTTGGCGTGCCGTTCACAGAAACCGATACGGTGTTCTTCGGTATTGGTGTCGAACAGACGCGGATTGAGCGCGGAAACGGATTGCCAGTTGCTTATGAAGATTTCATCACAAACTTCAGCGACTCTGCCACCTCCATCCCACTGACAGTCGGTTGGGCGCGAGATACACGTGACAGCGCGTTAGTGCCAACGCAGGGTCGGTTGCAACGGGTCAATGGGGAATTGGGCGTTGCGGGCGACACGCGCTATGCCAAGGCTAGTTACCAGTTCCAGCAGTACATCCCCTTGAACAAAAAGTTCACCTTGGCGTTCAACGCTGAAGCAGGCTGGGGCAAGGGATTGGGTGGAAAGCCGTTCCCGTTGTTCAAAAACTTCTACGGCGGTGGCTTGGGGTCTGTGCGAGGGTTCGAGCAAGGTACGCTGGGTGGAACTAGCGCGATCGTGGGTGGAAGCACAAATGCCTACATTGGCGGGTCCAAAAAGATCGTGCTCAATACCGAAGTGATTGCACCCTTCCCAGGAGCAGGTAACGATCGCACCTTGCGCATGTTTGGTTTTTTTGACATCGGTAACGTGTCCGATGATTACTCTGGGGCGGGTAAGCTGACTGACTTGCGCGCTTCTACAGGTCTTGGCATCAGCTGGATTTCACCGGTGGGTCCGCTTAGAATCGCGTACGCACGACCGGTTCGCAAGCAAGCCGGCGACAAAACTCAGAGCATTCAATTCCAGATCGGAACTTCTTTTTAATGAAATCGACCTACCGTGTTGCGTTGCGCCGTCTGGCGGCGGTGTGTGTGCTGGGCTGTGTGACCGCTGTGTCGGCGGCTCAGGACTTCAAGATTGGTTTTGTCAGCACAGACCGGATTTTTCGCGATTCCACGGCGGCAAAAGCGGCCCAGACCAAACTGGAGCAGGAGTTTGCGCGTCGTGAACGTGAGGTGGAAACCTTGGGCACGCAGTTGCGCACCGCTTCTGAGCGTTTTGAAAAGGACGCTCCGACCCTGTCTGAGAGCCAGCGAACCACCCGTCAGCGCCAGGTCGTCGAGCTGGACCGGGAGTTTCAGCGTAAGCGCCGAGAGTTCCAGGAAGACTTGAATCAGCGCAAGAACGAAGAGTTGCAACAAGTGCTGGAGCGCGCCAATCGCGTCATTCGTCAAGTCGCAGAGGCAGAGAAGTACGACCTCATCATCCAGGAAGCGGTATACATCAATCCCAAGCACGACATCACCGAAAAGGTGATCAATGCTCTCAATGGCGGCAAGTGAACGGATAAGCGCTGTCCGCCTGAGCGAGATTCACGCCGCCTTGGGCGGCGTTTTGCATGGAGACGGCGATCTCCAAGTGCATCGAATCGCATCGCTCGCGGTGGCCGAAGGCAACGAGTTGTCGTTCGTTTCGCACGCTCGATACGCAAATCTGATTGAGGCGACCCGAGCAGGGGTTTTGGTGGTGCCACCCGAACTCGCTGATGTGGCCGTTGCGCGGGGTGCTTGCATTGTCACACCGGACGCTTACCTGTACTTTGCCCGTTTGACCCAGTGGTGGAAGCGGCGCCAGGAGCGAGTCAGTGATCGCGAGCCCGCCATACACCCTACAGCACAAATCTCAGCAAGTGCACTCATTGGGCAGGGCGTGCGTGTGGGCGCGTTTGCCGTGATTGAAGCGGGCGTCATCGTGGGTGACGGTGCCTGTATTGGCCCGCACACGGTACTGGAAGCCGGTAGCCGTGTCGGAGCCCATTCGCGCCTGTCGGTCCGCGTGACTTTGGGTCAAGACTGCCAGCTTGGTGCTCGAGCTTTGGTACACAGCGGCGTGGTGATTGGCGCCGATGGTTTCGGGTTTGCACCGCATCAAGGAACTTGGGTCAAGATCGAGCAGCTGGGCGCGGTTCGCATCGGCGATGATGTGGAAATCGGGGCCAATTGCTGTATTGATCGAGGTGCGCTGGAAGACACCATCATCGAAGACGGGGTCAAGCTCGACAACCTGATACAGATCGGGCACAACGTGCACATTGGCAAACACACCGCGATGGCAGGTTGCGTGGGGGTGGCTGGCAGTGCCCGCATTGGCGCCCATTGCACGGTGGGCGGGGGTGCCGTGGTGTTGGGGCACCTCACGCTGGCCGATCATGTGCACATTTCTGCGGCCTCGGTGGTGATGCGTTCGATCCACCAGCCTGGTCAGTACAGCGGCGTTTTTCCCATCGACGACAATAAGAACTGGGAAAAAAATGCCGCCACGCTGCGGCAATTGCACCGTTTGCGCGAGCGCATCAAAGCATTGGAAAACAAATCATGATGGACATTCACCAAATTTTGAAACAGCTGCCCCACCGTTACCCCTTCCTGCTCGTTGATCGGGTACTGGAGGTGGAAAAGGGCAAGTCCATCAAGGCGCTCAAGAACGTGAGCATGAACGAGCCTCAGTTCACCGGCCACTTTCCCCACCGCCCGGTGTTTCCGGGGGTGTTGATGCTGGAGGCCATGGCCCAAACGGCTGCGTTGCTGGCCTTCGACACCCTGGGTGTCACGCCCGATGACAAGACGGTGTACTACTTCGCGGGGATCGACGGTGCCCGCTTCAAGCGCCCGGTTGAACCCGGAGACCAGTTGGTGATGGACGTGACGCTGGAACGCATGAAAGCTGGCATTTTCAAGTTCAAGGGCACAGCCCGCGTGGGTGCAGAAGTGGCTTGTGAAGCCGAGCTGATGTGCACCATGCGAACGATCGCTTGAGGCCAGGACTCGTCGCATGACGAACATTCACGCCACGGCCATCATCGACCCTGCGGCCGAATTGGACAGCAGTGTCACCGTTGGTCCATACACCGTCATTGGTCCCCACGTAAAGATCGGTGCGGGCACGCGCATCGGTCCCCATTGTGTGATTGAAGGACACACCACGCTGGGTTGCGACAACCGCATTTTCCAGTTTGTGTCGCTGGGGGCAGATAACCAGGACAAAAAGTACGCCGGTGAGCCGTGCGAGCTCATCATTGGCGACCGAAACACCATCCGTGAATTCAGCACTTACCACATTGGTACGGTGCAGGGTGGCGGCGTCACGCGCCTGGGCAGCGACAACTGGATGATGGCCTACACCCATCTGGCGCACGACTGTCTGGTGGGCAACCACACCATTTTCGCGAACAACGCCCAGTTGGCCGGTCATGTGGAAGTGGGCGATTGGGTCATTTTGGGTGGTTACACCGTGGTGCACCAGTTTGTCCGCATCGGTGCCCATGCCATGACCGCCATGTGCTCTTTGTTGTTTGCTGATGTTCCACCCTTTGTGATGGCGCAAGGGCAACCGGCTGGCGCCAGATCGATGAATTTTGAAGGTTTGCGCCGCCGGGGCTTCAGCGCAGACCGCATCGCTGCTGTCAAAGCCATGCACAAAGCCCTTTACCGCGACAACTTGACGCTGGATCAAGCCCGGGAGCGGATTGCTGCGTTGACGGCCCGCCATGCGGAAGCCGGTGCTGATGTGGACATGATGCTGGGCTTCCTGAATGGCTTGACCCCAGAGCGGGGTATCGTGCGTTGACCCATTTTGAGCGGGCGTGTGACGTGGCGCTGGTGGCGGGCGAGGCTTCCGGTGATCTTCTGGCCGCTCAGTTACTGGCGGGTTTGCAGCAACGCTGGCCCAAATGGCGAACAGCCGGTATCGGTGGGCCTAACATGCAGACCCAGGGTTTCGATGCATGGTGGCCCAGTGAAAAACTGGCTGTTCGAGGCTATGTGGAAGTGCTGTGCCACTACCGCGAAATTGTCGGTATCCGCAAGCAGCTGCGCGATCGCTTGTTGGCCCGTCCGCCTCGGGTGTTTGTGGGAGTGGATGCACCGGATTTCAACCTCGACCTCGAAGGCGATCTACGAGCGGCTGGCGTGCGCACGGTTCACTTCGTTGCGCCGGCGGTGTGGGCTTGGCGCCCTGAGCGCATCGATAAGATCCGCCGTTGTGTGGATCATGTGCTGTGCATATTTCCTTTCGAGCCGGCGCTGTTTCAGCAGCACGGCATACCGGCCACTTACGTGGGGCACCCTTTGGCGCCATTGATTCCCCTTGCGCCAGACCGCGATGCAGCGCGCCAGGTGCTTGGGTATGGGCCCGATGGACGACTGGTTGCTTTGTTGCCCGGCAGCCGGCGTGCCGAGGTGGAGCACCTGCTACCACGGTTTTTGCATGCAGCGCGGCACATGCTGCAGACCCGGCCAGATCTGCACTTTGTACTGCCAGCAGTGCCCTCGCTTTATGAAGACATTCAGCAAACAGTGGCGAATGCTGGGCTGAGCGAGCAGGTCCTAGTGACGCGTGGTGGATCGCACACCGCTTTGGCAGCGTGCGATGTGACTTTGATCGCAAGCGGCACCGCCACCCTGGAAGCAGCTCTGTTCAAGCGCCCGATGGTCATTGCGTATCACATGAACTGGGTGTCGTGGCAGCTCACACGGCGCAAAAAGCTGCAGCCGTGGGTCGGGCTTCCCAACATTTTGGCCGGTGAATTTTTGGTGCCAGAGTTGTTGCAAGACGCCGCCACCCCGGCCGCGTTGGCCGAGGCAACCCTGGCGTGGTTGGGCAGCGATGCCGCCACTGTACAGCGTGTGGTGTCATTGGAGCGGCGCTTCGCCGAGATGCACCAGACCCTGATTTGTGACACCACCCAGCGGGCCATCGATGCAATCGCGCAAGTCCTCTCTTGAACCGATGACCTTGCAGCAGTCTTTCGCCTGGGTCGAATCCGGATTGGTGGCTGGCGTTGACGAAGCGGGTCGAGGGCCTTTGGCAGGGCCTGTGGTGGCGGCTGCGGTCATTCTGGACGATGGACAACCAATCGCGGGGTTGGCCGACTCGAAAAAGCTCTCGCCCTTGCGACGCGATCGGTTGTATGACGAAATTCGCGCCAAGGCCTTGTGCTGTTCGGTCGCGCAGGCCTCTGTAGAAGAGATCGATCAACTCAACATCCTGCAGGCCACCATGTTGGCCATGCGGCGAGCGGTGGAAGGTTTGCGCCTGAAGCCCACATTGGTGCTCGTCGATGGAAATCGACTGCCCGTGCTGGACGTCAGGGCTGAAGCCATTGTTCAGGGCGATACCAAAGTACAAGCCATTTCGGCGGCCTCAATACTTGCCAAAGTGACGCGCGACAGGGGTTTGACGGAGTTGCACACACAGTACCCGGCCTACGGTTTCGATCAACACAAGGGCTACGGTACCGCGCAGCATCTGGAAGCTTTGGTTCGCATGGGACCGTGTCCTGCACATCGCCGCAGTTTCGCACCCGTTGCCGAGGCTGCTTTGGCCCGACTCACGGCGAGCGCCCACTGAAATGACGGACATGAACTTGGACGTGATCACCTCGCGAGACAACCCTTGGGTGAAACAACTGCGGCTGCTGGCCCAGGATGGCACCGCGTACCGCAAGCAGGGGCAGGTGTGGCTGGAAGGCGACCACCTGTGTCGTGCTTTGCTTGGACGTCAACAGATGCCGGCAGCGGTGGTCCTTGCAGAGTCCCACGTGTCAGCAGCAGATGCCTGGGAGTTGCCCGCGTTTGTTCGGCGCGTCGTGTTGGCCGATCGGTTGATGGCTTGGGTCAGCGGACTCGAATCGCCCGCATCTGTAGGTTTCGTGTTCAGGCTGCCTCAGGCACCTCAAATCCAGCTTGAGGCCTCCACCGTGGTGCTGGACCGTCTGCAGGATCCGGGCAACGTGGGATCGATTTTGCGCAGTGCAGCGGCTTTCGGCTTTCAGCAAGTGGTCGCGCTGAAAGGAAGCGCAGCACTGTGGTCACCCAAGGTGCTGCGTGCCGGAATGGGTGCGCACTTTGGCCTGCATCTGGTCGAGGGCGTTTCAGAAGATTCGCTACACGGACTCCGGGTGCCATTGATTGCCACCAGTTCTCACGGCGGCGACTTGTTGCACCAAGCCGCCTTGCCTTGGCCCTGCGCCTGGTTGCTGGGGCATGAAGGGCAGGGCGTGTCTGACGCCCTTATGGCGCGTGCCGATCGGTTGGTTCGCATTGCCCAGCCTGGTGGAGAAGAATCGCTGAACGTGGCAGCGGCCGCAGCCATCTGCCTGCACGCCAGCGTGACGTCATCAAGCCTGTCGGTGAACTGACGCGAGCTGGGTTACAATCCAAAGGTTTACCCTAACCACGCGCACCTGCTGTCGGCTGCGGCCGGCCTCCCCCTGAAATTCATCACATTTCCCGGCGGGCACAGGTGCGTCCAAAACTGGAGTGTCCCGTGTTCCCCGTCCCAGCAAAAGCCATCCTCGCTCTCGCAGACGGCACGGTCTTTACAGGTGTTTCCATCGGTGCCACGGGTCAGACCGTGGGCGAGGTGGTGTTCAACACCGCCATCACCGGTTACCAGGAAATCCTCACCGACCCGAGCTACCGCCAGCAGATCGTCACTTTGACGTATCCGCACATCGGCAACTACGGCATCAACGAGGAAGACGTGGAGGCCGATGCCGTCCACGCCGCCGGCCTGATCATCAAAGACCTGCCTCTGCTCGCCTCCAATTTCCGTTCGCAACTTACGCTGAGTCAGTACCTCAAGCGCGAACGCACGGTAGCGATTGCTGGCATCGATACCCGCCAGCTGACCCGCGTCCTGCGCGAAAAGGGGTCGCAGAACGGTGCCATCATTGGTTTGGCCGAAGGCGAGTTGATCACCGACGCGTTGAAAGCCCAGGCCGTGGCAGCTGCCCAGAACGCGCCTAGCATGGCAGGTCAAGACTTGGCCAAGGTGGTGACCACGCAGCAAGCCTACAGCTGGACTCAGACCGAATGGAAGTTGGCCCGCGAAGATGGCACGCCTGGCTACGGCGAGCTGAGTGCGCCACGCTTCCACGTGGTCGCTTACGACTTCGGTGTGAAGAAAAATATCCTGCGCATGCTGGCCGAGCGCGGTTGCAAAGTCACTGTGGTGCCCGCGCAGACACCCGCCGCCGACGTTTTGAAGCACAACCCGGATGGCATTTTTCTGTCGAACGGCCCGGGCGACCCACAGCCTTGCGACTACGCCATCGCGGCAGCGAAAGCGCTGATCGAAACCGGCAAGCCAGTGTTCGGTATCTGCCTCGGGCACCAGATCATGGCCCTGGCCGCAGGCGCCAAGACCTTCAAGATGCCGCACGGCCATCATGGTGCCAACCACCCGGTAAAGGATCTGGACAACGGGCGCGTCAGCATCACCAGCCAGAACCACGGCTTCGCCGTAGATATGGAGTCATTGCCGGGCAACCTGCGCGCCACACACGTCAGCCTGTTCGATGGCACGCTGCAAGGCCTGGCCTGGACCGACAAGCCGGCTTTCTGCTTTCAGGGCCACCCGGAGGCATCGCCCGGTCCGCACGACATCGCCTACCTGTTCGATCGTTTCATCGCCTTGATGGAAGGTAAGAAGTAATGCCCAAGCGCACAGACATCAAGAGCATCCTCATCATCGGCGCCGGCCCGATCGTCATCGGCCAGGCCTGCGAGTTCGACTACTCTGGCGTGCAGGCCTGCAAGGCGCTGCGTGAAGAGGGCTACAAGGTCATCCTGATCAACAGCAACCCGGCCACGATCATGACCGACCCGGCCACGGCCGACGTCACGTACATTGAGCCCATCACCTGGCAGACGGTCGAGAAGATCATCGCCAAGGAGCGCCCGGACGCCATCCTGCCCACCATGGGCGGCCAGACCGCGCTGAA
>JACCDV010046043.1_pt1 | contig 11866 bp, 10 predicted proteins | sample 7446131 | NCBI WGS metagenome assembly JACCDV01 (sample SAMN15323448, study PRJNA562643) | freshwater metagenome | isolation source: river surface water | place: USA:Blue River Watershed | collected 2017-08-17
ACAATATGGGGTTCCTATTTCATCTTGTCGTCTATATCTTTTGCCGATGCTTTGTGTTTCGTCATGGACAACAACAAAATCTTGTCGTAAATCATTAGCAAGTTTTTGAGATATGTTTACAAGCTCATCTTTTTTAGAAAGAGGAAGTACAGCAATTTTTATAGGTGCAAGCCATTTAGGAAATTTCATTACTACTCTTTTTTCGGTTCCGTTTTCTTCGGATGTTGGCGCATCTTCCTCGGTATAAGCATAGCACATCGCGGCAAGCAAAGTTCTCTCTACTCCAAAAGTTGGCTCAATCACGTGAGGATAATATTCTTCTCCCGTCTCGTTATCGCGATATTTTAAGCTGTGATTTTTAAGATCAAAGTCAGTCCTATATGCTAATCCATAAAGCTCTTTTCTGCCAAACGGAAAATAATATTCAAAATCTATGGTTCGCTTAGAATAATGAGAAAGCTCGTTTTGTGGTACATCTAACTCATATATTTCATCTGATTTTATACCTATGTGAGCTATCCATTTTTGCATATCTTCTCGCCAAGCTTCAAAATGATTCTGCCAATCTGAGTCCTTTTTAGGTGTCGGGATAAAATATTCTATTTCCATTTGTTCAAATTCTCGCGTGCGAAAAATATAATTACCAGGAGTAATCTCATTACGAAATGCTTTTCCAATTTGCGCGACACCAAACGGAAGTTTCATTCTTAATGAATCAATAATATTTTGAAAATTTACAAACATTCCTTGCGCGGTCTCTGGGCGAAAATAAACCTCACTCGCTTTTTCTTCTGTAACGCCAAGATAGGTTTTTAACATCATATTAAATTGTCGTGATGCCGATAATTCGCCATCGCAATCTGGACATTTAGCATCTAATTCTAAATGGTCCGTTCTAAAACGACGATGGCATTTTTCACACTCAGAAAGAGGATCAGAAAAATTCGCAAGGTGTCCGCTTGCCTCCCACACTTTATTATTCATAATAAGGGCGGTATCTACTCCCACCATATCTCCTCTTCTTCTTACAAAATAGTTCCACCATTCTGTTTTAATATTAGTTTTCATCTCTGCTCCAAGCGGACCAAAATCCCATGAATTTTGTAGTCCTCCATATATTTCGCTTCCAGGATAAATAAATCCTCGCCTTTTAGCGAGAGAGATTATTTTATCCATTTTTTCTTGCGTATTGTCCATAATTTTATTATATATTTTTTAAAAATACTGAACAAGCTTGTGTATGGGCTTCAATACACATTATTTAAAGGCTCTAAATGCATATTCATTATTTCATTTTTTAAACTTCTTAAAATTGTCTCACTATTCCATCCCCTGCCCTTACTGTATTGTCGCTTTGCAGCTCGGTTGTTGTTGGCTCTCTAGATATCGCATTAAAAATATCCCCAGTAAAATCATCCATTGCTGTTATATTAATGCCCCCAAGTATCGGCATATATCCGCCAATATGTTCCATGCTCGGAATCGCTTTTATTTGAAAGATGGCAATAAATGGTTCGCTCAAAACCCCAGTTGTTGCTAATAGCTTTGGTATTCTCCAAATTACTTTTCTGCTTTCAGGTTCAAATAAAAGCTCTCCTGCCTCTACTTTAACTTGACGCACAAAATCTACGCCGAGGGGAAGCTCTGTGCTAATTTCTATCTCAGACATATGGGTGGAATAACTTCTCGCTTCCCAGTGAATAGAGTATTCTGTTGGTTGGTCAACGACTGGGGGAAATACTCCTTCGTTGATTATTTTAGAGGCCGCATCTCGATATAATGCCTTCACAGATACTGCTACTTTGCCAGCAATTTTTTGCGTCATAGAAGTAATATTAACGGTTTCTAAAACATTTAAAGCGCGTGGAATCGTGGGAGAAGATACGCGAGCGTTTATTCCTACTGTAAAATCTTTATCACTTAATCTTCTTATTGGATATGTATTTTGAATATTTATTGTAAAATTTAAAAGCCTAGACTCTCTAGGCGGAAGCTCTGCGAGTTCTGGAACATTTGCCATATTCCAAGTTATTGTTCCTGCGCTTGTATCAATAATTCCATCTGTTTTAATAGTGTTTAAATCAAACATCGCTCCTGATAAGGAAACCTCCGCTAACACATTTTGTAAAGCAGTATTTGAATTATTAGTAAACGATAAAGCATAGACAATTTCTTCTCCGAGTCTTAACGCGCCCATTTGTCCTCGTGCTCTAGAAATACGAAGAGAAAGCGGTGAAGGTCCCACCATTATTTCCGTACTTGTGTCGCTTAAAATATATTTTTTATCTCCAATATAACCTCTCGCAATTATCTTAATTGTAAAATTTCTACCTTCTTCCATAATTGTGGTAGCTGAAAAAGTTTCGCTCTTATGTTCTCCTGCGTCTATTCTTACTCTTCTTGTAGGCAAATCAGTTTTTAGTTCTTCTGGAATTTGAATTTCAAAATCTATATTCCACGCACTTTCAGTATCATTCCCATAAGAAAAAGTCCATTCAAACTTTTCGCCACTTATAATTTGTTCTGGTGCCTCAATCTTCAAATCAAGTAATGGCTGGACTTTAACTGCAAACTCTTGCGAGGCTGTAATAGGCCTACCAAGTAACGGAGGTAAATGACGAGCTTCAATTTGAAAACTTTTATTTTCCGAAAACTCTGTTATCACCACTGTAAAAATTTCTCTTCTAGAGCCACCCGCAGATATTGTCTCTTCTTCTGTTGCTCGCCGTAAATCTCCACGCCTGTCCGTAAAAATTACTCCATCGGGTAAAGACAAAAACATTATTGTTTCCGTTATTTCTTGGTCTAAACTATTTTCAAGAACAAGAGCAATATCAAACGGCTCTCCTATTCTTACTTGTTCTTTAGCCTCAACTTTTAAAGTCACTTCGCCAAAATCTTGACCCAAAAAAATATATGCCGCTCCTGCTATCGCGATAACCATAAAAGCCACTGTCGCAATAACAGTCTTTTTATAATTTACTTTTACTTGTTTTTTCTCTCCGTCAGGTTTTTGTTTTGACAAATAGCGCATATAAATATTATATCCTGAACTGCGAAATAGGCAATCTCCTCATTTCCACAAAGGCCACATTTAGCGGTTTTAGGGTCAAATCCGACAAGACGCAATAGTACAGTGCAAGCAAAGGCTTCTGATTTCGTTCCGTGAAGTATTAGATTTTTAAGAAAAGCAAAAATATTTATATCTGGTTGTTCTAATGGAATTAAGCTATCGGCTAAAGAAAAAACTTTTATAACTATAGGATTTTTTGTTTTATTTTCGCTTAAAGCCTCCGCCATTCTAAATCTCCCCCTTTCGTTTTTTCTGACAATACGAATCATTGCAAGAGTCCCAGGTTCTAAATGTCCAGCAAGTCGGGAAAGAGTTTTTCGCGAACTTGTCGCTCGAGTCATAACTTTTCCTACGTCCCAAGTAAAAATAGAATATTCGCTATCAGCTTCGCCCACAGCTTTCTTATCAAGCACTATTCCCCAAGTAAAATGCTCAGTCATTGTTTTATTATAGCAAGTCTTAATAATGCCTGTTAGTAATATCTCCTTAATCGTAGATAAATGAGGTTTTATGCGGTTTTTAGACCAATAAGCCGATAAATGCCTTGACTTTAGACGGTAAATAGACTTATACTTTATGGGTAATAAAGATTCTGCAAAGGGTCTTTATTACGCTAAATGAGTACCTTATTTTTGGGAACAATAGCGGCAATCTCTACTATTATCTTTCCTGGGCAGACTCTGCTCTCGCAAGAAATAGATAATCAATTGATTACGCAGGAGAGCCACTACATGATCCCTGGGGGAGACTCTCTTCTAGCTCGGAATGAGCTTTCTTTAAGAAGGTCGGTGGCAGTGATTATTACTGGCTACTCAAGTACAGTAGACCAGACTGATGACACTCCGTATATAACTGCTTGGAATACAAAGACCAGGCCTGGAGTTGTCGCAGCAAATTGGCTGCCGTTTGGAACTAATATTAGGATACCGGAACTTTTTGGTGATAGAGTCTTCGTTGTTGAAGACAGGATGCACCGCAGAAATTCCCATAAACTTGATATATGGTTTCAATCAAGAGAAGAAGCTTTAAGATTCGGAGTTAAGAGGGCAAGAGTCGAAATCCTCTAAACAAAATGCGAACTTTTAACCCCCGCCAGTCCATAGGACTCGGCGGGGGTTTGGTTTTTTCGGGTTATGTTCAAAAGTTTAAATTCTTCCGCGGAAGTGGACTCTGGATTCCCGCTTTCGCGGGAATGACGTCCCTTTTTTGTCATCCCCGTCTACGAGCGGGGATCCAAAGTCTATGGGGAACTATAGATTCCCGCTTTCGCAGGAATGACAAAAAAAGAATGCGGGAGTGACAAGGGAGATGCGGAAATGACAAAGTGAAATTACTGACAAAGTAGAATTGACCCCATTTATTACATTTCGAAATTGTGTTAATGCCGGTTTTTGCAAGATTTTTAAATGGAGGGCATTAATTCAATTAAAGTAATTTCTGGTGGACAATTAAATCTGATAGGAAGCAGAGAGGTGCCAATTCCTCGGTTAACATATAGATAAGTAGAATCTATTTTGAATAGACCACTGATATATTTCCTGCCATATTCGGTAAGGGGTTTAAAATATCTAAGAAATCTGTCTAAAAAAGGGATATTAACTTGGCCCCCGTGGGTATCGCCAACCAAAACTAAATCTATTCTTTTCCCTGCCGCCTCGCTGATTATATCAGGACTATGAGCTAATAAAATTTTAGGTTTGTCTTCTTGAGTTTCTTTCATTGCCTTTTCTAAATTATCGCGACCGGTTCGCGGATCATCTACACCAATTAGATAGATGAATTCGTTGTTAATAAATATTCTTTTATTTTCATTATATAAAACCTCAATGCCGCTTATTTCAAGAATATCCCCTACCCCTTTAATTTCAATATCATAGTCATGGTTACCCAAAACTGCGAAAACCCGATCTTGATATCTTTTTCCTAATTCTTGCCAGAAAACTCTGACCGAACTTAAATCTCTATCAGTTACTAATTTTGTTGTTAAATCAACAAAATCACCAGTAATAAAAACAAAGTCTGGGTCAAGTTCTTCAACTATTTCTAAGACCCTTTTTTCTCTGGGGCCAAACCAATAAGAATGAATGTCGGTAAGATGAACAATACTTACCCCTTTAAATTCTTGAGGTAAATTTTGGATAGCAATCACCTCTCTTTCAATTTGGAGATTATTTGGTTCAAAAATCACCATATAATAACCAAGTCCCAAAAAAAGTAATAATATGAAGATATAGTTTTTCATAATTGTCTCTGTAGCTCTGTCCAAAAATTTTTCACTAGGAGGAGCAGTACAGCAATATCTATATGCCTTATAGTAGCACAAGCGAAATCACCAGGTCTAGTGACCATAGGCCTTATTGTTTTTCTTTCAGCCACAGCATATATGTGGTTAGATTTTGTAAAACAGAAGAGCTCCATTGCCATAATCTCAAGCCCAAGCAACGCAAATTGCTATGGTGCCATTAGGACCAAAACAGATAAAATCATTAGCAAAAGAGGCTATCTCATTTCTAAGGAAGTCCGACTTCCTTAGAATTATAAAGTTGACCCTATATAAATTACCACCTATTCCTGAATGGGTCTAATCTTCCTTCTCGGCCGGTAAAAGGATTAAAATTATCTCTTGTGCTCCAATTATCCCATCTATTTCTGTTGGGAGATGAGCGAAAATGAGGAGCAACCCAACTTCCGTCTCGACGAAAATGTCCTCTAACTCTAACATTTGCATCAACAAATTCAACAACGCCACTAAGCAAAAACAAAGTTAATATAATAATTGCCAATATTTTTTTCATAATTTTTTGTTGTGCTATTTAGCTGTCTTGGCTCTAAGATGTCGTTACAATCTAGCATAACAGAGCCTCCTCTTTCTCACTTCTTGGTTTGATAAAATCCTCTACTAAAACTTGTCGTGTAAGGATTGATTTTTCTCCCGCCTCCTTCGCGTCTCTTATTGAGACTGTTTTTATTTTATCACCTCCTAACTCTCTGTCAAGTCTTTGTACTGGACGGGTACATCGGTAACACTTTATATCAAAAAAATAAGAAGAAAATGGGAGCAACTCTATTTTTCAGCTCTAAACTCTATTTTTCTTCTTGCTTTGACTCTCCTCTACCACAGGGCTAATAAAATTGCTGACACTGATAAAAATAAAGTTGACTCTATTTTTTTATAATTTTATTTTTCGCAATCTTAAAGAATTTAAGACCACAGACAGTGAACTAAACGCCATTGCTGCGGCGGCGATTAACGGCCCAACCATAGTTGCTAATATGCCAAAAGCGGCGACCGGCAAAGCAACCACATTATAGAAAAATGCCCAAAAAAGATTTTGACGAATTGTGATAAAAGTCTTTCTGCTTAATTGGATAGACTGAACTAAAGCGATAAGATTACCACTTACTAAAGTAATGTCGCCCGCTTCAATAGCAATATCGGTCCCCGTACCAATAGCTATACCAATATCTGCTTGTGTTAAAGCTGGCGCATCGTTAATACCATCACCCACCATCGCTACTTTTACCCGACCTTCTTGTTGCAGTTGTTTTATAATTTCTGCTTTTTCGCCAGGTAAAACTTCGGCAATAACTTTATCAATGTTGATTTTTTTAGCAATAGCATTAGCGGTTTTTTGATTATCTCCTGTAAGCATTATGGCTGCAAGCCCCATTTGATGAAGTTGCTCTATAGCGACTTTCGCTTCCTCTTTTAGAGTATCCGCTACGGCTATCGCCCCCAATAATTTATCTTCTTCAGCAACAAACATAACAGTTTTTCCTTCTTCTTGAAGCTTAGCGACCTCTGTTTGAGTGCCTGAAACGTCTAAGTTATTTTCTTCCATTAGCTCTTTTCTTCCTACTAAAATATTTTTTTCATTAATTTCAGCAACTACCCCTTTTCCAAAAATAGCTCTAAAATTTTTTGTCTTTAACAATTCAATTTTGTTTTTTTTCGCTTCCTGAACAATTGCTTTTGCTAACGGATGTTCTGAATTATTTTCTATTGATGCTGCTAACTGAATAATTTTAAATCTTGAATTTTGGATTTCTATAACATCTGTTACTTCAGGAGAACCTTTTGTTAAAGTACCTGTTTTATCTAAAACTATTACTTTGGCTTTTCCCATTAGTTCAATGGCCTCACCTCGGCGAATTAAAATTCCCATCTTAGCTCCCCGGCCAATTCCAACAGTCAAGGCGGCGGGAGTAGCAAGTCCTAAAGCACAAGGACAAGCAATGATAAGCACAGTAATTGCCGCCATAATTGCGATAAGCCAATTTCCGGCAATTAGCCATCCCAAAACAGTTAATAAAGTAACTATTAAAACCGCCGGAACAAAATAAGAAGTTACTCTATCAGCAAATTCTTGAATAGGCACGCGCGATCTTTGAGCATCTTCTACCAGTTTGGCGACTTGAGCTAAAAAAGTATCTTTACCGACTTTCAACGCCTGAATTTTTAAAAACCCGCTTTGATTTATAGTTCCGCCAATTACCATATCGCCTTGTCTTTTTTCTATTGGCAAAGATTCACCAGTCGCCATTGATTCATCAACCGCGGACTGTCCTTCAATTATTTTTCCGTCCGTCGCAATTTTACCTCCAGGTCTCACAACCATAATATCACCGACTTTTAAATTTTCTATCGGAATTTCTCTTTCCTCTCCATTAATTAAAACTTGAGCTGTTTTGGCTCCTAATTTAAGCAACTCTCTTAACGCTTCAGATGTTTTGCCTATCGCTCGCGCCTCTAAATATCGGCCTAATAATTGAAAAGCCATAATAAAAGCGGCAATTTCAAAAAACACTGGCACTTTGATAAAAAAAGCAGCTAACCCAAACATAAAAGCGGCAGTCGTTCCTAAGGAAATCAAAACATCCATATTGGCATAAAGTTGACGAACAGCCCTTAAGGCCGAAATATGAACCTTAAAACCAATGATATAAACCACAATAAATGCAAAAGTCGCCTCCACTAAAAGCTGGATAAAATGAGAGCCAAATAAAGGCCTATCAAGATACATTAAAATCATCGTAAACATTAGAGGGATACTTAAAGCTAAGGCCCAAATTGCTCTTATTTTTGCCTGCTGAATTAATTTCTGTTCTTTAGTTTCTTCCGGCTCGTCCGCTTCGGCGACTTTATATCCCAGTCCTTCTACTATTGTTTTAAGGTCGTTTTCTAAAACCGAATTTTCTGCTTCAATAAATATTTTAGAACTAGTATAACTAACGCTTGCTTTAAGAACGCCAGGGTGTTTTTTGACTCGGGCTTCAATATTTCTAGCGCAAGCAACACAATCCATTCCGAAAATTTTGAAAATAATTTCTTTTGTCATTTTTGAGTTTTATTATTTAGTTTTTTTAACAACTTCTTAAGAATATTTTAATAATTGAAATATTTTATAGAACAAAACAGATGCCTGTTTCCAAGTCACACTCTTCTTCTAAATTTGACGGGCTGCTTTCTTGATTTTCTGCTCCAACAGAAAGCTCGTTATTTCTAACAAGACTCGCTAAATCAGATGCTCTGATAATAATATTATTGTTTTCAAGAGTATGGGGAAGATAACTAGGCCAACAGCCACCAGGCGTTTGATTTTCAATTCCAAGACCGTCTATGGCAAAACGAAGACCGCAATTATTGCAGACCATATCACTGCCTTCCTGACTATAGCCCTTACGAGCCCAGTAACAAACATCACATTTATCAAAAGCTGTTCTTATGGTCCCATCACTTGCCTTAACGACAAAAAACCGACTATCGCGAAACTCATACCATCTCGCCGCTTCCGAAGTTTCGGCAATAGGAATGCTCATAAATTCTTGATTACCTGGCACTTGGTTAGCTATATCTTTTGTTTGCAAGCCAAGCCTTATCGTGACTAAAATCGTGGCTAAAAATATCATGCAACCAACTAAAACTAAAACCTTAATACTTTTATTTTTCATTTGTTTTTTATTTTTTAGCTATTTTCTTTTTTTTAAATCTTTGCTCCACTAATTTAGTTACAAACAATGCTTGTAGAATTATGAAACGATTTTTCATTATATAGCCGTGGCCTTAAAGGCATTAAAAACATCTAACGACAGCACTTGTATTTTTGATGTTTTTTCCGGGTCGTAATCAACATCAAATATATTTGGAAACTTAAATCTAACCGCCTCAACGCCATTAATTGATCTAATCTCTCTAACAATCAAGAGAGCGTGACCAGGACATGGAATGTCTACTCTTAATGCCAAAAATCCCGGCTCGGACAAGGAGGGTGTTCCTCTGCCAAAAGCAGTCAAAACAGCGGTAGTAAAAGGAACTTCAGGATCAAAATTAGCCGTAATAGGAAATATTACCATAAATAAAATGAGATTAATAAAAATCGTTACGCCGTAAAGAACGGATAAATATTTCCATTTATCTTTTATTCCTCGCAAAGACAAAGCTTTATTATGTTTTAGATAAATAGTAGCTGAAATTGTGACAAAAATTAAAGAAAAAGCAATAAGTAAATAAAAAAAATATGCATTAAGTAATAAAGGTTGTAAAATAGCGGTTGCTGCTGCCATTCCTAAAATTGTAAATACAATAAAAAGAATGCAAAAAGTGTGCGGGAGTAGTCCGTATAAAATACCGGACCACACCCCTTTTGTCTCTTTACTCACGTCTCTCGGCGGGCAACAATTTTTTTGGTTGTTTAAATTTGTCATTGTTATTTTTAATGTGAGTTTTTAAATAATTCTAAAATTTCTTTAATTTTCTTTTTTCTTTCTTTTTCACTTTTTCCTTTAATCGCTTCAGCAACGCAGGTATTAAGATGGTTCTCTAAAATCATTTCGTTGACTTTCTTGATAGCCGCAATCACCGCTTCGTTTTGCTTAATGATATCAATACAATATTTATCATCTTTGAGCATTTTTTTAATTCCATCTAAGTGCCCACAGAGATAATTCATTCTATTTAGAATTTGTTTTTTCATAAAATTTATAATTTTGGAGCAAACCCCTCCCTAATGGGTTTATAAAGTAATAATATGCCTTAGGATGAAATAATGTCAATATCTCGCGAATAAAGCAAAACAAGAAAATAAAATCTTAAAACACTTATGCGCTCATAAACACAAGCCTCGCTAAAATTTTATAAATTTTAGCGAGGTTTGTGAGTCTCGTATATTTTTTTTATCTCTTATTCTTCAAGCTCATTCACTCGTTGCAAAATAAGAGAGTCTAACGCATCTCCTGCTTCTTTATCTGCTTTGTCTAAACCAGAGCCAGTTTGTTTAATTTGCGCTAAAGAATCATTAATTTTTGAATGAATCGCATCTATTTCTTCTCGCGCTTTTTGATTAGTTTCATCAATTTCTTTACCCACCTTCCTTGCCTCCTCTAACAAATCATTGAGTTGAGTATGCAATATTTGAATATTTTGATTATTTGTATCGTTGTTTTGCGTCATAAAGATTATAATTATTTTTTATTTTCCAGACTCTGCTTTGTTCTTATTAAAGTCCTCAATAGATGCATTTAATATGCCATCTTCTACTACTATTCCTTTAAGCTTAAGATATCTCGGTAGTATTTTTTTAAAGTCTTCAAAATCTATTACAAAATCATCTGACCATCCTGTTTCTATTAGAAAGTCTTTTGAATCAATTGGTTTTTTTAGAGATTCAGCGATATTTTCATTTTTGAGATATTCATTCCAGCGAGAAATATAAGACTGCACTGGTAATCGTTCTATGTTTTGTTCTGTAGATATAGTTTCTGTTTCTATAGGTATTGTCTTTATATCTTGCGTCACTTTATCTTTTTTATTTTCTCTTGGCTTTCCTTCTTTTGTTCTCATAAATTCATCGCGTTTCTCTTTATGTAAAGCTACTAATCTTTCCGCTTCAGCAATTTTTTTCTCTTGCTCTTCTTTATCATCAAGTATTTTTTCTCTCTTTTTTTGTATATTTGCCCTTCCTGTATCTAGGTATGCTTCAAGATCTTTTAATGTTTTTTTAATTTCACTTTCTGGACGCCCCTCTGCTCTATAAGATTCTTTAACACTATTTAGTCTTTCTTCTATACTATGCAAGTCTGCTTCTTGTTTTTTATGTGTTATTTCTATAGCGGAAGACTTAAAGTCTAGGCGACTCTTAAGCGTTTGTAGAGACGCCAATGTTTCTTCCATTGGTTTTATTTTCTCATCATAATAGCCAATTAACTTATCTGCCACCTCTCTTCTTTTATTAATGTATACATCTCTTTGTTCTTGTCGCTCCGTAAGTTTTTCTTGAATATCAGATTTCTTGCGTGATAAATCTTCTGCTCGTTTAGCTATTAAAGATATATTTTGTTCTAAGGAAGCGATTGGGGCGCCTTTTTCTTTAGCATCAGCAATTAAAAACTGCATCGAGGATTGCGATTTTTTAGACAACTGAGTTTCTTTATCTATTCTATTTATTTCTTCTTGTAATTTTTCTTCTTTACTTGTAAGCCCGTTTATTCGTAAATCACTATAAGCAATCTCTAACTTACCAATTATCTTATTTACGCCCGAAACTTTATAAAGCCCTTCATAAATTCGTCTTAAAAGACCCTTTTTTTCCTCTGGTGTAGCGTTGAATAAGGCCTTATTCTCATTATTTAAGCCCACCTCAACTTCTAACTTAGCACTATCTTGGTTAGCTTCCACCTTAGCCTCTGGCTTAGCACTATCTTGGTTAGCTTCCACCTTAGCCTCTGGCTTAGCACTATCTTGGTTAGCTTCCACCTTAGCCTCTGGCTTAGCACTATCTTGGTTAGCTTCCACCT
>JACCDV010175577.1_pt1 | contig 11866 bp, 9 predicted proteins | sample 7446131 | NCBI WGS metagenome assembly JACCDV01 (sample SAMN15323448, study PRJNA562643) | freshwater metagenome | isolation source: river surface water | place: USA:Blue River Watershed | collected 2017-08-17
AGACCGTCAAGATGGCCTTTGTCGACCAGACCCGCGAAGACCTGGCCAACGACAAGACCGTCTGGGAAGACATCTCCGGCGGGCTGGACATCATCACTGTGGGCAAGTTCCAGATGCCCAGCCGCGCGTATTGCGGCCGCTTCAACTTCAGCGGTGGCGACCAGCAGAAAAAGGTCGGCATGCTCTCGGGCGGTGAGCGCGGTCGCCTGCACCTGGCCAAGACCCTGATGCAGGGCGGCAACGTGCTGCTGCTCGACGAACCGTCCAACGACCTCGACGTCGAAACCCTGCGCGCCCTCGAAGACGCGCTGCTCGAATTCGCCGGCAGCGTCATGGTCATCAGCCACGATCGCTGGTTCCTGGACCGCATTGCCACCCACATCCTGGCCGCCGAAGGCGACAGCCAGTGGGTGTTCTTTGACGGCAACTACCAGGAATACGAAGCCGACAAGAAAAAGCGCCTGGGCGAGGAGGGCGCCAAGCCCAAGCGCGTGCGCTACAAGGCGTTGAAGTAACCCCCCATGCAGGCGCGGTCACAGGCCGCGCCTGCTGCAACACGATCCACGGCAAAGCCCATGTCCCACTACCACCTCTACGCGATCGGCAACGCGCTGGTCGATACCGAATACGAAGTCTCCGATGACCTGCTCCAGCGCATGGGCGTGAGCAAGCGCCACATGACCCTGATCGATGCCGGGCAGCGCACCGATTTGCACAAGCATGTGCAAGGCCTGTACGCCCGCCGCACCGGCGGCGGCTCGGCCGGCAACACGGTGGTGGCGCTGGCGCAGCTGGGCGGCACGGCCTTCTACTCCTGCCGGGTGGCCGACGACGAACTGGGCGCCTTTTATGCGCAGGACCTGCAGGCCAACGGCGTCGCCACCAACCTGACCCACACCCAGGCCCAGCCCGGCCAGACCGGCAGCTGCATGGTGCTGGTCACACCCGATGCCGAGCGCACCATGTGCACCTTCCTCGGTGCGACCTCCCAGCTCGACCGCAGCGCACTGCACCCGCAGGACATCGCCAGGTCCCGCATCTATTACATGGAAGGCTACCTGGCCGCCTCCCCCAGCGGGCTCGAAGCCGCGCTCGAGGGCCTGCAGATCGCCCGCGCCCAGGGCGTGCAGACGGCCCTGACGCTCAGCGACGTGAGCATGATCAACTTCTGCCGCGCCGGCCTCGAGGCCATGGCTGGCGGCGGCCTGGACTACCTCTTTGCCAATGAGGAAGAGGCCCAGGTCTGGTGCGGCAGCACCGACCTGCAGGCCATCCTGCCCCAGCTGCAGAAACTCGCCCGCACCGTCTGCCTCACGCGCGGCCCGCAAGGCAGCATCGTCCTGCGCGGCAGCGAGATGGCCAGCGTGCCCGCCATTCCCACAACGGCGGTTGACACCAATGGCGCTGGCGACATGTTTGCCGGGGCCTTCCTGTATGGCGTCACGCACGGCATGGACGACCGGCAGGCCGCCGCCCTGGCCAACCGCGCCGCTGCCGCGGTGGTGGCCCAGCACGGCAACCGTTTGACAGCGGCGCGTTTGCAGGCCATCCTGCAGGACAGCCTCAACGACTGAGTTCGCCCGCCGGCCCCCTGGTCTGCACTTCCGGAGCCCCGCCATGACCCTCACGAACACCGTCCTCCTTGCCGCCGCCCTGGGCAGCACCTGCGCCTGGGCGCAAGGCAACGGTTTCCGGGGCGAGCTCGGTGGCATGGCCACGCAGGCTTCGGCGCTGGTGCAGGGGGCCTCGGCGTCCGCTTCGGCCATGCCCTATGTCTACGGCGACTGGGGCCGTTGGTATGGCCGTGTCGACACCTTCGGCCTGCGCGCCTTGCCGCTGGGCCAGGGCCATCTGGAGCTGGCCACCCGCATCAGCACCGAAGGCTTCGAGGGCCACAAGACCGCCTTCCCGGCCCTGGGCGAGCGCCGCTCGCCCATGCCGGTGGGCCTGGGCACCTTCCAGCGCACCACGCTGGGCGGGCTGTTCGCCTACCTGATGCACGACCCGCGCTCGGGCGGCCAGTTTGCCGAGTTCACCTGGGCGGGTCAGACGCGCCTGGGTCCGCTCACCTTCTACCCGCAGCTCGGTGTGCAGTACCGCTCCTCGGCCTATGTCGGACACCTGTATGGCGTTTCCCCGGCAGAGCAGCTGGCCACCGGCCTGAGGGTCTGGCAGCCTGGTGCCTCCTGGGCGCCGCAGCTCACCTTGCACGCCAGCCTGCCCCTGAGTGGCCCCTGGTCGCTGCAGGGCCAGCTGCGCCAACGCTGGCTGGACGGTGCCATCGCCGACAGCCCCCTGGTCCAGCGCAGTGGCCAGACCTCGGGCTTCCTGGCCCTGACCTACACCCTCGACTGACTCGCGCAGTCGCGGTCTGCGACCGCGATGGATGATCGTCCGGATTAGAATGCGCCGGCGTCCGCTGCAATGGCGGCGCCTATTTTTGCTACTTTCATTACAGGTTTATCCATGAAGCGCGAACACTTCCATGCCGGCGCCCGCCATGACCGTCGCCCCGGTGAACAGCGCAGCGGCACCTGCATGGCCCTGATCGATGCCCGCTTCCTGATCTGGCTGGCGCAGCAGGGCGCGGTGGGCAGCACCGGTGAATCCGTCAACCGCCAGGGCCTGCTGTCCCTGCTCGCGCAAGCCCTCTCGCATGCCGGACTGGACGTCGACCTGCGACGCATCTACTGGTACAGCGACCGTTCCGACGGTCTGGTGATCGACGACCAGATCGTGCGTCTGGTGCAGGCGCACGACGCCGATGGCGGCGCTTCGCTGCTGCGCTCCCTCGGCCACGACCTCAAGCAGCTGGCCGAACACCATGCCTGCGACCATGTGCTGGTGGCCAGTGATGACGAGCGTTTTCTGGGCGCCATCGACGAAGCGCAGCTCAGTGGCCTGAGCCTGCACCTGCTGGCCGATGAGTCGGCTCGCAACATGCCCCAGATGGTGCGCAGCGACCCGGGCTGGGCGCGGCTGCTCGCGCAGGCCGACCGCCGCGTCATCGTCAATTCGCAGGCGCTGGCCGACATGCTGCAGGGCAAGATGCCCGCCGGCATGGGCCTGTCGGTCGAAGACGTGGAAGAACTGCGCAAGTCGATGCAGGAGGTGGTCAGCGCCTGGTGGGCCGAAGAGCCCGAGGACCTGCGCGAAGACCTGCGCGATGCGCTGCAGATCAGCCGTGGCATCCCGCAGGAAGTCGACCGCCAGTTGCTGCTGCGCATGCGCCAGCGCCTGGCGCGCGCGCTCAGCCTGCCCGAGAAAAAAATGCTGCGTGAAACCTTGCGCGGCGTGGTCACCGGCAACGCCCCCGACACCGAAGAGCCCGGCCTCCCGCCTGAGCTCTGAGCGGAAGACCATCGCGGTCGCAGACCGCTCCTGCAGATCGACCGCTCCTGCCGCCTCAGTCGACCGTCGCGCCGGAATCCTTGACCACTTTGCCCAGGCGGGCGGTGTCGCGGCGGATCAGGTCGCCGAAGGCGGCGGCCGTGCCCGCCACCACCGGGGTGCCGATGGCCTCCCACTTGGTGCGGAACTCGGGCTCCCTGAAGATCGCGTTCAGCGTGCCGTTGAGCTTGTCGATGACGGCCGGCGGCGTGCCTGCACGCACCGCGATGCCGTGCCAGGCGCCGAACTCGTAACCGGGCACGCCCGCTTCGGCCATGGTCGGCACGTTGGGCAGCTGGGGCACCCGTTTGGCCGAGGTCACGGCCAGCGGCACCAGCTTGCCCGAGGCGATGTGCGGCAGCGAGCTGCCCAGGATGTCGAACATCACACCGACCTGACCGCCGATCACGTCGTTGAGGGCCGGGCCCGCACCTTTGTAGGGGATGTGGGCGATGTCCACCCCCATTTGCGTGTTGAACAGTTCACCGGCCAGGTGCTGCGGCGTGCCATTGCCCGCCGAAGCAAAGCTCAATGCCGACTTGGGCTGCTTGGCCAGCGCGATCAGTTCCTTGACGGTTTTGACGCCCAGGGCCGGGTTGACCTCGAGCACCAGCGGGAAGGACGAAATCTGCATCACCGGGGCCAGATCGGTCATGGGGTTGAAAGGCATGCTCTTGTAGAGCGTGGGGTTGACAGCCATCGGACCGCTGGCGGCCAGCAGCAGGGTGTAGCCGTCGGCGGGCGCCTGTTTGGCCACTTCTGCGCTGCCCAGGTTGCCACCCGCACCCCCTTTGTTGTCCACCACCACGGCCACGCCCAGGCGCTTGGTCAACTCGCCCTGCAGCAGGCGCGCCATCAGGTCGGTCGGGCCGCCGGGCGGGTAGGGCACCACGAATCGGATGGTCTTGCCTGGCCAGCTCTCCTGGGCCAGGGCAGGGCCGCCAAGGGCGACCAGCAGGCAGGCAAGGGCGGTGGTCACAAGGGTTCTGCGTTGCATCAGGGTCTCCTTTGAAGTCGAATCAGTTCAGGCACCAAAGCGCGTGCGGATGTCGGCGGCGCTCGCGACCGACCGGCCCAGGCTGCGGGCGGCCTCGGCCGCCTGCCGCACCAGGGCGGCGTTGTCGGGGGCCACGCTGCCGTTCTTGAGGAAGAGGTTGTTTTCAAAGCCCACCCGCACATGGCCACCCAGCGCAGCGGCTGCGGTCACGCAGGCGTGTTCGGTCTTGCCAAAGGCGCACACCGCCCAGGGCTCGCCGCCGCTGTGGGCATGCACAAAGGGCACCAGATCGGTCGGGCTGGAGGTCTGTCCGGCCGTGTAGCGGCCCAGCACAAACAGCAGAAACCAGGGCGCATCGGGCACCACGCCGCGCTGGCGCAGGTCCTGCCAGCGGCGCAGGTCGGTGGTGTCGTAGAGGATCACTTGCGTCATCACCCGCTCGCGCGCCAGCCAGCCAAAAAAGTCGGCCAGGCCCGCTTCGCCAATGTCCGGCTGGTCCACTTCGCGCAGGCCCACCGACACCGCCTCGGGCCGCAGCTCGCGCACCATCGCGATCTGGGCCGGCGCCTGGTAGACCTTGGCCGCCTCGCTGGTGATCTGCAGCACCATCGCATCGCCCACGGCGGCGCGCACCGCCGCCAGCGCCTGCCGGTAGCCCGCCACGTCCAGGCTGTGGCGACCCTGCGCGTCACGGATGTGCAGATGCAGCATGCTGGCGCCCGCGTCCAGGCAGGACTTGGCCGTACTGGCCAGCTGCCCGGCGGTCAGCGGCACTTGCGCGTGGTCGGCGGTCAGCTTGTAGGCGCCATTGGGCGCGCTGGTGATGATCAGGGGCTGGCTGTAGAAGTCGCTCATGGGGCAGGCTTTCAGAAAGACTTGTCGATCGGTGGCAGCTCGCTGGCCAGCAGCTGCAGGCCGAGCCGCAGCAGCTGGTCATAGCGTGCGCGCTCGGCCTGTCGCGTCGCGGGCGTCCAGTCGTAGAACCCAGCGCCGGCCTTCATGCCCACGCGGCCCGCCGCCACCCGTTCGCGCAGCGCGCGCGAGGGTTCGGCCGTGTTGCTCAGGCTGGGGTACATGGTGGCGGCGGCGGCGCAGTGCACGTCCAGCCCCGCATGGTCTCGCTGCATGACCGGGCCCGCCGCAAGGTAACGAAAGCCAAAGCCGAAACGCACCGCCGCATCCACATCTTGCGGGCTGGCCACACCCTCGTCGATCATGGCAAAAGCCTCGCGCGAGAGGGCGTGCTGCAGCCGGTTGGCCAGAAAGCCCGGCTTGTCCTTGCGCACCAGCACCGGCACGCTGCCGCAACCACGCATGAAGGTGCAGAGGCTTTCTGCCGTTTCGGCCCGGCTCTGCGGCCCGAGCACCACCTCCACCAGCGGCACCAGGTGTGCGGGCATGAAAAAGTGCAGCCCCAGCATCCGTTCCTGGGTGGGCAGGCCCTGTGCGATCGCGCTGATCGGAAAGCTCGAGCTGTTGCTGGTCAGCACCGCCGAGGCCGGGGTGCACTGCACCAGCTGCGCAAACAAGGCTTGCTTGAGGTCCAGTTGTTCGGGGATGCATTCGACCACCAGACCCACATCGGTCCAGGCCACATCGGCCAGGTCCGGCAGCGCCTGCACCAGTGCGGCGCGGTGGCCCAGGTCCAGGTCACTCAGGGCCACCTGCACGCGCTGGGCCAGCGCCTGGCGCTGGCTGGCCTGGGGTTCGGTCACGCTCACGCGGGCGCCACCACGTGCCAGCACCACGGCCACATCGGCCCCCATGGTGCCACCGCCGACCACCACGGCATGGACGCCGCGCGGCACGGCTGGCAGGATCGGTTGGCTAAGGGTTGCAGTCATGCAATGCAGTCTAGGCAGGCGTTTTTTATCCGTCCAGATGATTTTTTCTATAGACTGATCAACCATGATGATCAATTGGTCTTCCCGCGACATCGACGTCTTTCTGGTCCTGGCCGAGACGCTGAGCTTTCGTCGCACCGCCGAACGCGTGCACCTGTCACAGCCCGCCGTCACCGCCCTGGTCGGGCGGCTCGAGGAGGCCCTGGGCGCCCGGCTGTTTGACCGCACCACCCGCAACGTTCAGCTCACCGGGCCCGGCCAGGTTTTCGTGGCCCAGGCCCAGCGCCTGCGGCACATGGCCGACGAAGCGGTGCGCGCGGTGCGTGAAATGGCCACCCTGCAGACCGGTCAGGTGGCCATGGCCGCCATGCCCTCGCTGGCGGCCACCGTGGTGCCGCGTGTCTTTGCCCGTTTCCGGGCGCAGCACCCGGGCATCGCCCTGCAGCTCATGGACACGCTCTCGCAGCCCGCCTTCGAGCTGGTGCGCGCCGGGCGGGTGGACTTTGCCCTGACGGCCGCCAACCCGGCTTATGCCGACCTCGACTACCTGCCGCTGGCGTCCGACGGCTTTGTGCTGCTCATCCCGCAAGGCCACGTGCTCGCGCGGGGCCGCAAGTCGCTGTCGTGGGCACAGGTGGCACACCTGCCGCACATCTCCATGCCCTTGCCGTCGAGCGTGCGGCAATACGCCGATGCCGCATTTCTGGAGCACCGCATCCGCTTTGCGCCACAGTTTGAACTGGAACACCTGGCCAGCATCAAGGCCCTGGTGGCGGCTGGTTTGGGCGTGGCCGCCTTGCCCGAACTGGCTGCCGATGTCGGCCCCGACGAAGGCATCGTGCGCCGGCCGCTGCACGCCCCCGACCTGCGCCGCCCCATCGGCCTGGTCACACTGCGCGGCCGCACCCTCTCGCCCGCTGCCCAGCAGATGGTGCAAGACCTGCAGGCCGCCTTCTCCCTGTAGGAGCGTTCTCTCTGGTGGGAGCGCTCAGCGACCGCGATCGACATGAAAAAGCCCAGTCAACAGACTGGGCTGGGAGGGTGGTGCCGATAGCCGGAATCGAACTGGCGACCTACGCGTTACGAATGCGTTGCTCTACCAACTGAGCTATATCGGCGCGGGGGAAATTATACCGTGGCGTGGTACTGCGTGACGCGTTCGACCTCGTGGCGGCTGCCCAGGATCACGCTCACGCGCTGGTGCAGTTGCTCGGGCGGGATGTCGAGGATGCGGTCCTTGCCATTGGTGGCGGCGCCGCCGGCCTGTTCGACCAGCCAGCCCATGGGGTTGGCCTCGTACATCAGGCGCAGTTTGCCGGCCTTGTGCGGCTCGCGCTTGTCCCAGGGGTACATGAAGACGCCGCCGCGGGTGAGGATGCGGTGCACATCGGCCACCATCGAGGCGATCCAGCGCATGTTGAAATCCTTGCCGCGCGGTCCTTCCTTGCCCTGCAGGCATTCGTCGATGTAGCGGCGCACCGGCTCGGCCCAGTGGCGCATATTGCTCATGTTGATGGCAAATTCCTTGGTGTCGGCCGGAATCTGGACATGCTCCTGCGTGAGCACAAAAGAACCCTGCTCACGATCGAGGGTGAACATCACCACCCCATCGCCCACGGTGAGCACCAGCGTGGTTTGCGGTCCGTAGATGCAGTAACCGGCTGCCACCTGCTGGCGGCCCGGCTGCAGGAAGTCCTGCTCGGTCACGCCGCTGCCGCCGTCGGGCTTCTTGAGCACGCTGAAGATGGTGCCGATGCTGACATTGACGTCGATGTTGGAGGAGCCATCGAGCGGATCGAACAGCAGCAGGTACTCGCCTTGCGGATAGCGGTTGGGCACCAGGTAGATGCTGTCCATTTCTTCGGAGGCCATGGCGGCCAGGTGCCCGCCCCATTCATTGGCTTCGAGCAGCACCTCGTTGGCGATGATGTCGAGCTTTTTCTGCACTTCGCCCTGCACGTTTTCGCTCTCGGCGCTGCCCAGCACGCCACCGAGCGCGCCCTTGTTGACTGCATGGCTGATGCTTTTGCAGGCCCGCGCCACCACTTCGAGCAGCAGGCGCAGATCGGCCGGGATGTGGCCCTTGCTGCGCTGCTGTTCGACCAGGTAGCGGGAGAGGGAGATGCGGCTGCTCATGGGATTGCCTTTCAGTTGGCCAGTGCGCGGCCGACCACCTCGCGCACGTCATTGGAGAGATCGGTCTTGGCGGCCACGCGCTCGATGGCCACCTTGGCAGCGCTGCGGTAGGGCTCGGTCAGGCGGCTCCAGCGGTCCATGGCACGCGCCAGGCGGGCCGCCACCTGCGGGTTGATGGCGTCGAGCGCCAGCACCTGCTCGCTCCAGTAGACATAGCCCGCCGCGTCGGCGCGGTGAAAGCCCGCCGGGTTGGCGCTGCAGTAACTGAAGATCAGGCTGCGCGCGCGGTTGGGGTTGCGCAGATTGAAGTCGGGGTGCTGCATCAGCTGGCGCACGCGCGGCAGCACATCGCCGCCGCGGTCGGGAGCGCCGGCCTGCAGGGCAAACCATTTGTCGATGACCAGGGCCTCATCCTTGAAGAGCCTGTGGAAACGCGTGAGGGCGTCCTGCGCCAGCGCGTGACCGCTGACCACCAGGGCATTGAGCGCATTGAAGCGCTCGGTCATGTTGCCGGCGTCCTTGAATTGCTGGTAGACCCTGCCCGGCAACACGTCATCGCCTTGCGCCACGGCGGCCAGGCAGAGCATGGTCATGGCCAGGCCCGAGAGGGCGCGGCGACCGCTGGAAGTGGCGTCGGGCGTGTAGGGGCCGCTGCTGCGGTGTGCCTCGAGCGCCCACTGCCAGTCGGCCTGCAGGGCGGTGGCCAGCTGCAGACGCATGGCCTCGCGCACGGCGTGCACCCGCTGCGGGTCGACCGTGTCGAGGTGGTCGGCGATGTAATTTTCAGCAGGCAGCGTGAGCGCCAGCTCCTTGAAGGCAGCATCGAGCCCGGGGTGGCGCAGCACGGCACGCAGGGCCTCGAGCAGGGCCGGCGAGAGCAGCGGGGCGGGGGTGCCTTCGGCTTCGCAGGCCAGGGATTCGAGCGCGGCCTGGAGCATCAGGCGCTGGCCCGCTTCCCAGCGGTTGAAAGCGTCGCTGTCGTGGGCCAGCAGGCACATGAGTGCCTCCTTGCTCAGGCCGTCGTGCAGCACCACCGGCGCGCTGAAGCCGCGCAGCAGCGAAGGCACCGGCGCGCTGTCCACATGGACGAAGGTCCAGCTGGCCGTGCTGTCGGTGAGGACCACGGTCAATTGCGGCGCACTGTCCTGCTGGCCTGCAAGTTGCAGGGGCAGGCTGCGGCCGTCCTGTGCCAGCAGGCCCAGCGTGACCGGGATCACGAACGGTTCCTTGGCGGGCTGATCCGGCGTGGCCGGGCAGCTCTGGCTGAGCGTCAGCGTGTAGCTGCGTTCGGTGGCGTTGTATTCGCCGCGTGCCTGCAGGCGAGGCGTGCCCGCCTGGCTGTACCAGCGTTTGAACTGCGGCAGGTGCTCGGCCAGCGCGGTGCCCGGGTTGGCATCGGCGATCGCCTGGGCGAAGTCGTCGCAGGTCACGGCCTGGCCGTCGTGGCGCTCGAAATACCGTTTCATGCCCCGGGCAAAGCCTTCGCGGCTGGTCAGGGTCTGCATCATGCGCACGACTTCTGCACCTTTTTCGTAGATGGTGACGGTGTAGAAGTTGTTGATCTCGACGTACTGGTCAGGGCGCACCGGGTGGGCCATGGGGCCGGCGTCCTCGGCGAACTGCACGGTGCGCAGCACCCGCACGTCCTCGATGCGCTTGACCGCGCGGGCGCTGGCCTCGCCGGCCATGTCCTGGCTGAATTCCTGGTCGCGAAAGACGGTCAGTCCTTCCTTGAGCGAGAGCTGGAACCAGTCGCGGCAGGTGATGCGGTTGCCGGTCCAGTTGTGAAAATACTCGTGCCCGACGACCGATTCGATGTTGGCAAAGTCGGTGTCGGTGGCGGTGGCCGGGTTGGCCAGAACGTACTTCGTGTTGAAGATGTTCAGACCCTTGGTTTCCATGGCGCCCATGTTGAAGTCGCTGGTGGCGACGATCATGAAGCGTTCGAGATCGAGTGGCAGGCCAAAGCGGGCCTCGTCCCAGGCCACGCTGGCCATCAGCGAGTTCATCGCATGCTCGGTCTTGTCGAGGTCGCCGGGGCGCACGAACACCTGCAGCAGGTGCTCCTGGCCAGAACGCGAGCGGATGCGCTGCTCGCGCGCGACCAGCTTGCCGGCGACCAGCGCGAACAGGTAGCACGGCTTCTTGTGCGGGTCGACCCACCTGGCAAAGTGGCGACCATCGTCCAGATCGCCTTGTTCGACCAGGTTGCCGTTGGAGAGCAGCACCGGGTACTGGGCCTTGCTGGCGCGCAGCGTGACGGTGTAGCTGGCCATCACGTCAGGGCGGTCCAGGAAGTAGGTGATGCGGCGGAAACCTTCGGCCTCGCACTGGGTGAAGAAGGTGCCCTGGCTCACGTAAAGGCCCATCAGCTGGGTGTTCTTTTCCGGGTTGCAGGTGGTGAAGATTTCCAGATCGAAGGGCTCGCTGTCCTCGGGCAGGTTCTCGAGCACCAGCACCTTGCCGTCCATCTTGAACGAGGTGCCGCCGCCATTGACCAGCACGCGCGCCAGGTTCAGCTCTTCGCCGTCCAGGCGCAGCGGCTGGGCCGCCACGTCGGGGTTGCGGCGCAGGCGCATCTTGTTGAGCACACGGGTCTTGGCGGGCTCCAGATCGAAAGTCAGATCGACCGTGTCGATCCAGAACGCCGGGGCGGTGTAGTCTTCGCGGCGCACGGCCGCAGTTTGTCCTTCACGCATCACATATTCCCAGTTGTTGGTGTAGACCATCGCGGTCGGGACCGCGCCCACAATGCAGTGTTCTCATCACACGCCTTGCTTGAGGGACGCTTCAATGAAGGCATCGAGGTCCCCGTCCAGCACCTTCTGGGTGGCAGAGATTTCGACGTTGGTGCGCAGGTCCTTGATGCGGCTGTTGTCCAGCACATAAGAACGGATCTGGTGGCCCCAGCCCACATCGGTCTTGGTTTCTTCGAGCTTTTGCTGCTCTTCCATGCGCTTGCGCATCTCGTGGTCGTACAGGCGCGAACGCAGGCGCTGCCAGGCCACATCGCGGTTGCTGTGCTGGCTGCGGCCGTCCTGGCACTGCACCACGATGCCCGTGGGGATGTGCGTCAGGCGCACCGCCGAGTCGGTCTTGTTGATGTGCTGTCCCCCCGCACCGCTGGCGCGGTAGGTATCGGTGCGCACATCGGCCGGGTTGATGTTGATCTCGATCGAATCGTCGATTTCGGGGTAGACAAAGAGCGAGGCAAACGAGGTGTGGCGGCCGCCCGAGGAGTCGAACGGGCTCTTGCGCACCAGGCGGTGCACGCCGGTCTCGGTGCGCAGCAGGCCATAGGCGTAGTCGCCCTCGACCTTGATGGTGGCGCTCTTGATGCCGGCGGTGTCACCGGGGGTTTCTTCTTCAACGGTGGCCTTGAAGCCCTTGCGTTCGGCGTACTTGAGGTACTGGCGCAGCAGCATGCTGGCCCAGTCGCAGGCCTCGGTGCCGCCGGCGCCGGCCTGGATGTCGACAAAGCAGTTGAGCGGGTCGGCCG
>JACCDV010569851.1_pt1 | contig 11866 bp, 6 predicted proteins | sample 7446131 | NCBI WGS metagenome assembly JACCDV01 (sample SAMN15323448, study PRJNA562643) | freshwater metagenome | isolation source: river surface water | place: USA:Blue River Watershed | collected 2017-08-17
AGAGAGGTGAAGTTTACTATGAAGCTCACCATATAGTTCCTAGATCCTTTGGAAAGAAAAGCTCAGTAGTTCTACTAACTCCAGAAGAACATTATAGAGTTCATAAAATTTTGGCAGAGGAATTCAAGGCTCACCATAAATATTCTCAAAAAGTTTATTGGGCATTTCATAGATTAGCATATGATGGTAAAAGACAAATATCAGAAGAAGAATATGCGTCTGCTAGAAAACTTCTTATGCCTATGTGGAAGAGAAAAAAACCTGATACATGGAAATCTGAAATGTCACAAAAAATGTTAGGTAATAAAAATGCCTTAGGTGGAAAAAAAGATTGGAAACCTACAGAAGAACAAATAAAAAATTATTCCTTAGCTGCAGTTAAAAGACAAACAGGCAGAATTGGAGAAAAATCTCAAGCAAGTAAAGGAACAGTAGTTTGTGAAGATATAATAACAGGTGAAATAGTAGAAGCAGGATCAGCTTTACAATTAGCAAATAAACTAAATTTAGAAAATTATAATGTATTGCATAATATATTAAATAGAGAGGCTATATTAACTCCTCGTAGCAAGTATTACGAAAAATTAAAAAATAAAAAAATATACTACAAGTAAAAACTAAAGGTGAGTATATTTATATACAAATACAAAATCTATGTCAGAAAAATTTCAAGTTCCAACAGAATTAATCGACCTACCTTCTAAAGGTCTCCTATACCCAAAAGATAATCCTCTATCATCTGGCCAAGTAGAGATGAAATATATGACTGCAAAAGAAGAGGATATCCTAACTAATGCAAATCTACTTAGGCAGGGTCTTGCAATTGAAAAAATGCTCAAATCCCTAATCAAATCTCCTATCAATTATGATGATTTGACAATAGGAGACAGGAATGGCCTCCTGATTGCCTCACGTATCCTTGCTTATGGCAAAGATTATACGTTTAAATACACTAATGACAACACAGGCATTGACGAGGTGGTGACCGTGGACCTCCAGGATTTAAAATATAAAGAGATAGATTTTTCTCTCCTAGAAAACGTAAATGACTTTGCTTTTACACTTCCATACTCAAAAACAGAGGTAACTTTCAAAATTTTGACAGTTGAGGATGATAGAAAAATGGAAGAAGAGATCAAAGGACTAAAAAAGACAACTGGATTAGACGCCGGAACACTTTCTACTCGCCTAAAATATCAACTTACCTCTGTAGGAGGAGATCGATCAATCAAAACTGTTAGAGAATTCATCGATGGTGGATATTTGCTCTCAAGGGACTCCAATGAGCTTAGAAAATATATCTCAAGCATCACACCAGATATTGATACAACCGTTTCATTCAGGTTAAAAGATGGAGAAGAAATAACCACAGACATGCCTTTAGGAGTGGACTTCTTTTTTCCCAGGAGCTGACTATAGGTCAGCATTCATGACAGAGTGCTTTGAACTCGTTTATCACGGTAATGGTGGATTTACTTGGAATGATGTATGGAATATGCCACTTCCTCATAGGAGATTTAGTATGAAAAAAATACTAGAACACCTAAAAAAACTACAAGAGGCAAGGGATGCTCAAAATAATGTTGTAACAGAGACAACAGACATCAAAAAAATCAATCTACCAAATCAAGTTGCAAATAAATTGCAAGAGCCAACCTTTGTGTCTAAAGTCAAGGGTAAAAAGTAGTGTATAGAGATATTTATCTAATATAACATGTCTTTTTTATGGCTAATGAAGCGCAAAATACAGGTCCATCTAATTTACCTGGTGGAAATAATAATATTAGTTCTAATATTGATAATAGAGCTAATCAAGGGTCTTCTGCAGAAAAATTACAAGCTAAAGAGATCACTGATCTTTTAAAAGAAAGACTAAGACTTGGAGGAGATTATAGAGACCAAGTAAAGGACTCTTTAAAAGATCTAAATAAGGCTATAAAAATTTATGATGATATAAATGCTAAAATAGACGTATATAGCGCAACAACTAATAATATTAAAAAAGTTAAACAAGAAATATTTAGAAATGATCTAAATGCACAAATTAATCTTATTAAAATTAAAGATTTAGAAAAACAGATAGGACAAAAAGGACAAGAACAAATAGATAATTATTTAAAATCTTTAACAGATAAAAATAAATTAGAAGACGATCTTATAGCTTCTAAAAAAGAAGAAGATAGTTTACAAAGATCATTGAGTGAAAAAACAGGTCATCAAATAAATGGAGTAAATAATTATTTATCTATTTTAAAAGAAATAGAGCACACGCAAATATCAAGTGCTAATGTAAATCAAAAACATGCTAATAGATCTAAAGAGCAGATAGCTAAGCTACATCAACAAAAACAAATCATAGAAAATATGATGAGTGATGAACAAAAAATGTATGCTAATAGTATATTAAAAACAAATGATTTACAAAAACAGGCTATATTAAGAGAAAAAGAATTAGAAACATCTCTTAGTCTTTTAAACACAGAAGAGTTAGCATATTTACAAGCTAAAAAATCTGATGAGTTATATAAAAAAACATCAGGAAGATTAAAAGATGTAGAAGCCTTTGAAAAAAAATCTAAATCTAATATAGGAATATTTGGAAATATATTTAGATTATTTGCAGATAAATTACAATTAGGAGAAGATGTGTATGAAGCAATGTTATCTAAGAGTAAAGAGTTAACGTTAGATGCAGAAAAAAATGGTAAAAAAAGTATTAATGGATGGAAAGTTATAAGAGCTGGAGCATCAGAGTTTTTCTCTTCACTTAAAGAAAAAATGAAAAATGATCCATTATTAAAATATGGAATAATTTTAGGAGGAATCGCATTAGCATTTAAAGGATTAAAAAAAGGAATTGATTTAATAGGTCCAGGTGCAGCTAAAGCAGGTAATGCGTTAGCAGGCATGACTGAGGATTCTGGAAATAATGTAAGAAACTTAACAAGTGGAATATCAGGATTAGTTAAAAATATTCCTTTTGTAGGAGGCTTAATAGGAGGTCTTATTGATGGATTTTCTGCGGTATTAGACTTAATAATAGGCATAGACGATAAGATAGTAAAAGCAGGAAGAGCTCTAAATATGTCTTCCTCAGAAGCTAGAGCTTTAAATAGACATTTTCAAGATGTATCATACAATTCAGGAAATGTTTATATAACCTCTAAAAAATTATTAGAATCATATGTAGGAATAGCCGACGTTTTAGAAGTCACTAATAGAATAAGTGATGCTAATCTAGAGACGGCTATCATGCTAAAAGATTACGCTGGTATAGAATATACTACACTAGCAGAGATAGAAAAAGTTGCTAGAGTAAATGGAAATACTCAAAAAGGAGTAGTAAAATCTGTTTTAGCACAAGTAGAAGGAGTAAAAAAACTCACTGGAATTCAATTTAATCACCAAAAAATTCTAAAAGAAGTATCAAGTTATACAGGCTATTTAGGATTACAATTCACAAAATATCCAGCACAACTAACAAAATCAGTTCTAACTGTAAAGGCTCTTGGAATGGAGATGAAGGATTTGGATGGTATAGCTGATGGAATGTTAGATTTCCAATCGTCTATATCTAAAGAGTTCGAAGCTCAGCTTCTTACAGGTAAGGATATGAATTTGAGTAAGTTGAGAGAATTATCTCTTAATAATGATTTAGCAGGCGTTGCTTTAGAAATAAATAAGCAAATAGGTTCTAGTGGAGAATTTTTGAAGATGAATCGCATTCAACAACAAGCATATGCAGAAGCTGTTGGAATGTCGAGAGATTCCCTAGCTGAAATGCTAAGAAAACAAGAATATTTAGCGCTCCTAGGAGCTAAGGATACAGATAGCGCAAGAGAACAATTGAGATTAGGCTTATTAAAATACAAAAATCAACAAGCTCTTAGTGAAGCTATGGGAGCAGAGGCTTATCAAAACTTGATTAATGCTTCTACTCAAGAAAAATTAGCTGTCACCATAGAAAAAATAAAACAGTCTATAGTAGATTTTATAGAACGCTCTGGATTTATAGAAAAGTTAGAGAATTTTATGAATATGCTTACAGACCCTAATAAAATAAAAGGTCTATTAGGCACAATAAAAGGTGCGATTGCTTCCTTTATAGAAGTAATGGGAGAAGTGTTAGCAGATGTTATAGAAGTAGGAGGACAAATTAAGAACCTATTCACCACAGGTGAAAAAGGTGATAGAGAAGAGGCTAGGGCTTATCAAATGGCAGCAAAGATTAGAGCTGGTGCAACAGAATTTAGTAAAAATGTAAGAGGTTTAGGAGAAGGTGGAAAGATAACTCCAGCACAACAAGCTACAAATAACCAAAGCCTTGCTGCTAATCAATATCAACAAAATAATCAAAGCCTATCTAATGCTACAATATCTAATGAAGCTAAAAAGGCCAAAGAAAATCAAACAAACATAGAAAATCCTGCAAAAGAAGGAACCATAATAAGATTAAGTGTTCAAAGCATGATAGATACAATTAATGGAAGAGCTGTTGTAACAGCTGTTTCTAAGGACGCTGGAGTTATGATAGATTCTACAACTTATAATAAATCTAAATAACAAATGCCACTAATAGATCTTAAAAGCACTCTATCTGATTTAACTTTTCAACCGAATAGGGTTAGTGGAAGAGGTGTTATTTCTGCTAATGATCCTAGCTCAAAAAATCTAAAAACTCCTACAACCTTAAAAACTTTACCTTTTCAAGGAGATATGAGAGGATATGGAGATAGTGGCCAACCATTTATAAAGTTTCCTATAGAAGGCCAGACAAATAACTCCGCAATAAAAGCTCTCTATAATACAGCACGAACAAGTGTAGATTTTCCAATTAGAGGTGGAGCAATAAATTATAATTTTCAAAGCCAAACATTCACAGCATTCAGTGAAATAGATAAAGAGAGAATTAAAAGATTTTTAGAGAGTAAACCAAGAGGCGCTACATTTATACAAAAACAAATTGGTTTACAATTATCTAATCCTAACACTCAAACAGGTGGAGCGTTTTTCAATTTGCAATATCCTGCACCTATACCTGGAGTTTTACAAAACACCAAGATCTATAATAATGGTAAAAACACCTTAGCACAAGTAGGATTTTCAGGAACTGGAATTCATGCTGTTCGACAAGGAATAATGCCAATTGATACAAAAACAAAATACTACTCAGATGTTGTAGGATCAGAGAGATTGCTAAGTGGAGATAATCTAAGAGGTAAGAATAGATTGCTTATTCTCACTGATACAAAGATGACAGCAGGTAGAGGATTTAGTGGAGTATCTAATATAAACAATATAAATGAAATAAATAGTTTAGGAATTTCTGTAAATAAGGGAGTTATCTATAACTATCTCACTGGTCCAGGTTCTACATATGGAATAGGTTCTACTATAGTTAAAAGGTATGAAGATACACGACAAGCTGGAATAGATTGGAAAGAGAACAAAGATAATATAAGAAAAGTTGATTACAAATTTGGCTCAATACTAAATTATGATGAAATAATAGCCAAAGGTAGAAACACAAATCATAACTCTGATTATTTTACTAGAGAACAAACATACAATTTAAGTTATAGAACAGGCCAAAAATCAAATGCTGATGTTATTAATATAGGAGAAATATTATCACTAAAGAGTGGAGATAATCCATGGGATAATGCTAATCCTGATATGATAAAATTTGGATTTGAGTTCCTAAGCAATGATAATCCAGGAGATGCTCAATTTATACAATTCAGAGCTCTATTAAATGGAGGTCTAACAGATAACCATTCAGCTACATGGCAAGCATTTAAATATATGGGAAGAGGTGAAGATTTTTACACTTACCAAGGATTTACTAGAGCAATTAATTTTGCTTTTATGTTAGCTGCTAATTCTGAAGAAGAGCTACAACCAATATATAATAAACTAAATTACTTAGCTTCTCAAGTATATCCTGATTATTCTAAAACCACAGGTATGATGAGAGGCCCATTAGTAAGATTAACTATAGGAGATTATATCTATAGGCTTGCTGGATTTTTGGAAAGTGTAAATATTAATATCGATCAAAACTCTTCTTGGGAAGTAGATGAAACTATAGGAGAATTACCTCATACTGTAATGGTAAACATATCGTTTAAACCTATATTTAATGAAATACCTAGGAGAGTAACTGCAAATGATCCAAATGGTAAAATAATAGGTAAAGGCGCTGAACCTCCTGCAATTACAGAAGACGATGAAAATACTCAAAAAGAAACACAAGCAAATGTAGCTAGTGTTAATAGATTATCATTTAATCCTCAAGAAAAGATTAATCCTTTTGAGTCGCAATTTGAAAAGGATCTAAGAACTGGTAATATTCGCAAAAAACTGGATCCAACATACTCAACAATAACACCTAAACAAGAGCCTATAGCAGCAAAAGCTGAAGCAGCAAAAACAACTAATTCTTCAGCTCAAGTTAGATCTAGAAATGCACCAAAAGCAAAAGTAGCTGCTAAAAAAACTGGATCAACTGCACCAAAACCTCAAACAGCTACGCCTGCTACATTATCAAATGAAGCAAAACCACTACCAGCAAAAGGCGCCACATTTAACGATACAAGAGGATACTCAACAGATAGATATGCTCCAGTTAGTGCAATGCAAGCCGCAGTTATTAACACATCTGCATATAGAGCAACGCATAATGTAGCAAAAATAAGTAATCCTATTATAAATCCATATACAGGAAAACCTTTTGGAGTTGGAATTCCATATAAAAAAGGATCATAATTATGTATAGATACGAAAATATATCAAAAACCAGAGTAGATAGAGTAAAGGAAACAATATTTGTAAATAATATATATCCTGATATTCCACCAGCTGAAGGAGATCTCTATGTTATAACTACTCTTGGTGATCGATTAGATTTGATGGCTCAAGATTATTATGGTGATGTAAGTTTTTGGTGGGTATTAGCCTCTGCAAACAGTTTGCCTGGCGACTCTATATATCCTCCAATAGGAATGCAATTAAGAATTCCTTCAAATCTCCAAGGTGTTATATCTCAATATAAAATAGTTAACGCAAATCGATAGTTATGAGTGGATTAGATAATAGAATTGCAAATATAATTGGAGCACCAATTCCTCAGTGGGTGATTAGGCAACTTACCACTAGATCCACTAGGAACATAGTAGATTTTAAAAATGGTAGAGCTACAGTTCAAAGATCTAATACTGAGTTAGTATATTTAGAGAATAAAACAGGTTGGGTAAGATTAGTATCTTCTGTGGATATAACAGATCAAGATGATTTAGATTATTTCAAAACCAATCTAGGAGTTTCAGGAATATCAATAGAAAATGGATCAAGCTTAGCAGAAAAATTTGTTCTCTATGGAGGAACATCTGCTTATAAAAAAGTTGGTAATCAAATAGAATATTCTCTTAGATCAGGCTTAGGAAAAGATGGTGCATATGGAATGTTAGGAAAAGAGGAGATACAGAAGTATGGATACAAGCCAATGCCAGGTATAACAAATGTAAAAATAGAAACTCAAGGAAAGTTAGGCTCCCTAAGAGCTGCTACCATAAATTTCAAAGTATGGGATAAGATGCAACTCGATATTATAGAGGTTCTATATTTCAAGTTAGGATATTCTATGTTTTTGGAATGGGGAAATACGTTCTATTACAAATCATATGATGGTGTAGGATCAAACGCCTATGATCTAAATAAGTTATATTCAAGTGAAGATAATATCATCGATCCTTTTAATAAATCCTTAGATAAGGACGAAATAAGATACCAAATATCTAAGAGCACAAGAGTATCAGAAGGAAATTACGATGCTATGTTAGGTATAGTAACAAATTTTACATTTTCTTTTACTGCTGATGGTGGATATGATTGCACACTAAATTTACAAAGTTTAGGTATCTTAGGAGATAGTATACGAATTAATTCTGTAAGTGAGTTAGGAGAAATTGTAGCAGATGAGGCTAAAAAACTTACAAGTGTAATTGTTTCCCTAAGAAAATATGAAGAAGAGAGGCAAAGAGCAGAACAAAAGAAAGCAGAGGAGCAAGCAAAAACAAATCCATCAGATATACAAAATTATCCAGATTGTGTAAGAGATGGAAAACTAATTAAAATAGATGTTAAAAAGTTCCCAAAAGCATTTTATGAGTGGGCAATAAATAAAAATGTAAATAATGTTAATTACAATTTTTATATAGATGGAAGGTGGCAAACTAGTGGATTATCGGTAAATGGATCCTATAGTTGTAAAAATGGAGTTCTTTATATAGATGGAAAATCTACTGATAAAGCTAATCCTTCTTATGAAGAAGTATTAAAAGACACAAATTCTGAAGCGCAATATACTTCATTTGCTAATAGATATTATATTTTAACGGAAAAAGGAAAATATGATTATATAGCAATAGATAAACTTAAATCTGTTTTACCTTTAAGTACTACCAAAGAAGTAATAGCTACTTTAGATATACAAAAAGTAAACGCATTACCTTCTTTCGCTCAAAATAAGGTTGAGATTATAGATGCATTAACAGGCGCTTTTGAAAGACCAAATGGTCAATTAACTGCTACATCTCAACCAATAGATCTAAAAAAAGGTGCTACTCAAGGATTTCAAACTCTACAAGAACAACAAACTCAGGTTAATATAAACAGACCTTTTCCTATAAATTCTGATTTGAGTAGTGGAATTGGATTAGTTTATAATTTTAATAATGATAGATTTTTAAAAGGAATTGAGTATGCAGTAAATTTACAATATAATGGAGTAGTAAGTAAGGATAAAAATAATATTTTTAGAGCATATCTTACTTATCCTGCTTTAGCAACATCAACAACTACAGCAAATAAATTATCTTCTAAAGATCCAAAAATTCAAAATGCTATAATTTCTACTCTAAAAAATCCTAATACACAATGGAAGCTTAGAAGAATTACAGCTAAACCTCCTATAGAAGCTGAAACTATTATAACAATAGCAGATAAAGTTAAACAAAATAAAAAAATAACAGCTGACGCTTCTGGAACAACTCAAAGTGAAACAGAAGTTATTGACGTTACATATGAATTATTACTAAGAATAACTTTTAGTGATTTAGATATATTAACTTCTTTTTCAATAGAAGATACTACAGATCTAATAGTTACATCAGACAGAGTAGTATCTGCTGATCAAGCTGCTCAACAACAAGCTCAACCTGAACAAACGCAAGCTGAGTTACCTCCATTAGAACAACCAGACTTAGATCCAAATACTGTAGCAACTGAACAGGCTAAAAAATATAGATCTGCATTAGAAATAATGCTAAGAGCTATGCAACTAAAAACCTATAATGAGGCTGCACAAAAAAACTATAATATAGGTAATTTAATTAGGCCTGAGAGTTTTGAAATAAATGAAGGTAATAAAAAGTTTTTTAGAGATTTATATAGTAAAGGAATATTTTCACCTCATTTAGATCAAATATTTGGAACAATAAATCCTCCTACTCAAGAACAATATGATACTGCTGGATCCATTGATCGACTAAAATACAACATGTATTACGGTTTTCATTCAGGGTTAATGTCGAATAAACAACAATTAGATAAAGAATTTAGAGAAAAATATATAGTAGATTATAATAGTTTACTCACAAGATATATATTACCTTATAGGCAATCTCAAAACCTAATAGAAGGATCAACTCTAAATCATCCAGTTTATATTACATTGGGGCATTTTTTAATGCTCCTAAATCATTGTTGCACATTGTATAGTGGAGGTAATGAAAGCACAAAAGAGCAGCAATTTCCTTTGGTATACATAGATTTTAATCCAGAGTCGAATTTGTGTTTATCAACAGATAAGATGTTAACAACGGATCCTTATAGGTTTATGATACCTTTTGAAGGAACTACTGCTACTTATAGAAGCATATTTCCTGAAAAAATAAATAAGAAAGATTTTTGGGATCCAGATAATGGCAATCCTATCTCTAAAGTAGTTAAAGAACGTAATCCTTTTAGGCTTCCTAAAAAAGTTGATAATGGAAGAAGTAATGCATATAGAGGAAAGATTATGAATTGCTTAGTGAGTATAGATTACCTATTACAAATAGTAGATACTCACTCTACCCAAGACGAAACTAACACTGTTTATTTAAAATCTATGTTAGAGGAAATAGTTTCTGATCTTAATAAATCCTTAGGAAATTTTAATATTTTTAGATTAGGTTTCAATGATCAAGCAGATACATTCTTTATATCTGATGATCAAGTAATTCCATCAGATAACATGGTATTACCAACAGATAATAAAAATAGAATTCCTCTTTATGGATTAAATTCCATAGCCCAATCAGTAGAAATAAAAACTGAAATATCAAATAAACTTGCAAATATCTTAGCAATATCTGCAAACTCAGATGCAGAGAACCAAGCAACTTCAGGAAAAAATGGATCAGATTTTGGAGCTTATAATTTATACTACAAAGATAGATATAAACCAACTACAACAGGTATAAATGATACTAAAGTAAAAGATAAGGAGAAAAAAACAGCTACTACAAATACTGAACAAGAAACAGCAAAACAATTTGATGAAGCTATTAGAAATTTTTATCAAATGGCTTCAAATTCAGAAGGCTTTGTATCACAAGCCACTAACTATTATATAGAGAGAATGGCTAAAGTGAAAAATGAGGATCCTGGAGCAAGAGCATCGGCAATGATCCCAGTTTCCTTGAATTTCTCAACAGATGGAATATCTGGATTGAATATGGGCCAAGCGTTTACAATCGATGAAGAACTATTGCCATATAACTATAGAAAAAATAGAAATATATTAGGAAAAAAGGATCATATAAACACAGTAGGATTTGTAGTGGTTGGCTTAGATCATGATATATCTAATAATAGGTGGATATCTAATGTTAGAGCAAATATGATTTACCTAAAAGATAGAAATGATTATACAGGCTCTATAAAAGATATTACTTCTACTACAGGATTGATAGTTGTTCCTGATTATGATGTGCATGGATTTGGAAACGTTCAACAAACCAACTATGTAGCAGCTGCTCCTGAAGCTAAATTAGCAGCAGAAAAATATCTAGGTCGACCAATGACCGATACTGAATGGAATGAATTAGTTTCAGCTACATTTGCAGAAGCTTCAGGAAATCAAACAGAGAGAGGTTATGTTATGGGAGTAATACTCAATAGGGTAAGATCTAGAAAATGGGGAGATAGCGTCTCTTCTGTTCTTAGAGCAAGAAACCAATTCCAAGCAGTTACTGGAACAAGTAAAGATCCCGGACCAAGTAAAGGCTTTGTAAGTGGGCCAGGCGAATCCAGTGCTAAATCTATTTATGGAGCAGCAACGACTATTCTATCACAAGTTCCTACAAATTATATGTATTTTACCGCGGCACTTCTATCAGCTTATGGGCCTGGAACTAATCCAGGGTTTATACAAGATCTCCTAAATAGAGGTGGAAAAAGAATTGGTGATACTATATTCTCAGCATAAAATTTATTTATGGCACTAAGATACTACCCTCTCTCAAGAATAAAAATGAATTTGATAACTAATGGAACCCAGTTTACATTAGATGGAAAACCCTATTCTGGAAAATATTATGAAACCTTCGATGGAAAATATTACACAGGCCCAAATCCAGCATTAGGTAAAAATCAAGAGTTGAAAAGAATAGGAGATTATTCTCAGTTTCCTGCACTAGCAAGTAAATTGCCAATAACATTTAGGGATCAGTTGGTAAGCGATACAGGCATAAGCAACTTAGTGTATTCACAAAATAAGAGGCCACAACAAAAGCCCACCTCATACTATCCTAAACCCTTA
>JACCDV010922050.1_pt1 | contig 11865 bp, 9 predicted proteins | sample 7446131 | NCBI WGS metagenome assembly JACCDV01 (sample SAMN15323448, study PRJNA562643) | freshwater metagenome | isolation source: river surface water | place: USA:Blue River Watershed | collected 2017-08-17
GTGGAGAAACCTCCCATATTTTATCACGAGAGACTTATGATAAAATGTTGGCCATAAATCACAATATAACCGGTTTAGAAATAAAAAACGCTGGACACTGGGTTCATTACGAAAAGTATGAAGAATTTGAAAATGGCTTTCGTCAATTTGTACGTGATCACTTAAACAACGCATAACATTAATTATGCCTAGTGCCTACATAAGATCGTTGGATATTCGTCAAAGCAAGTCTATAACGTAATTGAAATGAAATACGTAGATTTAGAATTAGATAGTCGCTTATTTAAGGCCATTGAAAAATTAGGTTATACAGACACAACGCCTATTCAAGAGCAGGCATTTTCTCCTGTAGTGCTTGGTAAGGATGTTGCTGGATTAGCTCAAACAGGAACAGGCAAAACGGCTGCCTTTTTGATTCCACTCATCGAAAGAATATTAAAAGCCGAAACACAACCAGAGCATGAGCGGGCATTTAAAGATTGGAAACCTTTTCATTGTATTTTGATTTTAGTTCCTACTCGTGAGTTAGCTGATCAGATACATGAAAATATTCAAAAACTCACATCAGAAACGTCATTAAAATCGTATCCGTTGTATGGTGGAACAGGTTACGACAAACAAAAAGAGGCTTTGTCGTCTCAGTTGCAATTTATTGTGTCAACACCAGGGCGATTAATTGATTTATATAAAGAGCATTTTGTTGATTTAAAAAAAGTGCGTGGAATTGTTTTTGATGAAGCCGATCGCATGTTTGATATGGGCTTTAAAGAAGATATGAAATATATTTTAAGCCGCATTGAAAGACAAAGACAGTTTTTAGTTTTTAGTGCGACATTAAATTTTGATGTTTTGAATACAGCCTATCAGTTTGGTTCAGAGCCTGTTGAAATTAATATTTCAAAAGATGTGGCTAAAGCAGATAACGTTAAAGATGCTATTTTTCATTTAGGGCAAGAAGAAAAGCCTCAACATTTAATCTCTATCATAAAAAAAGAAAACCCAAGACAGACAATTATTTTTACTAATTATAAAAACAATGTAGATCGTATTGCCAATTTTTTAACAGCTAATCAAATGCCAGCGATGGGAATTTCTAGTTTGATTTCTCAATCTCAAAGAAACCAAGTGATTACAAAATTTAAAGCCTCTAACAATCAAAATATTTTAGTGGCGACAGATGTTGCGGCTCGTGGGCTTGATATTAACGACGTCGACCTAGTGATTAATTTTGAAATGCCACAAGATGCTGAGTCTTATGTACACCGTATCGGCAGAACGGGTCGAGCAGGTAAAGAAGGTCAGGCCTTTTCATTAGTGAGTGATAAGGATGTTGAATCGTTATCGCGAGTTGAAGAGTACACAAAAAAGAAGATTGAAATCGGTTTTTTAGAGGACGCTGATTTAGTGAAGGATTTTAAACCCATGCCAAATGAATATTCAGACTCAACATATAAAAAAACTTTTCAAGCGTCATCAGGTGCTCATAAGCAAGATAGAGGACCTAAAAAAGATCGACCTAAAAAGGAATACAGTGCAGACGGGCGTCCATCGAATCACTATCGCAAACCGTTAGATGGCGAAAAATCTACAGAGACTTTAAAAAAATCAGATCGTTTTAAATCTTCGGATAAAGAGTTTAAACCGAGTCAGCCAGGTCAAAATAAAAATTTAAATCGTCAAGGTGCTCATGGTGATAAGACAGATTATAAATTTAAAAATAGAGCTGCATCAAACGGCCAAACGGCTCAATCATCGCATCAGCCATCTAAGACTGCATCGCATGCTCAACGCTATGTGAATAAATCGTCGTCGGCCTCTCATGGAGGAGCTAAAAAGAATGAAAGTCGAAGATTCCGCCAGTCTGGTGATTCTAAGAAAAATTCAAATTCAGTCACTGTGGTCACTCAAGTAAAAAATTTTTTCAAAAGGATTTTTGGCTAACTTGTAAAATGGACGGCTTGTTCATAGCAACTGGAGTGAATGGGTATGAAAAAAACTTTTTACGTCCTGCAAAATAAATTGCGTGTGAGTTATTATAAAATTCTGGTCTGGTTTTCTTCAATTATGGTCATTGTGATTGTGATTGTGAGTGGTTTATCATTAATCAGTTTGTATAACAGCCGAATCAAAAATATTGAGCAACAAGTTAACACCATGTCATTGACTTTAGAGCAATATACAAATTCGATTGTTTACAAGGCGATTATCGTTGTTGAAAAAATGCGGCAATTGCAGTTAGATCCACACTTTGTAAATAAAGATCCGCTTCATCAATCTATACACGTTAAAGAACTTGTTAAAGAATTTCCAGAAATTGATTTGGGTGTGATGATTAGTGCTAAAGGCTATTACTTAGCCAATTCTTTTTGGGTGGATAATCATGATGTTTATGAAACTCAGTTAAACAAAGTGACTGTGACTGATAGAGAATATTTTCGTATTTTATCTACACAGCAAGATGATAAGTTATATATTTCAAATCCTATTCAAAGTAAAACAACAGGTAATTGGGTGATTGTTGTTGGTAAAAAATCTATTTCGTTTGATCAGCGTTTTGTGGGATTGTGTTTAGTGACTATTAATTTAAAACAACTTTCTAAATTTTACCAAAAACTTTTAATGAGTTCTGATAGCCAAATCGAGTTATATAATCATCAAAATCTTTTGTTGGCAAAAGCTCCTGAATTTAGTCAAGTGGGTGTCGATAAAAGTCAAAAAAATGGTTTTAATCAAAATATAACATTAACACCTCATGTGTATGTTGGTGAAGATGGCATTGAAAGAATCACTACAAATTTAAAATTTAAAGAGTTTCCTTTTTTAATTTCTATAGGTGTGCCCCTTTTAGAGGCGTTAAGGCAATTATCTTTTGCGATTATATTAGTGATTTCTTTTAATTTGTTTATCATTATTTTTGGTACGTGGACAATTAGGCTCTTATTAAAAAAAATTAAACTCTCTGATGATCAGCAAGCTCAATTGATTCAAACAGCCAAAATGACGACACTCGGAGAGATGGCCGCTGCCATCGCACATGAAATCAATACACCATTGACGACAATTTCTATGCGGATCAATATTATTAAAAAACAATTATCTGAGACGGGCTCTCAACCAGATAAAATGATGTCTGATCTTGAAATTGTGAATAATACTATTTTTAAGATTGCTAAAATTATTAAAGGGATCAAAAGTTTTTCACGAAATAGTGAACAAGATCCTATGCAAAATACTCCATTTAGTAAAATAGTAGATGAAGTTTTGCTGTTGTCGGCCGAAAAGATCAAACAAAATCACATCCAGATCAAATTAAAAATTCAAGATCATTTAATTTTATTTTGCCGAGAATCTCAAATTGAACAAGTTATGCTGAATTTGATTAATAACTCCATTTATGCGATTGAAAAATTTAACAATCCTTGGATTGAAATTAGAGCTTTTTCTGAACAAATGTCTATTGTGATTCAAATTGTTGATTGTGGATTTGGAATAGATTTGGCCATTCGTGATAAAATTATGGAGCCGTATTTTACAACTAAGCCGGTTAACTTTGGAACTGGGTTAGGATTAAGTTTATCAAAATCTATTATTGAAGAGCATCATGGAACTTTAATGTTTGATGTGAATGCACCAAACACAACTTTTGTGATTAAATTACCAAGGGCTTTGCCGCTATAATTTTTGCCAGGTAAAAGTGTTTAAGACGGCTTGGCACATATCAAATGTTTTTTTAAATAATTCTGTTTTATCAGTGCATGTGGCAATCACTAAATTATCATTGTGTTGAAAAAAAACTTGCCGAGATTGTGTCAGTTTGTTTTTTTGCAATAAATCTATGACAACGACGGGTTGTGAATTCATTTTTAATGTTTGAGTAGATAACAGTTCAAATCCATATTGGTTGTAGTCGCGTAAATATTTTTTTAGGTATTGCTCAAGAGATCCTTTAGAATAAATCTTATCTGCTTTTAAGCTGAGTCGAGCCGTTTCTGATAAATTTTGAAAGCCCAGCTCAATTTGTGGTTTTGTAAGATTCAATTCAGATCTGGGATAAGAGTTTGAAAGAGGATTTTCAATATAGATCCATTCATTGGAATTAAACTTTAAATTAAAACCTAATTGTGACAGAACTACGCTACTCCACTGGGGCTTATTGATCAGTGTTGAGCCTGTCGTTGGGATTGGAGAGCTGATGACCCAAAGGGGTGTTAGACAACTTGTCATAAAAAATATCAGTGCACTTAAAATTCTTTTCATAAGATGAGCATATCTTAATTTTCGATATACTTGATAATTTTTTTCATTAAACTTGTTGGATTGATTTTAGATATATCTGCTAGAGGGGACCAAAGTCCTGTTGGATGATTTTTTAAGGCCAGTGCTGGACTAACATTTTTGTTTGTCTTTATTGTCACATAAATTTCGTATTTAGTGACCCCGTGCTTAAAATCATATTTATGTGGTTTTTGATCGACTTGCACGGCAATAGATTTTGGAAGCAGGTTATCCTTTAAAAAAGGAGTTGACTTGTTTTTTATTAAAAAAATTTGGGATTTTTTATTTTGCTGGACATTAAAAGTCCAATGCCATTTTTCAAAATCAGGTTTGGTTTTTTTGTGAGGAAGTTGATCGATTTGATCTGTCTTCAGCGCAAGACATTCTTTTTTCCATGGGCATAAAGCACAGAGTACTTTTTTAGGAGTGCAAAGGGTTGCTCCTAATTCCATCAGCCCTTGGTTGACGTCTGAGTTTTGTTCACAATGAGCCATTTGATCTGAAATATCTTGAAGTAACTTTTTGTTGTGAGTTTCCCACCAATTTAAATGAAGTCCAAAGCGTCGACTGAGAACACGAATGACATTGCCATCTAAAACGCCCACGGGTTCAGAAAAAGCTAAACTGGCGACAGCTCTTGAGGTGTATGGGCCAAAACCAGGGAGTTGAAGCAATTCATGTGCTGTTTGAGGAAATCCATTTTGATGCATCATTTGAGCGGCTTTATGCAAATTGCGGGCTCTCGAATAATAACCTAATCCGGCCCAGTATTCATAAACATCTTCAATAGACGCTTCAGCTAATGTTTTAAGTTGAGGGAATCTTTTTAAAAAGCGATCGTAATAGGGAATGACTGCAGTGACGGTTGTCTGTTGGAGCATGACTTCAGAAATCCAAACACGATAAGGGTCTTTAGAGCTGCGCCATGGTAATTGGCGTTTGTTGACATTGTACCAATCAATAAGTTGATGGCGTGCATTTAATATAATTTGTGTTGAAGGAGTATTTATTTTTAATTTATTCATATCATTCAAAATGAGGTTTAATTCAGTTGGATAATTGATGATTATCTTTTAAAATGATTGACGTCAATCAATGACCTTGGAGTGAGCGATGAAAAAAACAAATAAAGTCCGATCTGCTTTAAAAAAAAATTTAAAAATTGAACGCCCTCAGCCTACTTTCCAACCGCTCAGTGGGCGCGAGTTTCCGCGATTTTCTGGAATTAAAACTTTTTTTCGATTACCTATAGCGCAGATTCACGAAAATTTTGATGTCGCTTTATTTGGAACGCCGTACGATGGCGGAGTGAGCTATCGGCCGGGTGCGCGTTTTGCGCCCTCATTAGTACGAGAGTGTTCTAGCTTAGGTCGTGGCTTTCATATGACGCGGGCCTTGAGTCTTTTTGAAACGACACGGTTTGCGGATATTGGAGATTGCTCTGTGGTGCCCATTGATCAAATACAAACATATGCTCGTATTGAAAAAATGGCGACTGATCTACTTAAGACAGATAAAAAATTTATTTCAATTGGAGGTGATCATTCGACGACACTTCCTCTTTTGAGGGCTTTGAAAAAAAAATATGGAATTTTAAATTTTATTCATTTTGATGCTCATTTAGATACGTATCCTGCAGCCTGGGGGTGTGAATATCATCATGGAGCATTTGCTAGACATGCTGTGGAAGAAGGTTTGGTGAATCCTAAAAAAATGATTCAAATAGGTATTCGTGGTCCTTTAGCAGCTGCCAGTGATTTAGATTTTGTTAACAAACATGGAATTAAAGTTTTTACTATGGACGACATTCGTTCACGATCTATATCAGATTTTTTAAAGTTATTGCCACGCCTGAATGGGCCCACCTTTTTAGTTTTGAGATTGACTGCTTAGATCCCGCCTTTGCACCAGGTACGGGGACTCCAGTGCCCGGTGGATTGACGACCTATGAGACTCAGCAGATATTACGTCATTTAAAAATAAATCATCTTGTAGGAGCTGATATTGTTGAAGTATGTCCTGCATATGATCAGTCACAAATTACAGGCTTAGCCGCGGTAGACACGCTGTTTGAATTGATGTGTTTAATGTCATCTTCGATAGAGTTTATGAAAGGAAAATAATATGAAATCTCAAAAAGCTATTTTAGCTGCTGGGTGTTTTTGGGGTGTTGAAGAGTTAATACGTCAGCTGCCTGGAGTATTAAATACCGAAGTTGGTTACTGTGGGGGGAATAAAGATTTAATTAAATATACTGAGGTCAAAACTGGAAATACCGGACATGCTGAAGCTATATCTATTGAATTTGATGCTGATGTTTTATCGTATGAAAAATTACTGCGTTCATTTTTTAAATTACATGATCCGACCACGATAAATCGGCAAGGCAATGATATAGGCACTCAATATCGTTCAGCCATTTTTTATTTAACTGAAGAGCAAAAATTAACTGCAGAAAAGGTTAAGCATGAAGTGGATATTTCAGGTCAATGGTCAAACCCTGTCGTCACTCAGATTCAGCAGGCTGAGACTTTTTTTAATGCTGAAGATTATCATCAAGATTATTTGCAGAAAAATCCTGATGGGTATACTTGTCATTTTTGGAGAGATTAAAAGATATCATTTTTAAAGGGATAAATTATTTTGTATGAGAACTTTTAAGAGTTCTTGTGCAACTAATGTCATTTGATTCATTGTTTTGAGTCTTTCAAGATCAATTGTTGCCGTTAGATCAGTATTTGAAGATTTATCATGCTGAGCTTGAGTGCGCTGATTTTTTAAAAGAGGTGAATGATTTTCTAAATTATGAATTAATTTATTTTGAGCTTCAATGACATCGTTTATTAAAGAGAGCTCTCTTGTTTTAAGGACGGTTGTAATCACTTCTTCAATATTGGGATTAGGAATCAAAAGTATTTTACGGCGATCAGGTTGTGGAAATATTTGTATGACATTGTAGTGTAAGAGGTCTTTAACGGCTAATGAGATTAGTGCTTTTGAAACGTTTAATCTTTTAACTAAAGTTGTAGAATCTATGGGTACTTTTGAAACCCAAAGATGGGCCCAAATTTCGCCGTGAATTTTTTTAAATCCCCAATATTGAATAAACTGACCAACCAGGTGAGCCAGTTTATTGAGATCATCAGAAAAGATATGGCCTGCTTTTGACATAATCATTCAACTATTACCGAGATTTTCAAATAAAGTCAGTAGAACTGTGGCAAAAATGAAAAATAACATATTTGATAGGATGATCTTTTAATTAGGGTGATTTCATGTAGTTAAAAAATGCAAAAATACTTAGTAAGCCAGCTAAAGCATAGCCAATAAAGCTGAGTGCAGGTAGACCAGCGATCATCCATATGTCTTGAGGAGCTGATAAACTTAGACTGAAAATGAGACTGCTTGAAAGGAGTAAGGCGGCGATAATAATTCCTAAAAAAAGAAGATGTGTCGAATTGATGGCTGCAAATTTCAGTTCATCCAAGCCTTCGACAGCAATTTGGGTTTTATAATCGGGTGAATTCATTTTACGCATGATTAAGTTAAGCTGTCTTGGTAGGGCATTAAAAAAAGTTTTAGACTCTCGAAATATGAGACTGGCTTCACTCATCATTTTAACGGGTTGAAAATAGGATTGAGCAACGTCTGAAACTTGTGTCATTAAAAATTGTAAAAAATCAAATTCACGATTAATTTTTTTTCCTAAACCTTCAATTGAAATGATGGATTTAAAAAATAGCATAAGCTCGGTGGGAACAATAAGGCCGTAAGCTGCCGCGATCCCCGAAGACGAGAGTAAAATTTGTCCTATATTTACATTTTTTAAAGTTAGACCATAATAAGGCGCGATCAAACCTTGTAAGTCTTTGGCAAATAAATCGACATCAATTCCTTCTGAGTAAGGGGCTAAATCAACATATTCATAAGCTAAACGTAAGTAATCTTCTTTAGATAAAGCAATCAACATATTGACGATAGCTGATTGTGTTTTAGCATTGAGTCGCCCGACAACTCCGAAGTCAACGAGTCCAATTTTATGATCGGGCATAATAAAAAAATTGCCCGCATGAAGATCTCCATGAAAAAAACCATCGACAAAAACCATTTTCAAATAAGCCTTTAAGCCTTTTTTAATAATATCTTCAGTATTGATTTCAAGAGGGCTATTGGGATCAGTTGTATTGACTTGACTCAGTGGTTTGCCATTTAAGTACTGCATCACGAGCACTTTTTCGCTGGTCATATTAAAAAAGACCTGTGGAATGACGACATCGGTTTCGTTTTTAAAATTTTCTTTAAATCGTCGAATATTATTAGCCTCAACGACAAAATTGGTTTCAAGTTCAAGAGTCTTAAAGTACTCATCGACCATTCCCAAGGGATTAAAAGGTCTGACTTCGGGAATATATTTTTCAAGTAATTCAGCTATAAAGTACAAAACATTTAAATCATCATTTATGATTTGAACCAAGCCAGGACGTTGAATTTTTAAAACAACTGTTTCACCTGATTTTAAAATGGCTTTATGAACTTGAGCAATGCTGGCAGAACCTAAAGGTTTTTCCTCAACTGAAGAAAATAACTGGCTCCAATCAGCACCAAGCTCTTGTGTAAGCACATTTTGAATTGTTATAAAATCTAATGGCATGACTTGATCGTGCAGTAGAGCCATTTCTTCCATAAAGTCATCTGGGATTAAATCTGGCCTTGAAGCCAAAAGTTGTCCAAATTTGACAAATGTAGGCCCTAATTCTTCAAAGCTTAAGCGCATTCTTCTGGCGACAGTTAAATGCTCTTGTTGAGTTTCGCTTTGAGTTTCAGAGCCGGGTAAAAAACTAGCGAGATTTATTTTTTCGATGAGATTTCTCAGGCCGTGTTTTGCGAACACCCCCAGAATTATTCTCAGTCGGCTGACGTTTTTCAGAGTTCTTCCTATTTTCAGAGAACTGCTGGCCAGACTTCGCTTTTGGTTTTTGCCGGGGGTCTTTTTTTGAACTGAATGAAACTCTTTCTTCATTGTTTGATTTTCCCTGTGGTTTTTTCTTTGCAACTTGATCTAAGTAGTCAGAGAGAGATGCGTACTTGGGTTTGATCACTTGCGGAGAAGATCGTTTTTCTGTTTCAAAATTTTTCTTATCTTGTTCAGTTAAGATATCTTCTTCTCTAAAATCTTTTGGCTTATTAATATACGGATTATGAGTTGATTTTTGTATGGCCTGAAGCTTTTTAGACTGAGGAGATTTTGATTTTGCATTTGAATTTTTTTTGCGTGAAATAGTTGTTTCAGAAAGATTGTCTTTAGCTTTATCGTTCGATTTATAACTGGTTTGTGACTTTTGAAAAATGGTTTTTTGAGCTTTTTCAGCGAGTGTAAAGTTAATCTGTCCATTTTCAATATCTACAGAGCTGACAATAACTTTTATTTTATCGCCAAGCCCGTAGCTAAAACCTGAACGAGCGGCTATTAATTTTAAATTTTCTTCGTCGTAAACCCATTTTTGAGATCCTAAATCGTCAATACGAATTAATCCGTCGGTGTTATATTGTCTAAGTAATACAAACACACCAAATTTAGTGACAGAGCTAATGACCCCTTCAAAGGATTGGCCAAGCATTTTTTTCATAAAACGAGCTTTTTTTATCGATTGAATTTGTCGTTCGGCTTTGGCTGAACGCTGTTCGCAGGCCGAAAGCCATGTTCCAGATGTTTGAATATCATCTTCGGCCATAAGGCGATACTGGTGAAGGCCAATACAGTTTTTGATTAATCGATGGACGATTAAATCAGGATATCTACGAATGGGAGATGTAAAGTGTGTATAAAAATCAAAACCTAAACCAAAATGTCCAATATTATCCAGAGTGTATTTAGCTTGGCTCATTGAACGCAATGTTAATATGTGAATGATTTGCGCTTGCGTTTCATTGGTGAATTCATGAAGCGCTTTCGTAAGTTTTTTTTGTAGTTTTTCTCCGGACAAATGAACGCGTGAGCCAAACTGCTGAAGATGTTTTTCAAGAACTCTCATTTTTAAAGGATCTGGTGGCTCATGAGTTCTGTAAATGGCCGGAATATCTTTTTGATGAAAAAATTTAGCGACAGCTACATTGGCAGCCAACATCATTTCTTCAATTAATCTATGTGCAAATAATCTTTCAGATTTGACAATATCTATGGGTTCGCCAGTGCCATCGATGATCAGTTCTGTTTCGGGGACTTCTAGATCTAGAGAGCCTTCTTTATATCGTTTGGCCATAAGGACTTTGGCTAAATCTGCGCATCGTAAAATAGTTTCAGTGACTGATTTGAATTGGCGATGAAGATCGCTATCGCCTTCGGGTTGATCAATAATTTCTTGCGCCTGTCCATAGGTGACACGCGCTTTTGACTCAATTACGGCTTCATAAAAATGTGATTTTTTCATATCACCGGTAAAATCAAACATCATATCAGCGACTAAGGCGAGTCTTGGAACATGGGGGTTTAATGAACATAAACCATTTGATAATCCTTCAGGTAACATCGGGACAACAAAGTTTGGAAAATAAACCGAAGTTCCACGGTCATAAGCATCTTTATCCATGGCTGTGCCTGATTTGACATAATGACTGACGTCCGCAATCGCTACAACGAGATGAAATCCTTGAGAGTTCATCTCTACGTAGACGGCATCATCAAAATCTTTGGCAGTCGCGCCATCAATTGTTATTAAAGGCAGAGCCCGCAGATCTTTTCTGTTTTTAAAGTCAGATTCTGTCGGGTTGATTGGAAATGATTTAGATTGTTGAATTGTTTCTGGTGAAAAATCTTCAGGAATATTTTGCGAAACAATCACTCGCTTAATATCATTGAGAGCGTCGTTGATGTCTCCGATAATTTCAATAATTTCACCGGTAAAATCGCCTTCGTCGGGATACTGTAGAATTTTGGCTACGACCAATTGTCCTGTTTGGGCTTTATTAAAATGCTCTTTAGAAATTTTAAGATCTTTACCCCAGCCTTTGCCTTCATCTTTAATAAGACCGTAATCGTCGTTGATCAGGTGAAATGAACCGGCAATTTTTTTGAGTGATCTTTCATCGATACGAATAATGTCACCGCGGTAACGCCCATCTTTTTCTTTTTCAGGCACGATGGTGACTTTGTCATTTGTCATCGCTGTTTTCATTGAGTGTGCGGGAATAAAAACGTCAGGATGTTCTGTGTCTTGTGGGATGAAAAATCCAAAACCATCGGGATGTCTTTTAAGTGTTCCTTGAAGAAATTTTTTGTTTTTCATATTCATGTGTTGAAAGGGCTCCTGTTGTTTAGCAAGAGTCTATTCTGAAGTCGATGACGTGTCATTTCATGAATCCAATTTGTCTAACGACAAGCACTTTAAATCCACTTTATGCAGAACTCAGGCGTTAAGAGAGTCTAAATCATGACTTAACTCGACGAAGGTCTTGCAAATAACACAGCGCACTTGCCGCGCAATGACTACAAGCTCCAGTAACATAATAACTGCAACAATAATTTTAAAAATTGTGAGTAATTAGAGTATTTACACCACAATGAATTTTATTGATAAATCAAAATTTTAAGAA
>JACCDV010016447.1_pt1 | contig 11860 bp, 10 predicted proteins | sample 7446131 | NCBI WGS metagenome assembly JACCDV01 (sample SAMN15323448, study PRJNA562643) | freshwater metagenome | isolation source: river surface water | place: USA:Blue River Watershed | collected 2017-08-17
CTCATTGCCTTTGTGATCTGGGCTGCCGTCCTCTATCAAGAATTTATTCAATAAAAACAATTACTTATGATTTTGTCACCCCTGCCTTATTCCTGTAATATATGCCCTATAGGATCAGGCTATCAACTAAGGAATCACAATGCCTGATATCCCAAATCCTTTTTCGCCTTTAGACAACCTATTTATTACAACGAAACGTCATGCGAACGCATCAATTTCCACCAAACCCTGGGCGGATAAATTGAATCCTCTCAAAAAGCTCTTTGGCAAAAAGCCAGAGACTCCCGAGGGCGATATCAAGTCCGACACGCCCACGTCTAAGACTGGATTAGAAAACGTTCCTCAGCTCTTAGGTAAAGCCAAGCGTGCTCCCTTTAAGATCTCGTGGGCCATCAATGCCGAGGAAATCAAAGAGGCACAACGCCTGCGTTACAAGGTATTTGCCGAAGAGATGGGCGCGCATCTGCCAGTCAATGAAGACGGTCTTGATATCGATGAGTTTGATGCCTATTGCGATCATTTATTGATTCGTGATCCAGAGACCCTGCGTGTCATTGGCACTTACAGGGTCTTGCCACCTCATAAAGCTACTCAGCTTGGTCGTCTTTACTCGGATTCTGAGTTTGATCTCTCCCGTATTAATCACTTACGGCCCAAAATGGTTGAGGTGGGTCGCTCCTGTGTGCATGAAGACTATCGCTCGGGTGCAGTGATCATGGCCCTATGGAGTGGTCTTGGCCAATACATGAAACAGCACCAATACGAGATCATGCTTGGTTGCGCCAGCATTCCAATGGCTGATGGCGGTCACTATGCAGCCAGCCTCTATAACTCGCTCGGGCCGGAGCAAATGGCACCAGTTGAGAACCATGCGTTTCCGAAGCTACCTCTCCCCTTAGATCGCTTAAATGGCGGTCTGCATGTGGAAGCACCACCGCTCATTAAGGGCTACCTGAAACTCGGGGCTAAGATTTGTAGTGCGCCCGCTTGGGATCCAGACTTCAACACCGCCGATCTACTCACGATGTTGCGGCTCTCCGAAATGAATCCGCGCTACGCGAAGCATTTTCTGGAAAAAACTGACTAATCCGTTAGCTTTAGGGTGTAGCGGTACCCGATTCGTTCCCACTCCGCCGCTTCTTTACGTAGACTGAACTCGGTTAAGGGGTGGGCATTGGCCCACTGCCGATCAATCGCGACCTCAAAGGTCTCGCTATTAGGGTTCTTCACCTTCACCTTTGGCAAATGCTCATCCATGCGTGAGCGGCACAAGACATGCGCTAGACGGATGCAGAACAACATGCGCCAATCGCTGAAGTTAGCATTGTTTGAGAGTTTGCCCAGTTTACCTGTATGTCCTAATAAGAGCGCTGCCAGTCGGGCTTGATCATTCTTGGAGAACCCTGGCATATCCGCATTTGCGGCGATATAGGCTGAATGTTTGTGATAGCCGTTATGCGAGATTGATAATCCGACCTCATGCAGGTTTGCTGACCAGCCAAGTAAGGCAAGGTTATCAGTGCGGCTCTCGTGATTAGGCTTTGGTAATTGGGCTAAGAACTCCGCTGCCAAAGTGCCTAAACGATGCGCCTGCTCACGATCAACTGCATAGCGTTGCATAAACTGCTCAACGGTCACAAAGCGCATGTCGTCGTGCTGCGTCCGTCCTAATAAATCGTAGAGCACGCCAACTCGGAGGGCTGCATCACTAACTTCCATGCGCTCGATGCCTAACTCATCGAAGATGGCGAGCATGATCGATAGCCCACCCGGCAAGACGGGGCGACGATCATCCTTGAGGTTGATGAGATTGACTCGATCGATGTGATCAAAATCTAGAAGGCGTTTCTTCAGGCCCTTGAGGCCCTGCAAGGTAATCACTCCGGCACCACTATTTTCTAAGGGGTCTAGGGTTGACTTCTCACCTGAACCATTTAGTTTGTTGTCTGCAATCAAGTCAGCTAAAGCGCGTGCCGTTCCCGATGAGCCAATCACTTGATTCCAGCCTGATTTACTAAATCGGCCCTTAATTACCTGCACCTCACGACGCGCAGCCAGCTCAGCCTCTTTGAATGCGTGGGGATCAATCACTCCATTGGGGAAAAAACGAATACTATGCGATACACAACCAATATAAAGGCTCTCCAGGAGCTTCGGCTCGTAACCCTTACCGATGATGAACTCACTCGAGCCACCACCCACATCGATTACCAAGCGATTGCCTGAAACAGCTGGAGCCTCATGCGAGGTACCGATATAAATGAGACGGGCTTCTTCCACTCCAGCGATTACCTCAATCGGAAATCCCAGAGCAACTTGAGCCTCTTGCACAAACTTTTGCGCATTGCGCGCTACCCGCAAGGTATTGGTGGCTACGGCTCTCACCTGTTCAGGTCGAAAGCCCCGCAAGCGCTCGCCAAAGCGTCGAATCGCCCCTAAGCCCCGCTCCATTGCCTCGTCATCTAAGACCTTGCCAGGGGTTAAGCCGGCTGCCAAACGAACTGGCTCACGCAGAGTATCGATGGTACGTAATTGCATCCCTGAAGGGGTAATGTAGGCCTGACAGATGAGCAATCGAAAGCTATTGGAGCCGAGGTCAACGGCGGCCACTAGGTCTAGTCCGGGCTTATTAGGGGTGCTGGTCTTAGACACGGTATTTAGGATTTATTAAAGTCAAAGGCTATTATCGTATGAAATAAAAGTGACACATTTGTGAAATATAAAGAGATATGTCACTTCTATTACTCAACCGTGAAATCGGTATCCTCGAGTTTAATTCACGGGTTCTGGCGCAAGCCGAGGATCCGAAGATCCCCCTACTGGAGCGCATTCGCTTTCTGAGTATTGTCTCGAGTAATCTCGATGAGTTTTTTGAGATTCGGATGTCGGGCATCAAGGAACAGCTCATCGATAACTCCTTAAAGGTAGGCTCTGATGGGCGTACTATTGCAGAGAGTTATGAACTGGTCTCGCAACACACCCACACCTTGGTTGAGCGCCAGTATCATCTTTATCAACAGGTGCTGATCCCGCAGTTGCGCAAAGCGGGTATTGAATTTTTACTACCCGATTACTGGAATGATGAACAGCGAGTTTGGGCTGAAGACTTCTTTAAAGAAGAACTCTTTCCCTTACTCACACCCATCGCCCTCGATCCGGTTCACCCCTTCCCACGCGTCATCAATAAAAGCCTAAACTTTATCGTTCAACTTGATGGGAAGGATGCTTTTGGACGCAAGGCTAATCTTGCTGTGGTGCAAGCACCGCGCGCACTCCCTCGTTTGGTCAAAATGCCTCACCGCTTATCAGGCAATACAAACAGCTTTGTATTTTTATCTTCCTTTATTCAAGCGTATGTGGGTCAGCTATTTCCGGGGATGAAAGTGCTTGGTTGCTATCCATTTCGGGTGACGCGTAATTCTGATCTGTTCGTATCCGATGATGAGATCACCGATCTTCGTCAAGCCTTGCAAGGCGAGCTACCTACCCGTCACTTGGGCGATGCAGTGCGCCTAGAGGCGAATATTAATATTCCAGATGCTCTCTTACAGCGCTTATGCAAGGAAAATAATCTTGATATGCGCGATTGTTACCGTGTCAATGGCCCAGTCAATTTGGTCCGCCTTGCTCAACTCCCAGACTTGGTTGATGAGCCTAAGCTGGTCTTTAAACCATACACTCCTGCCATACCATTTAAGCACGGCTCAGGTAATGGAGCTGTCTCATTCTTTGAGCGCATTAAGCAGGCCGATATTCTTTTGCATCATCCCTATGAGAGCTTTGAGCCCGTCTTAGATCTATTGCGCGAAGCAAGTCGCGATCCTCATGTATTGGCAATTAAGCAAACGGTGTATCGGACTGGTGATAAATCGCCAGTCATGGAGGCTCTGATTGAGGCTGCCCAAAATGGTAAAGAGGTTACGGTGGTCCTTGAGCTTCTTGCCCGTTTTGATGAGCAAACCAATATTAATTGGGCGGCTCGCTTAGAGGAAGTTGGAGCACATGTGGTCTATGGGGTGGTCGGTCATAAATGCCATGCCAAACTATTGCTGATCGTTCGTAAAGAGAAAATCCATAAGTCAGGTAAGACATCACTAGTGCGCTACGCCCACCTTGGAACCGGCAACTATCACCCCCGTACCGCTAAGCTCTACACCGACTTTGGTTTGATGACCTGTGATCCACTCATCACCAAGGATGTGCATCAAGTTTTTCAGCAACTCACGGGGACTGGAATGCAGCTCGAGACCCGCGAACTGTGGGAAGCGCCCTTCACTATGCTCGAGCAACTCGTACATCACATCCGCGCCGAGACCAAGGCCGCAAAACAAGGTAAGAAAGCGCGCATTATCGGCAAGATGAATGCTCTTTTAGAAAAGACCATTATCGAAGAGCTCTATAAAGCTTCGCAGGCCGGAGTGAAGATCGATCTGATTGTGCGCGGGGTCTGCGCTCTGCGCCCTGGGGTGAAAGGTCTGTCCGAGAACATCAAGGTACGATCGATTGTGGGTCGCTTTTTAGAGCATCACCGGATTTATTACTTCTATCATGGTGGCTCTGAACAGGTTTTTCTGTCGAGCGCAGATTGGATGGAGCGTAATCTCCTACGCCGCGTGGAGGTTGCCTTCCCGGTAAAGGATCCCAAACTCAAGCAACGGGTGATTAACGAGGGCTTAATGATTTTGCTCAAAGACAATGCCTCAGCATGGCTAATGAAGCCCGATGGTGGTTACGTGAAGAGTAAGCCACGCAGCAACCAAACCCCGATCGTGGGTCAGCTCGAACTGCTTAAGAAATTCGCTCGGGGGGAAAGCGCAGGGTAAAGGTACTACCCTTGCCAAGCGTACTCTCAACCACTAACTGGGCTTGATGACGGCTCGCCACATGCTTCACAATCGCCAGCCCAAGACCGGTACCACCGGTCTCACGCGAGCGACTCCGATCGACCCGATAGAAGCGCTCGGTTAAGCGCGGTATGTGTTCCGCTGAAATCCCAGGTCCCGTATCGGTTACCGAGAACTCCCCCTCTCCCTCAGGATTAATGCCCCATGAGACCGTCACCGATCCCTCTTCTGGTGTATACCGAATCGCATTCGATACCAAATTACTAAAAGCGGACAACACCTCGCGCTCTTCACCTAATAAATGACAGGGTGTATTGAGATTAAAGTTCAGAGCATGTTTACCCTGCGATAAGGCGTAAGCATCATTTTTGATGAGCGACATCAAATAACTCATCGAAACACTGTTTAGAGGTGCGGGTTGTGTGTTGGCCTCAAGGTTTGCCAGAGTTAAGAGGTCCTCAACTAAATTCTTCATGCGCTTACCTTGATCCATCATCATCTCGAGGTATTGGGCCTTTTGCTCGGGTGGTAGATCCAAGGTTTGCATGGTCTCCAAAAAGCCCATCATGACGGTGAGCGGTGTGCGCATCTCATGCGAAACATTGGCCACGAAATCACGGCGCATGGCCTCAGCCTTACTCAAATCCGTGATGTCCTGAATCAAGACCAAGCGGCGGTTCTCAGAGAATGGGAATGCTTGCAGACGAAGTATCAGGCTTGAACCACTCATCTTCTCTAACACAATCGGCTCTTCATAATTCCGCTCAGTGATGTATTGCACAAACTCTGGTTTGCGGACGATGTAATGAATCCGTTGTAACACATCACGTTTGAGCTCAATCCCCAAAAAGCGTTCCGCAATCGCATTGCACCACTCGATTTGATCTTGATCATCAAGCATCACAATACCATTCGGGGATGCCTGAAATGCCTCAATAAAGCGTTTATGCTGGCGCTCTGCCTGCTCAATGTCTTTCCGTAAGCCAGTAATAATGCGTTGGAGTTTGAAGAAGATCTCAGCCCAAGCGCCGCCAAATCCCGATAAATGAGAGATTCCTGCACCCTTTACAAAGGCGTCTAGGCGGGATTGATTGACATAGGCAATGAATAAGCTAAATACAATGATGAATACCGCAAGAAGCCAACCAAGCTCATCCCGTAGAAACGACTCACCAATCAAGCCAGCAACGCCGGCAAGTAGAAGGATTGGGATAAGGCGGAGAAATCCAGAAAGCATGGCGACATCTTAGAGCATCTTCCGGAGATGCTCAAAAATTAAGCATAACGCCTAAGCTGGGGTTTTAGTGATCCGGTAGCCGCTACCGCGCACGGTCTCGATATATTGATCACAATTGGCTTCCGATAGGGCCGCGCGTAAGCGCTTAATATGGACATCAACGGTCCGCTCCTCGATGTAGACCTGATCGCCCCAAACCCGATCCAGAAGATGCGAGCGGCTATGAACCCGCTCAGGATTGCCCATGAAGAACTGCAGAAGGCGGAATTCGGTTGGGCCCAAGTTGAGCGATTGCTCTTTTTCTCCGGGATGGGTTACGGTAATGCGATGGGTGACCGGATCCAGTTGAATGGGCCCGAGTTTTAATACATCATCACTCATCCCCAAGACGGTATTACGTCGTAATAGTGCCCTCACCCGCGCAATGAGTTCTTTTGGCGAAAATGGCTTGGTCACATAATCGTCTGCCCCAGAGTCTAGCCCCTGGATCTTATCGGCTTCTGCGCCTTTGGCGGTCAGCATCAGAATGGGTATATTTTGTAACTCAGGACTAGCGCGAAGTTCTTTGGTGAATTGCACCCCAGATTTACCGGGCATCATCCAATCCAAGATCAATAAATCGGGTTTTTGAGATTTAATCTTTTGCAGCCCCTCCTCCGATTGCAGGGCACGCTCCACCGTGAAACCTGAATGAGTTAGATTAATCGCAATCAGTTCTGCAATCGAAGGTTCATCTTCAATAATCAGAATGCGGTGTGACATGGGCTACTTAGTCGCCTCGCGAACTAGGTCATCATGTGGCACATGACGAACGTCGGCGCCTTTCACAATATAGATCACAAACTCTGCAATATTTTTTGAGTGATCACCAATCCGCTCGATTGCTTTTGCAATCGACAAAAGATCCAGTCCGGTTGAGATCATCTTAGGATCTTCTGCCATGTAAGTAATGAGCTTACGTACAAAACCCCTAAACTCTTCATCGATTTGTTTATCATCCTCAACCACTTTGGCAGCCGAGGCGGCATCAAGACGTGCAAAACAGTCAAGGGAGCGGCGCAATAGCTCAATGGCCATTTGCCCGGAGAGCTTAATCTCCGCAGCATTAATTTTATAGTTCGGCGCCTGCTCAATCACGCGCTTGGCACGCTTCGCAACAATTTCTGCTTCATCGCCGGCTCGTTCAAGATTGGTAATCGCCTTAGAAATCGCCATGACCAATCGCAAGTCACGGGCTGTTGGTTGACGACGCGCAATTAACTCAGTGCATGCAGAATCAATTTCAACCTCTAAGGTATTAATTGATTTTTCTCGTTCAATGACTTGATTACATAAATCAATATTAGTTTCTGAGAATCCGCGCATGGCAACCTCGACCTGGGACTCTACTAGGCCACCCATTTTAAGCAGCTTGCTACATAAGGAATTTAAGTCCTCGTCAAATTGAGATGATAGATGGCGATCGTTCATTGCTTCTCCTCACTAACCAAAGCGACCAGTGATGTAATCCTCGGTTTCTTTACGCTTTGGCTTAATAAAAATTTCATCGGTTTTGCCGTATTCAATCAGTTCACCCAAATACATATAGGCGGTGAAATCAGAAACACGCGCAGCTTGTTGCATATTATGAGTCACAATCGCAATCGTGTAATCCTTTTTGAGCTCATTGATTAGCTCTTCGACCTTAGCCGTTGAAATGGGGTCTAGAGCTGAGGTTGGCTCATCCAATAACAGAACCGATGGCTTCACTGCGACACCACGAGCAATACAAAGACGTTGTTGCTGACCGCCCGAAAGAGATAGACCACTTTGATTGAGCTTATCTTTCACCTCATTCCACAAGGCGGCTTTATTGAGCGCCCACTCAACCCGCTCATCCATCTCTGCTTTCGATAAGCGCTCATAAAGACGAACTCCAAAGGCAATGTTCTCATAGATCGACATCGGAAATGGTGTCGGTTTTTGAAAGACCATCCCAATTCGGGAGCGGAGTAAATTAACATCCTTACCCTTTTCCAAAATATTCTCGCCATAGAAGGTAATCTCACCCTCAGCACGCTGACCTGGGTAAAGGTCATACATGCGGTTTAAGGTTCGTAATAAGGTCGACTTGCCACAACCTGATGGGCCAATAAACGCAGTAACCTTACGCTCCAAGATATCGAGGTTGATATTCTTGAGACCCTGAAAACTGCCATAGAAAAAGTTTAGGTTCTTAATCTTGAGAGCAACGGCCACTTGCTCAGCGGACTGCTGTTCAACAGTCTGATTAATATCCGCATGAAACATCGTTTTCATCATTGTCATACTTTTACCTTTTCACGTAATACTACGCGAGCCAAAATATTTAAACCGAGAACCGCAAACGTAATTAGGAGCGCCCCACCCCAAGCCAAATTGACCCAATTGTCATATGGGCTCATAGCAAACTGGAAGATCACCACGGGTAAATTAGCCATCGGGGCATTCATATTGGTTGAGAAGAACTGATTATTTAAAGCAGTAAATAGCAAAGGCGCTGTTTCTCCACTTACCCGTGCAATCGCCAACAATACACCCGTGATCACACCGCTCTTGGCGGCCCGCAAAACCACGCTCAGCGATACCTTCCACTTTGGGGCGCCAAGCGCAAAAGCCGCTTCACGAAGTGTGGTGGGTACCAACTTCAGCATGTTTTCAGTGGTACGTACGACGACTGGGATTGCGATTAAGGAGAGTGCAACCGTTCCAGCCCATCCTGAAAAGTGCTTTACTTGATAGACGATGATGGCATAGACAAAGAGACCGATCACAATGGATGGAGCCGACAACATAATATCTGTGACAAAACGCGTCACTTCTGAAAATTTATTATTTTGGCCATACTCGGACAAATAGATTCCTGCCAAGATTCCGATGGGTGTGCTGATAAAGGCACAGAAAGCCACCATCATCAAACTACCGACGATGGGATTGGCTAGACCGCCCCCCTCTGATCCGGGTGCTGGAGTGCTGGCAAGGAATAAAGATGGGCTAATTGCGGCAAAACCCTTCCACAGAAGAATGGCCAAGATCCAGAAAAGGAATAGCATGCCGATCGACATGGCAATCATGGAGAAAGTCAGGCCCAGGGCATTAGCCCGCTTTCTTTTAGCAAATAAGGATGGATCGCGCGTGCTCATTAGGTTTTGACTCCTTGATTAGCTTCCATGCGCATCAACATAACCTTTGCGAGCGATAAAACGATGAAAGTGATCACAAACAATGCCAAGCCTAAGGCAAATAATGAGGAATAATGCAGACCCACTTCCGCTTCACCGAACTCATTTGCCAAAGTCGATGCAATCGAATTTCCTGGAGCAAAGAGCGACGCTGAAATCTTGTGGGCATTACCAATTACAAAGGTGACGGCCATGGTCTCCCCAAGAGCGCGCCCTAGACCTAACATAATGCCCCCAATGACACCGGTTTTGGTGTAGGGTAAAACAACATTCTTAACCACCTCCCAGGTGGTGCAACCAATACCGTAGGCAGACTCTTTTAATACCGGGGGAACAATTTCAAATACATCACGCATCACCGAAGCAATAAACGGCAGAACCATCATTGCCAAAATTAAACCGGCACACAAAATACCGATTCCATTAAAGGCGCCTGAGAACAAAATACCTAGCCCAGGGATTTGCCCCAATGTTGCAGCAAGAGCTGGTTGAACATAGTCGGCAAATAAAGGTGCAAAAATGAATAATCCAAACATACCGTAAATAATGGACGGCACTGCAGCCAAGATCTCAATTGCGGTCCCAAGCGGGCGTCTTAAAATAGTAGGACAGATCTCAGTTAAAAATACTGCGATACCAAAACTCAATGGAACTGCGATCACCAGAGCGATCAGCGAGGTCATGATGGTTCCGTAGATGGCAATCAAGCCACCAAACTCGCCATTAATAATGTCCCACTCTACTGTGGTGAAGAACCCGAAACCAAATTTACTAAGCGCTGGAGCAGCATTAAAAATTAAGGAGGCAATAATGCCGAGTAATGCAAGCAATACAGTCAATGCAAAAAATTGCGTGGAATATTTAAAGACACGATCGAGAGCACGCTGTCGTTTAGCAATACTTAAGACTTCGTGATTGACTACGTGATTGCTTAACGCGGCTTCCATAAATAGACCTTTTTAGACAAAATCAGCCCCAGTGATACTAGGGCTGATTTTAGAACAGTCGGTAAAGAGATTACTTTGTATTAATTTGATTCCAAACATTCTTGCGAATGAAGTCGGTCGTGGCATCAGGCATTGGCACATAGTCCAACTCAGCTGCCATCTTTTTACCCTCTTTGAACGCAAAGTCAAAGAACTTCAATACTTCAGCTGAACGTGCTTTGTTTGCAGGCTCTTTGTACATCAAGATAAAGGATGCACCAGTAATGGGCCAGGATTTGGCACCGCCAGCATTAGTGATAAAGGTTCCCATTCCAGGAATCTTTGCCCAATCGGTACCGGCAGCGGCGGCAGCAAATGTATCGTCATCGGGCTGCACAAACTGTCCAGCAGCATTACGAAGTTGTACGTGGGTCATGTTGTTCTTCTTAGCATAGGCATACTCCACATAACCAATGGAGTTCTTAACACGTGCAACGTTTGCAGCCACGCCCTCATTGCCCTTACCACCAACCGATGAAGCGGCAGGCCACTTCACAGCAGCGCCAGCGCCAACAGCGGATTTCCAATCGGCACTTACTTTGGCCAAGTAGTCAGTGAAAATTGCGGTAGTACCAGAACCGTCGGCACGATGCACCACGGTGATCTCTCCCGCAGGAATCTTCACACCAGGGTTCAAATCAGCAATGCGCTTGTCGTTGAAGTTCGTGATCTTGCCTTGGAAAATATCAGCCAAAGTTTGGCCGTCCAAACGAATTTGACCAGGCTTGATGCCATCTAAATTAATGATTGGCACAACACCACCAATAATTGCAGGGAACTGAACCAATCCATCGGCCTGTAGATCTTCAAACTTCACTGGGTTGTCGGTTGCACCAAAGTCTACAGTCTTGGCTTTAATTTGTTTGACACCGCCTGAAGAGCCGATTGATTGATAGTTCAAACCATTGCCAGTGCGAGCTTTATAAGCTTCGGCCCACTTGGCATAAATGGGGTATGGAAATGTTGCACCAGCACCAGTAATGTCTGCAGCAAAGGCTGCTGGAGCAAAACTGGCAGTGGATAGAGAAAGAGCCGCTACTGCTAGGGCTTTTTTCAAGGTAATCGTCATTTATCTTCCTTTAAATGGTTCTCGCACAACGCGATAGTTGAACAATAAACAGGAAATATGACGCTTTCATGACAAGAAACTAAATGAAGTTTCTTAAAAAAATCAAATGAATCAATGGGCTAGCAACACAGGCTAGCCCATTGGCTCTTTAATGAATGAATGAGCTTACTAATAAGAACTATTTTCTGAAGGGCTGGATTGGGTCTTTTTGACGGCTCGGGAGGTTTTTCTGGGTACTAGTTTTTTAACCGCAGTCTTTCGTTTGGTTGGCGCTTTGGGTGCAATGACTTTACTAGCCTTTTTGGCAACTGTATGCAAATTCTTTTCAGCAGAATTAATTGCACCCTCTACTGCCTTACGGCCCTCTTTAAATACTTTGGCGCCCGCATCGGATACTTCACGCACAACCTTCGCAAGTTTTTCTCCGCCCATTGGTATTTTTTTGTCAGCCTCTTTGATCCAGTCACTGATGGCATCACGAGCACGATCAAAATGCTTTTCAGCACCATCGGCTGCTTCGTTGC
>JACCDV010442842.1_pt1 | contig 11859 bp, 11 predicted proteins | sample 7446131 | NCBI WGS metagenome assembly JACCDV01 (sample SAMN15323448, study PRJNA562643) | freshwater metagenome | isolation source: river surface water | place: USA:Blue River Watershed | collected 2017-08-17
CCTGGAAGACAAGTATCGTGAAGTAGATGGACAGGATGTAAAGGTCTGGAAAGTACAGGACAAAACAGCTATACCAAAAGGAGTCTATGATGTTCGTATTACCTTCTCCAATAGATTTCAATCCAAGCTACCTCTACTCCTTGATGTCCCTGGGTTTACAGGTATACGAATACACTCTGGTAACTCTTCCAAGAACACTGAGGGCTGCCTACTCGTTGGGATGACCTGGGATGGTAAGAGTGACTGGATTGGGTCTTCTAAGATAGCTATGGGGGTTTTAATGCCTATGCTGGAGAAGGCTAAAGACTGTACCATAGAAATAAAATAATGCTTGACAAAACCGTAAAAATATGTTATAATAGTACTTATATAGCATGTTAACAATAACCACAACTAAGACTTAAAATATGACATATATAGAGCTTGTTAACGATGTATTAATTAGACTCAGAGAGGGTGAAGTATCATCTGTCTCTGATAACTCCTATTCAAAGCTAATAGGTAAATTTGTCAATGATGCTAAAAGAACAGTAGAAGACAGCTATAACTGGAATGCGTTAACAGATACGCTAACAGCAGTAACTGCAGATGATGTCTTTAACTATGTCTTAACTGGAAGTGGTACTCGCTTCCGTATGCTAAATGCTATTAACGATACCTCTAACTTTGTCATGGGTTATAAGACAGGGTTGGAAATGGATGAGTTGTTTCTTATCCCAGACACAGTGCTAAAAGGACAGCCACGTTACTACAACTTTAACGGTGTCAACAATAACGGTGATACTCAGATAGATATCTACCCTAAGCCTGATGGTGTTTATAATCTTCGCTTTAACATGATTATCCCACAGACTACTTTAGTAACAGATGCTACTGAATTAAAAGTTCCTAGTGAACCAGTCGTGTTACTAGCTTATGCAAAGGCTATTGCTGAACGTGGTGAAGATGGTGGTTTAGCGTCTAACGAAGCTTATGCTTTATACAAACAATCCTTGACAGACCACATCTCTATTGAGGCTGGTCACTATCAAGAAGAATACATGTGGTACGCAGCTTAAATGGCAGAACAAATACTAACAGGTTCGATTGCAGCACCAGGTTTCTTTGGGCTTAACACCCAGGATTCGTCTATCCAATTGTCAAGTGGTTTTGCTCTAGAAGCTAACAACTGCGTGATTGACAAGTATGGACGTATTGGTGCTCGTAAAGGATGGACCAAGGTTAACTCAACAGCTGCTAGTACAGGTAGCTTTCGTGCTGTATATGAGCTAGTTAAAGATGATGGTGTTGTTGTCTTATCTGGTGCTAACAATAAAATATATTCAGGACGTTCTACTTTAACTGAATTAGCTGTACGTAATGCTGCTAACAATGCTAACCTATCTTACACAATCAGTGACGATAACTGGCAGATTAGTGGTATGCCTTATGACACAGGTGCTACTCCTTCAGGACATGCTATCCTTGTGCAAGAAGGACACCCAGCTCTTGTGTATCATAAGCTAGGTTCTACTGCTCATGCACACACTGGTGATTACGGTTTACAAAGATTAGGTGATGTAGCTACTAACTTACCAGGCAGTTACACTGTTTCAGACTTCATGCCTAACACAGTAATGACTGCTTTTGGTCGTGTGTGGGTAGCTGATATCTCAGGTGATAGACAAACAGTTTACTTTAGTGACTTGTTAAATCCTGCTGAGTGGAAAGTAGGTACTGCTGGTTATCTTAACATTAGTGAAGTTGTGCCTAACAATGACCCTATCGTTGCATTAGCTTCTCACAATGGTTTCTTGATTATCTTCTGTCAACGTCACATTGTTATTTATGCAAACCCAGTAGACCCTTCTAACCTAACACTAACAGATGTGATTGCTGGTGTTGGTTGTATCGCTAGAGATTCTGTAGCGTCTATTGGCACTGATTTGATGTTCTTGTCTTCAACTGGTGTACAGTCTTTACAGCGTGTTATCCAAGAGAAGTCAATTCCATTTAGAGATGTATCTAAGAATGTTCGTGATGAGTTGCTAGCAAACGTTGCTAGTGAAACATTAAAGTATATTAAAGCTGCATACTTCCCTACAGATGCTTTCTATTTGTTATCTCTGCCTTCTTCTGGTTTTACATATTGCTTTGATACCAGAGGTGCATTAGAGAATGGTGCTGCAAGAACAACTATCTGGAAACAGATTTCACCAACAGCATTCTGTGTTACTCAAGAAAAAGAGTTACTGATTGGTAAGCCTGGCTACATTGGTAAGTATGATAGCTATGAAGACAATGGTGCTACATATCGTATGTCTTACTTTACTAATTATTTTGACTTTGATTCTGCAACACAGATTAAGATTCTTAAAAAGATTAACGTAGTTGCTATTGGTGGCTCTAACCAACCGATTGCGATTAAATGGGGCTATGATTATACTCGTAACTACTTCTCACGTGGTATTACATTACAAAGAGTAGAAGTATATGAGTATGGCACTGCTGAATATAACATTGCTACATTTACAAACGGTATTGCACTAGATGTTGCTAACATCCCAGCGTCAGGTTCAGGAACAGTCCTACAACTAGGATTTGAATCAGACATTGATGGTACACCATTATCAATACAAAAGATTGACTTCTTCCTTAAACAAGGTAAAACACTATGAGTTCTTACGTAAAAGCCACCAACTTCGCTACCAAAGATACGTTACCTACTGGTGACTCTAACAAGATTGTTAAGGGTACAGAATTAGATAACGAATTTAATGCTATTGCTGGTGCTATCAGTTCTAAAGCTGACTTAGCTTCTCCTGCATTAACAGGTACTCCGTCTGCTCCTACAGCTGTTGCAGGTACAAACACAACTCAACTAGCAACAACAGCATTCGTAACAGCTGCATTACAAGCTGTGTATCCTGTTGGTTCTATTTATATTAATGCTACTAGCTCTAGCAACCCAGGAACATTACTAGGTTTTGGTACATGGGAAGCTTTTGGTGCTGGTCGTGTGATGGTTGGTTTGAATGCAAGCGATGCTTTGTTTGATACAGCAGAAGAGACTGGTGGTTCTAAAGACGCTGTTGTTGTGTCTCATACACATACAGTAACTGCTACAGGCACTTCTGGTTCTGCTGGTGGTCATTATCATGACTTCTATACAGGTTACTTAACTAACTTCACTAACTACGGTGGAGTAGGTAACTTCGGTGGTGGTACTCCAGACGATGGTGCTGGTACATATCGCACAAGTACAGTTGATGGACACACACATAGCTTATCTGTTTCAGGAACAACTGATTCTACTGGCTCTAGCGGTACGAATGCTAACCTACAACCGTATGTCGTGGTGAGAATGTGGAAACGCACAGCGTAAAGACACCAGTAGTAAACAGACAAGATTACACGATGTACTTAGAAGACTTTGCAGGTATGTTGTGGTTTCATACAGATGTACGTAAGTGGTCTAGCAAAGTAAAGATAAAATATCTAGAAGACTTAAATTTATTACAACACTTAGTTGGTGTGCCCTTGGTAGCATTGGTTGACGAGGATAACAAAAAGCTTGCTAAGTTTGGAGAAGTAACAGGATGGCACATGTTTGATAAACTTAATTTAGAAAATGGCAAGGTAGGCTATGTCTACACAAGGAGCTTATAATGGGTAGTATTGTTAGTGATGTAGTTGGAGTATTTACAGGAGCTGGTGACGTAGAAGACGCTGCTAATGCTTCTGCTGCACAACAGCGAGAGGCTGCTCAGAATGCTGCATATGCTGCTGCATTTAGACCAGTAGGAATGACATCCAGGTTTGGTACATCTCAATTCACACGTGAGATAGACCCTAAGACTGGAATGCCTTATGTCTCTAGTGCTGGGTATACTCCTGCTCCTGAGTTAGCTGCGTTACAGGATAGATTGTTTAGTCAATTTGGTCCTAGTATGGCTACAGCTGAACAACGTGCAGGACAATATGCTCCTCTAGGTGGTGCTGCTAACCGTTTGATGTCTTTAGGTCAAGGTTACTTAGCTCAATCTCCTGAAGAAGCTGCTCAAGATTACATGCGTAGTCAGCAGAATTTGCTAGCAGGAACAAGAGAACAACAACTAGCAGGACTTCGTAACAAAGTATTCCAAACAGGTCGTAGTGGTTTAGGCGTAGGTGCTACAACAACTGGACAAGGTGCTTCTAATCCTGAGATGCAAGCGTACTACAATGCGTTAGCAAATCAAGACTTACAACTAGCTGCTCAAGCACAACAAGCAGGACAACAACGTGCTACATTTGGTGCTGGTTTGCTAGGCACAGGTGCTGGCTTACTTGGTTCACAAGTACAAGGTGAAGTTGGTGCATTGTCTCCATTGCAATCACAATTGGGATTAGCTGCTAACATTGAACAACTAGGACAAACACCATATAACATGGGTCTTGCTCTAGGACAAGCTTCTATTCCTGGTCAAACATCAGGTGCTCAGATGTATCAATCAGGTATGTCTGCTGCTGCTAACACACAGTACCAAGGTGCTGCTCAAGCTGCTCAGATGAACGCTGCCTTCTTGAATAACTTAATTGGTTCTGCTGCAGGTGCTTATGGTATGAGTCAGATGGGTGCTCCAACAGGTGTACCAGGTGGTGGTTATCTAACACAAGGTACTAGCTTCCCAAGCTTTGGTATGAGTGCTATTCCTTCCAGTGGTTTTGGTATTAACCCTGCTGGTGGTGGCTTTGGCATTAGTACTGGTAGTACTGGATTAAACTGGAGATAAGATATGGGAATGAATATTAGTCAGATGTTAGGGAGTGACCCTGACGTACTACGTGCTCAGTTAATGCAGCAAGAGATGGCTCGTTACAATCAGTATCAAGACCCACGTATGAACTTAGCTTCTACGCTTGGTGGTCTTATTGGTGGTGGTGTTGTTAACGTTGCTCAAGGTCGTAACTTCTTTGAAAGCAATAACCCAGTATTGAGAAAAGCATCTCAGCTACAAGAGATTTACAATAACACTGCTCAATCAATTGACCCTACTGCTAACCCTGGTGACTTCTATAGAGCATTGCAAGGTAACTTAGCTGCTGCTGGCTTTGGTCCTCAAGCTGCTATGGCTGCTCAAGAAGCATATAAGTATGCTAAGGAAGACAGAGAAATGTCTCTTAAAGAGCGTCAAGTTACTGCTCAAGAGAGAAACGTTGCTCAGTTCGCTCAAGGTAACTACATGTCTGATAAAGGTCCTCTTGTCTTTAACAGAGAGACTGGTGGATATACTGTTAACGGTGAGCCATACAGCGAAGCTAAACATGGTAAAGCAGTGTTTGCAGCTAAAGAAGACTTCAGAACTAACCTTCTTAAAGGTCCAGGTGCTAGTGGTACTCCTGCTACTCCAGGCAAAGAAGGTAAGAAACCTCTTACTGAAGAAGAGAAGCGTGAGAAGTTCAATCGTGTTCAAGGTAAAACACAAGCTGCTCCTGAAGCCCCTGTTGCTGCTGACGAAGCTCCTGTATCTGCTGAGACAGAGAACCCAGAGATTGTTAAGAGACCTTCAACTTCTGGTGGTCGTGCCTCTAGCGGTAATCAGTTCTATGTACCAGAGCTAGATAAATCATTCAGAACAGAGGCAGAAGCTAAAGCTGCTCTTGATGCATATCGTATGAGAAACAGACCTCAAAGCGTAGTACAGCAACGTCCTACAATTCAGTTAAATCCAGAAACAACTCAATCTTTATTTTCAGTTAGATAATGGCTAAAGTCAACTACAACATCCTAGCTCTTAAGAAAGAGGGGCTATCGGATGAGGATATTGCTCGCTTAATCTCTGAAGATTTAGGTGCGGATTATAACGAGTATGTCTCTGAGGGTTTAACACCTAAAGATATCATTCGATTTGCTAACGAACAAGAGTACACTACAGGTGAAGTACTAAAGCGTGGCTTCTTACAAGGAGCTACTTCTACCTATCGTGGTGTAAGGCAACTAGCTGGAGCAGAACCTACAGATGAGGAGTTGCTAGCAGAGACAGAGTATCGTCAAATGCAAGAACAGAATCCTTGGGCTGCTTATGGTGCTAACATCGTAGGTAACATCCTTGGTGACCCTACTAACCTAATCCCTGGTGGTTTGTTGTTCAAAGGTGCTAAAGGTGCTATGAGCGTAGCAGGTCGTGTAGGTGCTCTAGGTGCTGTAACAGGTGCTGTCGAACCAAGATACGAAGATGAAGACCCTTCCAGACTCACCTCAGCCCTCGTAGGAGGCGTTACAGCAGGTGTCCTTGGTGGTGGTATTGCCAAGCTAACTGGCTTCGGTAAAACGCTTCCTGACGCTACTGAGACTGCTTTTGTGAAAGAGGCAGATAGCATTGGTATTGACGCTAACGGAAACCAGATTAAAGATGTCCCTGGAGTCTTTGACAATGCTGAGACACCAACTACATTAGCACAACCTAGTATCGTTCAAACAGCAGAACAAGGCGTACCTAACGTTATTGAGCTACCTAAGCTACCTCAGTTCTTGTCTGGTGCTAAACCTTCATTCTTCACATCCCAAGTAGCTTTTGAGACAGACTTAGATAAGGCTTTGTATATTATCGCTAACCCTAAGTCTAAGTCAAAGAACCATCAAGAATATGTGGACTTTGTCAAGACAGCCTTGAATGTGGATGATGCCACTGCTAACAAACTAGCTGCCCAGGTAAGACAAGAAGTTATTGAGAAAGGCAAGCTAGTACAGAAAGAAGCAGGACTTGCTGGCACACAGGCAGAGAATGTACCTTTCCAGATGTCTAAAACCTTGGATGGTTTCTTAAATCCAGTTGATAAAAACCTTGACGATTTCTCAAAAATGGTGTATAATTATGGGAAGTCTATTGAAGAAGTTAACGGTAAGGCTAAGATAACACAAGCCATGACTGAAGACTACAGCTTTAAAAAGATTAGTGAAGCATATGCTCAAGCAGGTATTAAAGTAACTCCTTTTGATATTGGTTTCCAGATTAAGGGTTATAACAAGATGCTTGATGAGCTAAAAGAAATCAATGGACGAAACTTTAAACCTAAATCATTTGAAGAATACGTTAAGAATGGTGCTAGCGTAGACGAAACTCTTGACTTATTTGCACGTGGTGCTTTTGATGGATGTAGCATTCTATGACAAAACGATGTGACCTCAAGTATTACAAGGCGTTCTTACCAAAAAGAATACCATCTAACTTAACACAGAAACAATTAGATAAGCTAGGTACATTGGACCAGGCACAGCAATCCAAGTTTGTATCAATGATGTCTGAGTTTGATGACGAGTCTGTTCAAGCTTTAAACATTGTAGCTCAAGCTGCTCCTCAACGCTTTGCACAAACAACTAATAAAGGTTTGTCAATGGCTGAGTTAGCACAGCGTAACCAAGAACTCAATGCTAAGTTGATGGCTAGTGTACCAGAGAATGAGAGAGTAAGTCTTCAAGAAATTGGAGAGAAGCTAGCATTAGGACTAGAGCGTGGTAGACCACTATCTACAGAAGAACGAGCAATTGCTTTCCCAGCTTTTGCTAATCGTATGCATAACCTACCATTGTTGTTAAAACAAATACAACATGCTAACAACTCAGGCAACACTGCTGCTCAAGCGTTACTTGCTAAAGAATTAGTTGTTACTATGGGCGTTGCTGCTGGTATGTCTGGTGATAAGAATGCTGCATCTGTAGCCCTTAACTCATACAAGTACTTCAAGAAGCAAATGCAATTAGGTAAAGAGATTAACCAGTTATTTCAGAATGGTGCTTGTTAATGAAAATCAGTCAAAGATGTATTGAATTTATAAATAAGATGACAGGGTCGTTTGATAACCTGTTAAACAATAGTGCTGCCACAGATAGTGAAGCATTAGAAGCTGTTGCTAAGTCAATGACTACAGCATTGCGTAATCCTACCTATCGTGAGCGTATTGGTTCATATGTACGTAACAGTTACTTGTCTGGTATCTCAACACAAGTAGTCAACCTTGTTAACCAAATAGGTCAAACAATTGTACAGCCTGTACTTCGTGCATCACGTGGTCAGTTTGGTGAAGCAGGTGCAATGCTAGAAGGTATTACTACTGGTTTCATGGAAGCATTCCCACGATTTGTAGGTGCTCTTAAATCACGTCCTGTTAACTTGGACTTTGCACAACAAACAGCATTTGACATCACTAAGAATAAGACAGCAGATGCTATTCTAACTTTCCCTACACGTGTAACTGGTGCATTGGACGAAGGTTTCAGTGCTGTGTTAGAGCGTATGGAGTTTAATGCTTTACGTTATCGTGTTGCTAACAAGTTCCCAGATGAGTTCTTCAGACGTAATAACACAACTAGAGAAGCCTTTGTAAAAGAAATCGAAGAGATTGCTTTAGGAGCAAAGAAGAATCCTTTGTGGTTGAATAAGCTATCAGAACTATCACCTGAGTTACATCAACAGTTAACTGAGTTTAAGATGTTCAACGTGTTCCGTTCACGTCTAGGCTCTTCTGCCTTGGACCAGATGGGTAAGATGGTATCTAAAGCTAAAGAGACAACACCAGAGTTAAACCTTGTTGTTCCTTTCGTTACTACACCTATTAACGTTGTTAAAGAAGCAGGTGGTTACGTGCCAGGATTAGGCATGCTACGTGTACGCCAAGCTAAGATTGACATCAAGACACTACAGAGCAGATTAGCAGCTACTGAAGCTAAGTTATTGAACACTACAAACCCTGACTCTCAAGCACGTCTTGCTGAGAAGGCTGCACGTATTCGTGGTGAGATTTCATTTAAGCAATCTAAAGTACCTGACTTCTACACACAGCAATTGATGGGTGCTGGTTTCATGCTAGCAACTTATGGCATGCTTAAACAAGGGTTGATTACTGGTCATTACTCTAACGACCCTGCTGAAAGACAGAGACAAATAACATCTCAGATTCCTCCTATGTCTATTAAGATTGGAGACCAGTGGATAAGCTATGCACGTGTTGAACCTGTGGCTACCTTGATGGGTACAGTAGCAGATATGATGCAAGCATACAAAGAGAAGCGTGTCAAGAATGAAGACATGGCTGCTGCTGATATTGCTAAAATTGTAGGATTGAATCTAACAGATAAAACATTTACTGAAGGTTTGTCTAAACTGTTCTTGGCATTCCAAGAGCCAGGTAGATATTTAGAATCATTCATGGTAAGTATGACTAACCCAGTTGTACCTACATTGGTGTCTCAGATTGCTAAACTAGAAGATGATATCAAGCGTGAAGTTAGAGACCCTGATTTAGCAACATGGACAATCAATAACCTTAAGTCTCGTATCCCTGGCTTACGTGGTGACTTGCCTGCCCAGGTAAACCTATTAGGTCAAGAGCAAGACTTAGGTACATTAGGTGGTTCTTTAACTGGCTTTAACGTTGCTCCTGTAGACAGAGAACTTGTTAACCAGATGTTCGATAATCCGTACTTAAAACTAACACGTACTACACGTGAGATTGGTGGATTAGAGTTGACTGGTGCACAGTACGCAGCCCTTGAGAAAGAGATTGGTGACTACACTTATAATGCTATGTCTGTAATGGCTAATAACCCTGCATTCTTAGGGCTATCACGACCACTACAAGCCAACTTCATCAAAGGCATTGTAACTGATATTCGTAGTGCTGTAAGGCTCAAAGCCCTGGGTGATTTAGTACAAGACCCAGAGCTAAGAGCTAAATACATTTTAAACGAACAGGCTAAGTATGGTGCTCAACCTGATTTAGTAGATTAATCTTCTTCTCTACTGAATAAGATACGTACTATACCTAGGTCAAGGACATAATACTGCCCTTCATCTAGGTTAGCGTATTCAAAGCCAATAGCGAACCCAGTAATCAAATAAAACTCTACGCTCATTTGTTTTCCTTTTGTTTTTCTTGTTTCCAAACTTGAAACTCAGTCCATTGTTCTTGAGTTAACCTATAGTGTTCAATCTCAAATCGTAATTTTCTAGCTCTATCCGCTAGAGAATCAACCCAATTATAAACCCATTGAATACTAAAGTATGCTGCAATACCTACAAGTAGTCCAATAAAAAAGTATTCCATATTAATCCTTATAAAGAGAGGGTACTCATGTATGTAGCCACTTTCCCCTCGTAACTCTTAAATACTACATCCACCTGCAGTACATGATAACATCTGAGCACCTTCTACGTTATCATCATACTCTTTGAAGTCATCCCAACTCACTGAATCAGGAACTAACATTCTTAGTTGGTTATACTGCTCTTCTGTGCACTCCTCATAAGGTGCTTGCTTGTATGTTCCACCATCCATTGGCAAGAACGATACACCAGTTACCTCATCAAAGTGTTCCCACACCCAAGCCCCCACTTCCATCCATTCGTCTTCCTTAACACTGATAGTTACTGAAGGTTTGTGTTCACAGTAATGTCTCTGGAATAACAACCATAACTTCAAGTGCTTAATAGCAGACAAATCTTCTCTCAGTAACGCACCATCTGCTACCTTCACAGGGAAGCTAAAGACAGTAGTGCTATCAGGCTTCATCACACAAGGCTCTGCTACAAACCCTGACTGAATCATGAACTGAGTTAATGGGTCTTTGTTATCAGCTCTAACCCTACGAATATAGTATTTACTATGCTGAGGATGAATACCACTAGCAGTCGAGCAGAGTTGAGAAACAGTCCCTTCAGGTTTGATTGCTGTAACTGCCACAGACTGATTAATCCCAACAGCAGTAGCGAACTCAGCATTAACAGATACAGCAACATCTTTTAACTTCTCCAATCGTTTAGGTAACTCTACATCATCAGGGTTATTCAACAAAGCATTGTCTAGGATACCAGTCATTGATACACCTAGTAGTGCTTCTTCCTCTGTATTCTTCTGCCATACTTTACGTAGGTAAGGGAAGTTTGTTAACGTTGCTTGAAAAGTCCCAAGAATCGTTGCCAACCTAATCTTACGTTCCAAAGTATCCAAAGTATCATCACTACGCACAATGCAAGAGGATAGATTACAGAACTGATAAGGGCGTAAAATGATTTCAGAGCAAGGGTTTGTACCAAAGTCGTAAGTACTGTCTCTTCTGCCATTCTTTGCAGCTTGTTTCTGTGATGCATCACGATTAAAAATTCCTCTCTCACCACTGTGTGATTCATAAATACTTGTCCACTCACGCATGAACTGACCAATGCTAGGTTTCTCTGAGTATGTAGCTGAGTTATTCGCTAACGCTCTTTGACCTTGACCATCCCACCAGTTACCTGCTTTAGCATGTGCCATCTTATCATCTGACAAATCAGACAATGAAATCATTGCACTTCTGCGTACTCCACCCACGACAACAACCTCCCCGATTTTACAGAGAATATCATGGCATTCCAATGATGACAGTTTTCGCCCCGCACTTCCCTTGAACTTACTAATAACAAATTTGAATAAGTCCTCAAGAGGCTTAGGTCCTGACGCTCTCCCACCAAATGTTTTAAGTCTCGCACCCTGGGGTCTAACTTTGGACAAGTCGAACTTTGGAATTTCGCCAGAGTATAGTAAAGCCAGTAGTTGTCGCAACGACTTAGCCCACCCTTCTTTACTGTCGGAAACAACCACAGTAGTCTCACTATCAAACAACTTATCTGGGACTTCAGGTAACTGCTTAACATATTGCTGCTCCACGCTAAATCCTACACCAGTACCACACAACAAGATGTACATCGCTTCATCGAATGCTTTAGGGTCATCGATAGGAAGGTATGAACAATTGAATGCAGCTACGTTCTGACGCTCTAACGCAGGTCCTGCAGTCATGATAGCTCGCATGCTTGGTACTACATCTAAATTTACTACAGCTTCTTCTAACTCTGCACGTAA